>Ga0306926_10002575_pt1 | contig 18449 bp, 13 predicted proteins | sample flu12Cox44000178_FD_203759 | JGI IMG/M metagenome (GOLD analysis project Ga0306926, IMG submission 203759) | Lab enrichment of tropical soil microbial communities from Luquillo Experimental Forest, Puerto Rico - flux8day.12C.oxic.44.000.178 (v2)... | ecosystem: Environmental > Terrestrial >... | reverse complement strand
ACTATTGGTCTGCGTCTCCCTCACTCCGACGGCTATCGGCCATTGGCGCGCGCGTTACAAAGGGCGGGAAGTGGGAGTGACACGAGCCATACCTTTTGCAACAACGGTGCTCGATTTGCTTTGTTCCATGGAGATGTGGGTTCGTGGACCATTCGACTATCTTCACTACTACCTTTCCGCATCCCTTCTAAGGAGAATCGCACTCGACAACGGTGTCGCAACAGCGTACGAGCTTCGAGAAGCCTTTTTCATCGAGGATCTGGTAGTCGCACAACTCACGCGGTCCATACTTTCTCCGGTGCGGCATGGTGAGCCCCTGGATAAGCTTGCCCTGGACCAGATTGCCATGCTGCTGGGCGCCCACGTTTTACAGCGATATTGTGGGACTCTGAAGGCCGCTCCCTCTCCGCGGCGCGGACTGCAGCCCTGGCAAAGACTTCGCGTCGAGGAAATGTTGCGAGCGCGACTGGAGGGGAATATGACCATCAAAGAGCTGGCCATGGCATGCTCGTTGTCGGAGAGCCATTTTGCCCGGAGCTTCCGCATAAGTTTCGGCACTCCGGTTCACCAGCACCTGATTCAACTGCGTATCGAACGCGCCAAGACCCTGCTTGCGCAGGCAAATAAGCAGCTCGCGGAGATCGCACAGCTTTCCGGATTCTGCGACCAAGCGGCGTTTACCCGGACTTTCAGTAGAGTCGAGCGCATGACGCCTTCACGCTGGCGCAAATGCAATAATGGTTAATCCGGGGGCTATCAGCGCCGGTGGCTCGCTTCCCAATTGAAACTTGCGGCTGATGACTCTGGGGGCACAATGCCCCCAGAGTCATCACCGATTGCCGCGAGATGAATTACGTTCGCTTGGATAATTGAATGTCTGCGACGGCGTTTGCCGCGGTACGGATTACATCGAGCACGAGTCGTGGGTTGGACAGCATGGGGACGTGGCTGCTGTCGGTCTCATATGTCTTAGCGCCCATACGCTTTGCCACGAAGCGCTCCAAATCGGGATGGACAGTGCGGTCGTTCTTAGCCACGATGTACCAGCTCGGCTTCGATTTCCAGGCCGTGCCGTCCATCTTCTGATTGAACAGGTCGACGTCCGGCACGCCCTGGGTCGCCCAGACCAATTTCTGCTCCTGCTCGGAGAGGTCTCCCGCGAAGCACCCAATGCCGCTCGGTTTCAGCCAGACGCGTCCGTCTGCGACCTCGATGTGCGCGAATACGTCAGTCTTCGGGAACTGATCCTGCTGGCTCTGCGAGGTCTCATTAGCGTCCGGAGCAAGCGCGGCAATGTAGACCAGCCCGGCAACACGAGGGTCGGTTCCTGCAGCTGTTATGATGGTTCCGCCGAACGAGTGGCCGACGAGGATGGCGGGACTCCTGACCCGCCCTAGCGCGCGAGTTACTGCAGCAACATCGCCTTTAAGTGTGTCCAGGCTATTCTGAGCCGCGACCACTTCATGCCCCTCCGCCTGAAGAGTAGGGATCAGTTTGCCAAAGCATGAACCATCGGCCCAGAGTCCGTGTGCGAACACTACGCTCGCTTTGGTCTCCTTAGAGTTCATATCGAAGTGCCTCCTCGAACACCGGTTAAGGGTCAGCGCAAGCACACGATGCGCCAGCCAGTAAAAGCCGTCTTGAGCGATCTGGCCTGTCTTGTCATTTCTAGCTCGCTGTTGCCCGTTTAGACTGCACTCCCGTGCCTAACCACTTCGCCCGAGCGTTGAGGCGGCTACTGCGCGAGCCTTAATAGGGGGCAGCAGCTGAGTCAGAAGCAAGGAATCCGCCTGCTTGTCTCGTAAAGGACTCGTGAAACTGAAACAAGGAACCGTGTCCAGAGTCCGGGTAGGTCAAGAGAACGGCATTGGGCAGGTTTTCACTCAGCCAATAGGAATTCCGTACAGGGATCATCTCGTCGTGGACACCATTTACGACCAGCGTGGGTTGCGCAATAGCCTTGAGACCTGCGAACCGCTCCCCCGTCACGGACTCCCAATCACGAAAAGCCGCCATCTGCGCTTGCGCGACAGCGGGTCCGGAGGCGGGCTCGCGATCTTGCGTGCGTTGCATGAGGCGCTTAATGAAGGCGTCTGCGGCGGTCTGGCTCGAATCGGTGGGTGCAAAGAAGATCTTGCCCAGTACCGCATAACCACGGAGTTTCGGATCACTGAGCGGGCCGGCTAGGCTCGGCTTTTCCAGGTGCATGATATCTTCGCCGCCCCTCGGCGCAGTCCCCACCAGAATCATTCTGCGAAAGATCGTGGGTCGATCCAGTGCCATTTGCTGTGCGATCATTCCGCCGAGCGAGTAACCCAGAACGTCACAGCGGGTGAGGCGCAATGCGTCCAGGAACGCAAATGCGTGTTGCGCCATGCCTGCGATCGTCTTCGGCACTGATCCCGTCGATCGCCCGATGCCCGCATTGTCGAACAAAATGACCTCTCGTCCGAGCGCAAGCGGATCGGTGACGGCCGGATCCCAGTTGTCGAGCGTGCCCGTGAAGTGCTGCAGCAATAGCAGCGGGAGTCCGGAACCGCCACCGAAGCGGCGATAGGCATATCGCTGCTCACCAACCTCGATGAATTTCGTTACTGCCGTCACGTTGCTTGATGTCATAGAAAACTCCGATGGTTCACGGTGGGTTGTCTCTAATCAGTCCGGAGCCCATCCAGATGTAATGAGACAGAAGGGCTGCGGTCACGACGCAAGCTGCGCGAGCCGTTCGTACACCGCTACTTGCTGATCTGCTGCAATGCTCCCAGCCAGTTCTCAACATGATAGGCAGACGCGAGCTTTTCATCTTTCACGGTGAACACGTCGATCGACATGGTCTTAAAGCTCTTGCCCGTCGGCTTCGCTCCAAACAGCTCTCCCGTGGGCGTGCCGCTTGCTTCACCGCGTACGGTGATCTGATCACCTGACACCAAGATGTTCTTTATTGTCCATCGCAGATCGGGGACGGCCGTTCCTATGGTCTTGAAAACATCAGCAAGCTGCTCGCGGTTAAGCCACTCCTCGTTTGTTGAGTAGGACTTGTAGTCGGGCTGGGTTGCCTTGGCCAAGAGCGCGGCGACGTCCTTCTTCGCAGGCTGGTTCAGGGCTTCATAAAGGGGCGCGACAATCGTTCTCGCCTGATCGACCGTCAGTGCGAACTTGGGGAGGTCGGACGCGGGTGGTGGCGTGTCGTACTGGGGGAAGGAAGCGCCAAACATCGGTCGACCACTCAAGGACTCCTCCTGGCTTGCCTCATCCTGCAGCACGTCCCAGTGCTCCATCAGAATTCCGTATTTGACGATCAGGAGGTCAGCCGCGACCCAGTTGTGCGGCCGGCCGTTGCCGGAGAAACGGCCGTGCAACATCAGGTAGTCACCCTGTGCGAAGATGAGCGAGTTCTCGTAGCGCAGGGTGGGAGGAGCCGCGCGGACCAAGTTGAACAGACCATCACGGCCGGGTGGGATGTGAGCACTGTGCTGAATGTAGTTGGGCGACCAGAACTTTTCAGCGGCCTTGTAATCACGCCTGTTGAACAGCGTCTCGAACGCCTCCAGCACAATCTTCTTGTTCTGCTCGGGCGAATAGTTGCTCATTTGATACTCCATTGGGCGGCATCTGAGACCTTGCCGCAGTGGACCGTCGCCAGGACTCCATTCATCGCAACGGCAACCGCGACGCGACGCGGACGGGAGGAGCTTATTGGGAGACCCCAGAGAGGTCTGGTACTCACATGAACCGTTTTGGATGGCAGTGACCAGCGCGAGCCAGCAGCGCTGGGAACTCCCAAGACCGGCTACTGAAGACCCGCCGTGCAACTAGATTCCATCCGAATCCGGCGTTCCTCCAACGCCCATGGCGTGCGCCAGATCATTTGCAGTGGGACTGCACAGAAGTCGGCCATTGGGGCAGAGCACGATTGGAAGTGCGGAATCGTCGACCTTAAAGCGTGCGACCAATGATCGAGCGATTTCATCTCGGCCCGGATCCAGAGTTTGGTGGGGGTACCCATTTTGACGTAGGAAATCCTCGAGCCGCCGTACGTTTGGACTCGGTATCGACCCGACGATGATCGCGCATCCAACCTGAATGAGTCTCAAGTGACGAACTACGAGCGCGCGCATGACCTGTTCACACACGTCCGACTGTGTGCCAAAGAGGGCAGGTAAGCCGCCCGGGGGCACCACAAGAGCGGACAGTGGTTCGAGCGCCGTCGCCGAAACGAGTGGGGAACCACCGGAAAGGTCCGCGAGCTCTCCAACAAAGGCCCCGGGGCCGTATGTGGCGGTCTGTTGTGGCTCTCCGGCCGCTCCGCGAACGGTGACGGCGACGGTGCCCGAGAGTATGAACCACAGACCGTCGGTGGGTGCACTGGCCGCGACCACAGTCGCCCCCGCGAGATACCGCTGGATTACTCCAAAGCGACGGAGCCAATGAAGTTCCGACTCGGTGAATACGGGAAAGAGCTCCTGGCCGCGGGTCGCGACGATACTCGGCTTGTCACCCATAGCAGATCGCTCGATGCGCCCGACAATGGGCCGCCGTCCGTAGAAGGATAATTTCATCCCCTGGGCGAAAGCCGCGGGACCACGCCGCCCTCACGACGCTAACGGCTGACGTCGCCCACTGATAGGACAGACGAGGCAAAATTTGGCTCATCCTCTGCCGCATCCGCCCGGCGAGCAGTACATTCGGGCTTGCGTTGCCGAGAGTCGTCTGGTACGCCTGCCGTACTTCACCCTTTTGAGTAGGAGGGCATTCGCAAACGTGGCAGCATCGGACAGGTCGGGCTCCGCTGCAGAGAGAGTCCACTGAGCTGTTACAGTGATCCGGTGCTGTGGCGAGCAGCGCAGGATGACCCATCAGAACAGGCCGATGAAACACGCCCGATCGTTGACCGCAGTCCTCATAACAGTGGCGGCAACGTGTTTGGCCAACGAGTCAGCGGTCGGCCCCCGCGATTCCACACGCGCAGTCACGTCAGTCACAGTGGATTCCCAAACGATCCACCTGCCGGTCGTTGAGGGTCGCAACATCCGCTTCGTGCGCATTAGACGCTCGCAGGGCCTCTCGCACCAGCGCGTCATCAGCATGGCCCAGGACAAGCGAGGGTTTCTATGGTTCGGAACCCACCATGGGCTCAACCGCTACGACGGCTATCACTTTAAGATATTCGACCACGATCCCGCTGACCCGAGGAGCCCTTTCGAGGTCACCATCACCGCGCTGTTCGTCGATCGATCGGGGACGTTATGGGTGGGCTGCGACTACGTGCTCGATCGGTACGATCCGCTCACCGAATCCTTCGTCCACTACCAGCTGGCTCAGTCCTCGACCCACGCGGGTCAGATACATAACATCACCCAGGACCACACGGGGGCACTCTGGGTGTCGACCGGCGATGGCCTTTATCGCCTCGACCCGACGAGCGGCAAGACGACACGCTTCGGGCATAACAACGCCGATGCCGCGAGTCTCAGCAGCGACGACGTCCGATCGAGCGGCGAGGATCGCGCCGGCACCTTCTGGGTCGCCACCAGGGAGGGTCTCGACGCGTTCGACCCTGACCACGCCCGGGTCACCGACCACGTACCCTTGTCGGAAACACGCGATTTCTCATTCTATGAAGACCGCACGGGGGTATTCTGGCTGTTCTACGCTTCAGGCAATGGCCTTGCGATACTCGATCGTGCAACGAAGCACCTGACGCGTTACTCCTTTGGCCGAGAGGATCTGCCCAGTCACCCGCTGACCGGTGTCAGCTCGAGCGTAGAGGACGAGGACGGTAACCTCTGGATCGGTACATTTTCCGATGGTCTGCTGAAGTATGATCGCGTGCACAAAAGTTTCGTCCGCTATCGCAACGACCCGACGAACGATGAGAGCCTCACCGAAAACCGCATCACCACGCTGCTGCAGGATCGGGAGAAGAACATTTGGGTTGCCTTCGGCGCGACCGCACCCGCTTTCTTTTCGACGCACACCGCGTCTTTCGAGGTTTTGCCCTTCGATGCCCGGAATCCCGCCAACCTGGGTGAGAGACTGGTCAATGGGATCTATGAGGATCGCGAGGGAATTGTGTGGATAGGTACGACGGGCTCCCTCGTCCGGATCGAACGGAAGAGCGGTGCCGTCTCTCATCTCGCCGTCCCCGGCGAAGGGCTCGCAAGCGACGTCCTCTCGACCGTTGAGGACGCAGACGGCGCCCTGTGGATAGGCACTTCGGGGCAGGGACTGTATCGCCGTTCGCCGGGAAGCGAACATCTCACCGCTTTTCGTCACAGCGACACCGATCCCAAGAGCCTGAGTGACGATACCGTCCCGCGGCTGCTAATCGATCACGCCGGCACGCTGTGGGTTGGAACCAACAATGGGCTCGACCGCTTTAATTCGGACACGCAGAACTTTACGACGTTTAGCCGGACGGCTGCGGGTGAATCCAATGGATTCATCGATCTCGCCGAGGGCCCACACGGCACGCTCCTTGCAGGCACGTATGTCTCCGGTGCGTTCTGGTTTGACCCAACCGCGGGGTCTTTTTTCACGCCGCTCAACCACGATCAGCCAGAGCGCACGAGCTTCAACCGGATCCTGAGCCTGTTGATCGATCACTCGGGCTCGATCTGGGTCGGATCGGATAATGGTCTGGATCATTATGATGCCTCTTCGCGTTGGCTGGCACGCTATACCGAGAGGGATGGCCTGCCGAACAACGCAGTCGGCTGCGTTCTCGAGGACTCCGCGGGCGGACTGTGGATGGGCACCGGCGCCGGTGTCTCGCACTTCGATCCAGGCCAGCAGGCGTTTACGAACTACACGCAGACGGATGGCCTGCCTGGGCCGGACTTCACGGGTTGGCGCGCCTGCTTTCAAGCCAACAACGGCGAGATGTTCATCGGTGGCTTCTCTGGCGCGGTCGCTTTCCGCCCTGAAAGCCTCACGGCCACGAGCGCTTACACACCCTCGGTCGCTCTCACCGCGTTCGAACTCTTCGGCAAACCTGTACCGGTCGGACCCGCCTCACTCTTGAAGCGCGCTATCGACCACACCGATCAATTGACACTGACGCATGATCAGAACAGCTTTGCGTTCGAATTCGCGGCGCTCAGCTTTACCAACCCGCCGAGCAACCGCTACCGCTACAAGCTCGAAGGTTTCGACGAGGACTGGACGGTGGTCGGCAGCGAGCGCCGCAGAGCGGTCTACACGGCCCTCATGCCCGGAAGTTATGTGTTTCGCGTTCAGGGAGCGAGCGCGCGCGGGCCTTGGGGATTGCCTGGCGCCTCTGTCGCGATCCGGATCCGTCCGCCTTGGTGGAGTACCTGGTGGTTCAGGCTGGCGTGCATCATCATCGCGACTTCAGTCGCTTGGTGGCTCTACCGGCTCAGGCTTCGCCAGACCTCGCAAAGGATCACGGAGAGAATGGAAGAGAGGCTGGCTGAGCGAACGCGAATCGCCCAGGATCTGCACGACACAGTGCTTCAAGGATTGCTGAGCGTCTCGATGCAAATGGCGGTCGCAAACACAAAGTTGCCGGATTCTCAGCCGGTGAAGCGCGACTTCGCGAACCTCCTGGCTTCGCTCAGGCAGGTCGCCGAGGAGAGCCGAAACGCCGTGCGAGGACTGAGAAAGCTGACCGCACGGCCGGAAACGCTCGCTGACGCCCTAACGCGGATTCCCGAAGACCTCACGACGGATCCCAAAACCCGTCTGCGAATCCACGTCGAGGGCGAGCCGCGAGCACTCAGGCCGTACGTCCAGGAGGAGGTATATCTGATCAGTCGTGAGGCAATTGCCAACGCACTGCGGCATGCAAGGGCGACCGAGATTGACGTCCTGATTCGGTACTCGGGCGGTGGCCTTGGCGTCTCGATTCGAGACAACGGAGTCGGAATCGGGTCCGAGGTCGCCGTTGAGGGCCGGCTCGGACATTTTGGCCTTCGCGGCATGCGTGAACGGGCCGCGCGGATTGGGGCAGAGCTGCGCCTGGCGAGCGCGCTCGGTGGGGGCACTTCGGTTGAATTCTCTGTTGCTACGTCGGTGGCGTTTGAGAGACCCGCCCCAACGCGCATCGCGGCATGGCTTGGGAAGCTCCAGGTGACGGAGCGCCATGAGTCGGGCGAGTGAATTCGATGGAGAATCATGCAATGGTTGCCGGTCAACAAATCTCCGTTCTGTGTGTCGACGACCATCCGATGTTTCGGGCAGGCATCGCTTACGTGATCGAAAACCAGCCTGACATGCGAATCGTGGGACTCGCCGCAACCGGCGCCGAGGGGATTGCGCTCTCGCGCGCGCGGGCGCCGGATGTCACGCTCATGGACTTGCGCCTTCCGGACATGAGCGGAATCGCAGCCGTGTCCGCCATCCGTCAGCTCCGGCCGGACGCCAGAATCCTGATGCTCACGACCTTCGAAGGTGACGCGGAAGTACAGCGCGCGCTCGCGGCCGGCGCACGAGCCTATGTCCTCAAGAGCGCCAGCCCCGAGGAGCTGGTCAATATCATCCGCCAAGTAAATTCCGGGAAGAATTATCTCCCGCCGCAGATCGCGGCGGAACTGGCGCAGCGCATGACCGATGACGCGATCTCTGAGCGGGAGGTTGCGGTACTGCGCCTGATCGCCGGCGGCAACCGAAACAAGGATATCGCTGAGAAGCTCAGTATCGCTGAGGATACCGTCAAGGCTCACATCAAGCGGATCATGGAGAAGCTCGGGGCCCGGGATCGAACACAAGCGGTTTCGATTGCCGTGCAACGAGGAATCATTCAGCTCTGACGCCTGGGGCCCGCCCGGCGGGGCTCTCGCCTCGCGGAAGGACCGCCCGAAAGCTTAAGTCGCAGGGGACCCGCCCTCCGAGCAAGCCTCTCTGGCTGGCCCTTTTGAATTGCCCATACCCGATCGGGTGAATGCGAAATGCCTGATCTGGGCATGCGAGCAGGTACCTGCTCGGGTCATGTTACGAGCGACAGGAGGTATCCAGGCATGACGGATCAATCCATCTCCGCGCCTTGCTCCGCAAGCACAGAGGTGCAATTCGCCGAGTACTTACGTCCAGTTACTGACGCCATATGCGGTATGCGCACTGCGGCGCTACCAGTCTCGGGGCGTGGGCACTCAACAAACGCTGTCGGGGCAGGCCAATTTTCGACCGAGTCAGGTCCCGAATGCTCACCCGCGGTCGCCACTCTGATCGCCGCAGCGATCGCAACATTCGATGCCGATCGCAGCGCGTCTCGACGCTATCTGCTGAGGACATCTGCGATCCTGGAGGCATGCGCACCGCACGAGCAGCAAACCAGCCATGAAGCGGGTTCAAGGGGTGGCCTCGCGCTCTGGCAAGTGATTCGGATCGTCGACTACATCGAGGAGCATCTCGCCGAGAAGATCACGGGAGATGATCTGGCGGTTCTGATTGATGTCAGCATCGGACAGCTGTTCAGAGCTTTCAAAGCGAGTGTAGGGGTACCGCCACTCCAGTACGTCGCATCTCGAAGGCTTGAATTTGCGTGCCTGCGACTGCGGACCACGCAGGAGCCGCTGTCTCAGATTGCAGTCAGCGCCGGATTCTGCGACCAATCCCACCTGTGCCGGGCCTTTCGGCGTGCGCTGGGTGTTACGCCGGCCGCTTGGCGGAGGGCCAGTGCAACCGGTCCCTATGCTGACCTCGGCGATTGGCGAAGAACCGTTGCGTCGGTCGCCCCCAGAGACTTCCACAGACCTGGGGATGCGGAAATCGGGCCTGCGGCGTAAAGGGGGGGATCCGCCCGGTGACCGGCATTACTCACTGGAATTGGAACAACGTTTTCGAGTTCGCCTGGCGCATCCTGGTGTTCGTCGTGGCGATCTCCATCCTGCTCATCGTGTCGTGCAACTTCACCCGATGGGAGGGTGCTGCGACCGCGCAGATCGGGGTTGCTACCGCCGACCTGTACCCGACGGTGAGGGCTGGTGGGGTTCTACGACGGTGCAGCTTCCCAGGTCTCAGACCTCGGAACCAATGTTCGGAGGCCCTAGCCTGTCGGACGCGAGCTCCCGCGGGAGACTGGTTGAAAAACGTCCAGCTGATTGTGGGCCCGACGCCCCAGGTAAGCCCGGCAGCCGCCGCGCTCGCCTCGTTCGACTCGGTTGTCCTCGGGGCGCTCAAGGAAGCGGAGCAGTCGCTGACCGTGTACGACGTCGAGAACCTGAACTCGTTGCTCGAGGCGCGCGAGGAGATTCACGCTGCATTCGAGATCGCTCGGCACGAGGCGGCAGCGGGCGCCCTGAGTAACTTGGACCTTCTGACCACGGAGTAATCGCTGATAGCGCTCGATGCTGCGGTTGCTGCATCCGATACGGCGATCGTGCTCGATCAGATCGCACTGTTCAAGGCGCTCGGGGGCGGTTGGAGTCCGACCAAGCAATGACGTAACCAGCGGCCCCTAGGAGGACATGGGCTTAGCGGGTTGGGTTGTCCGACCAGAGTTCTCATGAGCCGTACAACTGCTCGGCGCCGCCTTCCCACCAGGCGATGATCAGCTCGACCCACTTGTCTGCGGCGTCGGCCCAGGCGAAGTGTCCGGCGTCGATCTTGTCGAATTTGTTGTGAGGCAGTCGCTCGTGCAGGTAGTCGCCGTTCACCGGGAGCACTCCGATATCGTGATCTCCGGTAATGATCTGCACCGGTGTCTGAATCGTTGGCAGGAGCTTCGCAAGAATCGGAAGTTCCGTAGGATAGGAGCGGACGAATCGTAGCGATTCGGCGAATCGATCTCCTTCGTAGGAGCTGAGGAAGTCCTCGCGCACGTGGTCCGGAAGCCGGTAGCGTTCGACGAACTGGAGAACCGAGTTCACGGCCTGGCGTGTGTCGATGTTGCGGAAGGGATCGAGGCTCGGGGCAAAGACGACGTCCTTCAGCACAGAGCCAATCTGAATCGGTACGGCGGCTGTGCCGTTGCCCAGGACAATACCTCGCAGGAGCCCGGGATGTTTCGCGGCAACGGACAGCAGCGTTCCGGTGCCAATATCGGGCCCGACTGCGTGCGGACGTGTGAGCCCGAACGAGTTTATAACTTGCACGACAAACTCACCCATGGCGGACGGCGTGAACAGGTCCGTCCGTCCTTCCGAGTGACCAAACCCAGGTAAGTCGATTGCCACTAAGTGCGCGTGCTCGGCGAGTCGGGACCACATCTGTTCGAACGTGTAGAGGCTCTCAGGCCACGGGCTCAAGAGAATCGCCGACACTCCGCGAGGGGCACTTTCGGCGTAGCGGATCGACAAGCCGTCAATCTTCCGGGTCTGGGTCTTAATCGGCGAGGCGGACTTGATCGCCATAGGGAACTCCTTATCGGCTGGAGCCGTTTACAGGTTCACGAGGGGCTCAAATTCTTGCGGGGGTTCGCTACCGCGTCTTCAGTAGTCGAACCACACTTTGAGCTCGGCGTTCTTCTTTGCGGAGTAGGGCGGAAACAGATGATCGATCGCGACATCCGCCGGGGATATGAGCATCGACTTCGCATGCGTCAGCTGCTCGTAGCCGTACTTCCCATAGTAGTGACCGATGCCGGCAGCGCCAACGCCTCCGAAGGGCATCGATTCAATAAACAGCTGGATGTTGACCTGGTTTACCGCGCCGCCTCCGAAGGAAAGCTCCCTGGCAAATCGATCGATTGCCGGCTGGCTCCGGCTGAAGATAAAGGCCGCTAGTGGGTGAGGCTTCGCCGCGATTCTTGCGAATGCTTCATCCACGTTTCGATACGTCAAAATGGGCAAGATGGGCCCGAAGATCTCGTCACCCATGCAGTGATCACTCCAGGTCACCGGGTACATGATGGTCGGATCGAGATAGTGGGACGCCGGATCGGATCGTCCGCCCGCCACCACCTTTGCTGGATCGATTAATCCGGCAAGGCGTGACACCTCGGTACCGTTGATGATGCGAGAATAATCCGGGTTCGATTTCGGGTCCTTGCCGTACATGGCAGTGAGCGCCGCCTTGGCTTCCTTAACAAACGCCTCGGCAACCGTTTCATGCAGGTAGGCATAACCGGGTGAGGTACACCACTGACCTCCCCACGCCATCTTGCCCCACACGATTTTCTTGGCCGCATCTGGAATGTTCGCAGTCTCGTCGACCAGGGCGGGGTTTTGACCCCCGAGCTCAAGAAGGACGGGCGTGAGATTCTCGGCCGCTGCGTGGGCCACGACTTTTCCGACGCGGGTGCTGCCGGTGAAAAAGATGAAATCGAAGGGCAATTTTAGAAGCTCTGTCGTTTCTTCACGACCGCCGGGGAGGGCGGTGACGGCGTCCGGCTCGAAGTACTTCGGCACCAGCTCGAGCAGCTGGGTGCTCGTTGCCTCAAGCCGCTCGCTGAGTTTTAGCACGCAGCAATTCCCCGCTGCGAGCGCAGTGATGGCAGGGCGGATGAGCAACAGGAGCGGTCCATTAAAGGGGCCAATGATCAATGCGACGCCATAAGGGTCGCGGTAGATCACCCCACGGTGCCCCGTGGCCGCGAGCGGTTTTGGAACGGGAGCCTCAACGGGAGCCATCCATTCCTTGAGCTGGCTCTTCTGGTAACCCACCTCGCCGATGCACGCCAGGGTTTCGAAAACCTGCTCCTGGGTGGCGGTCTTAAAGTCCTTCGCAACGGCGCGCTGCAGGGCCTCCTCGTTTTCACTCAGCAAGCGCGCCATCCGGTCGAGCTGCTCGACGCGCCATGCGTAGCTTCGCGTCTTGCCGGTCGCAAAAAGACTCTTCTGCCGGTCGAATAGACTCTGGAAGGAATTCATAGTGAAAAACTCCGAAAGTAGCGGGATGCTTGTCTGCGTGCGATCCGCTGATGCCCGGCGGCGCACACGGACTCGTTGTTGAGCGAATCGACGGTCCTTGCGCGTCGCGGAGGATTGGGGCTCAGGACATCGTCAGCACCATGCGAAAGTGCGCTTCGCCTCTCATCATTTTTTTGTACGCGTCAGCTGCTTGTTCCAGTGGCACCTTCTCTATCATCGCGGCCACACCGCTCAGCGCACTGAACTTAAGCGTGGTGTCACCGCACGCGGGATCGCCGGTGAGCGCACCCTCGAGTTTGCGGCTCCCGAAAATGAGATCCATATCCATCACTTCGATCGGCTGGGGCCCAACGCCCAGGACAATTGATTGACCTCGACGACGAAGTCCTTTGAACGTCTCCGCCGCGACCTTGCCGCCGGAAGCGGTGACAACAACGACCTGGGCGCCGCCGAGGGCCAGCAGGGCTTTGGCTGGGTCGTTGGCGGCACTGTCAATGTAGTGGTGCGCGCCGAGTTTCTTGGCCAGTGCAGCGGTATCTGGACCGCGCGAAATGGCTGCCACCTCGAACCCCATGTGTCGGGCATACTGCACCGCCAGGTGGCCGAGGCCGCCGATCCCGACCACGGCGACGAGATCTCCTGGCCGCGCTTGCGCATCGCGCAGCGCACTGAAGGTTGTGAGCCCCGCGCAGAGCAGCGGCGCCGCGTCGGCCGCGGTCAGTTCCTCAGGGACCGCTACAAGGCCGCTTGCCTTGGCGATCATCACTTCGGCGTATCCACCGTCGTGCTGGATGCCGGTGTATTCCTGATTCAGACAGTTCACGAGATCCCCGCCGCGGCAGAATGTGCAGTAGCCACAAGAGCCGCCTAAGAATCCAACACCGACTCGCTGGCCGATACTCCAACCCTGCACGCCGGCACCCAGCTGATCGATGTGCCCGACCGCCTCGTGGCCCGGAACCCGTGGCCATTCGATCGGGAACACGCCCTCTACGGTGCCGGTATCCGAATGACAGACCCCACACGCTTCGACGCGGATACGCACCATGCCGGGGCCTGCGGCTTGCAGCGGCTTGCGCGTCAACTCCAAGCGTCCTGGACTTACCGCCTGGACTGCGCGATAGGTCGAATTTGAGCTGGTCTCCACTGTTCACCTCCAAGGCAACCGAGTGCATGCCATTGACTCAGCAGGATCTGTATGACCGTTGGCCCGAACGCCGCGGACGTCGAGCTGTTCGATGGTTGCAGTAGACTGCTCGCGAATTCGATCGTTTGCTTGGACCCCAGTGCAGAGAGTTGTAGCTGACTATCGTTAGTTCGACGCAGCGCTGGAACTGCACACTTTCCAGCAAATCGTGAGCGGACCTCAACCCGCGAGAGCGCGCGCCTGTTCAAATCCGCGTGAGCATGAAATCGCAAAGTTGGCTGTATGCCGCGCTCGATGTTGAAAGGGGCTACAGCAATGGGCGCACGGAGTGCCGACAATCCAGGCACGAACAGCTTGCCGTGGGGGGATGCTCCTGTGCGATGCTGACATTTAGAGCGCCGCGAGGCATCTGCGATTCTGAGAGAGGACCGCACCTTGGTGCGTGCTAAGGCGTGTAAGGAGACTTTCGCCGCGGCGCGACGATCACTCCCTGCGATCGTCACGGATTCATAGGGGGTTTTTGGGTTCTATACCTCCTGTGCGGGCTGTTCCCTCATACCTCTAGCGGCGGGAATCCGGCTAGCGACGTAGGGTACGGCATCCACCGATGACCAAATCGCGTCCCCGATTTGGGCGCCAACGTCTTGAGACGCCTGCTGTCCGCGAGCAGCGGTCACTGAGCGATCTCCGCCCCTGAAAGGTCAGAGGCTCCTCTCAACCCCTTCCTGCCAGTAGCCATTGGCCGCTCTCAGAACACGAACGCGCCGTCAGCTGCCGCGGTTAGCCTTTCGGACCCCACGGCGGTGCGCTTTCGCTACAAACTTAGGGAGACCGATCAGGATTGGCACGAAGTCGCGAGCGCGAGCCCTGTGAGCTACCGCAATCTGGCTCCCGGCTCCTGTCTCCGCTCGCCGAGGCCCGGTCTTAGCCGCTGGGGGCCACAGGGGTCGCGGAACGACCGCTATCGGGCAGGTACTCTAGAGACCTGAAATTCCGCTTTTGGGCCGCACGCAGCCAGATGATTGAGCTGAGTGCGCGATCGGACTTGTGTCAGGTATATCTTGGGGTGGTGGGCCGAAAGAAAATGAAGATCTTGATGTATCTCCTCTTCGGTGCGTCAGCCTGGGCGCAGGGCCAGCCGGCAGCCGACCTGATTGTGACCCACGCCAATATTTATACCGTCGACCGTCAGCATCCCAAGGCCGAAGCCGTAGCGGTGATCGGGGAGCGCATTGTGGCGGTGGGGACGAAGGCCGAGATCGATTCTTGGCGAGGACGCGAAACCCGAGTGGTTGACGCGCACGGGAAGCTGCTGATGCCCGGCTTCAATGATGCTCACGTGCACTTCACCGACGGCGGCGCCGCGCTCGCCGAAGTGCAACTGAACGATGCCACCTCCGCGGAGGAGTTCAAGCGCCGGATTGCGACGCAAGCGGCCAAGACTGCAAAGGGCGAATGGGTCCTCGGCGGCGACTGGGATGAGACGAAGTGGAGCTCGAGACAACAGCCGACGGCCGCACTGATCGATGACGTCACCCGAAGTATTCCGGTGTTCCTTAGCCGCTACGACGGCCACCAGGGGCTGGCCAACTCCGCGGCCATGAAGCTCGCTCGAATCTCGGCCGAGACTCCAGATGTTCCCGGCGGCGTGATCGTCCGCGACGCATCCGGAACTCCTACCGGCATTTTCAAGGATGCGGCCCAGGCGTTGATCTTCAAAGCCATTCCGCCTCCGTCACACGACCAGCGCCTGGCCGCGGCTAAACGGGCGCTCGCATATGCCGCGTCGGTGGGCGTCACGAGCGTACAGCACATGAGCGCCGAATACGCCGATGTTGAGGTGTATTCCGAGCTGCTGGAGCAAGGGCAGCTGACGACGCGCATTTACTGTGCGCCGTTAGAGACCGGATGGCAGGATCAGGCCAAGCTCGGTGTGCGCCGTGCCTGGGGATCCTCGTACCTGCGCCTCGGGGCCGTGAAGGGTTTCGCCGATGGCTCGATTGGCTCGCGCACCGCGGCGCTCTTTGAACCCTACACCGATGAGCCCAACAATCGGGGAATTCTCTCCGCCGAGATGCATCCGCCCGAGGCCATGCGCGAACGGCTAGTGAAGGCCGACGGCGTCGGCTTACAGCTGCGCGTGCACGCCATCGGGGACCGAGCCATATCGATGATCCTCGATATGTTCGACGCAATCCAGAAAGCGAATGGATATCACGATCAGCGCATGACCATTGAACATGCGCAGCACGTGGCGCCGGAGGATTTTGAGCGCTTCGCCAAGCTTCACGTAATTGCTTCCATGCAGCCCTACCATGCAATCGACGATGGGCGCTGGGTCGAGGCACGCATCGGTCGCGAACGAGCCAGGACAAGCTATGCCTGGCGCAGTTTTCTCGACCACGGCGTCAGGCTTGCCTTTGGAACCGACTGGGATGTAGCGCCCCTCGATCCAGTGCTCGGGCTCTATGCAGCGGTCACGCGCGCGACGCTTGACGGAAAGAATCCGGAGGGCTGGATTCCAGAGCAGAAGATCACGCTGGCCGAAGCCGTTGAAGCCTACACCCTGGGATCCGCTTTCGCGGAGTTTCAGGAAAAAGAGAAAGGCTCGATTACGCCCGGCAAGCTCGCGGACATGGTGATCCTCAGCGGCAACATTTTCGACATGAAACCCGAGTCGATTCGCAACGTGAAGGTTGAAACCACGATCGTCGGCGGCAAGATCGTGTATCGCGCTTCGCCACCGCGATCACAACAATAGTGCTGAAACCGGCGCGGACGCCGGCAGGATCGGGCTCACGGCCAGGGACTCGAGAATCGGTGCACTGGCCGCTTAGCGCACATTCAAACAGTGACGAAGATGGCAGCTCCTGGGCCGATAGTGGACGGGATGTCGTGGATCCGACGACTGTCTGCCTGCGACCCCGAGCCGCCCGATGGACTTCCCAAGAGCTGTCATCGCGGTGAGGAAAAGCGGACAGTTCAAGGTCGCTTTCGGTGAGCCGCACACCCTTGGCGCCCCGCCCACCTGCACCGCGCTCGATCCGCGGCAGATCGAGTTGATGCTCCAACTGCCGCACGGCTTTCGACACGGCAGGTTGGCTGATGAGAACCGCGGTAGCAGCGCGCGAAAAGCCGCCGTGTTCCGCCACAGCACTGAATATTCGAAGTAGGAGCAGGTTCATGTGGATAACTCAGCATTATCGATGAATGAAAATAATGTATTAGAGTTATAGCATGGGTTTACCTACTCTCGTCCTCAGCCCCTGAACGCTTGGCTGCTCGGGTGAGCAGGCGGGGAGCGCGAAAGTAGGTGTGATGCTATGACAACACTCATCGAGACCGTCGTAATCGGTGCGGGCCAGGCAGGCCTCGCTGTGAGCTATTTCCTCACTGAAGCTGGTCGCGCACATGTGGTGCTTGAGCGCGCAGCAGGAGTGGCGAACGCCTGGCGTAACCAGCGCTGGGATTCGTTCACTCTGGTGACTCCTAATTTCCAGGTACGTATGCCAGGCGCGGAATACCAGGGAGCCGAGCCCTACGGATTCATGACGCGCGCGCAGATCATTGACTATTTCGATTCGTACGTGCGGCGCTTTCAACTGCCCGTGCGGTGCAACGTCGAAGTCACGAGTGTCGAAAGAGAAAACGATGGATACCGCGTTCGCGCGAGCTCGGGAGAGTACCGTGCGCAAAACGTGGTTGTGGCGATCGGGCAGTATCAGTCACCGAAGCTGCCGCCGTTCAGTGAGTCCGTGCCGGCGGAGATCCGTCAACTGCATCCGATGGAATATCGAAATCCGTCCTTCCTGCCCGCCGGCGCCGTGCTTGTTGTCGGAACGGGTCAATCCGGAGCGCAGATTGCGGAAGAACTCTACCAGAGCGGCCGACGGGTCTATCTCTCAGTGGGCAGTGCCGGACGCGTTCCACGCCGCTATCGCGGCCGCGACATCAACGATTGGCTTTCGCGCATAGGCGCCTTCGACACCAAACTTGAGGAACTAGCGTCCCCCGCCGCCAGGTTTGTGGCTCATCCGCAGATCTCTGGAAAGAATGGTGGAGAAAGCCTCAATCTGCATAAGTTCGCACGCGACGGAGTGCGACTCATGGGGCATGCCCGGGATGTTCGAGGCAGCAAATTAATTCTAGCCCCGGATCTGTATGAAACACTGGGGAAGGTCGATCAGTTCGAGGTCAACACATTGAAGACGATCGATGAATACATCGACCGCACGAGCTTGAACGCTCCAGCAGAAACAATTGCTCAACTACGAGACGGGTACCAGCAGCCGTTAATCACAGAGCTTGATCTCAAGGAGAGCGATATAGCGAGCGTGATTTGGGCGACCGGGTACACGTTCGACTTTCACGTCGTTAAACTTCCGGTTCTTGATGCATCTGGCTATCCGATCCACAGGAGGGGGGTCACGCGGTACGGAGGTCTGTATTTTCTCGGACTGCCGTGGCTGCACACTCGAGGCTCGGGCATCCTCTATGGCGTCGGTGAAGACGCCGGCTTCATCGCTGCGAAT
>Ga0306926_10002572_pt1 | contig 18458 bp, 19 predicted proteins | sample flu12Cox44000178_FD_203759 | JGI IMG/M metagenome (GOLD analysis project Ga0306926, IMG submission 203759) | Lab enrichment of tropical soil microbial communities from Luquillo Experimental Forest, Puerto Rico - flux8day.12C.oxic.44.000.178 (v2)... | ecosystem: Environmental > Terrestrial >... | reverse complement strand
GCGAATCTCATCGGCAGTGACCGTCGTGATCCGGTCCCGGTAGCCCAAGCCCGTGACCCATTCCACCTTGTATTGGCCATCAGGCAAGGTCGCGATGATATAGCCCTCGGTATCGTCGCGACCATTCCGAAGGACAATCAAGTCACCCGTCCTGATTGACGAGTGCGGTGGAGGCTTCAGTGTCATACTCAGCTCAGCGTTCCTCAAAGTGCAGTGGGTCGGAGTCTAGCAGACTCGGAGGCTCCTCGTTGTGAGCACGGCTAGGCCCCGCGAGAATGATCACGTGGGGCAAGCTCCTATCCGGCCTTGGCTACCCCTTCCGCCTTGACTCTTTCTTGGCCTTCTTGGGCCGTGCTCCAGCCTTCTGGGCGGCTTTCTCAGAGAGATCCGCTGGCTTCGCCGAGAGTAGACCGGAAACAACTTCCTCAAAGGCGAGGCGATAGAGAGACGGGGCCTTGCGGTGTCTGCCAGTGTTCTTCTTCACGTGCCAAGCCAAACGTCAACGGCTTTTCTTGCCCCCGTGCGTACATGGGGTGCTGCCCGCGCTTCATAACCCAGCCAATGCGCCTCCCTACGTTCTGTATTCTCTTCGGCCTGCCGGACGCGCAGTGAGAGCGTCATCAAGAGGGATTGGCTTGACCTGACGGAGGTTTTGTACCAGGCAGAGTGAGAGTCTACATCACAGCCAGCGAGTGTGGAATTGCGTTGGCCGAGATGACGGGGTGATGGGCTTCCGGCGCCGGCGGCCGATAACCCAGCGAGGAATGTGGCCGGCGGGTGTTGTAGCCGTGCATGCAGGGACGACTTGCTCGCGTTCGGCGGCCCGATCAGCGCGATCTGCGCGGCGCCCTCGGGCCGGACGACCAGCGTCGGACCGCCACGTGCGCCGCCTCTTTGGGGGCGCTCGAGTTCTTCGGACAGTTCCTTGATGCGCCGCTTGATATCGCCCTGAAGATGGTCGGTCCTCTTGTGCTTTGGAATCGTGCGCAGCATCTCCCGCAGCCACTCCAGGCGCTCCCTCGGGTCGCGCGCCTTCCGGAACGCGGCCTCTGCCGCCTTGTACTCAGGCGGGAGGTTGGCCGGCATGACGTGTCAGCCCGAGCGCCCGAGGCATAAGCCAAAGGCTGATCGCGAGGAGCACCGCGGAGGCGAGCGCGAGTCGTCTCATGGACGGATCCTCCCGTCCTGAAAGTCTGCCTGGATGCTACACCCGGAGTCCGCGGCCCGCGAGTGTACCGCTGCCTGGCTGAGGCGTAGGAACGCGGCCTTGCTGTCGACTCCCCCTTTGTTCGTCCCCGCGCTCTTGATCGGCTGTCGGCGCCTTTGACTGGCCGCCAGCGTTGACAAGCCTGATGTCTGGGCGCACAGTGTGTGTGCACGCGATCGTCCGGCCCTCGGGAGACTAGCAGTGCCCCTGGATCGGGTCTTAGGACCTCGCCTCGACGCCTGCGGAAACCATCGAGATGGCCGCTGCCACCAGCCCTGCGTTCCGCCATTTGCGGGTAGGGAATCCCCAGGTGAGTTCCGCCCCCAAATGCACCGGCTCGAGGGAAGCCATGATGAACCCGGGTCAGCTTAATGCCCTCGCTGGCGGTGCAGATTCGGGCGGGTACGTTTCTGTGGGCGGGATCCCCCTGGCACCGCTGTTGGTCTGGGCGCCGGAAAGGAGGTTCGGCCATGAGAAAGGTCATGGAGTCCTTGATGTTGCTTCTGGCCAGGATTCGAAATGTCATCACCGGACAACGATAGGGATCCCAATACGCCGCAGAACCAGACACTCTTCGGTCCGCTCGCTAGAGGCTGCCAGACACGACGGGAGGAAGTCGATGCCCAAGTACGAGTTCATGTGCGAGAGCTGTAAGAAGAGCTTTGAGGTGGTGCTGACCGCCGCGGAGCGGGCCGCTGGGAAGATCGCCTGCCCGACCTGTGGCGGCAGAGAAGTCACGCCCCAGATGGCCATCTTTAGCGCGAAAACCTCACGAAAGAGCTGATCACATGCCTAATGACGAAGGAACCGCCATTTAGGGAGGCGGCCGTGAACCATCACCTCCGCGAGATCGCCGACTGTCTCGACGAGGCGGTCCGGCTTCAGTCGCGAGTCATGGAGCTCACCGAACAGGTCTACGAGGCGGCGGGGATGAGCCCGGGCGATCGCACGCTTCGTGGCAAAGTGACCGGGCTCTTCTTTGGGATCCAGGCGCACCTGGAGGAGCTGAATCGCCTAGTCAAAGACACAGCTTGATTGGGCGCAGCTCCAGCGCCTCGCTTTGGCCATCACGCCGCCGTAGAGGCGCTGTTGGACCGGGTGGGAGCTCCGCGAGGGGATTGCGAGGCCGCGCGGCCCTTTGCGGCGTTTGGCTAATCGGGTCACGCTCTCGTTCCCACATGGACGTAGATCTTCAGCCCGTGCGCCGGTTGCCGGCCGCTGGGAACTGAGACTTGAGGCGGCCGTCTATGGTGGGCGGCAACCGGAGCCCACTTTCGCGCCTTTCGGCCTCGGGCTCACGGTCTTGGGAGCGAGGCGCTACACGTCGCGGCGTCTGCCCTTGCGAATGACCGTGCGAGAGAGATTCTCGGTCAGCGTGAGAAGATCCGCTCCCGTCGAAAGAGGTTAGCGGCTTCTGCGTCCGGAAACCACCTCGCCGTCAATAGTTGCGGGGGCCCGCAATCACCGATATCAAACTTGCTCAAGTTCGAGATCGATTTGATCCGGAGACCCCATTGCTTGAGAGGATGGGGGCATGGGACGAATCACCAGGTACTCACCGGAGGTGCGGGAGCGGGCGGTCCGGATGGTGGTCGAGCACCAGGGGGAGCATCCCTCCCAGTGGGCGGCGATCGGCTCGATCGCGGCGAAGATCGGGTGCTCGACGGAGACCTTGCGGAAGTGGGTGCGCCGAGTTGAGCGCGACGCGGGGCGTCGGCCGGGGCTGACCAGCCAGGAGGCTGAGCGGCTGAAGGCGCTCGAGCGGGAGAATCGGGAGCTGCAGCGCGCGAATGAGATCCTGCGGAAGGCCTCGGCGTTTTTCGCGCAGGCGGAGCTCGACCGCCGACCGCGGTGATGGTGGCCTTCATCGACGCGCAGCGGGCGGCGTGCGGGGTCGAGCCGATCTGCCGGGTCCTGCCGATCGCCCCGTGCTGCCAGATTGGCTAATTCCCGCCGATGGTCTCCCTTTCTGCTCGATGGCTCGGGGTAAGTTTAGGGTAAGTTCTTTCGGGAAAGACGAACGCGTGCTCCTCCTTCCCTGCGGTCAGCTTCTCAGCAAATTGAGGTCCGTCGCGCACGTGCCCAGCTTCGCTTGGGAGCCCGATGCCACAGAGCAAAGATGGGATGGGATCCGGTCCCTTGCCGGTCTCCGCCCAGTCCCGCGCGAAGCGTGAGAAAATGCGGGCAAGGGAGAACATTCGGTGAGCAGTCCGCCTTCCAAGCCGTTTCGCTGCGAGGTCGTCTCCGAGACCGTGACCATCGCACTCCGCCGGCGCACCTCGCTGGACGAGAACAACCCGCTGTTCGTGCGCTGCAGCGAGCTCGACTGCCAGTACATCGACGCCAACGAGCCGCCCTGCCCGCTCACGCTCGATCTCTTCGCCGACGAGGTGAGAGAGCGCCAGCGGCGGCGCGAGGAGAGCCGCTGACGGCGGGATCACCGGAAATCGTGGCGAACGGCGCCCGCGTCGTGTATACTTCCCGGTGTCTGGTCTGATCGCCGGTTCACTAGCGAGCCCGTCCTTCCCAGACCGCGTTTCCCCGCCGCATCTTCCGCATCGAGGGGCGTGCACTGACCGACCTGCGGAAGACTGCAATGGGCCTAGCCGTGCCCTCGGAAGGAACCACCACTATGTCGTTCACGTCCTTCAACCTCAACCCTGGCCTCTTGCGCGCCGTCGACGAGATGGGCTTCAAGATGCCGACCCCGATCCAGGCCGACACCATCCCGCATGCCCTGGGCGGCAGGGACGTCCTGGCGTGCGCCGTGACCGGCAGCGGCAAGACGGCGGCGTTCCTGCTGCCGATCCTGCACCGCCTGGCCGGCCGCCGCGGGGCGACGCGCGCGCTGGTCATTGCCCCTACCCGGGAGCTCGCCGCGCAGATTGACGAGCACCGCCGGCAGCTCGCCCGCCACGTCGGCGTGGGCGGCGGCTCGGTGTTCGGCGGCGTCGGCATGGGCCCCCAGACTGAGCTATTCCGCCGCGGCGCCGAGCTGATCGTGGCGACGCCCGGCCGGCTCCTCGATCACCTCCGCTTCCCCTACGTGAGGCTGGACCAGCTCGAGATCCTCGTCCTCGACGAGGCCGATCGGATGCTCGATATGGGCTTCCTCCCGGACATCCGCCGCGTCCTCGCCCGCCTTCCCGCGCGCCGGCAGACGCTCTTGCTCTCGGCGACGATGCCGCCCCCGATCGCCCAGCTGGCCCGGGAGATCCTGAAAGATCCGGTCTCGATCAACGTCGAGCGCCCGGCGGCGCCCGCGGCCGGTGTCTCCCACGCGGCCTACGCCGTGCCGGCCGAGCTCAAGTCGCGGCTCCTAGTCGAGCTCCTGAACGCGCCCGGGGTCCGGAGCGTGCTGGCCTTCACGCGCACGAAGCACCGCGCCAACCGGCTGGCCGAGTTCCTCGTGAGAAACCGCGTGTCGGCGGAGCGCATCCACGGCAACCGGAGCCAGTCGCAGCGCACCCAGGCGCTGGCCGGCTTCAAGGCGGGCAAGATCCGCGTGCTGGTGGCGACGGACATTGCCGCGCGCGGGATCGATATCACCGAGCTGAGCCACGTCGTGAACTTCGATGTGCCGAACGTGCCGGAGGACTACATCCACCGCGTGGGTCGCACTGCCCGCGCCGAAGCGGTGGGCGACGCGCTCACGCTCGTCTCGCCGGCCGAGGAGGCGGATCTCCGCGCGATCGAGCGGGCCGTGGGTGGGCGCATCGAGCGCCGCACGCTGGCCGGATTCGACTACGCGTCGAAGCCGGCGGAGCGCCTCGAGGTTCCGCTCGCCGACCGGATTGCCGCCATCCGGGCCCAGCGGGCGCAGCACCGCCGCCCTGGTCACCAACCGCCTCGCCACGCGGCCACGGTCCGGGCGGGCAGGTAGTCGGGCGGGGTCGCACCCATGCCCCTTCCTGATTATTCGGAACGCGTAGCCGGACCGATGGACGGCGCCGGGGGTGCCTCCCGCGGGCCGGCGTAGCGGGGAGTCGTGGCAGAAGGTCAAGTGCCGCCCATATGCGCGAAAATCGGCGGGGCGACCTCGCGAGCGCCAGCGAGCGAGCTCCCGGAACACACGGGAGGCCGGACCCCGAGTGGGGATCCGGCCTCCCGAATCGACGTCCGGCTTCCGCTAGATCTTGCGGACGTTGGCGGCCTGGAGCCCCTTCGGCCCCTTCGTCACCTCGAACTCGACCTTGTCGCCCCGTAGAGCTTTCGTTCTTTGGCGACTTACGGGCGACAGAACGCCTGCCTCGACCTTGGCGTTCCTAGTTTGCTGCACTCGAAGGGTCTCGTTCTCCTCGACGATGCCGGCTTGACTGCCCAACGTTCGCTGGCGCGACGTTAGGCGCTATCCAAAATGATTCCTTTGTGAGGAGGGTCATTGGCGTGGCGGAACGGTTCGTTTCTCCGTGGCGCACTCACGCCAAGAAGTTTTTGACCATACTACTAGACGCCACATTTGACACCAAGTGGGCACGGATGCAGAGTTCTGGAGTTCGCAACGACCAGAGGAGATGCCCTTGGTTCCGCCCAAGCCGAGAGTGGTGAACCCTAGTCGATGACGGGAAGCGCGCTTGTGTTCCTGACACGCTCGGCCTAGTCTCACCCCGAGATGAGAAGGGGCGCTGACCTCTCTGGGCTCGACACGACGGCGCAAGCTGATCTCGTACGCCGACGTGAGATGAGCGCCCTCGAGCTGGTGGACGCCGCGATCGCCAACATCGAGCGCCTCGATCCTCACCTGACGCGGTAATCCATCGACGTTTCGAGAGGGCCCGCGCGGAGGCCAGGACGCCGAGGGACGGCCCATTCGCCGGCGCGCCCTTTCTCGTCAAGGATCTGATTGCCCACTCCGAGGGCGACCCGTTCTATGAGGGCATCCGCGGCGTCGCAGCGCAGAAGTATCGCGGCCGCGCCGACACCGCGCTGATCCGGCGTTTTCGCGATGCCGGGCTGATCTGTGTCGGCCGCACGAACACGCCCGCGCTTGGGTTGGTCCCGACCACGGAGCCCACGCTCTCCGGGCCGACCAGGAATCCCTGGGATGTGACGCGGTCGCCCGGGGGGTCCAGCGGCGGATCGGCCGCGGCGGTCGCGTCTCGTATGGTTCCGGTCGCGCACGGCAACGACGGCGGTGGCTCGATCCGCGTTCCCGCCTCGTGTTGCGCGCTCGTGGGGTTGAAGCCAACGCGCGGCCGGGTATCGCTGGGTCCCGACTTCGGCGATCTTGCCGGAGGCATCGTGCACGAACACGTGCTGACTCACAGCGTCCGCGACACCGCGGCGCTCCTTGACTGCGTGGCCGGTCCCGAGCCTGGCGAGCCGTATTCCGCGCCCACGCCGGCTCGAGCCTTCGCCGACGAAGTGGGCAGCGACCCAGGGTGCTTGCGGGTCGGCGTCATGATGGCGGCCCCTGGAGGCTTCACGGACGTGCATGAGGAGTGTCGTGCTGCGGTGATTGAGGCGGGGCGGCTCCTGGCCGATTGCGGTCACGAGGTCGGCGACGCCTACCCACGCGCCATGGATGAGGAAGGCTTCGCCCATCACTTCGGCGTCCTCTTCCAGGTCTTCGCCCACTTCGCGCTCGGTTGGTGGCGACGGGAGACGGGCCGGCCGCTCGGCCGCGACGACGTGGAACCTCTCACCTGGACGCTCGTCGAGGCGGCGACCCGCATCGTCGCCGCCGATTACCTGGCCTCGCTCGAGTGGCTTCAGGCCTACTCGCGGCGAATGGCCGCGTGGTGGGCGAGTGGCTTCGACCTTCTCCTGACGCCGACGCTCCCGCACCCGCCACCTCCACTCGGGTCATACCGCACAGACGATCCACGCCAGGCGGCGATGGCGGCCATCAAGACGGTTACCTTCACCGCGCCCTTCAACGTGACCGGCCAACCCGCGATTTCGCTCCCTCTGCATTGGACGGCAGAAGGGCTTCCGATCGGAGTGCAGCTCGTCGCCGCCCACGGCCGGGAGGATGTCCTGGTCCGGATCGCCGCGCAGATCGAGGTCGCCCGCCCGTGGACGGGGCGGCGCCCGTCCATCTGCGCCTGATCACGTGGTTCCATTCCTAGTGAACCTTGCGAACGGCCGGGACGCCGTGTCTCGCGACCTCGTAATCGCCCCGCTGCGGGCGGGCGAGGCGGTTCAACGAGCGGAGCAAAACCCTCTCTGCTTCGGCCCGGACCGCACTCCGCAACTTCAGCTGTTTAGCGTTGTCGCCTTTAGCACGTCACAAGGGAATGATTCTGAGGGTTGTAGGTGACATAGGACCCCTTCTCAGTCCCCGCCGATTTCTTTCCCCCCTATGGCACGGTGACGTCGCATTCTACCGCTCCACCGGGAGGGCGACCGCTGTGATGGCGGACGATCTGCGAATGGCGAGCCAGCCGCCGTAGGTCGCGCAGCGCCACAGCCACTCGACGGGCCCGAAGTCGAAGCGGCGGAGCCACCACAACGAGAGAACCAGCTCGATGACCCACACGCCGGCTACGATCGCGAGCTGCCCGGCGCACCCGACCCGGCCGAAGAGTCCGAGCCCGTGGCCGTAGAAGATAGTCGTGCAGAGCACCGTCTGTAGCAGGTAGTTCGTCAGCGCGGTGCGGCCGACGGCGGCGACGGCGCCGAGCGGCCATCCCGCCCGTACGCCGAGCATGACGAGGCCGATCCAGCCGAGGCCCACGAGGGCGTTGCCCCAGGACGTCAGCGGCCCGCCGACGCGCAGGTAGTCGGCCAGCGCCCAGTGGTGGCGGAAGCTGTGACTCGCGCCGGTCGCGAGCGCCGTCCAGCCGAGGCCGAATCCCGCGACGGCGAGCCGCGCGTAGAACGCCGTCGACCGTCCGGCGGTCAGCACGTCGAGCTTGAGCAGTCCCATGCCCACGAGCATGAGCCCACCCATCTGCCACGCCCCGTGGCCGACGAAGTAGGTCGTCTCCATCTCGAACGCGGCCGGGACCCGCGCGGTCATCTGCGTCCACCAGCCGGCGCGATAGCGGGCCACCTGGTCGGCGACGACGTCGGCGGGCGGCGCCCACGCGCGCTCGGCCTCGCGGAGCTCCCGCGCGGGGATCCTCGAGAGCGCGAGACCCGACGCGAGCATCAGTAGCGACGCCATCGCGAAGACGGCCACGCCTACGACGACGAGACGGCGCGGCGGCGCGGCACGAAACGGGAACACGGCGGCGCCGCACAGCGCCAGAGTGACGAGGATGTCGCCGCTCCAGAGCAGGTACGCGTGCGCGAGGCCGATGGCGATTAGGGCGGCCATGCGACGGTAGTGCAGCCGCGCGACGACCCGCGCGTCCTCGTCCGGCTTGTCGGCGAAGATAAGGATCCCCGCCCCGAAGAGCAGCGCGAACACGCCGGTGAACTTGCCGTCGGCCAGCGCGTAGATCGCGAGCCACGCGAGCCAGTTCGCGCCGCCGAGGTCGCCGTGCACGGTCGGGTTGGCACGCGCCGCCGCGACCAGGGCGAAGAGCTGCACGTTGAGCGCGAGGATGCCGAGGATGCCGACCCCGCGCAACGCGTCGAGCGAGCCGATCCTCGAGCGTGCCGGGCGCTCGGGCATGGCCGCAGTGTGCCAGGAAGCCACGCCGCGCTCAGCCGGTGGTAGAAGAGAGAGTGAGCCCCTGCCCGCCTGCTGCTCCTGGTGAGTTACCGCCCCGGTTACCAGCACGGCTGGAGTGGCCGCCGGGCGGCTGCTGGACCCCTACTTGCGGCGCAGCCACCACGCGACGCCGGCGAGAGCGACTATCCCCGTCGTCATCATCACGAGAGAACCGGGCAGCGGCACCGGCGTCGGCGACGCCTGCGCGAGCTCCGGCCACGCCAGGGTGAGGGCCACCGCCAGTGCCAGAAACCGCTCGGTCCGCATATCGAAGCTCCTCTCTGAAGCGCCCGACCTCGAACGGCCGGCGCGATCGACAACTACTCAAGCACACGCTGTGCCGCACCGCGATGCCTCGACCGATCGCGATGTTGGGCGTCGCGGCGTCGAAGGGTGCCCCAGGACCGTAAACTCCTTCGACACGACCATTGCTCCCCTCGTCACCGCCGCACGAACGGCGCGTTCACGCGGAGGGCGTTCGGCGTCGACCCACACCGTGCCAAAGCGGATGTTGTCGATGAGCACGTGCGTGTCTCAGGCCGTCGGATCGCAGGTGACATAAGGCCCCTTCTCAGGCACTGCCCGCTTGGCACATCAGCTACGCCGTCGTCGCCGCGTGAGTGCGCGGACTAGGCGTCCGGCACCTTGGTCGACTGCCAGGCGGTCATCTGCCAACGGTCGGCGATCTTCGCGTACACCGCAAGGTAGCGGATCGTGAAGTGCTGGTCCTTGCCGGCGTTCTCCACGTGCATCTCGGACACGCCGTTGACACGTGCTCTTTCTTGGACTCGACCCGTGCGCTCGAGTGCACGTACACCAGGTCGTCGGCCAGGGCGGAGCTGAGCGCCGCCCAGTCTTGCTTCACCATCGCCTGGAATCGCCGGTCGTCCGCTGCGATGATCTCGTGCTCGCTCATGGCTCGTGTCCTCCGTCGGTACAGCGCGGATTGCGTGCCTGTCGTCGTGGGGCGATCCTGCCAGAGTGTGGTGGCGAGGTCAAACGGTAGTTACCTTGCGTTTTCGTGGTTGCGAGCCCCCCCCGATGACCAAAATCGATCCGAAACGAAAGGGGGATATGGACTTGATCCGCCTTCGTGAACACCCCACGACAGGCGGATACGATGGCGATCATGAAGCCAGGCAAGAGAGTACAGCGGGCGCGGCGACATTTCACGGATGAGTGAAGAGCGGGCGTGGTACGACTCGTGTTGGACGAGGGCAAGACGGTCACGCGGGTCGCTCGGGATATCGACGTCTTGGGGACCCGCTGGCAGCGCGATGAGGGTGCCCAGACGGGGCCGAAACCAGGGCTACCTGGGAGATTTGGCGCAGCAAAATCTCGCGCCTGACCTCTCCATCTCGTATGATCGCCAAGAGTGACGTGTCGCCCAGAGCGCGCGCTCTACTGCTCTTCAGCACCAGACGCTGGGCGGGATCTGACTAGACAAGGAGAGATTATGGCCACCCCGACCTTCCAGAAGGGTGATCCCGTCGCCCTCAAGGAGTCCCCCGAGGTCGTCGAGGGCAAGGTTGTCGCGCTATGGAAGGGCAACTTCTATCGGGTCGCCTGGGAGAGCGGGCTGAGCTACCAGGGCAAGACCACCATCGTGAGCGGGAACGTCATCCGGAGGAAGGCGGCGCCCGAGAGAGCGGCTGGACCGGAGGTCACAGAGGTCGCGGGTGCCTAGCTGGGTCGTCCGGTCTAGCTGCGGGTGGGCGGGGCCGGGCCGCCAGCCCGTCCAGTGCTGATCAGCCAGCTCGCACGCCAGCATGAGCGCGAGGGCATGGGGGGCCGCATCTCCACGCGACCAGCATCGATCAATCGGCCGAACGAGGAGGACTGCACGTGCCTAAATGCCGGACTCCAGGTTGTCCAAACGAGGCTTCAGAAGACGCAGCCTACTGCGACGGATGTCTGCAAAGCCGCCAGCCGCCATCTCCGCCCGTCCAGCCTCCCCGAGTGAAGAGGCCTTACGTCCAGCAGCGACCATCCCGCGTCCCGCCCGAGCGCGTCATGAGGCCGGGACGCCGACCGGGGGGCTCAGGCCAGAAGTCGCGTTAGATCCCCACCCTAGCACCGGGATCAGGCGACACCGGCCGTCAGCCTCCAACGCCCGGATGACCTCCTGCGCGTACCCGCAACACTTCACGAAGGACCACACGCGAAAGGGCGGCCAGTCAAGTACGCGGAGATGCTCTGGCCGGACCCGATAGACGGGCGCCTCGCGGCAATACCGGGGACAGGGGCGCGTCGGGCGAGGCTGGCCAGATTCATCGAGCCAGATCGGCGCAGCAAGGGTAGGGTGAGGGTGCCGGGTTCCCGATACAGCGCGCGGTCTGCTGGCACATCGCCGGATAGTTCACGTGGCTGATCCGCGGGAACAGGTGGTGCTCGATCTGAAAGTTCAGGCCGCCGAGGAGCCATCCGATGACGCGGCTCCGCCGGGCGAAGTTTACGCTCGACTCGGCCTGATGGACGGCCCAGGCGTTTTCGATGCGACCGCTGCCTTCTCCGGGCAGGGGGAACGACGCCTCTTCCAGGCAACGGGCGAGCTGGAACACGATGCTCAGCACCGTCCCGAGCACGAGCGCGACCACCACGTAGTAGAACAGGACAGCTTTCAGGGGGTGGAACAGCAGCGGAATGCCGAACGCTGTGGTCAGGAAGACCGCCTTGCCGGCGAGCAGGACGACCAGGTCCCACCTCTTGGGGCGGGGGACTTGATGGGGACCGATCCGGCCGGTGATCAGCTTTCGAAAGTCGTCGACGAGCTGCCACTTGATGGCCAGCAACCCACACAACGGCCAGAGGTAGAGGTGTTGCCAGCGGTGGAACACCAGTCGCTTCTGATGCGGCGTCAGCCGGGCGAGGATGCCGAGGTTGATGTCGGTGTCGTGGCCGCCGATGTTGACGTACGAGTGATGGAAGACGGCGTGCTTCCACCGCCAGAGGTAGGAGCTGCCGCCGAGGACGTCCATCGTCATCGCCATCAACTCGTTGACCCAGACGTGGTTCGAGTACGCCCGATGCCCGCCGTCGTGCTGGATATTGAAGCCGATGCCGGCCGCGGACAATCCGAGCAGGATCGCCAGGGCAAAGGCGCAGAGCGGCGTCTGGGCGACGAACACCAGGAGCACGTAGGAGACGACGAAGCAGGCCACCAGGATGGCCGTCTTCAAGCACATCTGCCAGCGGTCCCGTTGCCGCCGGCCGCTGCGCTCGAAATAGGCGTCGACGCGCCGCCTGAGCTCGACCTGGAACCGGCTGTTGGTGCCGAACGTCGGCGCCCGTTCCCGGACCCTGACCGAGCGCACGCGCGGCCCGGCCGGTGACTCCGGATGGTAGTCAGGAAAACTCAATCGGTTCTGCTTCGGGGAGGGCTTTGCCGATGCTCGCTGCGACACTCGGCGTACAGTGCGCGAACACGAGCGACCGCAGAACGGTGGTGCCGTGCCACGCCACGAGGGCGCCGAGGCAGCGGTCGAGGAAGGTCGCGCCGACGGACTCGACGTCGGTGAAGTCGAGGCGGACGCGGTCAGAGGCTTTCAATGCGTGGGCGATCTGGTCGTGGACCCGCTGCGCGTGAATACCCGCGCGCACGCGGGAGCCGTAGTCGCGCATCCGAATGACCGTCACCGGCGCGCTACTCGCTGTCGCGTTCCATGCGCCGCAGCGCCTTGCGCCGTTTCTTTCGTGCCGCGGCCTGTTTGCGCTTGCGCTTGACGGACGGCTTTTCATACGCGGCCCGGCGCTTCATCTCCTGAAACACACCGTCCTTGAGCATCTGCTTCTTCAGGGACTTGAGCGCGGCCTCGATCTGATTGTCGAAGACCTCGATCTTCAGCGGGGCCTCCGCCGGGTGCGACGGGTCATCGGGCCCGGAGATGCGAGGTCGACCGGCGCCCGTAGGTGGCCACCGAGGTATCGGCGATGTCCAACGTTTCGAGCCGCTTCGTTCCCTCGGCGACCGCGGCGGCGATGGTGGCGAACGCCTGGTGCGACTCCTCGATGGTCTCACCGGCGTAGTTGATGATCCGCCAGCGCCAGTCAGGATGTCGTGGTGAGGAAAAAGCGAGAACCTGCACCCTATGCGTCCGATGCGCGCGGAAGGCCGGCGGCAGCGACGAGAGATCTCATGAGCGACTCCTCGGAGGTGCGGGCATAACGAGCCAACTCTCACCGAGGTCCCGACGCCCGGCGCGTCAGCCATGAGGACTGCGGTAATGGCAGAGGATATCACGAAATAGGGCCCGCGTTTCGGGGTCTGCAGGGCCGGGGGCCCGGGGAGATCGGAGATCGCAGGTGACATAAAGTCCCCCTCTCAGTCACCGGCGGGTTGAGCAGGGCCGGGCCGCCGCCCTCGCCGTGGGGGAGGACGAGCGCCTCGCGGCACCCTGCGCCGACAGTGTGATCTCGTCGCGGAATTCCAAGACCATGTTTGCCTGCAGATGGTTGCGGGCCCCTGAGAAAACCCGTCCGATTCCCACATTCCCGCCAGTCCCAGTTGATTCCCATCCGATGAGGTCAGAAGGACGACTGCGGATCCGGATGAGACGGGCCCAGCGATCAGACAACGTCCACCTCGAAGGGGAATTGAGTCGATTTCGGTGATTGCGGGCCCCTGCAACGACCGAAGACGCGTCGAGCCTGGCGGGTATTCTTCCTCTGGCGCATTGGCTGCGCCCTCTTAATACTCACACCCACGTCCGCCCCCAAGCGCCCCGCCAGTATCCCCGGAAGGCCTAAGGCATCCCCTCCCCCTATCCCCGCGCCCGGAGATCTCCGCAACCTCGGGCGGAGGGGTCAGACGACAGGGCCTTGACAGTTCCACATAGGTCAGTTTACAGTACGTGTAAATTATCTTCACACTCAGTGAGAACCATGACCCCTAGATCACGACGAATAGACACAAAGCGCCTCGTCAAGATCGGCATTGGAGTGTACGGACTCCAAGACGGGAGTGTTCTGATTCGTCAGGGCCAATCGGCCCGGGTGCCACAAGTGCAACTCGAAGGGCATCGCCCGGCTAAACTCAGCGCCGGCGAATTCATCTGGGATAATCCGCCCAACCCGTCGCAAGGGGTGACGTTTGGGCTCCGGACCGGTGAGCAGTACGTTGGACCTAAAGGCCTGGTGACGCCTACGCAGGCCTCCCAGTTGCTCAAGAAATCACGTGTCTGGATTTACCGGCTTATCCGCGCAGGGAAGCTTCGCCCAATCAGGAAGCGCGGGACCACAGCGACGCTGATCCCCTTGAGCCAGATTAAGAAGCTTCTTGGTACAGCTGAGGAACGAGTCCGCCCCATTCGCCCCGGGGCATTATGGGGCTACGACCGGAAAGGGCAGCCGTGGCTGCTCGGGTGATTCCGTGAGCGAGAAGCTGACCGTCGAGAAGATCTCTCATTGCCTCGCGGATCCGCTCGCCCGCCTTCAGCAAGCCCTGGCACAAGCGCCAGTCCAGGCACTTCCAGCTCTTATTGGCGAACTCGAGAAATTGAAAGCGCAAGCATGGAGCAAGCTCTCTCGTCCTTCAACGGACAATGGGGGCCAACCAATGCCGGTGTTCGACAGATCTGAAAGCATTCCAGTTACCCAAGACGCGGATATGGAGTATCTGTCGATCCACGATTTGGCCAACCGTATCGGCTATGCGGAAGGCACAATTAGAAACTTGATGAGTAACGGCGCTTTCAAGCTTGGCGAGCACTACCTGAAGCCCCGAGGTCGCATCTTCTTCAAGTGGCCAGCCGTCCAGAGTTGGCTTGAGGCGACGGGAAGACAAGGATAACGCATGGCGTCCATTCGCTCAGAACGCGGACGGCTCTTTCTCGATTTCAGATGGAAGGGTGTTCGCTGTCGCGAGTGGACTGGAAGATCTGATACGCCGACTGACCGTGCGGAGCTCAAGAAGCTCATTCGACAGATCGACGGCGAGATCGCCGCCGGCACGTTTGAATACATCAAGCGCTTTCCGGAGGGATCCAGGCGAAACGCCTTCGCCCCACCGTCCTCCCTGCAGGCCCATGCCCCCCCCACCTTCGCCGAGCACGCCAGAAGCTGGATCGAAAATCGGCGCCCCTGGCTAGCGGGGGGAACCCAGTACGACTACGAGCGAATCCTCGAGGCTCATCTAATCCCGCACTTCGCCAAGTCCTCTGTTTCGAACATCGGTGCTGAGGATATTGAGAGGCTGGTCGGACGACTCAAACAAAAGCCCGGCACGAAGGCGCCTCTGCTTTCGCATAGACGAATCAATATGACCCTTCAAGTATTGAGGCTGTGCCTGGATCGCGCCGTTCAGAATGGCTGGCTCAAGAACAACCCCGCCCGTACGATTACGAAGCTCAAGGAGAGCCGGACAGACATCGATCCGCTGTCACTTGAGGAGATCAAGGTCTTCCTGGCTCATCTTCCCGATGAAAAATGGCGGCGCTATTTCACAGTCGCCTTCTTCGCGGGACTCCGACCGTCTGAGCAGATTGGCTTGCGGTGGCCTGCCATCGACTGGCAAGCCACACGGCCCCAGGTCATCGTGCGATATGGGGTTACGCGCCGAAGCGGTGCAGGTCGTCTCAAGACCGATAGTTCTTACCGCGAGGTTCCGATGTTACCGGCGGTCGAGCGAGCGCTCAAAGCACAATGCCCTGACAGCCAGCTCCGAAGCGAGTGGGTGTTTCCCAGCGAGCGTGGGGGCCATCTTGACATCACGAACCTCCGCGAGCGCATCTGGAAGCCCACACTACGCCGAGCGGGGCTCCGCGAGCGGACGCTCTACCAGACTCGGCACACGTTCGCAACAATCTCCCTGGCAAGCGGGGAAGACATCGGATGGGTGGCGCGGGTCCTGGGGCATAGCTCAACTGAGATGGTCATCCGGCACTATCACAAGTTCATCCCCAACCTGACCCGGCGGGATGGGTCCGCTATGGCTGGGCTCATCGCCCGAGCAGGGCTATAAAGGGTTGCGGGATCGTTCACATGGGCAGCATTGTGGGCAGTAGAGGCACCAAGGGGCTGCGGGTTTCCCCGCAACCCCTTGGAAGATATGGAGCGGCCGACCGGATTCGAACCGGCGACGTCCAGCTTGGGAAGCTGGCATTCTGCCAACTGAATTACGGCCGCGTTCCCCCGCTATTCTAGCCTCGACCCTCCCGAAGTCAAATTGCCCTAGCGGAGACCCATCTCATAGCCCTTGATGGCCTCGTCGCCGCGCGCCTTCCACACGACCCGCTTGGTCGCCCCGTAGAGGTCGATCTGCTGGTACAACGGCATGGCCGCGGCATCCTCCACCCAGAGGCGGTTGATGCGCTGGTACAGCTCGTAGCGCTTCTTCGGGTCCATGGTCGACTGCGCCTGTTCGATCATCCCTTCGAAGTCCGCGTTGTAGTAGTTACTGAGGAAGCGGCCGGCGCGGAAGAGCGGCACGTACACCGTCTCCGCGTCGTACGAAGCAGTTCCCCAGCCGATGAGCCACACGGGCGGTGTCTTGTGGTTGTAGGCGAGGGTCCCGAAGTAGTGGACCCACTCGTGCGTCTTGACGGTGGTGCGGATGCCCGCCTTGCTGAGCTGCCCCGCGATGACCTCCGCCACCTCCTTGTCGCGCACGTAGCGTCCCTGGGGCGAGTTGAGCGTGATCTCGACACCACCTGGGAAGCCCGCCTCCGCAAGGAGCTGCTTGCTCTTGGCCACGTCCTGCCGGATGGGCTTGAGGGCGGGGTCGAAGCCGAAGTGCCGGTCCGTGAGCATGAGGGCCACGCGCTGCGCCTTGCCGTCCAACACGTTCTTGATGATGTCGTCCACGTCCACTGCGTAGTTCATGGCCCACCGCACCCGCTTGTCCGCGGTGGGGCCTTGATATGGCCCGACCAGCTTGTGCTGAGCGTCGTACTGGTGTGTGTAGTACATGAGCTGGATGGTTCGCACGCTGGGGGCGGTGGTGAGGAAGAGCTTCGGATGGTTGGCGATGATGTTGGCCATGTGGGGCGGGATGTTCACCGCCACGTCGATCTCACCGTTCTGGAGCGCGGCCACCCTGACCGCGTCGTCGGGAATGGGGCGAAAGACGAGCGTCTTCACGCGCGGGGCTCCGCGCCAGTACTGGTCGTTGGCCTCCAGCTCGATGCGATCATCCTTGACCCAGCGTACGAAGCGGTAGGGGCCCGAGCCCACGGGAGCCCGTGACACGGCCACCGTGTCCTTGTCGCGGTAGTACTTGGGCGGCACGATCGAGGCCTGGTTGGCGCTCATTTGGGTGTCGAGGATGGGCCACGGCGCCTTGGTGTGCACGCGCACGGTCAGCGAGTCCACGATCTCCACGTGACTCAGCGGGGCGAATGGCGGCGAGCCACGCATCTTGTTCTTGGGATCGACGAGTCGCTCCAGGCTGAACTTGACCGCCTCCGCGTCCACCGGCTCGCCGTTGTGGAACTTCATGCCCGGCCGGAGCTTGAACTCCCACACCGTGGGCGAGACGAGGCGAGGCATCTCGCGGGCGAGGGCAGGCTGCATCTTGAGCTCGGCGTCGCGCTCGAGGAGGGTGTCGAAGATGTTCCGGCAGATGTTGCCCGCCGGTGTCTCCTGGTGGTTCATGGGATCGAGGGTGCTGGGGTCCACGCCCTGCGCGATGACGATCTTGCCCTGCGGCGCCGCTTCGACCGCGACGGGGAGAACGGTGAAGACGGCGACGAGGGCAATCCGGATCCAGGTCATGTTCGATCTCCTCTGCGGGTGGCCCGGCTCAGGTGGCCTTGTCGTCATTGGAGTGGCCCCGGAGCCGGGTGGTCGTCCCGGCTCCGGGACAGTGGGCCAGGCTACTTGAGCGTCATGTCGTAGGCCTTGATGAGCTCGTCGCTCCGTGCCTTCCAGTTGATCCGCTTGTTCGCGCCGTACAGATCGATCTGCTGGTAGAGGGGCACTGCGGGCTGATCGTCGACCCACAGCTTGTTGATCTTGTGGTACTGGGCGAGGCGCTGCTTCTCGTCCATCATGGTCTGCGCCTGGTCGACCATGCCATCGAAGTCCGGGTTGTGGTAGTTGCTCAGCAGGCTGCCCGAGTGGAAGAGCGGCACGTAGATGCCCTCGGCGTCCATCATCCCCTGCCCCCAGCCGATGAGCCACACGGGTCCCGCCTTGTGCACGTACACCATGGTGTTGAGATAGTTCACGAACTCGAAGGTCTTGAGCGTGGTCTTGATCCCCGCCTTGGTCAGCTGCCCCGCCGACGCCTCCGCCACTTCCTTGTCACGCACGTAGCGGCCCTGGGGCGAGTTGAGCTGGATCTCGAGGCCGTTGGGGAATCCCGCCTCCGCGAGGAGCTTCTTGGCCTTGGCCATGTCCTGCTTGACGGGCTTGAGCGCGGGGTCGTAGCCGAAATGCATGCTGGGCAGCATGGTGGCTACGCGCTGGGCCTTGCCGTCGAGCACGCCCTTGATGATCTCGTCCACGTCGAGAGCGAGGGTGATGGCCTGGCGCACACGCTTGTCCGCCGTCGGTCCCTGATAGGGCCCGACCAGCTTGTTCTGGGTGTCGTACTGCGCGGTGTAGAACATGAGCTGGATGGTCCGCACGCTGGGCGCGGTGCTGAGATAGATCTTCGGATGGTTGGCGATGATGTTGGCCATGTGGGGCGGGATGTTCACTGCCACGTCG
>Ga0306926_10002570_pt1 | contig 18462 bp, 14 predicted proteins | sample flu12Cox44000178_FD_203759 | JGI IMG/M metagenome (GOLD analysis project Ga0306926, IMG submission 203759) | Lab enrichment of tropical soil microbial communities from Luquillo Experimental Forest, Puerto Rico - flux8day.12C.oxic.44.000.178 (v2)... | ecosystem: Environmental > Terrestrial >... | reverse complement strand
CAGGCGCGTGTGGAAGTGGCGGAGAGCTAGCCAGGTGTTCTCACTCAACCAGAAAGTAGCTCTCGTCACCGGTGCGTCTCAGGGAATCGGCCGCGCAACATCGCTGGCGCTCGCCGAAGCAGGAGCACAGCTTGCCGTAGCAGCACGCAGCACTGAGAAGCTCACTTCGCTCGTGGGCGAGATTCAAGGCGCTGGCGGGGAAGCAGTCGCAGTGCCCATGGATGTCGCAGACGTCTCACAAGTCAGGGCCGGATTTCAGCAAGTTCTTCAGAAGTTCGGCAAGCTCGATGTACTGGTGAACAATGCAGCGATCACCCGAGACACCCTTGCGCTGCGCATGAAACTGGAAGATTGGGATGCCGTGCTAAGAACCAATCTGACCGGTGCGCACCTTTGCATCCAGCAGGCACTGGGCGCAATGCTGCGGCAGCGGTCCGGGCGAATTATCAATTTGGCTTCCGTCGTCGCCGAGACCGGAAATGCGGGGCAGGCAAACTACGTGGCCTCAAAAGCAGGCTTGATCGGCCTCACGCGCGCAATCGCCGTCGAAGTAGCGTCTCGCAATATCACCGTAAATGCGATTGCTCCTGGATTCATTGAAACACCTATGACCGATCCGCTTCCCCAAGAACTCAAAGACAAAATGAAATCGCTTATTCCCCTCAACCGGTTCGGCACAGAGCGAGATGTTGCCGCGGCGATTGTTTTCCTGGCCAGCGACGAAGCAGCCTACATCACCGGGCAGGTGTTGGAGGTGAATGGCGGCATGCATATGGGATGATCGAGGACAAGCCCAGGGCCAGGCGTCGACCCCTCGTTCAAGCAAAGCACCAATTGGCCCTCCGCTGCGCCATACTGCACTCGAAACGACGCGAGCCCACAGGCCAGAGCGAGCCAGATGCCCTCAGATGCGGGGAGTTGGGATTCGCTGGGCAGAAAAGTACAAGATGAAGATTCGCCTGCGGTTGTAAGGTTGACCCTGTGAGGAGCCACTTATAGAATGGGCAGGTCACACGGGGCGGTAACTTTCCTGGCGTAAAGCCCAAGATCTAAAGATCGCTGAAATCGGAGGAGCAACCAGAATGGCCAGCGTCGAAGAACGCGTGAAGCAGATTATTGTCGAGCAGCTCGGTGTAGATGAAGGCGAAGTGACCCCCAGCGCTTCGTTTGTGGACGACCTTGGCGCCGACTCGCTTGACACGGTCGAGCTGGTCATGGCCTTCGAGGAAGCCTTCGGCATCGAAATACCGGATGAGGACGCGGAAAAGATCGCGACGGTGAAGGACGCCATCGAGTACATCGAAAAGCACTCCAAGGGAAAGTAGCAGCCCCACTGAGTCGTTCCGCCAGAACAGGAGAAGTTTCTTTTGAACCGCCGAGTGGTTGTGACGGGGATTGGTTTGGTCTGCTGCTGCGGCATCGGCACGGAGGAAGTCTGGAGCAACTTGCTGGCCGGAAAGAGCGGCATCGCCCGTGTCACCGCGTTCGACATCGCTGGTTTTGACTGCCAGATCGCCGGCGAGATCAAGAATTTTGATGCGCTGAACTGGATTGAGAAAAAAGAGCTCAAGAAAATGGCCCGATTCATTCAGGTCGCCATAGCGGCTTCTGATTTCGCCATGGGGATGTCCGGACTCGAAATTACTTCCGATATTGCCAACGCAACGGGCGTCTATATCGGATCAGGTATCGGAGGATTCGATGTAATCGAGCGCGAGCACTCCAAGTATCTAAGTGGCGGCCCCGGGAAGATATCGCCTTTCTTTATTCCTTCGGCGATCGTCAATCTCGCTGCGGGAAACGTATCGATTCGCTACGGCGCCAAAGGTCCGAACTCGGCCACCGCGACTGCCTGCTCGGCTGGAGCACATGCGATCGGTGACGCGTTCAAGATCATTCAGCGCTGTGACGCGGAGGTGATGCTTGCCGGCGGATCGGAAGCCGCGGTGACCCCGATGAGTCTTGGCGGCTTCGGAGCGATGCGTGCCCTTTCGACGCACAATGATGACCCCCAGCGCGCCAGCCGCCCGTTTGATGCCGAACGCGATGGATTCGTGGTGGGCGAAGGCGCGGGAATGCTCATTCTCGAATCTCTTGATTTCGCACAACGCCGCGGCGCAAACATCATCGCAGAAATCGTTGGCTATGGCATGTCCGGCGACGCATACCATATTACGCAACCCGCCGAAGCGGGCGATGGCGGTTATCGCTCTACGCTCGCTGCAATCAAGGATGCGAAAATTTCGCCCAACGATGTGGGCTACGTCAATGCGCACGGCACATCCACCCCCATGGGAGACGCCATTGAGACCGTAGCGTTAAAGAACGTTTTCCGAGAGCGCGCCAAGAAAGTGCCCATCAGCTCCACGAAATCGATGACGGGGCACCTGCTGGGCGGCGCGGGAGGGCTCGAAGCCGGCATCAGCGTGCTAGCCCTGCGAGACCAGATCCTTCCGCCCACGATCAACCAGCACCATCCCGATCCGGCATGTGATCTGGACTACGTTCCCAACCATGCGCGCAAAGCGGAAGTGACCTATGCCGTCTCGAATTCCTTCGGCTTTGGGGGAACAAACGCTTCGCTTGTTTTCAAGCGCTGGGAGGGTCGCTGATCGTGAAAATCGGAGTCTGCATAAAACAGGTTCCGGCCAAGGATGCGCCCCTGGCAATTGTGGAAGGCGGCGCCTGGATTCGCGAATCCGACATCGGTTTTGAGACGAACGAGCCAGATAGTTTTGCTCTCGAAGAAGCGCTGCGGCTTAAGGAAAAACATGGCGGCGAAGTCGTGGCCATCTCTATGGGGCCGGAGCGTGCCAAGCAGACACTCAAAGAAGCGCTGGCGAAGGGTGCCGAGCGTGGTATTCATATCTTCGACCCGGAGTTTTTCAAGCTCGATCCTTTGACCTCTGCGCGCTCGTTCGCGGCGGCCATTCAATCCGAGAATTTCGATCTGATTCTCACCGGTTTGCAGAGCGACGACCAGGGATTCGGCCAGACCGGCGTGCTGCTGGCCGAACTGCTGGGGCGCCCGCATGCCACGATCATCATGGCTATCGAAGTGAGCGGAAGCGCGCTCAAGCTCAAGCGCGAGCTTGAGGCAGGATGGTTCCAATGGGTCGAAGTCCCGCTTCCTCTGGTGCTCACGATTCAATCCGGCATCAATAAACCGCGCTATGCCACGCTGAAGGGCATCATGGCCGCAAAAAAGAAAGAGATCACCACGCTGGACCGCGCCGCCTTGGGCATCAGCGACCGCCGGACGCAGCAGATCCAGCGCATCTACGTGCCGCAGAAATCCAAGAAGACCGAGTTCATCACCGGTTCGCCGAAGGAAGCCGCGGCGAAGCTGATCGAAAAACTGCGCCACGAAGCGCGGGTCCTGTAGACATGAAAATCCTGCTAATCACCGAGCAACGGGAGGCGAAATGGAATAGGGTGAGCTTTGAGACCCTGGCAGCCGCCCGGCAGATCGCAAAACAGACCCAAGGTACGCTTGGGGGAGCGGTGATTGGAAAGGGTGTGGCGACGCTCGCCGATGACTTGGCCGGTTATGCGATGGACGAAGTGCTGCTGATCGAGCACGATCTCCTTGGCCAATACACGCCGGACGGATTTTCGATCGCGCTCCGGCAGGTCATCGAGAGCACCCAACCTGATCTCGTTCTGCTACCACACACCTATCAGGTCCGCGACTTTGCACCCAAGCTGGCGGCGTCGCTGGGCAAAGGCATGATCGGGGATTGCATCGGATACCGTCACGAGAACGGAAATCTTATATTCGTGCGCCAAATGTTTCAGGGCCGGACGGCAGCCGACGTGGTCTTTACCGGCGAGCCGCCTTGGTTTGCGTCATTCCAAGCGGGCGCCTTTCGCGCCGATTCGGCCAGGTCGGCCAGCGGCAAGGCGCCGATTAAATCGGTGAGCGTTGATCTTAGAGCAGAACAAATCCGCACCAAGCCGCTTGAACTCTTCCGCGAGGCAAAGCAGGCCGTGGATCTAACCCAGGCGCCCGTGCTCGTGTCGGTTGGGCGCGGCATCAAGGGGCCTGAGAATATCCCCATGGCGGAAAAGCTGGCGAAACTTATGGGAGGTGAGGTTTCCGCCTCTCGTCCGATTTGCGACGAAGGTTGGCTGCCGATGGACCGACAGATTGGCAGCTCTGGCCAGACCGTGATGCCGAAGCTGTACCTCGCGCTGGGCATCAGCGGGGCGATTCAGCATGTGGTAGGAATGAAAGGGGCTCGCACCATCGCGGCGGTTAACAAGGACCAAAATGCGCCGATATTCGAAGTGGCGGATTACGGAGTTGTCGGGGATCTTTTCGAAATCGTCCCCGCCATGATTGAGGAACTCGAGAAGGGCACAGCCAGCTGAGCATGCTTGCTGGCCGCGGCCCTACTCTTTCGATTTCAATTTAAGCTTGCTCCTATTCTCTTCCAGAAAAGCTCGCAGGCCAGCGGCGACGTCAAGCAAACGGATCCACTGCTCGTAGTAAAGGGTCACTGGAAAACGCCCCAGGCCATAAACGCTCACGCCGCCCTTCTCTCCCACACGAAATTCGAGGCTGCCCCTCGGACGCGAGCCGGTCCGCTTTTCAAGTTCAGCGATCCGGGCGAGTAGTTCCTCTCTGGTTGGTTCGGCCATGATTTTCCTCTCCCCCATTCATCCGAGCGAATATATCACGCGCCGAAGCAATATATCGCGATTCGAACGGCAGACCATCGGCATCAGGTGATCATCTTTGGATAAAGACGGGTCGCAAAAGCGACCATTAACGCTAGGGCCGCGACCAGGAAGCTAAAATCGAGGATCAGTCCAAACGAGGTCGCACCACCAACAATCATCAGGGTGCGCAGGGCGTCCACCTGATCGGTCAGCGGGTTAATCACGATAGATGAATTCGAGCCGAATCCCCGCAACCTCGATCACATCACCTGCAGAAAGCTTGGTTGGCTGCGTGATGGCTTGGCCATTCACACGGGGGATCTGGTCGGCCGCACCGATGTAATAGGAGCGATCCTCGCGCCGGTTTATCTGCGCAGCAGCTTTGGGCGCGAACCAACCTTTCAATCTTACGGTAGCCATCGAGGATTTCCCGATCACTGTGAGCGTGTCGTTTAGCATGTACTCGTGTCGATCGGTTCGCCCGCTTCGCACGACTACGCTCGGCACCTTTAGGCGCGCGGGAGCCACTTGCGCGCTTTCGCCGACGGCTGCCACCTTCTGCAGAAATTCCCGTCTCTCCTTGGTGTCGAGCATCACGGTTTCGTTGAGTTTCGGCGCTGCTGCAGTCAGCTTTCCGTTTCCTATGGCAAATTGATCGAGATCGCGCGATTCCGAAACAACGATCGTATGTTTGCCGATTTCCACCGAATCGCCCGCCTTCAACGTAACCATCTTCACCCGCTGCCCATTCACGAATGTCCCATTAAGGCTGCCGAAGTCCTGTAGCATCAGCCGCCCCTCTTCGCTGAAAACGCGGGCGTGGAAATGAGAAACGGCGGGGTTATCGATCATCATTCCGTTTTCCGGAGAGCGGCCGATACTCACCTCGCTCCCGCTGACCGCCACCTCCTTGAGCACCGAATTGCCGAACTTCAAAATGAGTTTTGGCATTTCCGCTCTCCTCGGGGCAGCTCTCCGTCTGGCTTTGCGGACGCTAGCTCTTGAACCATTGGCTTAAGCGCCCGATTCGCCGTATTCCACCAACAGGCCTCAACGCCGGTCGCACGACGATGGCCGTAATGTTGTCTCCGCCGCCTACGTGCTTGGCCAACTCTACAACGCGATCGGCGGTTTCCTGCACACCCAGGTGATCTGACAAAACAGCGCTGATCTGCTGATCGGAAAGCTCGCGGGTCAGGCCATCGGAACAAAGTAGCACCGTATCAGATTCGAGTATGAGCTCCTCGCTCAGGTCGACTTCGACCGTCGGATCAATGCCCAGCGCCCGGACCAGCACGTTCTGCAGCTGACTGCTAGCAGCTTCCGTGGCGGTCATCCGGCCACAGCGCATCTGTTCGCCGATGAACGAGTGATCTCGAGTCAGCTGTTCCAAGGTACGGCCCCGCTGGCGATAAACTCGGCTGTCACCGACATGAGCGAGGCTCATCCGCTCGCCCGCGAAGCGCACCGCGACGACAGTGGCACCCATAGGCCTTCGATCAGCATCCTCTTGTGCGGCGCCATGGATCGTCGAGTTCGCTACCCGAACTGCGCTGGCCAGTCGATTGGTCATTTCCGAAACACCCTCCGAACGGGCGCCCGCCATGGGCAGCGAGGGATTCTGGTCTCCCTTCCGGCAGTGCTCAACAATCGTTTCGACCGCGATGCGACTAGCCGTTTCTCCCCATTGCAATCCGCCCATGCCATCGGAGAGGACAAACAATTTCATCTCCGGCAAAGCGCGATAACTGTCCTCGTTGTTCTGGCGAACGCACCCCTTGTCGCTCTGCGCCCCGTACTCCAGCCGCATTTCGTCCTCCGCTCGATCGAAAGAACTTCCCATCAATGTTTTACGGCTGCGATGCAGCTTTCTGGTTTGACATCTGGCGCTTCTCTACCGCCGTGGGGGTGAACGGATGCACGCTTAGGAAACCCTGGGTCTTGAGCCAGTCGACCACGCTGGTGACGCGATCTGGTCCGAACGGCCCACTGACCACAAGGTAAACCTGGCCTGTCAGGTTGCGCCGGGGTATGACCGCCACCGGCAAACCGAGGTCGGAGATTTTTCTCGAGGCATCCTGCGCCCGATCCTCGCCTTCATAGCGTGCCACCCATACCCAGCTCGGCACGCGATCGGCCACGACCGGGATCGTAGGGAGGTCTTCGTCTGTGGCCGGCTTGCTTGCCCGTTTCTGAGCGATAGGAGCTCTAGACGAAGCAGAATCGTCCGATGACGCTGGCCTCGTTTGCCGATCCGTCAGTCGACCTTCCGGCCCTGCCGGCGATTTCCTCGCCGCAGCCGTGGCGGCACCCTCGCTCGGGGGCCCGCCTGAAACAGTCGCGGCGCCCTGGTCAGTCGGTGTTACTGTGCCGGCTGAGGCGGATTGCGTTGCGAGATGCTGTTCCGGCGGACTATTTGTCTGCGAAAGAGATGAGGCGCCCGGCTGGGGGTCGTAGCCGACGGAGTCGGCAGGTTCATTCGACGTGGTGGGCGGAACCGGTGCAAGGATCGGCGGCTTTGGCTCAGCCGGTTTCACCCGTTCGATCAGCTGCACAACCACCCGCCTCAACTCCGGCTGCCCCCATCCCGCATACGCTGCACCGGCCACCACTGCGATCAACATTACCCAGAGCGTCGCCGATGAGCTGCGCTTTGGCTGAGCCACCAAAAGGGCAGACGACCCATAGAGCGGATGGGAGGCCACGGTTGCGCGCTGCCGCGATGGCTGCGCCGCATTTGGTGTGGGAGCCGCTTGTATCTGCCCAGGCGTGCTGAGGGAGCCCTTTAGCGCACGCTTCAACTCGGCCACAGACTGAAAACGTCTGGCCGGCTCTTTCTCCAGGCACTTCATGACCGCGCGCTCGACAGCCACCGGCACCGTCGGTTCGATTTCATGTGGCGGAGTCGGCGACTCGCGCGTCTGTTTCAGTGCAACGGCCACGGCGTTTTCCGCCTGAAACGCGGGAGTGCCCGTAAAAATTTCGTACAGAACGAGGCCCAGCGAGTAAACGTCGGTTTGGTAATCAACAGCCCTTCCGCTTACCTGTTCCGGAGCCATATACGCCGGTGTGCCCACCATCGAGCCGGTGAGCCGCGTCCCGGCCTCCATCGAGCGCGCGATGCCAAAATCCATGATCTTGATGCTGCCTTGAGCGTCGATCATCACGTTCTCCGGCTTGAGATCGCGGTGCACGATGCCCTGCGCATGTGCCTCTTGAAGGCCCGAACAAATCTGTTGCGCCACATCGAGCGCCTTTCTGACGGGGAGGCCGCCGAAACGATTGAGCACCGATCGTAAACTTTCGCCTTCCACGAACTCCATCGATGTATAGGCGATTGCGCCGATGCGATTGAATTCGTGGACGCGGCAAACGTTCTTGTGGGTGATCTTGCGGGCAAAAAGTAGCTCGTTCTTGAAACGATCCATCATGGCTTGGTCAGAGGCGATCTCGGGCTTTAATAACTTCAGGGCCACAATCTCGCCCGTCTCGCGGTCACGAGCTTTGTACACACTGCCCATGCTGCCCTGACCGGCTTCCCCCAAAATGTCATAGCGCTTGGAGAGGACGGCGATCGCTTGCGAGGCAAACGGGCGCCCCATTTCCGATTGAGGGGTGGCCGCCGCCGTTGGGGCCGGTGTCCTGGCCTCCTCGCTTAGCAGGACCGTGTCCTGAAGCGCTGCCTGCCCCGGCACACTTTCCCCCCTGGGCCCCTTCGCTGGATAGTCGGCTCGCATAGTTCTAGTACTTTCCTTCCCAGACTATTCCAGAAGGGGTCGGCACGCTACCGATCATCGCCGGCCTGTGAAGAAAGAGTATCGGCCGCCGTTTACAATCGGCTGTGGAAGGTTTTCCCGGGTAAGAAATTCCAGCTGACAATTTGCTTGGCCCTCGTGCGGGCTTATACGAAAATAGACGCGCCCCGGTATTCATTTCTTTGCCGCCGCTCATATTCCGAGGAGACCTGATTTGCGAATTTCGGTGGTTGGGACTGGCTACGTCGGGTTGGTGACAGGTGCCTGCCTGGCAGAAATTGGACACGAAGTTGTGTGCACCGATAGCGACACAGAAAAGATCAAGACCCTTGAATCGGGCGGCATCCCTATCTACGAGCCGGGGCTTGAAAACGTCATACCCAAGGCCCGTAAACTCAACCGGCTCAGCTTCCGGGTAAACGCTGTCGAGGCGGTCAGCGCCGGAGATGCGATTTTCATCTGTGTGGGCACCCCGCCGTTGCCCAACGGGGACGCCGACCTGAGCGCCATCGATCACGTGGCACGCCTGATTGCCACAGAGTCCACCTCTCCTAAATTGGTCGTAGAAAAGAGTACGGTTCCGGCGCGTACGGGTCAGGAGCTCAAGCGCGCCCTGTCTGTTTACGCCCGACGATCGAGTGTGACTTTCCACGTGGCCTCGAATCCCGAGTTCCTGCGCGAAGGCACCGCCGTTGAGGATTTTCTTCATCCCGATCGCATTGTCGTCGGAGTAGAAAGTGAAAGCGCTGAGCGCCAACTCAAGGAGATTTATCAGCCTGTTCTGGACAGAAAATTCAATTGCCCGGTGCACCTAAAGTCCTGTCCGGATGGGCCGGCGCCGCAATGGCTGGTCACCACGATCAACAGCGCAGAATTGATTAAGCACGCATCGAACTCATTCCTTGCGCTTAAGATTTCATACGCAAACATGGTAGCGGATCTGGCCGAAAAGCTGGGCGCCGATATCGATGAAGTCGTGCGTGCCATGGGTCTTGATCCACGCATCGGGCGGAGCTTTCTTTCAGCCGGCCTCGGCTTCGGTGGATTCTGCCTTCCCAAGGACTTGCAAGCGTTCGTTCATCTGGCGGAGCGCTCCGGCGTGGATTTCGGCATGCTGCGGGAGGCCGAGAAGATCAACAAGCAGCGCATAGACCGCTGCATCGAAAAGTTACGAGGCGCCCTGTGGGTGCTGCGCGGGAAGCAGATTGCGGTCTTGGGGCTTGCCTTTAAACCGAATACGGACGATATCCGCTTCGCACCGGCGATTGATCTCGTAAATCGCCTGCTTTCCGAAGGCGCTCACGTTCGTGCCTATGACCCGCAGGCCATGGAAAGATCGCGCGCCACTTTGTCCCAGATCGAATACGCTCACTCGGCCAATGATGCCGCCAGGGATGCCGACGCGCTGCTGATCGCTACCGAGTGGGACGAGTTTCGAGCGCTCGATTGGCCGCGAATTCGCGATGTGATGGCCCGGCCTTTGGTCATAGACGGACGCAATTTGCTGTCGCCTGCCGAGATGAGGAAGCTCGGTTTCGAATACCGGGCCTTCGGCCGCCCGGATTGATTCGACGGCCCGAAGACTCAGGGCGTGGGGCCTGAGGCAACTTGCTGGCGAAAGAAGTCGTAGGTAATCCGCAAGCCTTCTGCGAGATCCACCTGCGGTTCCCAGTTCAACAGGCGGCGTGCCTGGCTGATGTCCGGACAGCGTTGCTGGGGATCATCCTGCGGCAAGGGCTGAAAAATGATGGGCACATTCGCTCCTACCAGGGCGCGCACGCGTTCGGCAAACTCAAGAATCGAGATTTCCTGAGGGTTGCCGATGTTCACGGGCAGGTGTTCATTCGATTCGAATAGCTTATAGATCCCAGAGATCAAATCGGACACATAGCAAAAGCTGCGTGTCTGCTTCCCGTCGCCGTAGACGGTGATCGGTTCTCCCACCAGCGCCTGATACAGAAAGTTCGGCAGCGCCCTTCCATCATTCAGGCGCATGCGCGGCCCATAGGTATTGAAGATGCGCACAATGCGCGTATCCACGTGGTGGTAGCGGTGATAGGCCATGGTGAGCGCTTCGGCGAATCGCTTCGCCTCATCGTACACACCTCGCGGCCCGATCGGATTCACGCGTCCCCAATAGGTTTCTGGCTGCGGGCTCACGTCTGGATCGCCATAGCACTCCGATGTAGAGGCCAGCAAAAACCTACAGCCTTTGGCTTTGGCCAGTCCCAGAGTGTTTTGAGTTCCGAGCGATCCTACTTTCAAGGTCTGGATTGGAAACTTCAGGTAATCCGGCGGGCTGGCCGGTGACGCGAAATGGAGCACGGCATCGACGGGACCGGGCACATCGATGTACTGCGAAACATCCTGCCTGGCGAACTTAAACCGCGGCTGCGAAAGCAGGTGAGAGATGTTTGACCGATCGCCCGTGATGAGGTTGTCGAGGCAGAGTACCTCCCACCCTTTTGCGATGAACAGATCGCATAAATGAGAACCGAGGAAGCCAGCCCCGCCGGTTATGATCGCACGCAAGATGTAAGACCCTTCCGGTGAATGTCCCTACCAAGGTTCAATCCCATTATGTCCGAAAACCGCGCCCCGCACCTACCCGAACGATATCACTGAACTTAAGAGCTAATCGCGTAGGCCCGCGAGGTAAACCGAATCGCCACGTCGGTTGCCTGTTACGCCATTGCTATGGTTCATTTCGCCACACCTGCAGTCGGTTTCGTGTTCTAAATGATTACGAAAGCCCTGATGATTTCTGATCGGAGTTCAAACCACCTTTAGGAGTTCCTCATGGGAAAGCGTGCGAGCTGGTGGCTGATGCTCTGTCTAGCCATGGCCGCTTGCCTGTGCGATGCGGGATGCACAGGTACACCCGCACTATTTCACGCCGTGACGCTCGTTCCCAAAGGACAAATTGTCATCGGCAGCGGTGGCAGCCAGACACTCACCGCGAGCGTGCTCAATGACAGTTCCGGCGCAGGAGTCAATTGGGGCACTCCGGCACACGGAACCCTCACCGCTATCACAACCACATCGGCGACCTACAACGCTCCGGTGATCGCCCCGGGCGGCTCGGTTTCTGATACGGTTACGGCCACCTCGATCACTTTTCCGAACAACTCGGCGTCGCTGTCGATTACCATCCAAGGTGCACCGGTAATCTCCACAACATCGCTGCCCGCCGGAAACCAGGGCACACCCTATAGCAGTAGCGTGAGCGCCGCAGGAGGGGTGGGCCCGTTTGCATGGTCCATTTCCGCCGGCTCGCTGCCCCCGGGACTTTCACTGGGTGCCAGCACAACAAACTCCGTAACCATCTCGGGAACCCCCACTGCGCAGGGGACGTTCAGCTTCACCATCCAGATCACGGATTCGAGCGGCGCGGCGGGAACGCAGGCACTGAGCATCGCCATTGGTGCACCGCTACCGCTCAAGGTGGCGACCACTACGCTTCCTAACGGCGTGCTCAACCTTGCCTATCCTGCAACCATGCTGGAGGCGTCCGGCGGCGTTCCTCCGTTTACATGGACGGTCACCTTGGGAGCACTGCCGGCCGGACTCATGCTAGCCTCCGACGGAACCATTACCGGTACACCTACGGTCAGTGGAACGTTCAATTTCACTGTTCAAGTAGCCGACTCTGAGACCCCGGCGAAGACAGCTACTGGCAATCTCAGCATCACGGTGAACAATCTGGGGCCGCTACAGGGTAACTACGCATTCCTGTTCAGCGGCTTCGATGCAAAGGGCGCAGTGGCCATCGCGGGCAGCTTCACAGCGGACGGCGTCGGCAATATCACGAACGGAATAGAAGACTTCAATTCCACTGTGGCAGGTTCCTACAAAAACCAGGTGTTCACGGGAACCTACACACTCGGCAGCGACAATCGCGGCGTCTTGACCCTCTCCAGTCTCCCAGGACCTCCGGCTTTCGCCTTCGCGGTGGACGGGACTGGCACCCATGGGCGCATGATCGAATTCGACGCCAGCGGCGTCCGCGGGTCGGGCCAAATAGAGAAACGCACCGTGAGCGCCTGTGCCTCAACAACCCTGACCGGACAGTACGCGTTTGGCGTTTCAGGCCAAGTGATCTCCAGTTCCTTGTCGTCGGCGGGCCCCGCCGTGATTGCGGGCAGCTTTCTGGCCACACCTCCGAGTGGTTCTGGCTCAGGCAGTATTTCCAACTCGGAGAATGACGCCAACACGCCGGGTGGTGTGGTCAGGCAGAATCAAGGATGGGGAGGGTCATTCCAAACGACGACTCAAAACAGTCGTTGCAGCATGAATCTGTTGCCCAGCGTAGCTCCGAGCGGACTGACCTACAGCGTGTATCCGGTTTCGGCAAATGAGGCATTCTTGGTCGAGATCGATCAGGTCAGTTCGACTCAGCCCTTCCTGACTTCCGGCAAACTCCTGCGGCAAGTCGGATTTCCTTTCAGCGGGGGGACGGGCAGTGCGTTTACAGGTGTTTCAATTGCGGGTCTGGTGGGCCAACTGCTCAAGAGTTCGACCTATGTTCCGGATTTGGCTCTGGTTGCCTTAACCGGCTCGTCCAGCGCCAGCTTCTCGCTTTCAATAGTCGAGAACGTGGCGGGCACCGTCTCCACAAATCCACTGAGCGGAACCTTCTCGAGTTCCGATCAGTTTGGCCGTCTCGATTCGAGCATCAGCACACCCATTGACCCCGTCTTCTACTTGGTGAGTAACAATGAGGCCTTCTGCATCGGTGAAATTGTGAACAATCCGTTCTTTGGGATCTTCGAGCCGCAAGCGGCAGGGCCATTCAGCGCATCGGCTCTCAACGGGGATTTTGTGCTGGGCACGTCTTCGCCCGCCACATCCTCAGCGCCCAATTCCTCCGGTACGGTCACTTTAGCCAACACGTCGACAACCGCGGGTACGATCAACGGCACCCAAGACCAAAGCACTTCCAGCGCGAATACCGCGGGGCAGATGGTCACGGGCAGCTATTCTGGCCTGAGCTCATCGACGGGAGCTGGGAACCTAGCCTTGACGGCCCCGACCAGCTTTAGCGGCGATTTCCTCCTAGTCTCTCCCACCAAAATCGTCATCTTGTCTACTACAGCCAGCGACCCAAATCCGGTCTTGATCTATCTTGGAGAGTGCACGACCACTTGCGGAGAAGACTGAGCGGGAGCGAACCAGTCCTCAATAGGCCCAGCGCATGAGAATCGATCCTGCCGTGTAACCGGCGCCGACGGCCACGATCAAGACTAAGTCGCCTTTGCGTACCCGCTTCTGCTCGACCGCATCAACAAGTCCCAGAGGGATCGTTGCCCCCGTTGTGTTTCCATACCGATCGATGTTCACAATCACCTTTGAATCGTCAACGCCGAGGCGCTCCTGCATGGCCCGGATGATGCGCAAATTCGCCTGATGTGGAACAACCAGCGCGAGGTCGTGGCTTGTCAGTCCGTTCCGTTCGAGCATCTGGCAGGCGAGCTCTGCCTGCCGTCGCACCGCATATTTGAAAACCTGCTGACCTTCTTGGTGAACGTAATGCATGCGCTTGGCCACGGTCTCTGCGGACGCCGGTTGCAAGGAGCCCCCACCCGGCATGTAAAGGTTCGACCCTCCCGAGCCGTCGATGTCGTGTGCGAAATCGAGAATGCCTTCTGAATCCGATGTGCTGCGCTCGAGCAACACCGCGCCGGCTCCGTCTCCAAACAGCACACACGTAGCTCGGTCTCTGAAATCGAGAATTGAGGTCATCACGTCGCTGCCGATAACCAGAACCTTTTCCTGCGATCCAGCGGCGACCAGTTGCGCCCCGACGGTAAGCGCGTAGGCGAACCCTGAGCAGGCGGCGGAAAGATCAAATCCCCAGGCTTTCTTGGCGCCGAGCTTGTCTTGTATCAGGCATGCGGTGGCGGGGAAGAGCATGTCGGGAGTGACCGTGGCGACGATCATCATGTCGATGTCGTTCGCCACCAGGTTCTTCATCGCCAATAGTTTTCTTGCAGCCTCCACTCCCAAATCCGAGGATCCAACACCAGCCTCCGCGTACCGGCGTTCGCGAATTCCGGTGCGCGTTCGAATCCATTCGTCACTCGTGTCTACGATTTTTTCCAAGTCGGCATTGGTTACAACTTTCGGTGGAACATATCCGGCGACTCCCGTGATCTTGGCGGCGATGGGCCTGCTCATCTCTCTCCTTGTGGTGACAACAGTTCGCGATTGTATGCAATAGCGCACCACAGTGACAAGCAAAAGACCGCCCTCCGCCGTGCGCAGTCGCTTTTCACTCGGAGGCCTGCTGAGGCATGATGAAGGCATGATACCGCGCGAAAAAACCGCTTGGCTCGGGCAGCGTGCCCGCGCCCTCGGTTTTGATCTTTGTGGAACCGTTTCGCTTACGGTTGACTCCGGCACTAGCGAGGGAATTCTGAGAGAACTTTCTCGCCTCCCGGAATGGCTCGCCCGCGGCTATGCCGGTGAAATGAAATATCTCGACGATCCGCGCCGGGCTGACCCGCAGCGCGTTTGGGCAGACGCCAAAAGTCTCATCGTCGTGGCCATGAACTACAACGCGGCGCCGCTCGACCTAACCGCGGCAGGGGCCGCGGCAGACACAGATTCGCCGCGTGGCTGGATCTCGCGCTACGCCTGGGGCGACGACTACCACCAAGTGCTCGAGAAGAAGTTGACGACTCTCATCGAGGACATGCGGATGGAATTCCAGGAGACCTTCGGGGCGCGGGCGTACGTGGACACTGGCCCGATTCTCGAGCGCGTTGCGGCCAAATATGCCGGCCTTGGCTGGCTCGCAAAGAACACCTGCCTGATCCACTCACAGCTCGGCTCCTGGCTATTTCTTGGCGTGATTATCACCACCCTCAGCCTGGAACCCACGCTCGCGCCCGGCCAAGCCCCTCCTGCCGACCTGTGCGGCAGCTGTAGGCGCTGTCTCGACGCCTGTCCTACCCAGGCATTTCCGCAACCCTATGTCCTCGATGCCCGCCGCTGCATCTCCTATCTCACCATCGAACTGCGTGGCTCGATTCCCCAGGACCTTCGCTCCCAGCTGGGCAATGCCACCATTGGCTGCGACATCTGCCAGGACGTCTGCCCCTGGAACCGCAAAGCGCCGATCACCACCCTATCGGCATTCGAGCCTCGTGAGCCCTTGCTGGCGCCCGAGCTCGAAAAGATCGCTGCGCTCACTCCAGAAGATTTCAGCGCCCTGTTTCGCCGCAGTGCAGCAAAACGCGCAAAATGGCGCGGCCTTGTGCGAAATGCCTGTGTGGCTTTGGGCAATTCCGGAGTCAAGCAGAGCTCGCCGGCTTATCCGCGCGTCTTGAAGTTACTCGAGAATCTTTCTGCTTCCGCCGATCCCCTCATCGCCGAACATGCCACCTGGGCGCTCGACCGAATTCGCGATGAAACACAGAGCCCGAATCACCGAGACCGTGCGGAATTGGCGACTCTTGCTCGAGCAAAAACACAATAGACATCGCGGCGCGGTCTTTGCCATACTTCCTCATTCAAACGGCCGCCTCCCTTCGGGAAGCGAGCCGCAATTCATCTCACAGGATCCGATCTGATGAACGCAATTTACCGCTGGCTTCTGTGCGCGATCATGTTCCTTGCAGCTGGCCTGGGCGCCTCTCGTCTGTTCTCGCGCGAGAACCAGGTTTCAGCGCAAAAGACTCCCCCTGCGGCGGCGGCCCCTGCCCAGCCGGGCGCGATTGAACGTGGTAAATACTTAGTCGAAAACGTCGCCATGTGCCAGGAGTGCCACACGCCTCGAGACGGCAATGGAAACCTCGATGAGTCACGCCGGCTTCAGGGCGCGGCTATCTGGATCGTCCCGGTTCACCGGACGTCGAATTGGGCGAATCGCGCACCCGCCTTGGCCGGATTCGAGGAATTCACCGAAGAACAGGGCGAGCAGATTTTGGAGAAGGGCATCGGGCCGAACGGCCTGCAGATCCAACCTCCCATGCACATCTACCACATGACGCACGCTGACGCGCAGGCTGTGATCGCATATCTCCGCTCGCTGCCTGGGGCCTATCCGCAAAACCAATAAGGGTACCTGGCGGCGGGCAAAGGCCGTAACATGCCCGTAACACTAACAGGATATCGTTTCCCCCCACCGAACCCCCATGGCCAAGCGGGTTTTCGCAGATTACGAGAGGTACATTAATCGCCATTTTTCGTGGATGCAGTTCAATGAACGCGTCCTCGAGGAAGCGCGCGACGCCGGGAATCCTCTGCTCGAACGAGTCAAATTCCTGGCCATCACGGCCAGCAATCTGGATGAATTCGTTGAAGTGCGCCTGGCCGGTTTGATGCAGCAGGCTGAACACGGGAATCGCGAGCTGAGCGCGGACGGCCGCACTCCCGCCGAAGCCCTCGCCGAACTCACCAAGCAAATCCACGGATTCGTCGGGGCACAATACCGATGTTGGCGCGAGGAACTGGTGCCGGCTCTCGAATTGGAATCCATCCGCGTGCTCGGACTGCACCAGTTGCGGCCCCAAGCACGCGAGCACATCGAAAATTTCTACAGCCAAATCGTTGAACCGCTCCTGACACCTGTTACAGTGGACCCGGCCCATCCGTTTCCGCACGTTCTCAATAAAGCCCTTTGTCTTGCTTTTCTCCTCCGGAAAATACGGGGCGGCTCGCAAACCTATCTTGGCGTCGTGACAGTGCCGCGGGCCCTGCCTCGCCTTGTGCGCCTACCTTCCCCGGACGGCGAAGCCGAGTACATTTTTCTACACGACGTCGTACACGCCTTCGCCGATCGCCTATACGACGGATACGATGTTCTCTCCGTTGCCGCCTTTCGCATCACCCGAAACAGCAATCTCTACCTCGAAGAAGAGGAATCGCGCAGCATCCTCGAATCGGTCGACATGCAGCTCCATCGCCGCCGCAAAGGTGCCGCGGTACGCTTGGAGATCGAGTCGACCGCCAAGTCGGAAATCATCGACCGACTTCAGGCCAATTTTCATTTGTCGGCCGGACTGGTTTTCCGAATCAACGGGCCGATCAATCTCTGCCGTATCTCCCACCTCTACGATGAAACCGCGCGTTCCGATCTGAAGTTCCGCCCGTTCGTCCCGCGAGAAATGCCGCTAAAGCCCGGCCCACCTTCCATCTTCGAGCAAGTCCGAAAGCGCAGCATTCTCCTGCACCACCCCTATGATTCCTACTCCACAGTCGTACGGTTCATCGAGAGTGCCGCGCAGGATCCCGCTGTGCTCTCGATCAAGCAAACCCTGTATCGTACGAGTGAGAATTCGCCGATCGTACGCGCGCTGATTGAGGCAGCCGCGAAGAAGGAAGTGGCGGTCGTTGTCGAGCTGAAGGCTCGCTTCGACGAAGCCTCGAACATTCGCTGGGCTCGAAATCTGCAGGAAGCGGGAGTCCAGGCTTTTCACGGTGTGGTGGGCCTGAAAACGCATTGCAAGCTCGCGCTCGTCGCGCGGCAGGAGTCCGACGGGCAGATTCGCCGTTACGCCCACCTGGGCACAGGAAACTACAATCCTTCTACTGCGCGTTTTTACACCGACCTGAGCTTGCTAACCTGCGATCCCCGCCTTACCTCGGCCATACATCACGTCTTCAACTATTTGACCGCCCATTCAGAGCGCCGGCAGTACACTCCGCTTTTCGTCGCGCCATTAAATCTAGGCCGCAGTTTTCTTAGCCTCATCCATCGTGAGGCCGCTCACGCCAAGGCCGGACGTCCCAGCTTCATTTTCGCGAAATTCAACTCCTTGCTGGACGAGAAGATCATCGAGGCGCTCTATCGCGCTTCGCAGGCCGGTGTGCGGGTCGAACTTCTCGTCCGCGGCGCGTGCGCGCTGCGGCCGGGCGTTGGCGGTCTCAGCAGCCGCATCCGCGTACGCAGTGTTGTCGGACGCTTCCTGGCGCACAGCCGCGTATTTGTTTTCGGCAACGGTGGCAGAACCGATGTCTACCTGGGCAGCGCGGACTGGACGCAGCGCAATATCTACGAGCGGGTGGAGGTGATCTTCCATGTGAAAGATCCGGTACT
>Ga0306926_10002567_pt1 | contig 18475 bp, 17 predicted proteins | sample flu12Cox44000178_FD_203759 | JGI IMG/M metagenome (GOLD analysis project Ga0306926, IMG submission 203759) | Lab enrichment of tropical soil microbial communities from Luquillo Experimental Forest, Puerto Rico - flux8day.12C.oxic.44.000.178 (v2)... | ecosystem: Environmental > Terrestrial >... | reverse complement strand
TGTTCACGCCCGAAAGCTCGACGGCGGGCTCCGATGCCAAGGCGCTCGCCGGTGCGGCGCAAAAAGCGCTGGCGGGCGAGATCAGCGCGCGCGCAACGCGGCTGGCGCAGGCCGCCGACGGTCAAATCGTTCTCTCGAATGACGGAACCATTCGATGGCTCGGACAGCCGGTTGCCCGGCTTACGGCTGGCGAGGAGGCGCTCAAACCTCGCCTTCGCATCATCTGTGACGAGCATCTCAGCGGGGCGCCCCGCGACGGCGTGCAGGCGCGCCTGGAGTTCTGGCTCAAGTCTCATATCGAGAGAATCCTGGAGCCGCTGTTCCGGCTTGCCGCTGCCGACGACGTGACGGGCATCGCGCGTGGCGTCGCCTACCAGCTCATCGAAGCGCTTGGGGTTCTCGATCGCCCGAGAGTTGCTGAGGAGATCAAGAGCCTCGACCAGTCGGCGCGTGCCAGCCTGCGCAAATATGGAGTTCGCTTCGGCGCCTATCACGTCTATCTGCCGGGCCTGCTCAAGCCCGCCCCGCGCATTCTGGCAACCCAGCTCTGGCTGCTTAAGCACGGCGGGGCGGAGAGCGAGGGACTTGCCGCCATTGTCCAACTCGCCGGCAGCGGGCGAACTTCGATCGCCGCCGAAACCAATGCCGACAAGGTGCTCTATCGCACCGCCGGCTATCGGGTCTGTGGGGTGCGCGCGGTGCGCGTCGATATTCTGGAACGCCTTGCCGATCTCATTCGTCCCGCGCTCGCCTGGCGGGCCGGCGCCGTCGCCCCCAAGCCGCCGGGTGCAATCGATGGTTTCGGGTTCGCCGTAACTGTAGGCATGACCTCGCTCGCCGGCTGCTCGGGCGAGGACTTCGCATCGGTTCTGCGCTCGCTCGGCTATCGCATGGAGACGCGGCCAAAGCCCGTCCCGACTCTGAGCGTCTCGGAGCCCGCTCCGCATCCGCCCGCGCAATCTGCGGCTGCAGCTACGGGCGCGGTCGGCGCCGATGCCGGAGCTGAAGAACCCGTTCCGCCACCGACCGCAGATCCCGCCGAATTGCCTGCGGACCCCCTTGAAGCAAAGGCTTTGGTTGTCGCTCCCGTGGAACCCGATCAGCCCGACGGGAGCGTGACAGCACCGTCGCAGGATTCAACGCTTGCACAGAAAACAGGGGATGGTGCTCCGAACCTGACAGAGGCAGCGAAAGCGCCGACAACCACCATTTCCGAGCAGGCCGAAAGCCGGAGTGAGGCCGCCCCAATTCTGTCGGCGGAGGCGGCTGTGGCCGTGGAATTGATTGAAGTTTGGCGGCCGCCGCGACGCGAGGACCGACGCGGTCCGCGTCGACGGGAACCTTCATCCAGCCGACGGCGTCGTAACATGACGGCACCCGTCGCCGCTGGCGACAAGGCACCAACGGCGCCGGACGAGGTCGGTACGGTCGAGGCGCCAGCACACGCGCCCCATGCTCCGCCAGTCTCCATGCATCCCGGTAATGATCGCAAGGAGCGCTCTCGAAGCCGCCGCCGGATGCATGGCGAGCGCATCGAACATTCCGACCAGCTCCGTGCGCCACAATCGACACGCGTCGGTCGCGCTCATGGCGAGAACCGCATGGAAGTTTCCGAGCGGCCGAGGCGCTCGCAGGGGCCCGCGCGCGGCCAGCGTGTTGCGGCCGCTGATCGGCCCGAGCGCGACCCGGCATTGCGCGCCAAGTACATCAAGGCGGGAGGGGACGGGGGGACCCGTCGGCAGCAGGACCCCGACCCAAACTCACCGTTTGCCAAGCTCGCCAAACTCAAGGAGCAGCTGGAGGCGGGCAGCAAGGAGCCGCGCTGATCGCGCGCGTCGCGTTTGGATCGCCAGCGCATCGACAAATGGTTGTGGCACGCACGGATTGTACGCACCCGTGCGGCGGCCGCGGCGCTGGCCGCGTCAGGACAATTGCGGATCAATGGCCAGCGCGTTGACGCCGCAAGCCGGACCGTGCGCCCCGGGGACGTCGTGACCGTTGCGCTCGATCGTGCCGTGCAAGTGGTCAGGGTTCTTGCCTTTGCGGAGCGCCGCGGTTCGGCCGAGGAGGCGCGCAGGCTCTGTGAAGCTCTCGATCAGCTTGCGCGCCGCCACGAGATGCCTCGCTAAATTAGTTGCTGCACGGCATAGCTTGGGGGGCCAGTATTGCCTCATTTCAGGGCATGCGCTACTCAGCCGGCCGGAGAGCTTGCGAATGACCTACGTCGTCGTCGAAAGTTGCATTAAGTGCAAGTACATGGACTGCGTTGAGGTGTGCCCCGTCGATTGCTTCTACGAAGGGGAGAACATGCTCGTGATCCACCCTGACGAGTGCATCGACTGTGGTGTTTGCGAGCCGGAATGCCCGATCGAGGCAATCAAGCCGGATACTGAGCCGGGCCTAGAGTCCTTTCTCAAGCTTAACGCTGACTTTTCGAAAATCTGGCCAAACATCACCACCAAGAAGGAGCCGCCGGCCGATGCCAAGGACTGGGAGGACGTGCCTGACAAGCTGAAAACCCAGTTCTCGTCGAACCCCGGAACCGGAGACTGAGCGCACGAATTAACCAGCGATGACGAAATTGTAATATCCAGAGGCAGCAAATTAGACTTCTGCGACCCGACAAGCCTTTGATTTCTGCCAAAAATGTGCTATATATTGAAAAAATGAGCCATGCACCGCACCCGAGGCGCTCCCTGATTGGGAGCCTTATTTTTCGGGGCATTCCGAGGAACCCTCAACCAGGGACGTGATATCCACGCAAAAGCCGTGGCAGCAAAAACACGCCATCGCTCGAAAAAGACCGCCGCCGCAACCCGGCGCACAAAAAAGACTTCCGTCAGCAGTCATCGGCGGAGCGCGAAGCCGCCGCGTGCGGCAACGCGCCATGCCGGTCCCGTGGCCAAGGCATTTGCGCGAGTCCGCAAGCCGCACGAGTCCGTGCGCACCCGCAAGCCCGAAACCCGCAAGCCTGAAGAAGTTGCGTCCGCGCGCAGGCCCGATGAAGGAGCGACCCCCGGAATGACGGCCAAAAAGGCGACGCAGCGGCACGGATTCAAGACCACTGAGTTCATCGTTTACCCCTCCCACGGTGTCGGCCAGATCGTCGCCATTGAGGAGCAGGAGGTCGCGGGCGCCAAGCTTGAGCTGTTCGTCATCAATTTCGTGAAGGACAAGATGACGTTGCGGGTCCCGATTGCGAAGGTTGCCTCGGTCGGCATGCGTAAGCTGGCGGAAGCGCCGCTGGTGAAGCGCGCGCTCGAGACGCTCAAGGGGCGCGCCCGCATCAAGCGGACCATGTGGTCGCGCCGGGCCCAGGAATATGAGGCCAAGATCAATTCCGGTGACATCGTCGCGATCGCAGAGGTTGTCCGCGATCTCTTCCGTTCGGAGACCCAGCCCGAGCAGTCGTACTCGGAGCGCCAGCTCTATGAGGCGGCGCTCGACCGGTTGGCGCGTGAAATCTCGGTCGTGCAGCGCATTACCGAGACCGAGGCGATCAAGGAGATCGAAGCAGCCTTGGCCAAAGGTCCGCGCCGCGGTCCAAAGCCCGCCGAGGGCGAGGGAGAAGGGGAAGACGAGGAAGGGACCGGGGTCGAGGACGAGGCAGCCTGAGGTTCCAAAGTTTGTATGCCAATGCAATGTGAGAGGCCCGGCAGTGATGCCGGGCTTCTCGCATTGCGACGGCAACGAGGCGAAATGCTGGCGTTACTTCGGCCGCCTCAGCCCGTCCGGCACGGAAACGGCGGGAAAATCGCTGGCTAAGCCATAATTAAGCTTGCTTCGGCAAAACAATAGGGGCGGAAAATCGGGGGCAAGGGGATGGCGGTACGGTTCGCACGCACCGATATGGCCGTGCTGGCGTGTGTCGGCCTCCTTGGCACTGCTGGCTTTTTCGGCTTCTCCGCAGCCTTCAATGGACGCGGGTTGGGCGCCATTGGGTCAAGCTCGGAGATTGAGCGTGACCGCATCGAGGCGTCAGCCTCAGATGCGGTAAACCTGCGGTTTCCAAGCGATTGGGCGGAAGTCGCGCCCACTGCGCCGGTGACGATGGCCTTGGCCTCGGCCGATGCCGGCATCACGCTCCTTGATCCCAAGCCGCTCTATATGGCTTCTATCGCTGGCGTGGAGGAGCCGGAAGCAGCGACTGTGCCGGTTTCGGTTGCGCCCGCTGCGGCGGCGATTCCCAGGCCTGCGGCCGCCCGGCCCATGCATCGCTCGAATGCTGTTCTCAACGAGTCGCAGATCGCCAGCATTAAGAAACGGCTCAATCTGACGCGCGATCAGGAGCGCTACTGGCCGGCGGTTGCGGCCGAGCTTCGCAAGATGGAGTACAAGAAGGATCCGAAATCGCCTGGATCCCGCACGGCCGCAATCGATATGAGCAAGGTGAACATGGACGGGCTCAAGTCCGCCGGTTTCCCGCTGGTCATGAGCTTCAATGACGATCAGAAGCGAGAGCTCAAGTCGCTCGCACATCTTCTTGGGCTGGAAGGGGTGATGTCGAGCTTGTGACCGCCCGCAAAATGCACGGCACGCCTGGCCCGGCTACAGGCCGGGCTTTTTGTTGCGCAGCTGTCCCGCTCGACTAAACTTTAGGCCCGTGCGCAGCTTGCGCTGAGCCAGCAGGGAGGTCTCGCATGGACATGAGCGTCACGGTTGGTGCAGCGGGAAGCGGCCCACGTAGCGAGCCTTCGGAAATCCAACGCACGGCGCGCGGTGCCAACAGCAGCGATCTCGACGCCTGGCTGGAAAAGGTCGAGGCGCTCGGCGAGCTCAAACGCATCACGGCGCAGGTCGATCCCGATCTGGAGGCGGCGACCATCACCTATCTTGTGGGCAGCGAGCGCAGCCCCGCGCTGCTGTTCGAGAATATCAAAGGGCATCCGGGGCATCGCGCGCTCTACAACATGATCGGCTGCAATCTCTCGCGCTTCTGCCTGATGATCGGGGAGGCGCCGGTCGATCATCCGCTCAAGGCCGTGCAAATCCTGCAGCGAAAGCTCGGGTGCAAGATGCCGCCGCGCGAGATCCCGCCCGAGCGCGCGATCTGCAATCAGAATGTTGTCGAAGGCGACGACATCGACATTCGCATCTTTCCTGCGCAACGCATGTGGCCGCTCGACGGAGGCATGTATCTCGGCACCGGTGATGCGGTCATCACCAGGGATCCCGAGAGCGGCCGCATCAATGTCGGAACGTACCGCATGATGATCAAGGGACCGCGCGAGGTTGGCGTCTACACATCGCCGGGCAAGGACGCCACCATCGACCGTGAGAAGTGGTGGAGGATGGGGAAACCCATGCCGATTGCGGCGGCGTACGGCATTGATCCGTTGCTGTTTCTTGTGGCCGCGACCAGCCTGCCCAAGACCGAATGCGAATACGAGTATTATTCCGGGATCAACGGCGCACCGATCGAGGTCTTCACCAGCGAGCTGACCGGACTGCCGCTGCCCGCACGGGCCGAGATCGTGCTCGAGGGCTTCCTCTACCCGGATGAAACCTTTGCCGAAGGGCCGTTCGGCGAGTTCACCGGCTACTATGGCCGCCCGAGCGGAGCGACGCCGTATATGCGAGTGGAGCGCGTGCGCTATCGCGACAATCCCACCCTGACCTGCGCGCTGATGGCGGATGGAGCCGCCAACGAAGCCGGGCTGTTCTGGGCGGCGCTGCGCTCGGCGGGCATCTGGGCCGACCTGGAGAAGCTGGGGGTGCCCGGCATCAAGGGCGTCTGGTCGATCCCGGAGGCGGCCGGCTGGGGCATTACGGTCGTGTCGATCAGACAAATGTATGCGGGGCATGCAGCGCAGGTGATGGCGCTTGCCGCTCAATGCACGGCGGGCGCCTATTTCGGCAAATACGTGATTGTCGTTGACGACGATGTCGATCCCACCAACGTTCACCAGGTCTTGTGGGCCATGGCCACGCGCTCGCGTCCGGCGCAGTCGATCGACATTCTGCGCGAGACCTGGAGCACCTATCTCGACCCCAGCCTCAATCCGCCGGAGATCCGGCCCTGGGGCTCGAAATGCCTGATCAACGCCTGCATGGATTATCGCTTCATCAAGTCGTTCTCCCGCCGCACCAAGCTGTCAAAGGGGACCTACGAGGCCGTGGTCGCGCGCTGGGCCGAGCTCGGCCTGAGCGGTACGCCACCTGCCATCTCCGTATTCGAGGATGAGAATGCGCCGGCTATCGTCACGTGACTGCGATGCCTCCGATCCCGTCGTTGTTTGATAACCTATTCCGATGACCGCCAAGAGCGGGGCGTGAATGGGCAAAGCGGCAGCTTGAACGATTGAACCGGCTAGAGCTACCCGTTGCCAGTTCGGTATTGCAGCAGACTTATTCGATAACCTCGTCGGCGCGCAAAACAAGGCCGGCGGGGACCTCGTGTCCAATTGCCCTTGCGGCCTTCAAATTGATGACCAGCTCGAATCGTGCCGGCTGTTCTACCGGCATGTCCGCAGGCTTCGCGCCGCGCAAGATCCTCGCCACCATTCGCGCGCGCTGACGGTACATCTCGGGAAACCGTGGTCCATACCCTACAGGCGCGCCCGCTTCCGCCGTTTCCGGCCACTGGAATATGGCTGGAAGGCGGACCGCGGCAATGCGCTCCATGACGATCGCGTTATTGCGAGTACCCGGAAGCGAGAACAGCGGCGTCGCTAGAAAATTCAGCGCCTGCGCACCGGATTCCTTCGCAGCGTCAATCGCGGAAACGATCTCCTCCGGGCCATTGACGCCGAAAACCGAAAGGTCGACGCCGCGCGAGCGCGCGGCATGCTGCAGCGCTTGAAGGTGATACGGCGGGGTCTGCCGGGCATCGGCCATCGCTGCGATCCGGCGCGCGCCGGGTGCCGCCTCGATCAAAATGTCCTGCCGTTTTCCATCGAGTTCGGGAGAGAGGAGACTGATGCCGGTGATGTTGCCGCCGGGACGGGCGAGGGATGCCGTCAATCCCTCCCCAACCAGGTCTTCTGACATTCCGATGATCGGGACAGTGCGCGTGACCGCCTGAACTGCTCGCAAGGGGGGTGCAGGACCGGCGACGATCGCATCGGGGGCAGCACTGACCAATGCCGTCGCCCGCTCGGCCAAATTATCGTCAGTCGCCTCGAAGCCGCCCGGAATGATAGTGAGGTTTTTCCCCTCGACAAAACCATTGAGCCGCATTTCGTCGAAAAATGCTGTCACCGCCGCCGATTGCCTTGCGGAGGGGAGCAGGAAACCGAGCCGGTACGTGTGACCGTTTTCTTGCGCATGCGCCGCGAGCGACCACGCTGCTGCCGCACCGCCGAGAAGCGTGATGAACTCGCGTCGTCTCATATTTCGCCCTCAGTCTTGCGCCCCTAGCACGCCGTGCCGGGGAAATACCGCGTTCTATATCACAGCAATATTACTGCCCATGTCGCAGTTGGGTCATTCGCGTTGGTTTGTCATCTTGCGTGACTTGCCTCCTGGTGGGGGCCGAATTCCGTCTTCGGTTGTGCACGGCTCTCCCTAAAGCCGCAGCGCCGCTTCCGGCGGTGTGAACGGCAGCTTCAGGGCGTGCGCCACTGCGCGGTGCGTCACCCTGCCTTCATAGATATTGAGCCCGTTGCGCAAATGGGTGTCCTCTCCTAGCGCGCGCCGCACCCCCTTGTCGGCGAGCGCCAGCACGAACGGGAGCGTCACGTTGTTGAGCGCAAAGGTGGAGGTGCGGGCGACGGCGCCCGGCATGTTGGTCACGCAGTAATGCACCACGTCGTCGACCATGTAGGTCGGTGCCGAGTGCGTTGTCGGGCGCGAGGTGGCCGCGCAGCCGCCCTGGTCGATGGCAATGTCGACAATGACCGCCCCCGGCTTCATGGCCCGCACCGTCTCGGCGCTGATCAGCTTCGGCGCGGCGGCGCCCGGGATCAGCACCGAGCCGATCACGAGATCGGCACGTCGGCATAGTGTCTCGATTGCGTCCGTGGTCGAGAACACGGTACGCACGCGGGTCCCGAGCTGGCTCGATATGCGGCGCAGCGCATCCGGGTTGCGATCGATCACGGTCACGGTCGCGCCCATTCCGGCGGCGATCAGCGCGGCGTGACTGCCGGCAACCCCGCCGCCCAGCACCGCCACGTCGGCGGGCGGGACGCCGGGAACCCCGCCCAGCAGCACCCCGCGTCCGCCGTTCTCCTTCTCGAGACAGCGCGCGCCCACGTGCGGCGCCATGCGGCCTGCAACCTCCGACATCGGTGTGAGCAGCGGCAGCGACCCCTGCGCGCTCGTTACTGTCTCGTAGGCAATGGCGATGACACCCGAGTCGATCAGGTCCGCCGTCTGCTCGGGATCGGCAGCCAGATGCAGGTAGGTAAACAGGATCTGTCCGCGCCTGAGCTTCTTGCGTTCGGCAGCAAGCGGCTCCTTGACCTTCACGATCAGCTCGGCGCGTGCGTAGATGCTGTCCGCATCCCCGACCACTTGCGCTCCCACCGACTGGTAGTCCGCATCGGTCAGGCCCGCGCCGGCGCCTGCATTGTGCTCGATAACGACCTCGTGCCCGCTCGCGGTGAGCTCGCGCACGGCAGAGGGAACGAGCCCGACCCGGTACTCGCTATCCTTGATTTCCTTCGGCACACCAACGAGCATTGTCGCGCTCCCGGCGCGGATCCCGTGCCGGGACGCCGCGCAACATCGATTCCCTCTCCTTACATGATGCTAGCCGACTTGAGAGACAGGAGAAGCCCGTGGACAAGGATCCCTATGCGATCCTGGGAGTGAAGCGAGAGGCGACGCAGGACGAAATTCGCGCAGCCTACCGGCAGCTTGCAAAGAAGCTGCATCCCGATCTCAACCCCGGTGACAAGGGCGCGGAAGAGAAGTTCAAAGAGGTCGCGGCGGCCTATGACCTGCTTGGGGACGCCGACAAGCGCGCGCGCTTCGATCGGGGCGAGATCGATGCCTCCGGCGCCGAGCGGCCTCGCGAGCGTTACTACCGCGACTTCCACACGGCCAATGCCGGGGAGCATGCCTACAGCGCGGCGGGCGGCTTCGAGGACTTGATGGGCAACGAGGACATCCTTTCCAAGATCCTGGGCCGTGGGCGTGGTGAAGGCCGCATGCGGGTCCGCATCCGCGGGCAGGACGTGCATTATCGGCTGACGGTCGATTTCCTCGAAGCCGTCAACGGCGCCACCAAGCGTATCACCATGCCCGAGGGAGGAACGCTCGACGTGGTGATCCCGGCCGGCACACACGATGGTCAGATCCTGCGGCTGCGGGGCAAGGGCGGTCCTGCGATGGGCGATGCCCCGCCGGGCGATGCGCTGGTGGAAGTCGAGGTCCAGCCGCACCGGCTGTTCACGCGCGAGGATGACGATATCCATATCGAGCTGCCAATCAGCCTCACCGAGGCGGTACTCGGGGCGACCCTCGATGTGCCGACGCCCACGGGCACTGTGCGAATGACGGTGCCGAAAGGAGCCAATACCGGCCGGGTGCTCCGCCTGCGGGGCAAGGGTGTTGCCCGCAAGGACGGCAGCCGCGGCGATGAGTACGTCGCCCTTAAGGTTGTGCTGCCGGAACCCCCGGATACGGAGCTCGAAGACTTCGCCCGGCGCTGGGAAGCCGGGCAGAAGCATGATCCGCGTCGGGGCTTGGAGGCTTGAATGATCTCGATGCAGGAATTCCTGGTACGCGCCCGCGTCGATCACCGCTCGCTCGAAGCCTGGATTGCCTCGGGATGGTTGATCCCGCCGCAGACCGATCCGGAGCCGGCGTTTACAGACGTCGATCTAGCCCGCGCGCAGCTTATCCGCGACCTGCGCGACGATCTGGGCGTGAACGATGAAGGCATCTCGGTTGTCCTGCACCTCCTCGATCAGGTGCACGGCTTGCGCCGCAGCATGGCGCAGCTGCTTGCGGTGATGCGCGAGGTGCGCGGTGACGAGGGGTAGGACTCTCGGTCTACCCTCTCCCCGGACTCGCCTGGGCCAGCCGCCCAGGTTCCTCGCCAGCCGCTTGGCATGCCATAGCGCAATGGCGATGCAGCCCGAAACCGAAGCCGTGACCGCAGGCTCCGCCCACTGCGGCGGGAAGTGCGAGGGATGCGCGAACATGTCGCCGATGAATGTCGCGATGATGCTGATCGTTGCCTGCCGCCCGACGCTGTCGGTCGTGCGATCCATCTGGAGGAGCAAAGCGACGGTTACTGCCGCGCTGACAATGCCGCACATCGAGGCAAGCTGCGCGTGCTCGAGCGTGAAGGCGGCAAAGATGTTGCCGCGCGCCATCACGAGAAAGCAGGCAAGCCAGGCCCCTGCAAACTTCTCAGCGGCAGGGCGGGCAAGCCCGTGCCCCCGGAATCCGGATGCCCCGGCGACGTTGAACGAAAGGCTCGGCATTGGCTGATCCTCTGGCTCGCAGTGCTGGATTGATTGTTACGCCGCAGCCTTCCGACACGGTGATCAATTCCGAAGCCGCACGAAATCAATTCCGCGTGTGTTTTCACGCGACGGTACTGATGAAAGAAGTGCGCCGACCCGCAGCAGGACGGCGGCCGCGCCGGCACGCTCCATCCCTCCGCTGCACGCACAATCCGATCGAGCTATGGGTTTGTCAGGCATCCGTCCGACCGCGGGTCGATGGCGCAGAAATAGCTCTTGCTTCTGGAGCAGGATCCCGATTTGTCGTCTTTGCTGAAATTCTTGAGGCAGGTGTCCATCCAGTCGATGGTGACGCGTGCCTTGTCGAAATCCTCCTCGCCGCAGAACTCGTCAAGGTCGGATACCACGCGGATGAACTCACGCGGGATGCTCTGCTTGGCTCGCCTCGTGACGACCTTTGCATGTCCATAAAAGGCCTGCGACAGGGCGATGCAGTCGGCCTTGTCGGCGGGCGTGCGAGGCGCGGGAGCAACGATCGGCTTTTCTTTCGCATGCCTCGCCCGCTTCGCACTCGCCGGCGAGGCGTCGAGGCACACTGTGGCCGCGACGGCCAGCAGGCAAAGCGCAGCCGTTATGGGGAAGGCTCGCCGCATGCTCGGGCATTGTTCGTTGTGCCTCCCATTATAGCCGCGAGCGTCGTTACCGAAAGGGAGGCCTATTCCTCGTTGCTCCCCAATGTCCGGCCGGTCTTTCGATTGACCAGATGGACCCGGCGACAGGCGGTGCAGGTCACCGGCTCATAGGTATCCCCGTCGTTCCCGGAGGCATCTTCGGCAAACCAACCCTGTACTTTCAGGCGCATCGTGGGGCATCGGTAGATGAGCGTTGTCATGGGCCACGTTTCTAAGGGTCGCGCGCGGTCCTTCAACTCCGGAAATATACCTAAGCCGCCCCGCGTATGTGCCGAGTCCAGGCGAAAACGCCCGAAATCCGCCTTCCCGCGGCCGGCGCGCGTGGCGCCTGGCAAGAAAAACGCCGTGTGTGTGCTTCCGGTTACATCGCACCGGCAGGGGAATCGGTATCTTCTCCAGCGATGGATGAGCGACAAACAGCCCGCTTCGTCGGCCTCGCACTGGGCATCATTTTTGCCTGCGTGCTGGTGCTCAACGCGCTTGCCGGGTATTGAGTCGCTCTGGCCATCAATCGACGAGACGGGCAAGGCCGGGCATCACGATCCGTTCGGGCGCGATGTCGGCCCTGATGTCGCCGAGCGCCTTCATCTCGTTCACGAGATTCTGGAGCCGCGCGCGCGAGACCGCGTTATCACGCGCGAAATAGTCGATCTGGCGCAGGTAATCGTAGCTGCGCGCCACGGGATCGCGCGCCGATTTCATCTCTCTGGAAAGGATCTCGATTGCCTGCTCGCGATTGGAGCCATCATTGAACCAGGCGACACCGCGGTCGATGGCTGCGACGAGTTTCTCCAAGGTTGCACCATGCGCGCGCGCATAGGCGAGCGACACGTCCATGGCTGAAAACGGAAGATCCTGCGCGTAGTCGAGGATCATGCCGACATTGCGAAAGCCTACGTCCTCGGCGAGGAAATTGGCCGGGGGCGTGAGCATGGCGGCATCGGCCGCCCCCGACCTGAGCGCCGCAAACCGCCCGGCAGTATTGCCGACGATCGTGATGTCATAATCGCCGTTGTAAAGCCCGTTCGCCCGCATGATGCGCTCGAGATAGACGCGATTGATGTCCAGCAATCCGCCGATGCACACCGTCTTGCCGCGAAGCTCCCTGATCGAGCCGATGGCCGGCTTGGCCATGATCGCATAGGGCGAAACCCGTCCGATGAGGCGGGCGAGCGCAACCGGCGCGCCCTTCTCAACCGCATGGATCGGCTCGACCACCCCGACGTCGGCGACAATATCGAGCGAGCCTGCTGCGAGCTGCTGCACAAGGCCCGAGGCGCTCGACACGTAGATGAGATCAAGCGCAATCCCCGCGTCGGCAAAAAAGCCCTTCTGCATGGCGATGTACCATGGCCAGCTCGGCGCGTTGGGGGCGCCGATCATGCCGGCCACGATCGTTTCGGTCGCGAGGCAGGGATGCGCAATAACAAGCGCAAGACCCGATACCGCGCTCAGAATCGCCTTGCGACGTTTCATCTGATGATCAGCGCATTCCGGGCAACGCCAGCCGGCAGGGTACAGCCGAGCGGCGGCAATAGAAATACGGGCAGCCCGAGTTTCCTTCTGATATCTCAGCGCCGCCGTTGCAAACGCTTGCGACTGGAGTGTCGGCTGGAAAGCGCGCCGAGCACGAGAAACACGACTGCGCCGGCTGCCACGGGAGCAATTCGGCCGATATTGCCAGCGACGACCATCGTGCGGCTTCGCGCTTCGGAGCCGAAACGTCCGCGCGTGCGGTGCAGATCGTGAACGGGAGCAAGCAAGTTGTCCTGCCGTCCGGTAGCCACCGGAACCTGCGTCTCCTGGGCCTCAAAGGCCGTTCTTGCGACATAGCGGTCGAGGAACGCAGGCAGCAGCATGTTGCCGAGGATAACCTTCAAGGTTGTCCAGCCCACCAGGTATTCGCGCCGCGGCCGCAATGCTGCCTGGAAGATCGCATCCGCGATGGCTTCGGGCTGCACCACCGGCGCGACCGGACGCGGCTGGCGTGGCATGTGGGTGCGCGCCCAGTCGAACTGCGGCGTGTTGGCCGCGGGCAGTTCCACGATCGTCACGCTGATCGCGCTGCCTGCATGGATCAGCTCGGCGCGCAACGAGCTGGTGAAGCCGCGGATGGCGTGCTTGGCGCCGCAATAGGCGGCCTGCAACGGAATGCCGCGGTAGGCGAGCGCCGAGCCGACCTGGATGATGGTTCCGCTGTTGCGGGCCCGCATGCCGCGCAGCGCCGCCATCGTGCCGTGCACGAATCCAAGATAGGTCACCTCGGTGACGCGGCGAAACTCCTCCGGAGTGATCTCCCAGACCGGCGAGAACACCGTGACCATGGCATCGTTGATCCATATGTCGATCGGGCCGAGATGCCGGTCGAGGGAATCGGCGGCAGCAAACAGGGCTCCAGCGTCCGCGACATCGGTCGGCACGGCAAAAGCTTTCGCGCCGAGGCTCTCGAGTTCTTGCTTCACCGCATCGAGCGCGCCCGCATCGCGCGCGATCAGGCCCACGCGGGCGCCCGCGCGCGCGAACCTGTGGCACACGGCTCGTCCGACCCCTGCCGAGGCTCCGGTTACCACGACCACCTTGTTGTGGAGCGCCGTCATTCGACGATCAGGCCCTGGGACGGATCAGCGCTAATCCCGTTTCCGCGTCTTTTTTCTTGCGCAGGTGCGTTGGGCTCTCGGTCAGAACCACCTCCAGGGTTGGCCGCACATGCCCTTGCGCTAGGTGGCCTGCCAGCGCGGTTCCGTCACGCCTTCCGACCACGAGATGAACGTGCAGTGCCGGAGCACCCGATGGGGCCTCCGCAACATCGCCGATCAAAGAGGCGACCTCCACTTGCTCGGTGATGGGAATGCGCAGATAGTCCTTCTTCTCCCAATCGAAGTACATCAGAACGAGATCGCTGAATGCGCCGATGCCGGTCAGCTGGGCCGCAAAAATCCGCTCGGCGGTCACGAACCGCTGCAGGCACTCCATCACCTCGTCTCCGCTCTCCAGGACGACGGCGTAGGTGCGCTGCCCGTCGCTTTGGTACAGGCGCTTGTGCTGCATGAGCATCTCCAGCTCTGGGCTAACCGCGCCTTGCAACGAAAGGTTCCCGCGCGGCGCGGGGAACTGGTCTCGGTCGGACGGGTTGAACTGCGGGGGGCATGCCTCCGAATCGGATCACTCCCATGGCTTCTCCCACCGCATCCGACGTTCTGGTCGAGACGCTTCTCGGATGGGGCGTGGACACCGTGTTCGGTCTTCCCGGCGACGGCATCAATGGCATCATCGAGGCGCTGCGCGTGCGCCAGGATCGGATAAAATTCATCCAGGTGCGCCACGAGGAGGCGGCGGCGTTCAATGCCTGCGCCTATGCGAAATGGACCGGCCGCCTCGGGGTCTGCATCGCAACGTCAGGGCCGGGCGGCATCCATCTTCTCAACGGCCTCTACGATGCCAAGCTCGATGGCCAGCCAGTGCTCGCCATCACCGGTCTGCAGTTTCACGATCTGCTGCACACTTTCACCCAGCAGGACGTGGAGCTCGACAAGCTGTTCATGGACGTGTGCGTCTATAACGCTCGCGTCATGGGGCCGCACCACGTCGAGAACGTGGTCGAGCTCGCCTGCCGCACGGCGCTTTCCTATCGGGGCGTGGCGCATGTGACCGTGCCGGTCGACATGCAGTCACAGCCGGTGAAAAGCGCCAAGGCGTCGGAGCGCAACGTTCCCAATCATGTATCGGAGCTCATGGCCCGCTCTGCGCAGGCGGCAAACGAGGAGCAGCTCGCGCGGGCGACGGAGATACTCAATGCCGGCAGCAAGACGGCGATCCTGGCGGGGCGTGGCGCGCTCGATGCGCGCAACGAGGTGCTGGCAGTGGCCGAGCGCCTTGCCGCCCCCGTTATCAAGCCGCTCCTGGGAAAAGGCGTGATCCCCGACGAGAGCCCGTTCTGTGCCGGCGGCATCGGGCTGCTCGGGACCAAACCGGCGCAGGAAGCGCTGGAGAGCTGTGACACCCTGCTGATTGCCGGCAGCACGTTCCCTTACATCGAATATTACCCAAAGCCGGGTCAGGCGCGCGCGGTGCAGATCGAGCTCGACCCCAAACGCATCGGACTGCGATATCCGGTGGAAGCCGGTCTCATCGGCGACACAGGAAAGGTTCTCCAGGCGCTCATGCGCCGGCTGAACTACCGCGAGGACCGCTCGTTCCTCGAACAGGCGCAGGCCGGCATGCGGGAATGGAACCAGCTGATGCACGAGCGCGGCACCCGCGCGGACAAGCCGATGAAGCCCGGCGTCGTCGCCCACGAGCTCAACAAGCTGCTCGCGGACGACGCGATCGTTGCCACCGATTCCGGCACCATCACGACCTGGATCGCGCGCCATCTGATGATCCGCGGCAACATGATGTTCTCGTGCTCCGGCAATCTCGCGACCATGGCCTGCGGCCTGCCTTACGCGATCGCGGCCGCGGTCGCGTATCCCGGCCGCCAGGTGGTCGCCTTCGTCGGCGACGGCGGGCTGACCATGCTCATGGGCGAGCTCGCGACCTGCGTGAAATACGGCCTCGACGTCAAGATCGTTGTGATCAAGAACAATTTGCTCGGTCAGATCAAATGGGAGCAGATGGTGTTCCTGGGCAATCCCGAATACGTCTGCGATCTGCAGCCGATCGATTTCGCCGCCGTGGCGCGCGGGTTTGGCGTCGCCGGCTTCAGCGTCGATGACCCCGCCCGCTGCGGCGATGTGCTGCGCGAGGCGCTCAACACCCGCGGGCCCGCACTCGTCGAAGCCGTGGTCGATCCGCACGAGCCGCCCATGCCGCCGAAGGCGACACTCAAGCAGATGGCGCATCTTGCCGAGTCGCTCGCGCGCGGCACCCCGGCGCGCGGAAAGATCGCGCTCACCATCGCTTCCGACGTGGTGCGCGAGATCGTGTGAGCGGAGCCATGGCCGAGGAGCCGCGCATCCGGTGCGTTGCGGCGCGAGCGTTCCGCATTCCAACCGATGCTCCCGAAGCGGACGGGACGATCGCATGGAACGCAACGACGCTGGTCCTGGTAGAGATCGAGGCGGGCGGGAAAATGGGCCTCGGCTACAGCTATGCCGATGCCGCCGCGGCGCAGATCGTCGAAAGCAAGCTTGCCGAGGTTGTGCGCGACCAGGATGCATTCGCCATACCGCAGCTGTGGTCGGCCATGGTGCGCAGCGTGCGCAACATCGGCTGGCGCGGGATCTGTGCCTGCGCCATCTCGGCCATCGACGTTGCGCTCTGGGACCTCAAGGCGCGCCTGATTGGCGTCCCGCTTCTCACCCTGTTTGGCCGCGCACGCAGCGAGGTGCCCATCTATGGCAGCGGCGGCTTCACCTCGTATTCGCTCGACCGCCTGCGCGAGCAGCTGGCGGGCTGGGTCGAGCGCGATGGCTGCCAGTTCGTGAAGATGAAGGTTGGCACCCGTCCGCAGGAGGACCTCGCCCGCGTCAGAGCGGCGCGCGAGGCCATCGGCGCGGCCGAGCTCTTCGTCGATGCCAACGGTGCCTATGACCGCAAACAGGCTCTGGACTTTGCGGGCCGCTTTGCAGAGCTCGATGTGAGCTGGTTCGAGGAGCCGGTATCCAGCGACGATCTTGCAGGCCTGCATCTCCTGCGCGATCGCGCGCCCGCGGGAATGGAGATTGCGGCAGGCGAGTATGGATACGATCCGTTCTATTTCCGGTGCATGATCGAGGCCGGCGCCGTTGATGTGCTGCAAGCGGACGCCACGCGCTGCGGCGGCTACACCGGATTCCTCAAGGCCGCGCATCTCGCTGATGCCTTTGGCGTGCCGCTTTCAGCCCACACGGCGCCCGCCCTGCATCTGCCGGTCTGTTGCGCCGCGCCCCGCCTGCGTCACATCGAGTGGTTCCATGATCACGTGCGCATCGAGCGCATGCTGTTCGACGGCGTTCCGGTGCCGCGTGACGGGACCATCTGCCCCGATCTCGCGCAGTCGGGACACGGCCTTACCTTCAAGAGCAAGGATGCCGAGCGCCTGGCAGCCTGATCCCGGCAGCAATGCGCGGGGGAGGACAATGTGCGGGGGGCGGAGAGGAGCCCTGGATGAGTCATGTCATCGAGATCGATCGGCGCAGCAAAGATGCTGACCGCAACATCACCCGGGCTCCCGGCGGGCGGATCGCGAGCGAATCCGCCGCCGGTCCGCCGGGCCAGTATCGGGACCTCGGTCGCGCGCTTGCGAGCAGCGTGGAGGCCGAGGTTCGCTTTGATGCCGGCAGCCGCGCGCTCTATGCCACCGACGCGTCGAACTATCGCCAGGTGCCGATCGGCGTGGTGATTCCGCGCTCGACCGACGCGATTGTCGGGACGGTGGAGCTCTGTCGCAGGTTCGGCGCACCGATTGTGATGCGCGGCGGCGGCACGAGCCTTGCCGGGCAGGGCTGCAACGTCGCGGTGCTCATCGACTGCTCCAAGTACCTGCATCATGTCCTCTCCATCGATGCCCTCTCGCGACTGGCCGGGGTCGAGCCCGGCTGCATCCTCGACCATCTGCGGACAGCCGCCGAGCGGCATCAGCTCACTTTCGGTCCCGATCCCGCAACCCACGACCACAACACCCTCGGCGGCATGCTGGGCAACAACTCCTGCGGCGTGCATTCGGTGATGGCTGGGCGCAGCTCCGACAACGTCGAGGCGTTGGACATCCTCACCTATGACGGCATCCGGATGGAGGTGGGGCGCACCGGAGAGCGCGAATTGCAGGAGCATCTGGCGGCCGGCGGGCGCCGCGCCGAGATCTTCCGCAGGCTCGACGAGTTTCGCGGCCGCTATCGCGATCTCATCCTTGCGAAGTTTCCCACGATCCCCCGTCGCGTCTCCGGCTACGAGAACCTCGACGAGCTGCTGCCCGAGCGCGGCTTCAATGTTGCGCGGGCCCTGGTCGGCACCGAAGGCACCTGCGTGACCATTTTGCGCGCCACGCTCAACCTCGTGCCCAGCCCCCGGCATCGCGTTCTCGTCATCATTGGATTCGATGACGTGTATAAAGCCGCTGACGCTGTGCCGCAGGCGCTCGAGTTTGGCCCCATCGGCCTCGAGGGCATGGACGAGATGCTGGTGGATTTCATCCTCAAGAAGCATCTGCATCCCGATGATGTGAAGATGCTGCCCGCGGGCAAAGGCTGGCTGATCGCGGAGTTCGGTGCCGGCAGCATCGATGCGGCGGTCGAAAAGGCGCATCCGCTCTGCGAGGAATTCAAGCGGCAGGGTCATTCGGCGAGCCTCCTGCGTGAAAAGCAGCAGCAGGCGAAGATCTGGGAGGTCCGGGAAGCCGCGCTGGCGGCGACTGCGCATGTGCCCGACTGGCCCGATACTCATCCCGGATGGGGGGACAGCGCGGTTCCGCGCGAGGACCTCGGCCGCTACCTGCGTGAGCTC
>Ga0306926_10002564_pt1 | contig 18482 bp, 21 predicted proteins | sample flu12Cox44000178_FD_203759 | JGI IMG/M metagenome (GOLD analysis project Ga0306926, IMG submission 203759) | Lab enrichment of tropical soil microbial communities from Luquillo Experimental Forest, Puerto Rico - flux8day.12C.oxic.44.000.178 (v2)... | ecosystem: Environmental > Terrestrial >... | reverse complement strand
TCAGGCGCGGCCGCAGTATGCCGTGGCGCGCGACGGCCGGTTTCTGATGCTGATCAACAGCAACGAGGCGCTCATGTCGCCGATCACGATCGTTCAAAACTGGCAAGCGGCGCTTGCACCGCGCGAACGGCGATGAACTCGGCGGCCGTTTAGGCGTCGATCGACGCTGAATAGCGCGGATGAAGACAGGAGCTCGCCAACCGACAGACGACCAAGCCCGAAAGGTTCAGAAAATAGCCTGGCCGCCTGATCGGGCCGGGCCAGCCATTTGTCCAGGGCCGGGCGAGCGACATTCGGAAGTTCCGCTACGATCTGATAGTGACCGTCTTCGCTACCCTCTTTGGGGCGTGGTTTGCACTTTCAGCGTTCGCCCAGGCACCGCTCCCAGCTCAACTGCCGCCACCGCTGCCGTATCCGCACACGCCGGCTCCGACCCCGCAAACGCCGCCCGAATACCCGGCAATGGAACTCGATCGCATCGTCTCCCCGATTGCGCTCTATCCGGATCCACTGCTTGCTCAAGTGTTGGCTGCAGCGACCTTCTCCGATCAGATTCCCGAGGCGGCGCGTTGGGCCGATGAGCACCATTCCTTCGCCGGCCCCGCGTTGACCCAAGCTGTCGCAGCCGATCAGCTTCCGTGGGATCCGAGCGTGCAGGCGCTACTGCCGTTTCCGTCGGTACTCGACATGATGGCGTCCGCGATGCCATGGACCCAGGAGCTCGGCAATGCCTTTCTGGCGCAGCGCGCCGAAGTGATGGACGCGGTGCAACGCATGCGTCAGGCGGCAGCGAATTTTGGGTACCTGCGGTCGAATGCGCAGATCACCGTGACGAGCGGCCCTTACATCGAGATCCTGCCGGTCAATCCTGTCTTCATCATGGTGCCGTACTACAATCCTGCGATCGTGTTCGTGGCCCCGCGGCCAGCGTTCGGCGTTGCGACCGCGATCAGTTTCGGCTACGGAGTCAGCATGGGCACATGGTGGGGACCGTGGGGCTGGGGTGCGAGTCGGTTCGAGTGGGGCACTCATACGGTCATCATCGCTGACAGGCCGTGGGGGCGCACCTGGGCCAATCGGGTCGGCTACCTGCATCCCTTCCCTGTTCCTCGCTACGAACATCGCGCCCCCGAGCAGCATCGCCCGGAACCGCGCAGCCAGCGGGAGCGCGACTCTCAGTGGCGAGGGCGGCTCGCGAACGAAGAACACCGCCGCCGGTAGCACAAACCATGATCCGCCGCCCACCGACAGTAAGACGCCCTCGGTCGTCATCTAGAACGACATGGACCCCGGTTGCCGTAATGCTTCGGGGCCGAGCCGTGATGCCGCCTTCCTTCTGGTGGCCGCCGATGCGAAGTCCTGATTGACACTCCGTCTCAGGAGGTCTAACGTGGCGAGTCGTTTGCGCGGAGCCAGTCGGTGATTCGCCCCGAGCCTCGTGTGGATTAGCGGTCCATGCCGTCCGACAACGGTGTCGAAACGCTGCAGCGCGTCATGTTTAACGCGATTTTCGCGGCCGACTGGCTGCTCGGGCCGGCGAACGTTGAAAGGCTCCTGCCCCGGCGCTGGGATAGCATGCACGGCCGCCTGCTCAAGGCAGCGCCCCACCAGCGTGCGGGCCGCGAACTCCCAGTGGAGCGACGAAGAAATCTCGACCCTGACGAGTTTCGCACGCGGTTTTTCCTCCCCGGGGTTCCCGTCGTGCTCGAAAGCGCGGCTGCCAACTGGCCGGCTATCCGTTCGAAGCGGCGGGGGATGGTACGGCGCCTTCCTTGACCTGCTCGACCAGCATGCCGATCTTCGCGCTGATCTCGATATGACGTTCGTCTGCAGGTTCGGTCACACGAATCTGCGACTGCCGTGGCATCGCAACGTGCTGGCCTCGAATTTGCCTACGATTTCCGCCAGGACAACCGAATCACCGCCCACAAGTTAGCTGCGGCGATTGAGCAGTGGCACGTGGCAGCCCCGATCACGATCATCGCGCACAGCATGGGATGCTTGATCGCCCGCTATTACGTCGAGCGGCTGGGCGGCGGCGCTCGCGTCGAACGGCTGCTCCTGATTGGCGGTCCGCATGCAGGTACCTGCCGCCTACGTGAATCTACTGAAAGGTCCCGATCTACTGCCGCTCGGCCTCCTGAACCAGCGCTTGCGGCACACGATCGCCAGTTTTCCCTCGTCGTACCAGATTCTGCCTACTTACGCGTGCCTGACTGACCGGGAGGCAGCCGTGGACGTGTGGTCCGACGAATCGTGGGTGAGTAGCGAGCGTCGTCCGTTGCTCCGTGACGCCCGCGAGTTCAGGCGTGAGTTCGCGGCGCACTCGATCGTGCCAGCTGTATGCATCTTCGGCTATGGCGTGCCAACTGTCACGAGCGCAGTGGTGCAGCGGGATCCTCACGGCGCTTTTGTGACGGCGGACTTCGTCGCGTCAGACTCGGGTGACGGAACCATTCCAGCGAACAGTGCCGTTCTGACACTTGCGGAGATTCACCCTGTACACCAGCATCACGGCTCGCTCTATAACGACAACGACGTGAAGATGCGGCTGAAGATCGAGCTCACGCGGTGATGGAGATCGCATGCGGCAAGGTCTCGGCACTGTTGGGACGGCGATGGAGGTTTTGCAAGAGTCTCCACCCGCAAACCATCATGACGTTCAGGAAATCAATGAGCGCATAACACCGGTCAGGGAAAAGAGCTGGCGTGGGTCGACTGTCTCTTGGAACAAACCCTCGAGTTGACGCTGCACGAAGGGGCTTCGGTTGGCCTTCCAGGCCAAGAAATTGGCGATTGTTGGGCTCGACAGCCAATCTTGAGCAATCTTGTATGCGCTGAATCGTTCTGTGAACAACTCGCGAATGCGTGCGGAGTAGTCACGAGCTATCTCGGCGACCGTCGTTTGTGTGTTGCGAAGCGAATTCAGGATGACATCGGCCGCAAGGATGCCGCTCTCCATTGCTTTCCCGATGCCTTCACCGCTAAACGAGTACGTCATCCCAGCCGCCTCGCCGATCACAAGAAGGCCTGGTGCGGCGAGTCGAGAGCCGCCCAAGGCAGTTCGCAAGGGCGCTCCCTTCAAGCATGTGAGAGGTCGCGATCGCTGTATCAGCTCGATCGCAGGCGGACACGCGCTGAGGAACTCTCCCAGGAGCGTCCGAACATTCGTTTCAGGAGGCTTACTCCTTGCGTCGTAGTAGTAACCCACGCCTACGTTGAACACGTTCTCCGGTCCCGGAAAGATCCAGCCGTATCCGCGACCGATTGTTCGACTAAAGGAGATGCACAAGTAGTCGCAATGACGAGCAAACTGTTCATCAGCCTTGACGTAGATCCGCGCCGCAATCGCGCTCGGAGAGACACGCTCGCACACGCTGAAACGCTTCAGCGGTTCGGCGGCTGCGCCAGTCGCGAGAAGGGTAACGCGTGCTCGAACCGTCAACGTCTGGCCTTGCTGGCCTACGAAAATGGCTCCCTGCACAGCTCCGTCGGCGCGCAGCGCCGCATGGAGGTTAAAGCCCGCGTAGAATTGGGCGCCTCGGTAGACTGCTTCACGGCGGATGATGTCATCCAGCGTCTCGCGAGGAACACATGCGCAATCGCCAGGAATGACGATGAAGCGTTCGTTGGGCGCGTACACGCGTATCTTCTCCAGAAACCGGGCCTTCTCAAGAACGCGGTCCTTCAGGCAGAGTTCGTCAAGAGCGCGCAGCGCATCGGGAATTAGGGCATCACCGCAGACTTTGTCTCGCGGAAAGGCGAGCCGATCCACGAGCGCGACACTTAGTCCGGCCTTCGCGAGCTGAATGGCGGCGGCAGACCCAGCTGGTCCGGCGCCAATCACCAACGAGTCCACTTGGATGTCTTGGATGGCCATCGAGGGGGCCCGGGCGAGGATATCGCAAAGCGACAATTGGTCCCAGATCCATAAGGTCCACAGCCTATTGGCAAATCTGGAGTAAGCGTTCCTCCGCGCGGGTGGCGAGCTACAGCCGGTGTCGGAGAGGTTGCGGGAACAGAGGCAGATGACACTCGAACGGTTGCGGGTGAAGCGACAGGTGATGAAAAACGTGCTTGAGTACCGGCGGCACGCCGCTATTTACGGCCAGCCGGCACAGCCCACGACCAACAACTCGGTGCCGTGCATGAGAGCGAGGAACGGTTCGGCCAGACTCGGACCGCGGCATCGTCGCTCTCCTTACTTCCGTTCTGGGTGACATCGAACGTCTGCCCCCCGATTGTAAGATGCCCGGTGCGGGCCTTGTCCTTGGTGTTGGCTGTCACGGTATAGGTCACCGTGCCATTTCCGGTTCCAGTCTTCCCCGCCGTAATCGACAGCCAATCCGGGTCGCTCGTACTCGCCGTCCACGTGCAAGACGCTTGCGTCGTCACTGTGACGTTGTCACTGCCCGCGGAGGAGTTGACGGTCTGCTTCGTCGGGGAAAGCGTAAAACTGCACGGGGGCCCAGCCTGGGTGATGGTGAACGTGTCTCCCGCAATGGTCACCGTGCCATTTCGGGCACTACCGGTATTCGCGGCGACCGCGATGTTTACCGATCCGCTGCCCTGTCCAGCGCCACTGCCGGTCACGTCGATCCACGGCGCGCCCGCCGTGGCCGTCCATGCACAGTTCGACGTGGTCGTCACGCGCACCGAAACGCTCCCACCGTGGGCCGGCATGGACTGAGTCGTCGGAGCGATCGAATAGCTGCACGCGGCGGCGGCGGCGGCTTGCGACGCCGTGAAGGTCTGGCCGGCGATCGTGACCGTTGCGACCCGCTGGCCACCCGTATTGGCGGCGATCATGAGGGTCACGCTGCCGTTGCCGGTACCGCTGGCTCCTGTTGCGACGGTGATCCAGGTTGCGGTCGAAGTGCTGGTCCACGAACATGTGGTACCTGCGGTCACGGCGACGGTAATCGTGCCGGCGGCGGCGGAGACGGTCTGACTAGTTGGCGCGATCATGAACGTGCAGGAGGATGCGGCCTCCTGCGACACTGTCACCGCTTGGCCGGCGATCGTCACGGTCCCCATGCGCGCCGCCCCTGCGTTCGCCGCCGCGGTGATCGTCGCCTGTCCCGACGCGTTGCCTCCGCCCGCTACTGTCAGCCACGGTGAACTGCTCGATGTCGTCCACGCGCAGCCGTCGGTCGTGGCCACCTGAATCGAGACTGTGCCGCCGGCAGCGGAGACCGTCTGGCTGGTTGGTGTAACCGAGAATGCGCACGTAGACAAGGCAGCCTGCGACACTGTCACCGCTTGGCCGGCGATCGTCACGGGCCCCGTGCGCGCCGGCCCCGCGTTTGCCGCCACAGTGATCGTGGCCTGTCCCGACCCGTTGCCTCCGCCCGTCACGATCAGCCACGGCGTACTGCTCGACGTGGTCCACGCGCACCCATTGATCGTTGCGACTTGAACCGCAACCGCCCCGCCCGCCGCGCCCACTGTCGGATTGGGTAGTGATAGCCCAAAGGTGCAGGGTGCCGCCGCCTGATCGATCGAGAGCGCGATATCGTTGATGGAAAGGGCGGATTGTCGAGCGGCCGGCGCCGGATTGGCCCCCACGCGAAACGCCAGCGTTCCGCTGCCCTGACCGCTCGTCGAGGACGCAAACGTGATCCAGGACGCGGGGGTGGAGGCCGACCAGGTGCAATCGCGCGCGGTATCGATGGCCACCGTTCCCGAGCCCCCGGCGGCGGGGACGTTCGACAGCGAACTGGTCGCCGACAGCTGACATTTCGAGGTGGTAGGGGCGGTGATATCCGTCGAAGATGAGTGGCAGCCCGCAAACACCAGGCAAGCCATGACCACCACAATCACCGGTAAGGTGCGCACCAGCCGCTTCATGGGTGCCGCACGAGGCTGCAAGACCCCGGTTATCGAAGGTCCTTGAAACGTCGCCGCTGATGCGCCCGGCGTTTCGACGGAACCAATTCAACCGGCTTGGTTAACTGAGCATCGAGATCAGCGTTCGTCCACACGATTGCCGCGCGACGCACGGTACCCTTGCATGTTACAAGACTCGCTCGGGTCAGCACGCCTGGTACTTCTTGCAACCTGACTCGAAAAGATCCGTTGCGTCCGTTCTGGGCGTTCTGCGGTCGACGAGCCAAAGACGCTGAACCTTCACTGCGTCGACAACCTGATCAGCTTCCGGTTGATTCTCGGGCGCATGCTGGCGGTGGAGGCGGATCGGCATCCCGAAATGTCGAATTCGCCTTCGCGCTCCCCAAGAGCCTTAGAAGCTCGGGCATCCGAAACCCGCCGGCCCTCACCAAAAACAGCGTCCGTTTTGCGCGCTTCAAAAGTGTGGTCTGCCACTCGAAAGAGTCGCGCGCTGACGCGATTGAGGCGACCAAAGACTCGTAGTGGGGTTGTTCGCCGCGGCAGCTACGCAGAGGATCTTCGAAACCGGCGTTCTCTGGAGCTCAATTTGAGCTCCGATGAATCCGAGGACTTCAAGTCAGACGTGAGGCTGCATTTCCGCCACCGGGACTTCGACCCACTGCGGCAGTTCGAAGGACGCAGTAGTCTCCAGACCTACCTGACCGTGGTCATCAGTCGGTTGTTGCTGGACCACCGGAACGGGCTGTCGGGCAGATGGCGGACCTCGACCGACGCAAAACGCCTGGGACCGTCCGCCATTCCGATCGAACGGCTCGTCGCGCATGACGTCTTTTGGGGCTTGCCTGATGGCGGTCACGCGCGTCCCGCGCAAAAAGTGACACCATTAGCAGGCGTAGAGGCATATGAGTCGGCTGACTTCGGCAAGCCGCGCGAAGTCCTCGAGCACCTCGGGAAGCCGCCCACGACCACAACGGTTCACCAACGACGAAGCGAATCTGATGACACCACGGACTCTAACGCCTGAAGGTCGTGGCGACAACTCCGGAAACCCGGCACTGGAAACTCATATGACGAAACCAGACATTTCCAGCATTGCGCCGTTCTTCATCGTCAAGGATGTCCCCGCCGCGCTGTCGTTTTATCGCGACCGTCTCGGGTTCGACATCACGTTTCAAGGGCCCGACCCTGACGACATCTTCTTCGGCATCGTCCAGCGGGGCCGCGCGATGATCATGTTCAAGGACGTCGGTGTCGATCCAGTGCCGAACTACACGCGAGACGTCAAAAAAGGCATCGCTCGGTGGGACGCCTACCTCCATGTCCCCGATCCGGACGCGTTGGCGGCTGAGTTCTCGTCGCGCGATGTTGAGTTTTCCGAACCACTCAAAGATACCGGTGATGGCCTGCGTGGATTCGAACTCAAGGACGCTGACGGCTACGTTCTGTTTTTCGGTCGTCCTCGTTCATGAGCGCCGTTTCAAACAATTGGGAGTCTGAGTTGCCGAATAGGTGCTGAAAATTACGATGGTGGTGAAAATCACGACTCCTATGCGGCGCTGAATTCACCTGGCCCATATTGCACGCGAGGAAAGAAGCGCGATCGTCACGCTCACCCCGCAGATCGCGAAACCGATTAAGGCATATCTGACGTAGGCGGGCGGTGAATACCGCAAGATGACGATCGACCATCTGACGCCATAGATACCGCTGAGCACTGCGACCACCCAAGCCGTGACCCGCATTGAGACCTCCGACCTTCCTTCTTTTTTCGGCCTTTCTCGTTCTGGCAGCGTGCGGCGCCACGCTGAACTTAATCGCGCGCGTCCACTTCACATGCTTGCGACCCTTTGGCGGTGTGCAGGGTAGTGAGCTTGTCAGCCCACTTCAAGATCAAGTCTTTGGCTCGGTGTGCGTTGACGTCTTGCCAGGCGCGAAACCGCATCTCCTGCTCGAAGTCCGCGAGCAACGCACGTAGGGCGGCGAGTTCGGCTTCAGCAGACAGAGCCCGATGTCGCCAATGGTTGGCTTCTGGCGACCGGGCGTGATCGAAGGCCGGATGGTGTTCCTGACACTCGGCACACCACGAAATCGTCATCGACGCACTCCACTATCGCTCCTTTTTTCGGCCGCACCGCTGTGTTGCAATAGGCAGTGTTGCGAATTTTCGTTGTGCCAGCCGCCGAAATCGTCCCGCCCGCGGCGTCCGCCGAGTCCGATACGTCAACCGAATGATCCGGTCGGAATGGCCCGCTGACAATAGGGGCGGGCAGCGGGCTCATCCGTTCGCGTGACGAAGTAACGGCCGTCAGGAACCCGGCAGGTCGGGCAGGCACAAGCGACGCAACCGCTGGTTATCAGTCGCGTCCGTTGCCGAGCCCGGAGCCTCAATACCCGTTCAACACATTGACTCAGGGTCGACGTCGTTCCTCGATTTGGTCAAACACCCAATTGCTTGTTCTCACTCGCGAAGCCGAAGATGGTACACGTCACGTGAACATGTTTCGCGGCGCCCTATTCACCCGGGGACCCGCTGCTCTTCTGTCACATAACGGGGGACACGATTCGCCTCGCTGGCTTCCAGCTCAACTCAAATTCCGAAGTGAATGCGAATCGCGATTGCTGTGGCGGAACTGTCAAATGGTCTTGCTCGGACCTCTGGCGGCGTGTCCGCCGAGAGAATCAATCTGGTCGCTTCTCAAGGGGTGTGAGACGACAACCTCCGAGCTTGTCCACTACTCCGGCACGATCGAATGGCAGCCGGTCGCGTACAGGAATCGTGAGTCATTGCCAGCGCAGCACATAGGCTTTGAACGATCGGCGGTTCGCCGCGAACAGGGATTCGAATTGAGCGAAGCGGGGTACGTCGGTACGCGTGCAGCGAATGTGGTCGACGCACCAGCCACGTGGGATCGCGTTCCGATGTCCAGGCCGCCGAGCAGACTGCCCGCCTCAACTGCAGTCCACGCAGACGGACGGGTATCACCTCAGATGCTGCCGCATAACCGCTGACAACTGATCGGCTTCCGCAGCCGTCTAACGCGCGGGGGGAGGTGTCGATGCCACGCCGGCTGCGATACGCGATCCGATCGTTGGCGAAAGCGCCCGCGTTCACCATCGCGGCAGTCTTGACGCTGGCGCTCGGCATTGGCGCGAACGCCGCGATGTTCAGCGTCCTCGACGCGACACTGCTTCGACCACTGCCGTACCCCGATCAGAACCGGCTGGTCCACGTCTGGGGACGCTTCACCGGCATCGGACTGCCGCACGACCTCAACGAGATCTCCCCGCCGGAATTCCAGGACATCGAGCATCGCAGTCGCAGCTTCGCAGCGATCGCGGCGATCCGGAATGATACCTACAACGTCGCTGTCGGCGCGGCACCGCTCCATGTCAACGGTGCTGCGGTTTCTCTACCGTTCTTCGATGTCCTCGCTATCGAGCCATCACTCGGCCGGCGTTTCGCACTGGTCGAAGCGCAGCCGGGCCGGGACTCCGTCGTCATTTTGTCTCACGGATTGTGGCAGCGGGCGTTCGGCGGCGACCACACGGTCATCGGACGGACGGTGCGCATCGACAGTGAACCGAACACGATCGTCGGCGTCATGCCAGCGTCCTTTGATTATCCGACCGGCGCCGAGGTATGGAAGCCGCTCGCGTTCGCGCCAGCCGATCTCGAGCCAAACAATCGAGGCAACCACGGGCTCGAAGTCATCGCGCGGATCAAGCCGAACCTCACGCTCGATGGCGCGCGCGCCGAGATGGGGACGGTGACGACGAGCATCGTGGCCGATCATCCCGAATATCCTTACCAGAGATTCGACTTCGCCGTGCTGCTCACCCCCATCGTCGACGACACCGTCGGCGACGTGCGCCCGGTGTTGTATCTGCTCATGGGCGCCGTCGGCCTCGTCCTGCTCGTTGCATGCGCGAATGTCGCGAATCTGCAGCTGGTCCGTGCCTCGGCGCGCGCGCGCGATCTCACCGTCCGCGCCGCGCTCGGGGCCAGCAACCGGCAGCTCGTGGCGGAGCTGCTCGTCGAGAGCGTGGTGGTGGCGATCGCCGGCGGTTCCGTCGGCCTTCTGTTAGCGTTCGGGATGATTCGGTCGATGCAGCCGCTGATCGCGCACGTGCTTCCCGCCGATCGCATCGCGATCGACGTCAGCGTGCTGGTGTTTACCGCCCTCGTGTCGCTGACCACGGTCATCATGTTCGGCATCGCACCGGCGGCGCGCGCACGCCGCGTCGACGCCGGAGACGCGCTGAGGGCGTCCGCACGCACGATCGGCTCACTCGGATCCGGGCGGCTGCGCGCCGTGATCGTCACCACTGAAATCGCAGCCGCCGTTGTCATTCTGGTTGGCGCCGGCCTCCTCGGCCGGAGCCTGCTGCGGCTCCTGTCGGTCGATCCCGGTTTTCGTCCCGAGGGCGTCCTGACGTTCCGCCTCTCGCTGCCGGAGAATACGTATCCCACCGACGAATCTCGCATCGACTTCTTCCGCCGCGCGCTCGATCGGACGCGGCACGTCCCCGGCGTTCAATTGGTCGGCGCCGTGAACCTCCTTCCGCTGAGCGGCGGCAACAATTCCGGAACCGTGACCATCGACACGGCCGCCGTGCCGCCCGATCGGACGACACCGGAGGCCGATTGGCGGCCCGTGCTGCCTGGATTCTTCGAGACGATGGGCGTGCGCCTGATCGCGGGACGATTCTTCACGGATGCCGACGACGCGCACGCGGCGCCGGTGGCGATCGTGGACGAGACGCTCGCGCGAAACTACTGGCCCGGCGAATCGGCGGTTGGCAAACGCATCAAGACCGGCGGTCGACTGTCGACCTCGCCATGGCGCACCATCGTCGGCGTCGTCGGGCACGTGCGCTATCGCACGCTCGAAGCGCCGTCGCGGACGGAATTCTACTGGCCCGATTTACAGCGGCCGTGGCCCGGGTTGACCTTCGTCGTGCGAACGCCCATGGATCCGTCGGCGCTGCGGTCGCTCATCGAGCACGAGATCAGCACGATCGATCCCGACGAGCCGGTGTACGCCGTTCGCACCATGACGGAGGTGATGGCGCGATCCGTCGCGCGGCGTCAGCTCGCTGTGACACTGTTGACTATCTTCGCGGCGATCGCGCTTGCGCTAGCCATTGTCGGCGTGTACGGGCTCACGTCCTATGCTGTCACAGAACGCACGCGCGAGTTGGGTATCCGCCTCGCACTTGGCGCCGAACCACGTGCGGTGGTGCTGAGCATGTTGGGCGGCAGCCTGCGGCTGACGACGATCGGGCTCGTGCTCGGACTGGCCGGCACGACGATCCTTGCGCGGACCATCGAATCGATGCTCTTCAATACGCCGACACGCGATCCGCTGACTATCGCGCTCGTGTCGATCGTGTTGATGACGACTGCGCTCGTCGCGACCTATGCACCGGCGCGGCGTGTCGCGCGGATCGATCCGGCGGTCACGCTGCGCGACGAGTGACGCACGATCTGTGTAGCCCGCCTGACCATTCGCGGGGCGCAGAGATTGACGAAGCGTTCAATCAAATTGAGAGCTGCGGAGGCAGTTCGAGCAGCCCAGCTGGGTCCCCGTCGACGACGACCGTAACTGGATCGGAACCCGCGGTTCAATCGGCGCGTCGGAACCGTGGCAGATGGGCGATGCAATTGCGATGGACGATAACGACCTGCCGCGGTGGCCGGTCCCGTCAACCCGCCCTCCTTCATCATCAGGAACCGCTAGTCACCAGCGAAGAGCGGGCCGAGCCTCTGATCAAGTAAGCGAAAATCACAACGTGCACCACCGCCATAGCCGGCACATTCAGGGTGGCGAGGTAGTAGGCCGTGCCAAGGTACGTAGGATCGACATTCTCTCTGAACGTGGCGATATTCGCGTAAACGAGATCGAGAAGTCCCACGATGTTGAAAAGCCACACCATTGCCACGCCGACTCTCATCTCGGCTCGGAGCGGCCAAAGCGCGATCAACGCGAGCACGGCCGCGGTCAAGTCGCCGTAGGCAGTCGGCACAGCGAAGGCCTTCGGCAGTTGCGGTGAAACAAGCCCCGTCATCAAGAACATCAAACCATTGACGCGAAAACTGGCATATAGCAGCAACGGCGGGAGCGCGCTTCTCGGCGGTCGATGATTGATGGCCGGCCACAGGTACCACCTTCCCACCAGGCTGAAGGCGACGAAGGCCACGCCATAGCTCAGGAAATAGTTGAGAAAGTTGAGCTGGTTGTCTGGGGCTGGCACGCGAGATCCTCTACCGCAAATCAGAAAAAGCTCGCTTAGCTCGAGTGTCCGCAAAGCGGACGATCAGTTCTTGCATTTCTTTTGGTCGATCGAGTGGCAAGAAATGTCCGCCGTTCTCGACCGTCACAACCTGCACGCCCGGAATTAGACAGCGGTCGTGCTCGCGCTCGTCCAGCCTGGACCAGTCTTTGTCGCCCCAGATCAGTGACACGGGGATGTTGATATTCCTGTATTCCCTCGTGGCTTCCTCCCAGCTCGCCGCGTGCCGTAGGAGGCTAATGAAACCCCTATAGTGACCCCGCCGGTTACCCACGAAATACATTTCCTTCATCAACGCCGGCCTGATGTTCTCGGGGTTCACCACGCCACCCTGGAGAACGGCTTTAATGATGACGAACTTTCTGAGCCGCATCACCGTGCCTCCAATGAGGGGCATTTCCGATGTCACCGTGATCATCCATCCGAGGAACGAGCTGCGTGTCATCCCGCGTCCCTTAAAATAGTCGTAGGGATTGATGGCGATCACCGCGACCACGCGGGGATTGCGCCGTGCCGCGATGATCAATGAAATCGCTCCACCAATCGAAACACCGCATAGGGTCACCTCTCGAAGACCGAGGGCCGCGAGAAATCCGTCGACGGCGTCAACGAAGAAGTGTGCGTCATAACGGCCATTCGGAATATCCGAGTACCCATGACCGGGGTAATCGAGCGCATAGACTGTGAAAGATTTCGCCAGGTCCGCGACGACCTTCTCGAACAGATCGAGCTGAGTGCGCAACGTATGGAGAAGAACCAGAGCGGGGCCTGCACCGGCTTTGATATAGCGCAGCTTCACGCCGCCGTTCACCGTCACGTATTGAATGGGGATGGCTTGTGCCCACTCCAACCTGTCTGGGGTTTTCGGAGGACGACGTAGCGCTTCGACGACGAACGAGATCGCGACAAGCGCCACAACGGACACCAGCGCGACCGTCGCCATCTCAGGAATGCTCATGGTTGAGTGCTAGGCTAAACGGCCCACGCGACACTGTGTTTTCCAATACCGATTGCTGTCAAGTAGGTACACTCGTGTTCCTACTTACGCCGCTGTAGAGGGTTTCCAATGCCAAGCTCGAAAGTCCTGCCCACGATCTTCATCGGAAAGTGGACGGTTGTGATCTTATCGGCACTGCGCGAAGGACCGCATCGCCACGGGAAGCTCCGTCGTCGCCTCGGGGGCATCTCGCAACGGATTCTTACCCGAACACTCCGCAATCTCGAATCTTCAGGATTGGTCGCGAGATGCGCGACCGCGTCGAAGTCACCAGCCGTTGAGTATTCTCTGACGCCGATGGGAAAGAGCTTTATCGCCCCGCTAGCTGGCATCTGTCGCTGGGCACATCGTCACAATAGGGAGCTCATCGCGACGGTACGCCTCAGGCCGAACTGATGCCTTTGTCGGCAGGAATGATACCTAGCTTGCTCTGCCTGTGTGGTTGCCGTCGGACTCTTGCGAGAGGGGCGCAAGGGTCAATCTTTGCGTCCTGTCGTCCCACACAAGTTCCAACCGACAGATGTGGCAGCGATACTCTACGTGTTCGCGCGGTCTGCGCTCAAGTTCGCTGTGGTGGATGGGATCAGTGCAGGCGGGGCAACGCCACGGCACAATGGACGAGAACTTCACACAACCTGAGCATTACCCTCCAATCAACTCGTTCTCTGGGAAGACGTATTAAATCGCTGCGGTCAGAGATAAGGAATTCGCCTGGAGAGTGACGAGGTCTCGCTGAGCGTGGGCGAAATCCTCAGCTCTGGGCCAGGATAGCGACAGCGACACTGCTTATCAGGACGGCGGCGGTCCGCTTACTTGCTCTCCGAGTCTAGTCTCGCTGGACATCCACTGTGCCTTTCGCCATGTGACGTATCCCGCCACGACGACAGGGTTTTGGGAAGAGGCCCGACTCGTGCCCAGCGGAGGTGGGGACTCGGCAAATGCGCCTTCGTGGCGTTCACCGCCACACGGTTACGGCACACTGATCGCGCAGCGCGATTCCGGGCGGGACGACTTCCGGATTGCTCGTGATCCACTCGGAGGGGCAAATTAGCAACGAGTTTCTGCCACTTGCTATCGGCTCGGAAGCGATCGCGGTAGCCCGAACCACGGGAGCACGGTGTTTTCGAAGCGCGTCATGGCAGAGATCCGGTCGCCGCTGATAGTGAGGACGTAGACGCCGACGCCGTAACTGATGCCGGTCGAAGTGCGCAAGTACGCCCCGAATGCCAGTTGACCGTTGGCTCTCGTTTGCACAAGGTCGAACCTCCGCCCCGCACCAAAGATGTTGGCGCAGAAGCGGCCCACGAGGCCTCGGCCCTCGTATTCGAAGGGCATCGGTGGCATCGAGATGAAGACGTCCTCCGTCAGAAGCGCTACTAGCGCCTTGAGATCGGCGGACTCCCACGCGCTGACAAACTTGGCGGCGATTGCATTTTCCGAACGTGAGCCAGAGGCAGGGAGCGGTTCGCGCTCAACAATCGATGGTCGGCGCTCCAGGCTGGCGCGCGCCCGTTTGAGCGCGCTGTTCACCGATTCGACAGTCGAATCCAGCATGTCGGCGACCTCGTTCGCATGGAATCCGAGAACGTCGCGCAAGATGAGGACGGCGAGTTGGCGAGGCGGAAGAACCTGGAGGCCCTTCACGAAGGCTAGGGAGATGGACTCAGTCTGCTCGTAGCGTGCCTCCGGGCCGAGCGGCACGTCGAGAGCCTCCTGGAGCAGAGCATCGGGAAATGGCTCAAGCCACACAACCTCGCCGAGCCGAGTGGGCTCGGGTGGCTCAACCCCAGTACGTCCCACTCCTTGGCGGGTCGCCGGCTGGCTGAGCGGCGCACGTTTAGGCACCGGTTGGTGGCGATCCGGTAGAGCCATGTGCGGAGGGAGGAGCGTCCCTCGAACCTTTGGAAACCTTGCCATGCGCTCAACAGTGTGTCTTGCAGGGCGTCCTCGGCATCTTGGAAGGATCCGAGCATCCGGTAGCAATGCACCTGTAGCTCTCGTCGGTACGGCTGGATCAACTCCCGGAAAGCGTCGCCATCCCCGGCTCGCGCCTTTGAGATCAGTTCAGCTGTCATCAGCGTCGCTTCACCTTCTTCCCGCATTCGTATCACACCTTGTACCCGTGTAGACACCGGCCAAGGATGGAACTGGGCGGTTGAGTGTCCGCCCATTTTCACGACGTCGGGATGTCTACATCATCGACGGCTCTGACGATTCGGGGCCGGGCAGACTCAGGAAAGGAAACGAATATGATGCTGAAAAATAAGGTTGCCGTGATCTACGGAGCCGGAGGCGGGATCGGCGGTGCTATCGCACGCGCATTTGCAAAGGAGGGGGCCAAGGTTTTTCTTACCGGTCTCCACGGGGCAGCGGTCGAAGCCGTCGCCAAGGACATCGTTGCCGCCGGCTGGCCCGCCGAGGCGGCTGAGGTCGATGCTCTCGACGAGCACGCTATCGACAAGCATTTGCAGTCCGTCATCGATAAGGTGGGCCGCGTCGATATCTCATTCAACGCGATCGCTATCCCGGATGCGAAGCTTTTGGGCGTGCCTCTGGTCGAACTGGATGCAGAGCTGTTCGACCTGCCAGGGGGCTACCTCAAGTCGTACTTCCTGACCGCGCGCCTGGCGGCGCGGCGGATGCTCCCGCATAAATCGGGGGTGATCGTGACCGTCACCGCACTTCATTCGCGGATCGGCATTCCATTGGTGGGCGGCTACGGCCCGGCGCAGTCCGCCAAGGAATCGCTCACCCGAAGCCTGTCCGCCGAACTCGCACCTCACGGTATTCGCGTCGTCGGTTTGCGGCCGCAGGGCATGCCGGAGACGGCCACGATCAGGCGCGCTTACGAGCCTCGCGCCAAGGCGTCGGGAATGACCTGGGAGCAGTGGCAAACGATGCTGGCAAGCAGAACGCACCCGCGACGGCTTATGACGCTCGAGGACATGGCTAACGCGGCGGTCTTCATTGCTTCTGACAAGGCGAGCGGCATGACAGGAACGACCGTCAATTTGACAATGGGCAGCCTGGACGACTAGCGGCTACACGACCCGGGTTACTAAGAACAAGCGCGCATCTGCACCCGACGAGCGACGCGATGACTCTCGGTGGCGTCGTCCGCACCCAGCTAAGTGACGCTTCTGGTCGCCCAGTGGCAAATTTCGCGAGATTGGGTTGCGGCTCTCTCCTTATACCGACTTCACAGCGGGCTTAGGTCTCGGGCCGCAGGGCCCCTTGCGACAACCTCCGGAATTCTCGGCCTGGCTGGGGGACGATCGATGAATCGGCGGACAGTCCGGGAAACTCCCCCTCTCTCTACGCGTTCCACTGCGGGCTGGAGATCTGCCGTGCGCGACGAGGTGAGAGCGCGGAGATTTGCTCGAGATTCCTCGCCCCACTAGTGCGGGGACGAATCGTGGGGCACTATCACTGTAGTTGAAGCCGTCGCTCGATTCTTGGATGCGTCGGTGCATGCGATAGCAATCGTGTACGTTCGGCCTGAGCTGGTCCCTGAGCGCGTCGCCCGGAGCAACAACGACAAGTCGCCGGTCAAGGTGACATCGGCACCTGATGGCAGCGGCTGTTGGTCTTCGCTGACGGCAACATTGACAATGCTGCAGCGCGGAGATGGATCGCGGTCGTCGTGGGCCGACACCGTGACGGTAATGGGCCTCATGCTGCCATCCGGGGGCCACAGACTGGCGGGCGTTGCGACCACTGAGTCAATCGTCGGCGGAGTCACGTCGGCGGTCGTTGGTGTTAATCGATACGTGCGCACTTGGCCCGGAAGACTATAGGTAACGACAATCTGACCGGTGCGGTTGATTCCGTACGCGATGTCAAGACGAGGAGTACCCGGCAAAACACGATCATTCAAGTCGACCATGCCATCGGCGTCCGAGTACACAAACGCATGCGACTGCATGTTCGCGAGAGTCGCCCAACCAACAATCGTCCCTCCGTCGTTGATCGCGTTGGCTCCGCTCGTGGGACCGCCGAGAGTTCCGAGATCCTCCATCAGCCCACCGGGTATGGCACGGAAGGCGTGCGAGTGCGTGGAGTCGAGATCGGACGAGCCCACGACGACACCGGCCGCATTGATGCCGAGGCCCATGCTGCGGGTGATGCCAAGTGAGCCCAAGTCCACAAATCCCGCCGCATCCGAGTAGCGGAAGGCTGTGGAAAGATACGCTCCGCCAATGAAGCGCGATCCGTACCCTGCCAGTTGGCCCGACGCGTTGATCCCCCAGGACACCATTGAGGATTGTCCGTCGCCAAGGTTGTCGAACGCTCCGGATGGATACCATCGAAATGTATTGAGCCCCTGCCCTTTGCCGGTGATCACGCCAGCATCGTTGATCGCGGTCGCGTAACTCACATACGTTCCGAAAGGGTCCGCCAGGAGCTGCATCGGTTGTCCCCGTCGCGCCACGAACCCCGTCACCGATTCGCCGGAATTGAGGAGGATGATCCCCACGACATCGCCGGCGTTGTTGATGCCCACCCCCTGCAACTGCGACGGGCTCAGTGGCGGATTGAGTGTCTCCAGCCCCTGTTGGCTTGAAAAGCGGATCGCGTGAGAGTTGCCATCGGGCGTCGTGGCGTAGCCGCTGATTTCGCCGTTGTCGTTGATGGCTCCGCCGACAGTGTACCCACCGCCGAGCGAGCCGATGTCTTCCGCCAGGTAGAACGAGGCAACTTGAGCCTGCGTGCGCAGACCGAATTCGAACGCCAGACCGATTGTTGCGACAACGCACGCAAGCTTCGACAAGGAATGCCTCATGCTCGCGTGCCACGGGCAAATCGCGTGCCTACGGCGCTCTCGCGATGTTACCGAGCGAGGATTGAATAGATTGAGCGCCACGTGCTCCCAACCGACGAAGGGCGAGTTACGAATTTGTGGTGCAAACGCCGAAGATGCTTCGAGCGTGAGCCGCGATCGAAACTGCGCTGTCGGGCGCACGGCCGCCGCGAAAGCCTTTTCGATAAAGACCTTCATGCGCGAGTAGCAGATCCATCCGGTCATTGGCCGTCGGCTTTCTTGCCCCACGGTTTCCGAACGATGAAGGTGATCGGCCCGCCTTCGTTCCCGGTCACCTGGCGATCGTCATTGGGCTTGCCCTTCGCGTAATGCCAGACCAGGCACTCGAGCGCCGGGGGCAGCTTTCCAGCGAGCAGCCGCGCCTTCAGGCGTTCCCGGTACACGGGATCGTCAACGACCTCCGCGCAGGCGGACCGGGCCTCGGTGGTGACTCTGTTCGGGACACCTTTCGGGCGACCTGGGCTGCCGCGTTTCAAGCCGCTCGTGTTACGCACAGATTCTCCTCGGAGTCTTTGTCAG
>Ga0306926_10002562_pt1 | contig 18494 bp, 26 predicted proteins | sample flu12Cox44000178_FD_203759 | JGI IMG/M metagenome (GOLD analysis project Ga0306926, IMG submission 203759) | Lab enrichment of tropical soil microbial communities from Luquillo Experimental Forest, Puerto Rico - flux8day.12C.oxic.44.000.178 (v2)... | ecosystem: Environmental > Terrestrial >... | reverse complement strand
ACGAGCTCGCCACGGCGCGCCTTCTCGTAGCGTGCCGAGAGCGAGCGCTGGCGCAGGAGATCAAGTTCGTATTCGTTGAGGCTTCCCTTCAGCCCGAGCAGCAGCCGGTCATTGCCGTGCCGGGGCACGTAGATCGTCTCCTGATCGATCAGCACGTATCGACAACGCGGCACATCTCGATCAGCTGCTGCCAGTCCCGGCTGTTGCGGGCGAAGCGCGAGACCTCGCGGGCACAGACGGCGCCGACCTTGCCGAGACACACTTCCGCGACCATTCGCTCGAAGCCGGCGCGCTGGACGCCGCCTGCGGCCGACCGGCCGAGATCGTCGTCGATGACCTCGATCTCGGACCAGCCGAGCGCCGCCAGGCGATCCCGCATGGCGTATTGCAACGCGCTGCTCTCGCGGTTGTGCAGAACCTGATGGGCCGACGATTGCCGGACATAGAGCAACGCCTTGCGCTCCAGATGGTGGGGACGAACCTTGTCAGAGATCATGACCCGCCTCCCTCGTCGATCCGGCCCGGCTCCCGTCGGCCTGCTTCAGGATCAGCCGCGCCATCAGACCGGTCAGCGTTGCCCGTGTCTCCGCCGGCAGTTCCGGCCATGCTGGCGTATCCACTATTGTCGTGGGGCGATCGTCGTCGAACAGGTCGAGCTGCTGCGCTGGGCCGGCAGATTGCCCATCCGCTTCATCCGGCGTTTCGTTGTCCTGGCAGGCATGGGCCCCTCTTCGATTCTGGTCGCGAGAGGTCCGTGATACGCCCGAAAGCGGCGCGCTCGATCAAGCGGACGTATCCTTCAACGCACGCCGCAGGAGATCACGCAACGCCGACAAGGCCGCCGCACTGACATAGGGGGCGGCGGTAAGCCGCGCCTCCCCACAGGTCGCCCGGTCGAACATCCAAGCCGGAATCTCCACCGAACGGCTGGCGTCAGACCACTCAGCGTGCAGCGGAAAACGAGGTCGTTCGACTTCCCGATCGCCTCATGAATGGCGACGTAAAGCGCGCACCACGGATGCCAGGGATACAAAAGCTCACGGAATATCGTCCCGTGGGCGTTCTCAAATGATGTTGTACAACGCCGTCCGGCCACATACCGCCTCGGCCAAACCGACCGCCAGTCACCCGACTGCCCCAAACCCTGTTCCTTGGTTCGACCGCGTCGGGGAGGTGTTTTGGCCGGAGGTCGAGACGGATGTCCTGACGCCCATCGTAGAGCCGCGAGAGGACATCGTGGGCTTGAAGGCCAAAACATAGCGCGATGATCCGGCGCTTGTCGCGAAACGATCGGCCCGGAAAATAAACTCGTTCACCGTTTCGGGCGCTCTTTGAGACAGGCCGCGCAAACGTCGCCGCCATTCCAAGTGTGCCAACCGAGTAGCCAGGTAGCCAGCATCTCAGGGAGAGGATACGCAGCAGGATCAGCTCGCGCACTGCACCGATTATGTTCGGTTTTTCCATCATTATCGGCGAGGTCCCATCGATCGGCTCACCCAACAGCACAAGAAGCTGACAAGGGCACGATAGATAGGAGTCATTTCGAGATAGGAGTCATTTTGGCGTCGCCTCAGGTGGCCACCTCAGGGTTTCTAAGCGCGACGAGTGCGAGGATCACTACTTCTGAGCCAATATGCTAAAATTTAGGCAAAATAAAGAGTTTTGCAGTATTCTATCTGCAATGCGACCGATTACGTTATTTATCAGGTAAAATGGAGCAGCCGGTTTGCCGAATAACCCGAAAATGAGGAAATTTACTATCTGAAAATAAGCCATAACAGAGCCGCCTTGAGACAGGAGCTTTCTGGGTTCGAACCCGGCGGCCATGACCAGCCTTGTCAGGCCTTCTTGTGTAAATCGCCAATTGTCCGTCGGGTGTGGGTGATAAAACCATACATGGGGCGCGCTCGCTATAAGGTGTCCTTCCGGTCGCAAAATCCGGTGAATTTCCTGTAAACCGCGACGAGGGTTTAGCGAATGCCCCAGCACTTGGGTACAAATCACCAGGTCTGCGGATGCGTCCGGGAGCCCTGTATCTTCTATGGTCCCAACATAATCAGGGGAGTCATTGTCGTCGATATCCATCGTCTTGACCACGAACCCTCTAGTGGATAAAATCAAACAGATGATACCGTCGTGACCCGAGGGTTTTCGCGAGTTCGCCCCCTCTTCACGGGGCACCAAGTGTCAGATTTGCACCACTAGATTCGACTATCTCGCGGTAGGGGCTCTTCCCGCAGCCGATATCGATGGCAATCCCTGTATCTTTCTCGACCGGGGAAGGCACATCTTTGACGAGGCTGTTTACGTCCGTGACTAGCATGCGCAAACTTAGATAATCATATTGGAAGATGTTAGGCTTGAGTCGATCGTGAACCTCGTGACGGGAATACCGTACCTCGTGGGCTTTTCGATACAAACGGGAAATGTCAGATAGATCGATTTGCATGTTACTCTTCCCCAGAAATGTCCCACTGCTGGTTAAGGCTGGACGGTCACCGGCTGAGTTCTTTCACTGACGGCCGACCGGATGAGTTCAAGATATTCGACCGCTGTTGCCTGCCAGGAATAGCGGGACGACACAAACTTGAACCGCTCGGCCCCGGAGTGCCTCGCGTTGCCGCCGCCTGCGAGCGCCCGATCGACTTCAGCGCAGAACGCCGCCGCTGTTATCTCCGGGTGCCGTTCATCCAGAGTAACTCCGCAAAGAAACTCAGATATCGCGGCATCGGCCACGGTCGTTTCAGCACTGCAGACCACCGGAAGGCCGCAAGCGAGCGCTTCCTGGACGACGAGAGGAAAGCCCTCGCCCTTGCTGGGCAACACTAGAAGATCACTTGCTCTGTAGAGATCGGCAAGAGACGCGCCGCTCAAGTTGGAAAACACCATTACATTCGGCAAGCCCCAATCACGTGGATTGAGGTGACCCCAGCCAGCGAACGCCCACAACATGTCTGGGCGAAGATGCGCCATTCGCGCGAGAATGTGGAGACCCTTCTTTTCGACAAAGCGGCCGACGAACAAAGCAATTGGCCGGTCGGGCGCTAAGCCTAGAGGCCCGCGCAGCTCTCGCTTCTGGCCCGGTCGGGCTGGAAAGAAGATGCCGGTGTCGACCCCAGTAAACATCATTTTGGGTGGCGAGCGAAACGGGACGTCTGAGAAATAGCGAGCCGTAATCTCGCTAAAAAATGCGATCCGGTCGGCGCTTGCAAGCATCGGGCGCACCACGATGCGGTTTGCGAGGCTCATCAGTGTGCGAAAAACCGGGTTGTTATAGGGCACCATGCCGACATGCGCGGCGATGACAAGCGGCGTTCGCGAAGAGCGCGCGAACAGGAACGCCGCAATGCACGCGGGATATAGGCTGTCCTGTAGCAATACTACGTCGGCGCGCCGGACCTCGCGTCGAATTTGAAAGATGCCGGTAAGGCTCGGGATCGGGAAGGGAATCCCTAGGTAGCGTTCGGTAACGTTCAACGCATTCACCGCCACTCCTTTAAAACCGTCTTTGCGATCGGACGGAGCGGGCGAAGCATTACTCGATAACCAAACTACCTCCTCCCCGAGGTCCAGTAATTCTCGAACTAGGCGCCCCGCTATGAGTTCGATCCCGCTACGATGGCTCTCAAAGTAGTGGGTGACCACTAATAGCTTCATGATGGACGGCTCCTCGGATGAGGTTAAAAGCTGTGTTGGTCTCGTGAGTACCTCACCTCTGTCCCCGAAGAGATAACTTGCCGCTCTAATCGCGCTCCAGCAATAAAAGGGTACGATACTTCGGAGGCATCCAGTTAAAATACTCGCATTTCTTGATGCCCTTAAATCCTGCTTTTTCTTTACTTTCAATTCGATACTTGGCGTTTTCGTTAAGAAACAATTCATTAGCTGTTTCCCGACCCGGCGGGCCATCAAAGAACCATCCATTATACTCAAACCACCATCGATATCATGCGCGCTGACGCCAGCAGTTTGCTGAAGTTCGGCCAACGCCTCCCAGCCTACCCGGTGCCGCGTCAGAAAATCTTTCGTGCCGAGGACGGCAAACGCTGCGACGAAGGTAATAAGAACTGCTGACGCGGTTTTCCGCGTCGTTGCTGAGACGCCCACGTGCGGTAGCCCATCGGCATTCAAATAGAGAAGGTAAGGTACCAACACTAGCAGGTAAACGATCGAAGAATCCGCCCCACATTATCGGAAGCGCGTATGCCCCTACAGCGGTTAGACAAAATATCTGGATGATATCTTCGTCTCTCAAATCAGAGATTCTCAATTTCTGCAGCAGGACCATGGAAGACGCTACTATCCCTCTGACCAGAAGTACACCGCCAACAAGGCTCAACCCCGTTACGATAACCCAAAACGGCCATGGCAGCGGTTCCTGGCTCCCAAATGTTAGAGGACCAAGTCCCTGAGGAAACGTTATATTTTTGCTTATGGGCATCCATGCTCTCAGCATATTGAAAGCGAAGATGATTGAAACCAGAGCAAAGAGACCCGCCGAAAGCGCCGGGAGAACGCGGAGGATCGCGAGATTTGTATTGAGCCGTGGTTTGCCTGAGCCAAGTAATAGAATTGGCAGGCAGAACAACCCAAGATAGAGCAGAGCCGTGTCTATTCTGGAGCCGATTATCCTGATCGATAAGCTATCTGTATCCCAGAAAGTACCGTATAGGCTGGGCGTCCTGCCGGTAATGCTCATCCACTGCTGAAAGAGCATGAGGGCAATCATGCTGACCATAAGTGGAAGGATGGCTTGGGCGAGAGACCTTATGGAGACGCCACGTTGCACCAATAAAGCGACGGTAAAAGCAAGAGGGATGACGAGACCCAGTTGCCTACACAGAGCCGCTGCCATCGCCAGCACACACGCTATCGAAAGATCCAAATAACCGAAGCGTCGTATGCAGCGCATGAAAAAGATCGAAGAAAGGATTGCGAGCGCCGTAAACGGTACGTCGGTCATAAAAGTGTTCGATAGCACGTAGTATATAGGATTAAAGCCTAAAGTCAGTGCCGCTGTAACTGCAAGCAACCTCCCACGATGATTGGTGATAAAAGCACATACACGCCAAGGATTCCCACAATAGCCAAAGTCAATGAAAAGCGAAGTGCGTTGAAGGAGAAGCCCGCCGGGACACAAAAGATAGAACCCCACAACGCCTGCGTAATCAGGGGCATGCCGGTCCAGCCAGTCGGTCGCCAATCTCCGTGCTCGAAAAGGCCCTTCACCGCGCGAGCAAATGACCAGTCGTCATCCAGAGGAAAATCTCCAACAGGATTCACGATAAGAACACTGACGACGTATACGTTCCCACCAAGAAGAGGACGTCGATCAAGAGATTTCCTTTAATAAACGTAACTTTATTAGCCGACATTCGCCAGATTCCCGGCGGTTTCGGGCCCAGGTTTGCCCTTTTGAACGACTTGAGCAATAGGCAACAGCACTCGTTGCGCGCAAGAGCGGTCAAAGCCGTCGGTTGCCCACGCCGCAGCGCTAAACCGGGCCGCCCCAACTGCATTTAGGCGCACCCGCTGTCGTTGCCTGCCGCATTTGATGCCGTTGGCCCTCATGCGGGCGCGGGTGGTGGCCGGAGCCGGGCGATCAGCGACAAGATGTCGGCGAACATCTGTCGCGACACCGCAACCTCGGCCATCTCGAAGGTCACGTAACGACCATGGCCTCCGACGGTAGAACGCCGATCTGCCGAGGCATTTCCGGCTCGTACGCCTCACACAGCTCGGTCGCGGCCGTCGTGGGTGAAGGCGTGAAGTCTCACGGGCATCGCCCAAAAACGGATGAGTTGGTTGCCGCCCATAAGCTTGCTTCAGTCCCGTTCGCCGCGCGCTCGATTATCAGGTATATCCGTCCATGGAATATCAGGTATATCGGCCTATCGAATTTCTTCAGCCGTCGGCGAGGCGGCTCTCTCAGCCGGAGCCGCGGTGCTATTCTCGTGCAGAAATCGAAGTTTTCATGCAAAAGTCAGATTTTCGGCGCAAAGCCACCGATGGCGGGGATTCAAGAACGACCCTCTCACCGACTACGCACGGAGGGGGGGTCTGCTAGTGTGCCAGGCTGAGTTGGTGAACCAAATGTACTCGTCGGGCGATCAGATGTGGCTGGTACCGGCAAGGAGACCGTGAAGGTGCCAAAAGAGCTCCTCGACGCCATTCCGCAAACTGATCCGCGGGCCGGCTATATCGCGCAACGAGCTGGGGTCGATGCCGCCATCGGTCGGGTTCTCGAGGGCGGATTTTATGTCCTCGGCCGAGAGGTCGAAACCTTCGAGGCGGCTTTCGCGGCTTTTATCGGCGCCACTCACGCCATCGGTGTCGGCAACGGCACGGATGCGATCGAGCTGGCTCTGCGAGCGTGCGGCATCGGCAATGGCGATCTGGTATTTACCGTCTCCCACACCGCGGTTGCGACCATCGCGGCCATCGAACGCGCCGGTGCAACCGCAGTGCTGATCGATGTTGAGCCCGGCACCTATACGATGGCGCCGCACGAGCTAACGCGGGCGCTGCGCATTCCACCGCCGGGCCGGCCCGCGGCGGTGCTGCCGGTGCATATCTATGGCCAGCCGGCCGATTTGTCGGCTCTTTGCGAGATCGCTCACAGGCACGGCCTGCGGTTGATTGAGGATTGTGCGCAAAGCCATGGCGCGCAATGGCGCGGGAGGCAAACCGGCTCCATCGGCGACGTCGCCTGCTTCAGCTTCTACCCGACGAAGAATCTCGCTGCGCTCGGGGATGGCGGCATGGTCGTAACCAGCGACCCCTCTCTCGCCATCGCGTTGCGTGAAATTCGCGAATATGGCTGGCGTGATCGCTACATCAGCGCCCGGATTGGCATCAACTCGCGTCTTGATGCGATCCAGGCGGCTATCCTTGGGTTCAAGCTTTACAGGTTGCATGCGGACAACGCACGACGACAGGAGATCGCCACCCGTTACGACGCGGGTCTGTCGGGCCTACCTCTTGCGCTTCCGGTCCGACGCCCGGACATCACTCATGTCTTCCACCAATACGCGATCCGTCTTGCCAAGCGTGATCAGTTGCGAGATCGGCTGCGCGCCGCCGGGATCGGCACCGGGATCCACTACCCGGCTCCGGTCCATACTCAGCCGGCGTACCGCGACCGACTCACCTCCGGTCCGTCGGGACTGGGTGTGACTGAGCGCGCCGCTCCACAGATCCTCAGCCTGCCGATGTACCCGCAGCTCTCTGACGAGGCCGTCGAGCGCGTGGTCGCCGAGATCCGTAGGTTCCGACTGTCCGAATCGGCCCAGTAAAACTCCAGGGTTTCTGCGGCTCTACTGCAACCGATGGGCGCGGGGATTGTAAGGCCGTCCGCGCCGCCGCTCGGTCTTCTTCCTCTGCACAATTGCGGTGCCTCGGGCTGCGTTGTTTTTCACGATTGAGGCCAAATCTGAATCAAGTTCAGGCGTGATCTTACGAGCGAGCCGGGCCGTCCCGTTTTTCCGGCTGGCGCTTTTCATAAGCTTCCCCAAGGCTGAGCCCGATCGGCGTAGGCAGTGAGAATCCGACATTTCCCCGGATTTCGTGGAGTTCCCACCAATGATCACCTTCTCAGGGCGTCCACGGCAACGAGAGATCGCGGGTAACACCGCCAGGTCGCGCTGGTAACCGAGCGCCGGTGGCGAGATCAAGCAGCTCATTGGACGACCTCGACCTACAGCTAGTCGAAAGCCACGCAGGGCCTGGCCGGTCTAGTGACCTGATCACTGGCTCCGGTGCCTCGACTCAAAACTTCCCGGCGACCAGAGCGCGCAAGCGTGGAAACACTCGGTCCACAATTCTCGAATAGCAGAAGTATTGGACAATACCTCGTGAGCCTAGCCTCAGTATCGAAATCAATGTGTTGCCAATTTGAGTGATTTTTCGGGTCATGGTTACTACGAGGGCAGGGTTCACTTCGTTGGAGTTGCAGCCATGGGAAGTATTTCTGCCCTTCGTTCTGGAGACAATTTGTCGGCATGACGATCGACAACCATTTGAAGTTGATTTCGAAAATCGACACTGTTGCGACTACCCGATATCGTGAGGGAGCTTTTATGGACTCGGGAACACGCTAGTAGACTGTGTGGCAGTGCACACGACCTATCGCAGTGAGCTTCAAATGTAGGTCCCAGTCTGCAGTATACCACAGAGCATTATCGAGACCCCGACACTCAGATAAGCGTCGCGCCGGATGGTCGGCGGTGGGATGCCAATGAAATTCTGGACGAGTAATCGACTGACCAATGTCTGCGCTGGAATCGGGGATTCCTTAGCCGATAACGGGCAGCGCCACTGCCCAACTACCTTGCGAATGCGTCTATTATGTAACAAGGATGCAGATGCATGACGGCGTCAGATTGAGAGGAAAGCCATCTCCGGAGCTCATTGCTCTTGGTCGGCATCCAGAGATCGTCTTGATGCAGCATGCAAATTCTGTGGCCCCGTGCCTGCTCCACCCCAAAATTGGTCTTCGCCATCCAAGACAGCAAATCGGGCCGACGCTGCGCTCGGATGCATAGCGCGTCGGAAAAGCTATCGACGATTTCCAGGCTCGCCTCACTTTCGCTTCCGTCAATGACAATTACCTCAATTCCGCTGTCCTTCTGGTCAACGACCGATTGTAGGGGGCAGCGAGCCATCGCTCCCCGTTATGGGAAGGTACGATCACGGAAAGCCAAGGTTGTTTCCGTCGTCCGTTTTTCGTTCATCGATGTGTCATAGTTTTAACGGCCGCCGTCGGTTCGGTTAAAATCTTGCAGACACTCATCCGCTGGTGGCATCGAGGATAGTATAACCGCCCGACACAGGGGTAGATCATCGAAATCGGCGCCCTTATCGGGAGGACGTTAGCATGGGATGGAGAGCCTTAAGCTACGAGTCTTCCCACGCTTGTGTAGCTACTGCGTCGTTTCGACATAGTACAGCCGCTAAGACGGGCGGTATATATTTTCTCGCTTGATGAGGCTAGCGAAAATATCAAGCGGAATGACGAGCCCAACCGACCGTCCTCAGGGGGTGCCCGGCCCGGGAGCGGCCGACGCAAGGGTTCGAACAACAAGACGACGATCAGACGTCAGGCGGCGCTCGCTCGCGCTGCTACGAAGAACTGAAGAACTTGATGCCAGTCGGATACCTGCTTCTCGTTATGCGCGACAAAACCTTGCCGCGCTCGGCTCGGATGGAGCGGCGAAGTGGGGTTGCCCCGCACCTCAGCCCGCGACTTCTTCGGTTGAAGTCGTGAAGTCGGTCAAGGCGATGACGCGAGAGGAACTCGAATGGGCAATCTCCGATGCGCCGGGATCGACACCGCCGCGATCGCAAGGGTGGCGACCGGGTCGTATCCGTAAACGCATAACTGATGAAATCCGTTGCCGCCCATCCCGGCGCGTACCGCGCCGTATCGTTTGGTTCAGAAAATCAGGTACTTGACGGCTACACATCGGGCCGCCGATCCCGCCAACTACCACCTTGGCCCGCCCGTAAATTATCGAATCGACTTTTGATAGAGTTAAATATGGATTTACAACCTCGTTTGAGTACCATATATTGTAGTGGTGATCGATATCGAACCCATCAGAGAGCGGTTTTTCGGCGGTGGCCCCCTTTCTCGATGAGCGGGGCCGTCGTTTGGTCGCGGCGGCCGAGGCGTTCGCCCTGGGCTACCGTGGGATTGCAGCGGTCGCGATGGCTGTCCGACAACGGCTCCAGCTATATCGCAGGTGATCTCTCCAAATGGCTCGCCGACCGGAAGATCAAACACCTGCGCGGCGCGCCCTATCATCCAATGACCCAGGGCAAGATCGAGCGCTGGCACCAGACCCTCAAGAACCGCATCCTGTTGCAAAACTATTTCCTCCCGGGCGATCTTAAAGCCCAGATCGCCGCCTTCGTCGACGACTACAACCGCCGAGAGCATCGACAATCTCACCCCAGCCGACGTCTACTTCGGGCGCGGCCCCTTTATCCTGGCAGAACGAGAGAGCATCAAGCGACAGGCCATTACCAACCGACGCCTGCAACATCGGCTGCGGGCTGCCTGAGATCACCACACCGATGAGCCAAAGCAACCCTTAGTTTAGCTGCCCCGTTGTTTCAAAAACTCTGACGACGGACACCCCGTGAAAACGCGGCGACCCCCCGACGTCAGTACGGACGCCGATTGCTTGTTACAACGACGGCGTCCCCGCCGAAAAGACACCCGATCCGCGCCGAGGACGGCAGAGTCGCCCGCGCTTTAGTACCAAGAGCCAGCTCCTTCCAGGCGTAGTGGTGCGCCCTCCCGCCGACGGGGAAAATGAACGGCTGCTGAGCATGTCGCTTGATGATCTCCTCCAGATCTTGTCATCGCCGATTGCCGAACTAGACCATCGTTGTGGGATCAGGCGCTGCTCGTCCACACGCGCGGGCTGCGCGCCTGCCTCGGCGCCGCATGTTCGCCCACTACCCGGGCCATGGCAAGCTCCCCACACCTCCTTGCCCGCCCCGGAGAAAACCACCGCCCCATCGATCAGCTGCTTGTTCAGCGCGTAGATTCATTTAGAGTAGAGCTAATATTCCGCTCGCTCGGCAACTGTCGCTCCGTTCCGCAATGCCTCTAGAGCGGCGTCTCATACGCCTTTGCGAGATTGATCCGTTGTCGCGCCCTAAAAACGACGCGCTCGCCAGCATCGACATTGGCCGACACAGTCCACAATCGAAAAGCGACATCGAGAGGGTCGATCCGAAGCGCGGACCAGAAGGTAATCTCCCCGACCCGATGCTGTTTCGCATGGCAAGCGGCGCACAGAGGAACGGCGTAGCGATCGCCCGGCTTCGATCCAACACCGCCATCGGTCCCTGTCCGGACATGCGCGGCTTCTGATGGCGCCGCTTTACGGCAAATAACGCAGGGAAGTTGACGGACAAACATTAGATGCTGCGCCCGCCTTCGCAAGTTTGGCTTGGGCTTGCCGCGCGCTACAGGGCGGGGGATGCGGGACGCGGGCATTAGACGCACCATTTAAACAGGTCGCAGGAAGTTCGCGCATCAATTAGTAAATCATCTGAGCGCCCGCCCCAGTGTTTTCTCTTGCTGAAAGCGCTGCAGGAACGGTCGGGAATGCGCTCACTCCACAGCGCAGTGATTGCTTCAATCCTGCCGCTAGTCCAAGCTACCGGCCAGTAGTCTTCGAGTAACATTGATGTCTCTCCTTCGGTGATCGCGGGGCCAGTCGAGCTGCGGGGTCGAGTCTCAACGCGCATCGCTCCTCTGGTTCATCGTCTAGCGCGCCCGCGACGCGTGGCGTCTGAACATAATGGCCATCACCGTTTGCAAAGGGATGTAGTCCAAAACAAAGATATCGGCTTTCTCTATGCTGTGCTTTCAAGATATTTTCAGTAGAGCAAAAAATTCGGCGTCCCTCTTACGGGACGGTCTCCAGGCTTGCTCGCAGCGCCGCCTTCAGCGCCAATCTCCCTTCCGGCGGCGGCACGTCAGTCATGGCGCGGATCTTTTCCATGACGCGATCAATGAAAAAGTTGAAGATCTGCAGCTCGCGCTCGAGAGCCTTGATGAACTTTTCATCGGGTTCAACCCGCACGACAACCTTTGGAAGTACGTCATGCCAGCATACGATATCGACCCAGCTTCGCTGGGAGACGTAGAGCTGACCTTGCAGCTGAGGCCGGAAGCGTTCATTGATCTCTCCGGAAATCCAGTATTCGACCTGAGTCTGCGGCAGCGGGGCCTTGATTTCCAATAGGCCTTCGTCGCCGACGAGCCGATCAGGACTGCATCCCGCCGTGTGATTGTCATCGGTGATGAAGCCGACTCTCTGAACGGTTACGTCTTGATCAAATTCATACCAATCGGCCGCCTCGGCTTCGACGATCAAGCCCCGCTCCATAGCAGGCGAATTATAAAACTCGATTTTCTGCTGCAGTATCCGCTCGGCAATCAAGACGCAGGCGTATTCACGCCACTGTTTCGACGGCTTGCCTTGGGGTGTAATGATCTTGTGGAAGTGCGAGCTTGTTGGGATCCCAAGCCTGAGGCGGTCGTACACTTCGGAGTATTGCGCCACGTCATGATGAAAGATGGGCATGACTGGCCTCCGCCTTAGCTATCTGTTCCTCTAGAGTGCTAATCGCCTTGCGATAGTCCCGGGCTGCAATCGTCGCTACCGCAGCCTCGAGAGAACCGGCTTCCGCGACGCTCTGGGCCTTCATGTATTTCAGAAACTTGGGGCCGCCTTTTGCTTTTTTGATCAGATCAATAATGGTCCTAGTCTGGGCCTCGTCTATTGTCCCTCCGGTTCCGTCGTCATCATCCCCGACACCCACGATGTTGAAGATGTTGCAAGCGACGTAGCGGCGGAGGAAAGAATTGGTGCTCCCTACTGCCTGCACATTCGACTTGCCACCCGAGGTGTCCGACGGAGCTGGCATAAAGGAATCTTCATAATGGCCGCCCGGCAGGTGCCCCAGACGGCCGCGGATCAGGATGTCGCCGCCTTCCCGCGGTTCGTCGGAATAGGAGAGATCCATATCCTCTTCCGCCAAGAGCGGGCGCAGATGTTTGTCGATCTCCTCCAGCGGGGCGTATTTGAAGGCTTCATAGGTGCCCTGTTGCGGCTTTCCCTTCTCAACTTCGTATAAAACGGACCTGTTTTTGACGATCTTGATGCGGGCGAGCTTTCTTAGGATCCGGCCCTTGGCCGCGTTGTATGCGAACTCGGCCTCTTTCGCCTTGAGCCGCTCATACATTGCCATCACGCGTTCGAGCTTTTCGACATCAGCGTGGGGGTCAAGCGCCACCCTTTCAATCAATGCCAAAACCGTGGAAGGGCTGTCCGATGATGGCGCGGGCGGTAGCCGCTCAACCGGCCGTTCGCTCTGCTCGGTCTGTAGCGTGGGGCTAGCCTGCTTCTTCATCAGAATTCTTCCTTGTGGGCTCCGACTCGGCATGCTCCGCAGTTTAAAGCCGCCGCACCAGTCGGTGTTCTCAGTATAGGGCCAGACACCTCTTACGGTTCGCTCGCCAGCGACCGACAGCCAGATCGTGCACTTTCCGGTAGTCCCCGGTTGAGCGCCCCAGTGCTACCCGAAGGGCGATGAGGTCGCCATCCTCGTCCTTACCGACGAACGTATCCAGCGACATCCCGATCCCAGCGGTCCCGTTACGCGTGACGAAGAAACACGTTGCCGTTCCTGGTAGGAGCGAACAACCGGCCTTTCTCGGACGATCATGCGAGGCTTAAAATCATGTCGGTGACTAAAAGTGACATACGCGTCGCGTATTAACTCTGCCTCACTATCGGCATCACGCTTCGGCTCATTGTCGGCGGCATCGCGGTCCGCGGCGCGGACCAATGCTTCGACAAATTCCTTCAGGTTCATCGTTCGGTCTGCGTACCCCAGGTTAATGCCATGTGTAAGGCCTCGGGAGTCACGACTGCGGCTCTTCCATGATGAAGCCAGCAATATCGGAAGCTAGCTGATCGCCATGACCCTTCTGCAGCAAGAGAACCGCGTGCATTGCTCCGCCAAAATAGCAGTTGCGCATCAAGGGAAAGATGACTTCGCTCAGGGGGGTATCGATGATGCAGCTGTCGAGGGTGTGGAACCATGCTTCGTTTAGCGAGGAAATGGGACCAGTGGTTTGCCCTAGCCGGGGATCTCCGGGCGGGAGCTTGTTTACTTCGCCATCGTCACGCCGGCCCATTGATTCTCTCGTAGATGCGCGTTTTGAAAGAAAAATTATTCACCAAAATCGTGATCCCGTCAATGGAAAAAACACGCTTAATGTAAGAACTCCCTTTCTTACAGCTGCTTCACCTTAAGATCAGTTTCACGCTATGTGGAGTCTAATCACAATTAGCGACCTTTACGAGAAGCACGGTCCGTGAATAACTGGAGACCATGGATGCTGCCGCCACGGCTTACTCGCTGCGGACCTAATCGCGTCTGCCTAAGCCGCACGCCGGACGCGCCGTCGCGGGTATCTCTCGGAGTCGGGGAAGACAACGCCGGCACGGTCAAACGAGCCTTGAATTGCGATAAGCGTGCTGGATGTTGATCGGTCCGACCCAACGCCGGACTGGCTACCGAGCGTCCTCAGCCGGGATGAGGATCGGCATTTTCTCGGGTGCGTCGAGACCCTCAAGCATGCTGCGATCCCGCCCAGCTAGTACGCCGCTGGGCTGCGGATCTCCGAAGCAGTGAATCTGAAGACCAGCGACATCGACAGCCAGCGGATGGTGATCCGGGTGGTCCAGTGCAAAGGGGTACAAGGACCGCTACGTTATGCTCTCTCCGAAACTGCTCGACACACTACGTGACTACTGGCGGATGGTGCGGCTAAAAGGGTGGCTCTTCCCCGGGTATCTCGACCAACCGATCAACAGACACGTCGTCGAGGTTACCTGCAGCACACGGTCCCCTGCTCGATCACCGATGCAGCAGGATGACGCCATCGCCGTCGTCCACCGCAAAGTGGGGGTCAGGCTCCGCTTACGAACAGGGCGCATCGATAACCGTCAAATCGACGATCGTGCCGCTGGCGATCCTGAGCCCTTGACGCCAAGATGCCGCTGCACGATTCAACTATCTCCTCTGCACGCTGCTCTCCACGCTCTGGACGGTTGGCGACTTCACGACCGTCTATCTTGTCTCGGGCGGGGGCCGGCCGGTTTGACGAACGTGCTGGCGACGCTCGGCTTCCACTACGCCTTCGATACCGCTAGGCCGGCGCTCGGCGTCGCAGTGGCGCTGTCGGCCCTCCCAGTGCTGATCCCGATTGCGGGCATATTGATGCGCAGGCTCAAGACGAGCGAGGTGGAGCTATGAGCGTCGCGCTGGCGCTTCCGCAACCGGCGCGCCGACGCTACCGGCTGCGACGGGTTCTCACCGAAGCGAGCTCGGTGATCCTCGGCGTCGTCATCCTGATCTGGTCGCTCACGCCCGTTTATAACATGCTCCTGATCGCGCTCGATCCCGAAGAAGGGGAGATCGAGTTCGATGGGAATCTCTGGCCGCCTGAGCCGTCACTCGAGGGTTTCCGCGCGGTCGTAACACAGGAGGCGCGGTACCTAGAGGATTTCTGGCACCAGTTCGGCAACAGCCTTTTTATCGGGCTGGTGACGGTGCTGCTGACCGTGCTGATAGGCTCGCTGGCGAGTTTCGCGGTGAGCCGCATGCGGTTGAGCAAAGGCTCGCTGCTGACCAACGCCGCGCTCCTCACCTACGCGATCCCCGCATCCTTCCTGATAGTCCCGTACTTTCGGATCATGCACAGCTACGGGCTGTCGGATAACCCTTGGCGGTGATCGCGGCGCAGGTAACGTTCGCCACACCGTTTTCAATCTTGATTTTGCAGCTATACGCGAGGCTGATACCGTTTGAACTGGACGACGCGGCGCGTGTTGACGGCGCATCCGCCGTTCAAGTGTATCTATGCGCATCTATTTGCCCTTAATGATACCGGCGCTGACGATCGTCGCATTTACGCCCTGCTGCTCGCCTGGAGCGACTATTTGCATCCATCCGTGCTGCTTGCGGTACGAAACATGACTTTAGCGGTGACGCGGGGCCAATTGTTCGCCGATGTTGACGCACCGTGGAACGCCATGATGACCGCCGCCATTATTTATGTACTGCCGCCGATTGCGCTGTTGTTTGCCCTCCGCCGCCACATTGCGGCGGGCCTGACGATGGCGGACGTCACGGGCTGAGTTCAGCTAGAAGTGTGGATCCCCCCGCACATAGAGCCATGCTTGTGCAGGCCGTTGCGCCGTTTTGTCGATTGACAAACAGCGGCCAAGCGAAGGGCGGATTTCCACTTATTCGGCAGTGCAGCGAGATGTGCTCCGCTCGGCACGAGCGCGAGCGCCGTGAGTATGATCGCTAGAAACTGGGTAAGTCGCAAAGCCATCGCCTTGGCACTCCCTCAGGCGAACCGATTCGCCAAAGATCTCGGGTTACGGTTGGTGGCTAATATCCGCACCTTGTGTGCGCGCGTGGGTTGTCGGACGCGAGTTTGACCTAATTAGGTGTAGAGAGTGACTTTTACAGAGTTGAAGGTAACCCCTCCATGGCGTTGGCGCTTTCGTCTTTAAATATCATGCATCGAGTTATGTTTTCTTATTACGCGTACGCTTTATAAGCAGGCGTCAGGCTGATAAGGCGAACATTGCCGCTTGTACGCCGCTTTTGCCGCGATGGTGGCGAGCGCGCCGCTTGCCGCACAGGGGGAGTGCATAATTTTGAGGAGCAAATAGAAACAGACAATCTCGAATTGGGCACACTGCCCGCTGCAGAAACTGTGCACCGTAGAAATACGGCTCGGACGGTAACGGAAACCAAGTCACCTCCTCCCGGCGAAAACGGCGGGTACGAGAATAGCCGGTTCAACGCGGTGCGGCATGGGGTGTTGTCGGCGCATACTGTGCTGCCGTGGGAGGACAAAGCAGAGTATGAAGCGCTCCTGGGTGCGCTCGTGGAAGAACATGCGCCGCATGGCCCGACCGAGGACCATTTTATAGAGGAAATTGCTGGCGTCATCTGGCGAAAACGCCGCTTGCGTCTCGCGGAGGCAGCATCGTATCAGCGAGGTTTGGAAGAGACGGCTGAGCCTTTTTCAAATACACTCAGACGGGCGCTCATTCAGGTCGAACCAATCATAGACGCTGCCACAGGGACGCTCTCGGGGACAGCTGAAGATCCTGTTGGTTTGAAAAATCGCCAAGCCTCAGCGCAGAACGCCCTAGAAATACTGGGTACAGGAAAAGCGGGTGCGTACGAAGCGGCGCTGGCCGAGTTGGACGAATCGACGCGTAGATCCTGGCAAGAGCAGGTCGCCCCAGAGCTCGAGGATTTGGATGAAGACGAACCGTACACGGCCGACGCGACCGGGCTTGCGGAATACCTCGCGGCCTTGGTTTTTTCCTACTGTGCAAAGCACCTTGGGTACGTCGAAAACCGCAACTTGATCCGCGCGCAGGTCCTCGGCGAGGCGGTTGACTTCAAAAGGCTAGAGCCGCTCAGCCGATACGAAATTCATCTAGATCGCAAACTCGAGCGCATGCTCGCCATGTTGCTGCGTCTCCAGGACCTGCGGCGACTGAAAGAGTCGGGCTGATTCATTTCGCGAAATTGCATTCCAATGCAGGACTAAAAACTGTATTTTACTTGAGGGGGCACTAATAAAGGCTCCCGCAAGAGCGTAGTGACCTGAACGTCAAAATATTCCTTTGGCATGAATTATGTGCCAAATTTTGAAGGTGCGAAACCATGTTGAAGTCCGGCTGGGGCCGGGGGATCGGGAGCAGCTGGAACGGTGCTGGCCGATCGCAATAGCATCACCTCCGTCGTGCTGCAGCCTTCGGCCGCGCCAGAATGATCCGCACCCGCCACGAGCGGGGTCGACCGGCTGTTGCGCGACATGACCCGCCAAGCCGCCAGTCCCCGATCATGTCGTCGCGCGCTTGATTGAGCGCACGCTCGGCGATCCCCCCGGTGAGACCATGCACTGGACCAGTCGGGCGATGGCCAATGTGATGGGCGTGGCGATCAACACGGTGCAGAGATCTGCCGCGCGCATGGCCTGCCGCCACACCGGCTGCGGACCTTTAGGCTCAGCCGCGACCCGCATTTCGCCGCAAAGCTGCGCGACGTGGTCGGGCTTTACGTCGACCCGCCGGCGCATGCGGTCGTGTTCTCGGTTGATGAGAAGAGCCAGATCCAAGCCTTGGACCGAACCCCAACCCAGCTGCCGATGAAGCGCGGGCGCGCCGGCACGATGACGCACGACTACATCAACAATGGCACGACGACCTTGTTCGCCGCGCTCAACATTCTCGACGGCACCGCCATCGGCCAGTACATGCAGCGCCACCGGCACCAGGAATCCCTGCGCTTTCTCAACCGCCTCGAGCGTGACATCCCAGAGGGCCTGCTGGTCCACAGGTGCTCGACAACTATGGCAGCCAAAAGCAAGCCAAGGTCTAGAGGCCTGGCTGGCACACCATCCCCGATGGACCTTCCACTTCACCCCCACCTCGGCGTCCTGGCTCAATGCGGTTGAGCCGCGGTGCGCCGGGAGACCGGCAGGAGGTAGAAGGTGCAAGTCCGTTACGGTGAAGGGGTAGCGACCCACACCGGCCCCGAGTCATGCGTAGGCGGCTGTGAGGCCGCAGGCGAAGCGTTGACAGGGGTGCGTATAGGCCAGGTATGGAGCGGCGAAAGCAATGTCGTTCGGGGTGCCGATGCCGTCGTGGCAGCAGAAGGCAACAGACATGGGACCGCCATCGCGAGGACCCGTGCCACCCCGCGTCGTCTGAGACCCTGGCATGTACGTACGTCTCCTGCGTGGGAACCGGGAGGTCTCCGTCACCGCCCTGGGGAGCCGTCCTCAGGGCCGCATCGGGAAGGCCGGAGGCCATAGCCGGTGAAGAGCGGGGCGGAGAAGTCACACTCACTGATAGTACCCGCGA
>Ga0306926_10002561_pt1 | contig 18494 bp, 31 predicted proteins | sample flu12Cox44000178_FD_203759 | JGI IMG/M metagenome (GOLD analysis project Ga0306926, IMG submission 203759) | Lab enrichment of tropical soil microbial communities from Luquillo Experimental Forest, Puerto Rico - flux8day.12C.oxic.44.000.178 (v2)... | ecosystem: Environmental > Terrestrial >... | reverse complement strand
GATATCCATGGTCACGGTGCCTACCTTAGGATTGGGCATCAGGCCGCGCGGCCCCAGCACTTTGCCGAGGCGGCCGACCAGCGGCATCAGGTCCGGCGTCGCCACGACGCGGTCAAAGTCGATGCTGCCGCCCTGCACCTTCTCGACGAGGTCCTCGGCACCGACAACATCAGCGCCCGCGGCCTTGGCCTCGTCCGCCTTGGCGCCGCGCGCAAACACAGCGACCCGGACCGAACGGCCCGAACCGTTCGGCAAATTGACAACACCGCGCACCATCTGGTCGGCATGCCGCGGATCGATACCAAGATTCATCGCCACTTCGACGGTTTCGTCGAACTTGGCCTTGGCGCGCTCCTTGACCATCTTCACCGCTTCGGAAAGCGGGTAAAGCTTTTCGCGGTCGACGCCTTCGCGCGCGGCTGTCGTGCGTTTGCCCAGCCTGCTCATGGCTTCACCTCATAGCCCATCGAACGCGCCGAGCCCTCGATCATACGCATCGCGGCTTCGATCGTGTTGGCATTGAGATCCTTCATCTTCTGCTGCGCGATCTCGCGGACCTGCGCCTTGGTCACCGAGCCAACAATATCACGGCCCGGCGTCTTGGAGCCGCTTTCGAGCTTCGCCGCCTTTTTCAGGAAGTGCGAGACCGGCGGCGTGCGCAGCTCAAAAGTAAATGAACGATCGGCATAGACGGTGATGGTGACCGGGATCGGCGCCCCCTTCTCCATCTTCTGCGTCTGCGCGTTAAACGCCTTGCAGAATTCCATGATGTTCAGCCCGCGCTGGCCGAGCGCCGGACCGATCGGCGGCGACGGATTGGCCGCCCCCGCTGGCACCTGCAACTTCACATAACCGGTGATTTTCTTCGCCATTCTCGCCTACTCCTCATAGTGGTGCGGTTATTGACGGCTGGCGACCGCCTCACCTCCCACAGCTGACTACAGCTTCTCCACCTGCCCGAATTCCAGCTCCACAGGCGTGGCGCGGCCGAAGATCGACACCGCCACCTTCACCCGCGAACGGCCTTCGTCAACTTCCTCGACCGTGCCGTTGAACGAAGCGAACGGTCCATCCGATACTCGCACCTGCTCGCCGACTTCGAATGAGACCGAAGGTTTCGGCCGTTCGATGCCTTCTTGCACCTGTTGCAACAGGCGCTGCGCTTCAGCCTCGGACAACGGCATCGGTTTGTTATCGGAACCGAGAAAGCCGGTCACCTTGGGGGTATTTTTGATCAGGTGATAGGCTTCGTCGGTCATCTCCATTTTTACCAGGACGTAGCCGGGAAAGAATTTACGCTCGGCGTCGACTTTGCGGCCACGCCGCACTTCGACGACCTTTTCCTTCGGCACCATAATGTCCTCGAACAGGTTAGCTAGCCCGCGCTGCTTCGCCTGTTCGCGGATCGATTCCGCCACCTTGTTCTCGAAATTCGAGTAAGCGTGTACCGCGTACCACCGCGCTGTCATGTGATGAATTCCGGATCGTTAACTTTGCTCATCAATGCGAGATTTCAGATACCTAGGATGAAACTCACCGCAATCCGCATCAGCTGATCGGCCAACAAAAAGAATACTGACGCGATGGCGACCATCACGAACACCATGATCGTGGTGATGGTCGTTTCCTTGCGCGTCGGCCAAGTTACTTTTTGCGCTTCCGCGCGCACTTCCTGCATGAACTTAAACGGACTAACTTTCGCCATCGCGCAATCCAAACGGCAGTTCCCCGCCCAAGTTTAAGGACGAGACCGGCCGGCGGTTCCTTTTTTGGGGAATAGGTTCGTCGCGGAAGTCCGTCACCGGGCCGCTGACGATGGATGTTACCTACTGCCGGTCCGCCAAATCGTCAAGCGAGGCCGGAGTCCCCCTGCCCGCTCAGGCGCTTACCAGCGTTATTCGGCCTCAATATCGGCCTCACGAATGACGCGGCCGTACTCTTCCTGCTGCTTACGCAAATGGGCCGCAAGCTCCGCGCCCGGCTTGCCGACTGGCTCGAGACCCTGCAAAGCCCATTTTGGTTTGAGTTCGGGCGCGAGCATTGCGGTGTTGCACCATTGCCCCAACTGATCGATCACGGGCGCAGGCGTGCCGGCCGGCGCGAACAGGCCGTACCAGACGCTGACCTCATAGCCGGGATAGCCGGACTGGGCGATTGTCGGTACGTCCGGCATCCATTCGAGCGGCGCCGGCGAACCCACCGCGAGAGCCCGTAAGCTTCCAGCTTTTATGTGCTCGGCCACTTCCGCATAGTTGGCCATGACCGCATTGACGTGCCCGCCGAGCAATTCGTTGACCGCCGGGCCATTGCCGTTGAACGGCACGTAAATCATCTTGATCTTGGCGCGCAGCTTGAAGAGTTCGAAGGCGATGTGCTGGGTCGTTGCCGGGCCGACGCTTGCGTTCGTCAATTCTCCGGGCTTCGCGCGCGCGGCCTCAACCAAATCAGCGAGCGTATGGAACGGCGAAGCGGCATTGACGACGATGACTTGCGGTGAATTTGCAAGCCACGCGACCGGAGCGAAGCTTGTCAGCGGATCGTAATTCAGTTTTTTAAGAAACGGGTGAATGATGAACGAATTTGCCGCGATCAGCACCGTGCCGCCATCCGGCGGCGCCCGCGACACGTAGTCGGTGCCGACGATTGAAGCGGCGCCCGGCCGGGTTTCGACCACGGTCGTCACACCAGCGCTGCGGCCGATCTGTTCCGTCAATACGCGCATGAGGAGGTCGGCGCCGCCGCCGGGCGGAAAGGGCACGACGAATCTGATGGTTTTCGGCGCCTGCGACCTGGCTTCGCGATTGTCAAGCGACGGAAGTACAGTCAGTGCCGCGGTGCCGGCGCTCAGGCGGATCAATCGGCGACGTGAGATCTGGCTTGAGACTTCTGGCGAAGTTTGGCTTGTTTGATTTGGTGTTTGGTTTGTTACTTGGTTTGTTGCCTGACCCTGGCAGGAGTGGAGGGACTCGAACCCCCAACCCCCGGTTTTGGAGACCGGTGCTCTAGCCATTGAGCTACACTCCTAGGCCTTGCTCACATGCCCTGCCACATTCGAGGGCGCAAGCCCCTAAAATGCTCCTCCAAGAGTTTGCTGTCGCCCGCGCGGCGCGGCATTCATTCTGGCACAAGCGAGTTTACTTACCGTTGCGAGTATTCGCTCGTTTACGATTCGGCATTCTCGTTGCCGCGAGCGGCATCATGTTTCGAGCGCATTAGCGTCAGCCGACCGTCGAATTTCTTGTCAGCATGCGGTCCGTCGCGATCGACATAATGCAGGAATACCTGGACCAGCGCCTCGCCTTCGTAGACCTCACGCCAATGGAATAGATCGATGCCCCGATACAGCAAGGCGTCTCCCGGCAGCAGCGATGCACTGAAAGATTCGCGCTCGCTTTCGACGCAGAGTGGCCACGGCTCTGCCGGTCGCTGACCGATATTGAGACTGAGGCTTATTTCACAGGCCTTTCGGTCGCGGTGGCGCTTGAGCACATCGCCACGTTTGTAAAGGCGAAGGTAGGAATTCGACCTTGTCTGCACGGCCGGTCTGCATTGACACTGTTCACAAAATATTTCATATTGCGACCAGTGACCTGTTTGGACATGGGGGCAATGCCAATGAAATCGAGTCACCTCAAGCTGGTCGAACGCACTGTTTTGCGACCAGTGGCCGCGACGCGCAAGCCAAACGCAGCCTATCGTGTCCGCGAGCATTTGACTGAAGCCGAAATGGACAAGCTGCTCGCGGCGCTCAAGCGCAACCGGCACGGCCATCGCGATTGGCTGACCGGCTTATTGATCTACCGCCACGGCCTGCGCGTGAGCGAGGCTTGCGACCTTCGTTGGGATGACATCGATCTGGCCAAGCGGACCATCATCATCCGCCGCCTCAAAGGCAGCAACGACAGCACGCATTACCTGGAGCGCGATGAGTTGACCGGCCTCAAGGCGCTACAGCGCAGCTACGCCAAGCGTGGCATCAACTCGGCTTGGGTTTTCGTAAACGAGCGCGGGCAACCGTTCGGTCGCATGGGGATCGCCCGCATGATCGAGCGAGCCGGTGAAGCCGCCAAGCTGCCGTTTCCGGTTCACGTTCACATGCTGCGGCATTCGACCGGGTACGCCCTGGCCAACAGAGGGATGGACACTCGCCGACTGCAGCATTTCCTGGGTCACGCTAGCATTACGAACACGGTACGCTATACCGCGATGTCGCCTGAGCCGTTCAAAGACATCTGGCGCTAGACGGCCCGCAATCGTCCATAAACCGCCGCTGGTGAGAGTCTGCAACTATCCTCCTCCGACCCGTTCTCGGCCATGGCCGAATGATGCATGCTGCAATGACAGCACGAACCTCAATGGCGCAATCTGTGATCTGGCGAGCATACTTGGATGACAGCGGCCATCTCGAACATTCGCCTGTCCTGGTGCTTGCTGGGTGGATGGCACCGATTTCGGTATGGGCCGATTTTATTCCGACGACAGGAGATCGATCGTCGATCAAGGAGGATTGTCATGATCAAGGACGCGTCGCGGTGGGGCTGTCGGGGCTGCTCGGCCTGGGCATCATCGCCATCGGCGTCCGCTTTCTGCTGGCGCCTCGGGCCGCCGCCGCGTACGGCGTCGCCATCAATGAGGACGCCGGTGCGTACCTCTCGGCCAAGGGCGTGCGCGACATCGTCTCCGGCCTGGTCGTGTTCCTGCTGATCGCCACCGCGGGACATCGGGTGCTGGGAGGATGGATGCTGGTCATGGCCCTGATCCCCATCGGCGACGCGGTCGTGGTGCTGCGATCGGGTGGTTCAAAGGCCGCCGCCTACGGATGGCACGTCGCGACGGCGGTGGTCATGGCGGTGATCGGGATCCTCCTGCTGGCGCAAGATTCCGGAATTATTTCGACAGGCTAAATAACGCGAGATTTGACTTATCGGCACGGTACAGGGCTAAGCGAAGCCGTTGGTTTGTTGTGCCAACGGCTTTGCTGTGAATATGTCAAGCGCGGACCATGAATGCCGCCCGCCGCTTTCCGCCGCGACCGACTGCAAAACAAAAAGGGTTAATTGCCCCGGCGGCCGTGGATAGGTACTTGCTGCTGATTTCCGTTATGCGAGCGTTGCAGACGTAACTTGGACATCGTGCCATTACCGGAATTAGGCGTGGGCGGTTTCGCCTATGTCTTTGTGAGTCGTTGCAATCGCTTTCGAGCTAGTGAAAGACGAGGCGACATTGGGAGGCTTTTTGAAAGCTAGAGCAAGCCACTGCAGTCCCGTTATAGTCTGGCTCAACGCAGTGAGCCACAAATGCAGCGTTGCGAATACGAATCACAACGAGCGCAAGTCCAGTTGGTATGCATGTAAGCAGAGGCGGCCTCTCAGGCTGGCGAAGCATTGGTATCAGCGTGAGGCAGAAAAAAATGTTTCCGGCAGAAAGCATTACGTCCTGCCAGCGACCCTCATCGCCGACCAGAGAAAATAAATACTGTGCTGTGAGCATCGCCTTCTCCCCAGCCGTTGAGAGACATGCAGCGGAGTTCTAAACCCGGTTCGTGACCAAAACACATTAAATTTCGGACATCTTCGAGCGCTATGCGAGTTGGCCGGCAACAGTTAGAGCGAGATGTCCGGAAGCTCTCTGCTGACCAGCGCAGCCCAAGTCGCGCAGACGAGGCGCCGCGGATCGCGGCGAACATCGCCAAGGGCTGATGTTTGATTGCCGCAACGTTGTATATTGCCTTATTACTTGCAGTTACTTTGTTCCGGCGGGAGGTTGCGATGAAGCGGCGCGCGTTCCTGGCGATGCTTGGTACTGCGGCGGCTGCATGTCCACTGACCGCGCTTGCTCAGCAGACGACCAAAATTCCGAGGATCGGTGTTCTTTGGCACGCTGGAAATGAGCAACAAGAGGCGTTGTTTCTAGGTGCGCTGCGAAAAGGCTTAAACGAACTTGGCTACGTCGAGGGCAAGAACATTGAGCTGGTGAACCGCTTTGCTGACGAGCATTATGATCGATTTGATGGACTTGCCGCCGAGCTGGTTAAGGCAAAAGTGGATGTAATAGTTGGTTCCATTAGTTCGGCCGCCACCGCAAAACGTCAAACCGCGACCATACCAATCATTTTTATCGCATCGGGCGATCCGATAGGTATGGGTCTGGTAGATACTCTGGCTCGTCCAGGCGGCAATGTGACTGGAACTTCTAATCTGGTCGTCGACATAGCGTCCAAAAATCTCGAGCTTCTCAAAGACTGCTTTAGCAATTTGTCCGCAGTTGGAGTACTCGCGAATTCAAATACTAATGCTGCTTTTCTTCGATCATATGTATCTGCAATGCAGGCCGCCGCCGAGGTTTTGCATGTCTCCGTTCATGTGGTTGGGGTACGGTCGCCGGATGAATTCGAGCGTGGCTTTTCAGAAATGGGCAATGCTCACGTCGATGCCGTGATACTCATGCCAGATGGAATGTTCAACAACGACCGAAACCGCATTGCTGAGTTAGCATTAGCTCACAACCTTCCTGCGATTGGATGGTCGGCTGAATTGGCGGAGGCGGGCGCACTCATGTCGTATGGCGCGAACAGCGCTGATATGTTTCGCCACGCAGCCTTCTACATCGATAAGGTACTGAAAGGTACCAACCCGGCCGACATTCCTGTAGAGCAACCCATGCTATTTGATTTCGTCGTGAATTTAAGAACCGCCAAAGCACTCGGTCTTTCAATCCCACCCACTGTGCTTGCGCGCGCTGGCAAAGTGATCGACTAAATTATTGTGGAGCATGAAAACCGGGCTGACGATCTTAAGCTGCTCACCCGCGATGAGGCGCGAAGGATCGCGGCGAACCGTTGCCAAGCTGCCAGAGCTGTTGCGCCAGTAGACTTTCTCTAACCGGGCGATCCTGCGACGTGCGATACGGGGGTATTCGCGGTCGTCGTGCTGCTGCCGTGATAAGCCACCGCCGCAGCGATAACGGCAATAGCAATAGCAAAGGCGCCAAATATCCAACCAACGGTGTCGATTTGCGCCCCATACTCAGGATCATTCTTCTCGTGCAGGTCTGTCATCTGAGACCTCCACCGTAAACTGACACCCGCCTAAAGTAAGCACGAACGCTTTCCAAAATAAAATCAAAAGCCGGTGTAAAATGTTAATCTCAACATCCTGCAGAATCGGATGTGCAATGCAGCAAACGCGACTGGCGGTCCCGGTCTAAGAGGGCATGAGAGATCGCGGATGGCCGAACAGGAAGTGGAAGCTGCATGGCGCGCCGAGTTGGAACGCATCGGCGAGACGCAACACCACGACGCGCCAAAGCTCGGCGAATTGAAGAGGGAGGCGGCATTTCGTTGGTCTGGCGATGAAGCCCAAGCGCGGCGGGTTCAGGAGGAGCAAGCTCACCACTATCTAAGGTGGAGCTTCTTCGCCGCTGTCGGTGCTGTAATCGCCGGTTTGATCGCTGAGGGCTTGATGCTTTTGCATTAAGGTTGCTTCGGCGCAGTATTCATCTGCGTCAGCGCCGCTTTCACCGCCTGTCGAGGAATTGGACGCTTGCTTTGTCGTGCGTGACGGTTACTTCGACGATAAACTGCCAACTCTTGCGACGATGCCAGCCAATACAAGCATGGCGGACATACCAATAAAAACGTACCACCCGTATGTGTTGAGGTCGAGGTAACTCGCTGCGGCGCCAAGCCCGGCCGAACCTGCTATCAGACATACGGACGACAGAAACTCGTTCGTGCGAAACGGTTTGTTCGTCTCCTTGAGTAGAGCCAGTCTCTGCTCCACATCGACCAGAGCCAGTTTGTCCTTCAGTCGTTGGTTTTCTTCGGCGAGCCTGTTTGTCTCAGCGATGAGAACTGTGGACTCCGCTTTCACATCTAAGGCATTGATCGCTTTGGCGCCGCCGTTGGAACCGACCGAAAGCGCAGAGACGGAATCGCCGGTGGCGGGAGAGGAAAGTTCTCCGGTTCCCAAATCACCTGTCATGACCGCACCCCCTTGCGTAGAAGGCTGAGTCTAGCTTTGCGGGTTTGATCCGAATCGGGCGCGGAAGAGGGCGGCCAAACTTAAAGAGGCTAACCACAAAGAGTAATCTCGCGGCGACGAGGCGCGAAGGATTGCGGCGAATGTTGCGAAGTTGCCGGAGTTATTGAAAAGCCCCAATCTGAAGCTACGGCTCTGGCAGGCCAGGGGGGGCACTCCATGAGCGCTTCAAAGGCCACGAGCGCCGCAATGGTTCGCGCAGGCATCCGGCTCGGCTTCGTGCTGGCCGTGGCTGGCCTTGTCGCCGGCTGTGGTTTTCAGCCGCTCTATGGCCAAAATCCTTCCGTCGCGGACGAAAGCGTTCGCGACAAGTTCGCAGAGGTTTTGGTCGTGCCGATCCCCCAGCGGCAAGGATCGCCGCAGGCACGTGTCGCCGTGGCTCTCCAGAACGCCTTAAAGTTCGATCTTAACAACGGCGCTACACCCGTCGCGCCGACCCATCGGCTGGAGGTGGCGGTAACGCCCACCGACATAACGGTGTCGATCGATCCGGTCACCGGCCGACCAGAGGAGGAAATCGGCGGCGTGACCGCAACCTATAAGCTGGTCGAAATCGCAAGCGCCAAGATCGTGCTCGTGGATTCTACCTTCGCGAATGTCGGCTACGATATTCCGGGAACGCAGCAACGCTTCGCCAAGCAGCGCGCCGCGGTAAACGCGCAAGACCGTGCCGTCAATGTCGTTGCAGACGCGATCCGCAACAGGTTCGCTTCGTATTTCGCCGCTGGTACCTAAGTTGCGGCGAATATCGCCAAGCTGCCCGAGCTTTTGCGTAAGCGGTGACGTGAGCCAGAGGAGGATTGGCGATGGCAGTGGAAGGATGGCGGTCAATCCATGAAGCAGTGATTATTGCCCTAGTTGGCTTACTGATCGGATCCGTAGCTGCAGTTGCCCTCTATTATTTCATGCTGTGAGACAGTGACAACCGCTTCCCACCGCCCTGGTCTGTCGAAGAACTAGACGCCTTGGAGCTATTCACAATGCTGATGGCAAGCCCTTCCTCGACAAGGCCCGCTATCAGGTGGTGTCGGTGGTCGATACCGGAGTAATTCGTGGTGGCTATAAGACCTTTACCGAGGCTGACGGGTCGAAAGTGTTTGCCAAGTACACCGTGACGGAATTTAAGCTGCCGGAAGTCAATGGCACGTTTGAGTTCACAGGCGGCACCGGCAAGCACCAAGGCATCACCGGCAACGGCTCGTTCCATTACGTGCGCGTCAGTGACAAGGCGGCATGGGACGAACTTGTTGGTGAATACAAGATTCCATCGGCGGCAGCGGGCACAGCCAGTAAATAAGCAGGATCACGCCCGTCTGTACGCTGCCATCTGATCCGCGCGCCGAGCCGTTCGGTGGTGCCGCTCAAGTTGCGCCCATCAAATTTCGCCTCGGTCTGGAACTGTGCGACCGCCCAAGTTGTACTGATGAAGAAGGTGCTTATTGAAATCTTTGCTTGAATAGCATCGCTGGTTTGCTTGGTATCCGGTCTCCGTCGTGCGTGAGAGAAAATTGCGTTACGCGTGGTTGCGATTTGTCGAACGAAAGTGGGGCACCAGCAGATACAGCGGCAGAATGAAATGGCGCTATCGCCTCCCTACGCGCTCACGAACGCGATAGATCGCGGATCGAATATTGCGAAGCTGACGGTGTTAATTCGCCAAGTAGTCTGATCGCGTCATCTTAGCTTAGTCAGCCAGGCGGGCGTGATATGCGCCAACAACGTAGCGGGAAGGCGGTCACAAACGAGAGGGAATATCCCTACATCGTCGAGTTTGCCGTCGATGATGATATGTTGGATGTCGAATTGAGCCGCCGGATGTTGGACTTCCATAGGTCGCGAAAAATTCAGGCGCGACATGGACGGAGAATTATTGGTGGAAGCCACATCTATTATCGGTGGTGTTTTCCCGATTCGGACACGGCCAGCGCTTTCAAGGAACAGTTCGGCGGAGAACTTCTGCAGTCCGAACGGTGAAGACGTTGGCGCGCGATGAGGCGCGAAGGATCGCGTCGGCCGCTTTGCAGCCCTGCGCGCTCAATGCCGACCAGACTTGGACGATTTAAGGTTAGGCAGCACATCCAAAGGAGGAAAAAATGAAACAGTTACCTCAAGTGTTGTTTTGGTTAGGACTCATTTCTATCCCGTTCGCATGGCTGGTTTGGTACGTTGGGCCTCAGATGGAAATGGTAAGGCCAGTGCTGGCAAGTATTAGCGATCCGGCTCTAAGGGCCGCTCTGCAAGAGGCTCATGCAGAGCGGCTGGGACTTTGGGTCGCTGTTTGGCCAGTAACACTCCTAGTTCTGAGTCAGATCCTTGAATGGAAAATGCAGGAATAAGACACATCTTCGCTATCGCTGACAAAGTTGGTTCCCGATTGAAAATTTGAACGGGCCAATCGGTCCGCACGTAACGCTCGTCTTGCGTTCTGGGGGGTCGTGCGCCGCTTCCCGCCGCCTTGGTCCGTCGAAGAATTGGACGTTTGCTTTGTCGTGCGCGACCATAGCGGACAGCAACTCGCCTATGTGTATTTCGAGGAGGAGCCGGGGCGGAGATCGGCGGCGAAATTGCTGACCAAGACGGATTGCGGTGAATTTTGCGAAGTGCCGGAGTTATATCAAAAAATCCAAATAACGCGAGATTTGACTTATCGCAAAGTTCCCCGAACGCTTCCGCTATATAGGAGGTCGAGAGGGGAAAATGTTCTCATCAGACGATTGTAGAGCCAAGGCGGTAGAGTGTCACCGAGCCGCACAAAAGGTGGCTAAATACGATAACCGGCGCGCACTGTTGCGCCTCGCTGTTCAATGGCGGGCATTGGCCGGTCTAATGGATCGTGTGAACGGACGTAATCCTTTGGTTTTATCTTGTTGCGCACCGGCTCTGTCGGGACGGACTTTTGGTCGATAAGCAATCGGACCCATAAATCCTACACTCCATACAAATCCGATCTTGTTTAATCGCCGCCTCCGCTCTGTTGACAATTCCTTCCTCTTTCTACGCTGCGTCGCAACCCACCACCCAAGTTTGAGATCACCTTCGCTGTGAAATGTTGGTACGCAACAGTGTCCCTCCCGCCGCTTGAACTTTAATAGGGCGGCAAAGTTTTGTTCCCAAAGTTGGTCTCGCCAGTCCCAAACAAATCCTATCGTGTCCAAAAGCCGTTTACGCTCCACTGGTACAAACTCTTTGCGATAGCGCTGAACAGACACCCATTGGCCTAGCTTGAAATTGCCTTCAACATGACGTCGCTCCGGACAACAATGACCTTCGCGCCTACGAAACTTTAATAGCGCCGCAACGCCGGTTTCCCAACGCTCTATATTCGGAATGCTCCAACTTGACGCCAAGGTGCGCCCTCAAACAGAATGCGCCGACGACAACGACATACGAAATTATATGATTATCGCCCTAGACTTTCGTCCAAGTCCTCTTCCTCTTCTATTCGTTTGATTTGATCGTCCTCATGTACCCATCGCCTATACCCACGGATAAGGACTACTACGACCACTACCCAGAACACAGCAATTAAGAAACCTATGAGCATCGCCACCCAGAGCATAGTGGCAAGGAAACTCAGGATCACCATCACACCCTCTTACCGCCTGGCTAACGGTCACTCCGTTACCCTAGCTGATTTAACGTCAATCGACGCTGCCGCTCAAGGTGGTGCAGTGCAAGGGTCGAGGAATTTTCATTCGCAATAATTTTTGAATGCGTTCGCATCTTCGTTTTCAAAACGCAACCCGCGGAAGCTTGCCCTGTCGGCAGCTTTTCGTTCGTGAATGCTTCCCCTCGTCGCTTCCCGCCGCCCTGGTCCGTTGAAGAATTGGATGCCTGCTCCCTGTCGCAGAATTGTTGCGTTGTGTTCCTCACTCGAATGGATAAGTGAACAAAACTGCATTGCCAGAATGTTCAGGCTTTCCCCCGCCAATTTCGCAATAGCTACAAACTCTCGTTATGTTGCTGACATGAGAGTGAGCCGGGGCGGCGATCAGCGGCTAAGCTAGTCAGCAAAGGTGAGGCGCGGCGGATTGCGGTGAATATTGCGAAGCTGCCGGAGCTATTGGCCTAGCGGCCTCAAGCCCCGCCGCCTTGGTCGTGCACGGCAAGCCTGCGAGCAGAAAGCACGATTCCGTGACAGCCATCACAGAATGCATGACAGGTTTGCCAGAATATGCATCAAGCGAAATTGGGGAGCTGACCATGAAGACGTTAGTAGCTGGTGTCGCGTTCGCGATAGCGGTGGCTTTCGCCACACAAGCGTCCGCCCTTCCGTATTGCCCGCATGGCATGTGGCAACACGGTCATTACGTCTGTGCCACTTATGACCAATAAGAACCTCGTCGGGGTTGCGAACATCTGTGAAGCGGCCCTGAAACCATGAATGCCCGAGACACCTTAATGGTGGTCTATTACGTGCTGTTGAGCGGCGCGCTGGTGTTCATGCTTGGCTATCTCGCCGGCTGGCGCCGCACCAAGCGATAATGGTGCAAATGTTACTGTGGCCAGCCGCAGTCGTACCAGTAATAGCCGTTAGTGCAATAAGCCCAGGTGACGGCTTGCCGCTCGGCACTCGCAGCTCGCTCTAGCGCCGCGTCGGGAACGTCGAAAGTAAGAACGTCCTCGTCGGCTTCAGCTTGGTTTTTTATCCGATCGTCCATAGTGCGCCCGCCTGGATTATCCTAACTTCAGCATCGTTGCAGCGCTTGCCCGATCAGACGTTAGCCGGATTGCCACAGGGACTGATTGACGCGGCTTGTAAAGCTATTGATCTTTCGTAGGCCGGAAATATTCCCGGCAATCGTGATGCTGGCTGGAGATTGAAAGCGGAAGAGGAAAAGATGAACGTATCACCGCTCATCATCTGGCCTATCGTCGGTGCGATCCTCGGTTGGCTTGCTCGTATATGGTTGTTAAAAACGCACCGATGAAAGCATCGATAATCGCGGCAAATGTTGGCCGCGCGGAGCACCGCAGTTCATCCGTGCAAGCGCTCAACGCGCGACCGCCCCGAGTGAGCTTCTCGGAGCAACTGCCCGGCTGATCTGCAACTTTCGGATAGATTAGCTTGCGGTTGAAATCGCCGCTGATGAACGGAGCCGCGTCAGTTGGCGGCCAAGCTGCTCACCAAAGATGAGGCGCGACGAATTGCGCTGAACATCGCCAAGCTGCCGCAGCTGTTGCGCAAAGCTTTGATGCGCAGCTTCGGCGCGCTGTCAGTCCCGAGCGACCACGGGTTTCAATTCCCGCGCTAAAGGCGGTCTCGGATTACGGGTGAGGCGGCGGTATTGGTGCCCGCGATGACGACGCCGGCACTGCTGTGGGCTTGCGCGCTGAGGCAACAGTGGGTGGCGGCGGAGGCGCTGGGATCTTCGCAAGAACTTCCTGGTTGGAGGTAAGGATTTCCTGGTTCGAGGTCTGTAGCATATCGATCTGGTGCACCATCTGGTCTTGACTGGCGGCGAGCTGGTCCACGGTTCGCCCCAGCGCGGCGAGATCCATCGCTATCTGATGTACCCGCTCCGGGTCGATGGAGGTAGTGGGCGCTTTCGCGGGCACGGTCTGCCCAACCGTTGCCACTTGCGTCCCCAACGCGGAAGGCCGAACAGCAGCGATTTCGGGACCGGCCGACGGCTTCGTCCAGCCGAGGCGCTCGACCCAGCCCGCAATGATTTGCTTGGCTTCCGGCGACCAACCAAGTTTTGGGGCGCTAGTCGCGATTATCTGCTGTGCTGGATCGCCGTAGGATTGCCAAGCCAGGGTTGCTGCAACACCGATACAAATCGCGAGCAGATAGCGGGCGGAGCCTCTTCGCGAGGCTCGCCCTTTAATATCATCTTCTATCGCTAGAAGACGATCATTAAACTGCCTTTAGTTTCGAAGTCCCGTCGTCGAGGCGATGAATGATCCCCACAAGAACGTCATCCAACTCCATTGGCTTCCCCTGATCGCTTTTCATCGGGCGCTTCCTGGCTAGGGAGCATGTTAGCTAAGGCAATTTCAGCGAATTTATCGCGACTTTATTGCGGTCTTTTCGTGGGAATACCGGGCATCGGCGTCGAGGAGCAATCCACCTGCTTTGTGCATGCAGCGGGCACCAATTGTCCTATGTCTATTTCGAGGATGAGCCGGGGCGAAGGTTGGCGGCGAAGTTGCTCACCAGAGATGAGGCAAGGCGCATCGCCGCCAATATCGCCAAACTCCCTGACTTGTTACGCAAAGGTCAGTCCTAGATGATCACGATGTCAGGGCGCAGCCACAAGTGGGCCGGGAAAGCGTCGAGATGGAGCGGGCGAAGATGCTAAAGCTGATCGGAAATGCTCTGATGTGGGCAAGCATCGTCATCGCAATCAGCGGGATTGCCTATTCTTACTGGATCGGAACGCAAGACATGTTTCCAGTTTACGTCGCAGCCGGTATCGGGGTGTTTGCTGGAACGCTTGCGCGCTATGTCGGTGCCAACGCCCACAACCTTCGCTTTGACCGTGATGGATGGTAGATGTTGTAGGCCGTCTGCCTTGTCGGAGCGTTTCGGGTCGAGGATTTTCTCACAGAATTTGCGCGGGGTCGTTTGAGCGCCCCTGTACTGTGTCGAGATCATTAGCGCGACATGCGCAAGTTTTGGATCATTCTCGCAGTCTTGCTGATCCTGATCATTGTCGCTTCGAGAGTTGTCCATTTCCCTCCGTAATGACTGCCCGCCGCTTCCCGCCGCCTTGGACTGTCGCCGATTTGCAACAACGCTCAATAAATCTTAGCCGCCACAGATTAGCCGTCGCTCGCACACAATTCGCGGTGAGGATTTGATGCCTCCGTTGGGATGGGAAAAACGGGTGCGGAGGCTAGGAAATGCGAGAGGCGCCTGGGGAGGCGCCTCTCGTTTAATGGCTGAACGGCTGGGGTGTCGGGGGATGGGGGTAGCCGCTCAACTTGCCCTTAACCTTACGACCGCGCCGTTCAAACGCAATTCAGCTTTTGGTGATCACTCCTACTACTTTGGTGTAGGGCCTAGCTCGTTTGTTGTGCCTGCTGCTATCGCGTCAAATTAGTTTGACGATTTATTTTCGGAGAGATTAGCAGCGTTTATGACGAAACGCCGCTTTCTCCCACCTTGGTCCGTCGAGGATATTGGTGCCGCCTTCGTCGTGACGGACACCGCCGTCCACTTTCCTGTGACGCCGGTCACACCCCCTTGCAGAATCATAATGTAACTTAACGTTGTGATTTGTTCAGAGGGGAGCTGCAATGAGTACGACCTCCCAAACCACCTCAACGAGCCTCATCGGTCTGCGGCATCGAATTTCGGCTGTCGTGAATGACCCTGATTTTGCTGCCGTGGCCCTTTTCTCCGCGTTGGGCCTGTTAGCATCGTTCTACTTTATGACCCATTTCGCGCTGCCAGTTGAAGACCCTTCGTTCTTGGCTCAGTGGCTCTAAACACGATTAGGCCATTCGCCAGAACAGGTGAGTGACAGACCATGCGCATCGCCGCTTCCCGCCGCCGTGGTCGATCATTCGCCTAGCACGCGACGACGATGTTCTTCCCGATTTCGTCGGCGTGGTCGTTCGCGAGAGCGGGTTAATGCGGACAGGAGTCTTCGAGCTTATCGAACATCGACACGATCTCCTGGCCATCCTTTGGCGGCAGGTTCATCTTCCCTAGAGACTCGACCAGCCCGAGGTATTCCGGGCCGAGATTCTTCTCCAATTCGCGTAGCTTCGGAGCCAGCTCATCGAACTTCTTCTTGTCTTTCGCCTGAGCGGCCTGGTTCATCTGCTCACCGACGATGGCAATTTGGCAATAGCTCTGAGTCTTAGCCTTATCGCCACTGATGATGCTGATAACTTTTTGTGCGTCCGCCTTCACCTTGGCAGGATCCGGTTGTTGACCCTGCGCGGCCAGCGGCATGGTCGAAATAATCAAAATCCCCACGATAAGTAGCCGGTACATAAATTTCCCTTGATCCCTACGTTGAGTGTCTTTTCCTGCTGCTTCAAGCAATGCACCCATCTTCGGCGTCGAGCTTGTCAATAGAACGTCGTTTCCGCGCCACCTTGTGGGCCAAAGTGCCCCATACGAAGGCCGGGAATAGCTGACTTGATCGGCGCAAGGCCGGACGAGTTGCGTAATTGTTCGGCCGATACTGGAGCCTCGGTCGGAACGAACCTCCCGGCCGGGGCTCTCTTTCGTTGTTTTGAACGAACGCTTCAAATGCCCACCTTTCTGATTTCTGATCATGGCAGCCGCCTTGATCATCCAGTTTTTGCCCCAATGATCGCATTGGGTTTGGTGCTGGCAACTCGAACAGGTGCCCTGTCCGCCGCATTGAGGTGTTCCACCATGCTGCGCATAACCCTCTACGCTACGCTGATCGTAATTCTGGTGACGGGCGCCGCTTCCGCTCAGTACGATCCTTGGCGCACCCAACATCAAAAGAACAACGACGAAGACATTGATCGCGCCTACCAATCGACGATTGAAAGGCTTCCGAATCCGAAAAAAGAGAAATCTGATCCCTGGGCCGATCCCCAGCTAACTCCATCAGGGGCGGCTACAACTCCATCAGCGGCGGCCAAGCAAAACGGCCGGTACTCTGGAACACCTCGGCCAGCAAAGGATTAGGTGCCTTGGGGGAGGCGGTGTTTTATGCGCACCAACCGCACACCAGACGAATGGACTGATTAGTGTATTGCCAGAAACCGACGAACTTAGAGACTACTATCGTGCGTGTACGACCGGGGAATTACCACCTCAATTACTCACGCTTTCAAAAAAGCTCGACGAAGAGCTCCTCAAATAGCGCCGTTGCCTAATCGCCGCTTTCCGCCGCCGTGGTCTGCCGAAGAACAGCCCGCCTCCGTCGTCGAGCCACGAAAAACCACAACTCCGTTGTGATCAGGTAAAGGATGACAGCCGTCAAGATACCGATCATTTCAGAACGCCTTCTTCAAGCTGGCGTGGTTCCTCCGTGCCAGCGTCTTTTCTTGTTCTGTTACGCAAACTAGAGCAGGAATGGGGGGCACTCAATTGCACCGACGTAGGAGCAGGCGTCAAAGAAGATTCAGGTCCCTATACTTTCGTCCAATCCTCCATGTGTTGGTCATCACCAAAAATACGAATCTGATGCCGCAGTCGCGCTCTCAACCGATTCTTACTTGCATTTAATCTAGTCGACGGGTTTTCGTAATGTAGTGCGACCTACATGGCATTGGTGTCTTGCAAGGAGGAAAACCAATGTCAGCCGGTCACCGCTTTGCACCCCCCTGGTCTGTCCAAGAACAAGACGGCTGCTTTGTAATTCGGGACCGTAATGGACAGGCGTTGAGCTGCGTTTATTTCAAAGATGAGCGCACCCGGCAATCGGTCGCCCCGCTATTCACGCGCGATGAGGCCCGGCACCTTGCTGTTGCTGTAGCAAAGCTTCCAGACCTGTTCGCCTCAACTTAGGCGAATATCATCTGCCGAGGCATATCTCGCGAGGAAGCGCGGCGGATTGCGGCGAATATCGCCAAGCTGCCGCGCCATCGATTAAAACCGAGCAATTTCCGCTTTGGCATAGAACCAGTACGCCCTGCGTATATCTTTGCTATACAAGTCTCATCCGTGACGGTCATCACCAAAAACGCGAATGCGATACCAATTTTTTTGTTTGTTTGTTAGTTCACCATTACCGCATTGATGCGCTAGCCCTTCCGCTGGTCTGCTTCGCACCACGGTGCGGTTCGAGGACCGTTTTCTGCCATGCGCAACGAACATTCTGGTAAATGCACGTCAAGGCCGCCGCATTGCCCAAGCTGCGCTCAAATCATGCGGCTCGTTCGAATAACATCACGATTTGGGAACCTGCCCGACCTTTATATCTTTGAATGCCGAGCTTGTGGCGTGTCGCACATCGACGCCGTTTGCGAGCAGATCGCATGAAAACCTCAGACGCCCTGATGGTGGTCTATTACGTGCTGTTGAGCGGCGTGCTGGTGTTCACGCTCGGCTATCTTGCCCGGCTTAAGTCACGCTCAGCCGCCAAGCTGCTTACCAAAGATGAGGCGCGGCGGGTTGCGGCGAATGTCGCGAAGCTGCGGAGCTATTGCGCCGAAACTAGCGAGGGCTCTGATCGCTTGGTCTAAACTGGCATCAGCACTGCCAGCCCCAGCAATCACGCCCCGCCCCAACCGACATTACCAACGGGGACCCCAACCCCATCGGGGACCCCAAGCGGCATATAATCGGGGACGACCCCAACCTGGACCCCACCCTGCATTCCAACCTGGACCCCAACCCGCACTCCAACGGGGAGGACCCCAACCTGGGCCCCAACCCGGACCTGGGCCCCAACCCGCACCTGGGCCCCAACCCGGACCTGGGCCCCAACCGCCACCGTTGACGATGATGACGGTTTGCGCCGATGCAGTCGACCCTTGGGGATAAAGAACGAACGCCATCAATAAAAGCATCAT
>Ga0306926_10002558_pt1 | contig 18523 bp, 19 predicted proteins | sample flu12Cox44000178_FD_203759 | JGI IMG/M metagenome (GOLD analysis project Ga0306926, IMG submission 203759) | Lab enrichment of tropical soil microbial communities from Luquillo Experimental Forest, Puerto Rico - flux8day.12C.oxic.44.000.178 (v2)... | ecosystem: Environmental > Terrestrial >... | reverse complement strand
CCCGCCGGGGTGATGGCGTCTCGATGGGACATCGCCGCCCCGCCGTTGATGATCTTCACGAGATGGCCGACGCCCTCCAGCAACGAGACTGGATCGGTGCGCCCGGAGAGCTGAGTGGCGCGGCGCGGAGGATCGCTCATCCTGGAGCTCAGAGGAAGCGGCGCGGTGTGGCGGCGGCGTGGTGCGGCGGCGCCCCAGTCCTGGGGCGCCGCCGCATCATCCACTGCTCATCCCATTTCACAAGGTCGCGAATCGACGTCGTTGTTCGTCTGGCAGCGCGTATGCAATTCTCCTCAGCTCAGCCGGGCCCGACGAAGTGGCCCGGGAAAGGAGGAGGGCAATGCGGACCCTAGCTCCGTGGGGCGGTGAGCTGAGGCGGGAGATGGAGCGCTTCTTCGACCGCTTCGCCGAACCGGTCTTGGAACCGTTCGCGACCATGACAGCCGGCGCATGGGCACCGATGCTCGATGTGACGGAGACGAAGGACGCCATGATCGTGACGGCGGAGCTGCCCGGCGTCGATGCCAAGGAGATCGGCATCGAGCTGACGGGCGACCTGCTCACCCTGAAGGGTGAGAAGGAGAAGAGGACCGAGGAGAAGGAGGAGCGCTACCACCGTGTCGAGCGTACCTATGGCGCGTTCCTCCGCAGCGTCCGGCTGCCGATGGCGGTGGATGGAAGCAAGATCACCGCGACGTTCAAGAACGGCGTGCTGATGGTGACGCTGCCGAAGACGCCGGCCGCAAAGGGGACGACGATCCCCGTCAAGACCGAGTAGTGAGCCGTAGTAAGGCGTAGTAAGCCGGCGTCCCGCCGAGGAGGCCTCGGGCCTCCTCGGCGGTTTCGATGGATGAGAGGGGGGGCGAGCATCATGACGTGTCATGCAGCACGGCGTATCGGAGAGTTCGAGCGGCGCCTTCGCCGTGAGCGTCGCGAGGCGTATGACGCGCTCATCATGGCCGGTGGCGAGCTCGCCGGGTACGAGCATCATCATCCCGGCGATTTCCTGGACGACGCGGCGACGGCCACGACTTGCCATGTCCTCGAGAGACTCGAGGACCGCGACCGTCGTGTGCTCGCCGAGATCGACGCAGCGGAGGCGCGCTTGGCGACCGGTACCTATGGTGTCTGCGAGATGTGTGCGCGGGCGATCCCGTTCGAGCGGCTGCGGGCCATCCCCAGCGCGCCCCTGTGCGTCGTGTGCGAGGACGTCACGGAGCGTCCTGCGCGAGCAGGGATGGCCACCGGCGTCGCGGCAGCTGCGGCCTGAGAGGAGCGGACATGGAATTCACGTCACGCACGATGCGCTGCCCACTGGAGAAATGCTCCGCGATGGTGACCGTGCAGACGGATCCCGACGGCTATCCGTCTTCACGGCATCTCGACGTGACGGCCTGCTCGTTGCGGCCAACGACGTCGTTCGTCCTGCCGGCAAGGCGGGCGTACTTGCCGGATGTCGCGCCGCCCGTGTCGTATGTGCGCGACGCCGATCCAACGCCGTATCACGCGTTGACCGTTGAATGCGCCAAACCGTGCCTGGCGGTCTTGAACGCCGCCGAGCCGGGTGCGGCCGAGCCCATCCGTTGCACGTCGGGCGTCGCCGACGGCCTGGAGCTCGTTCGACAGACCCAGAGCCCGGCTATCACGCGGGTGTTGTGGCTCTATAGCGTCTGAGGAGGGCAGCCCCATGATCACGATCACGACCCTCTGGATCGGCGCCTTGGCGCTACTGCTGTTCTTCCTGGCCCGCAGCGTGCGAACGGTGCATCGCGCCCTTCGGTGTCCGATCCGCGGGACCGACGTACAGGTGAGCGTCCTCGAGGCGGAGCCGGAGGGTCGCCCGATCGAGGTGATCGCGTGCAGCGAGTTCAGGCCGGCGACCGCGATAATGTGCGACCGGCGATGCCTGCGGCTGCTCGGAGGCCGAGCAACGCCGCAAGCTTCCCGCCCTGAGTCGGCGCGGGGGCTAGTCAGCGGCGCGCCCTGAACTTCAGTAGAGGTGGCAGGACACCATGTGACCCGAGGCGACCGTCTTGAGCTCCGGTGTGATCCGCACGCACTGCTCCATCGCGAACGGGCAGCGCGGGTGGAAATGGCAGCCCGGCGGCGGATCGATCGGCGACGGCACCTCGCCGCTCAGGATCATGTCGTCGCGTGGCGCGTCCGGGTCGGCCGGCAGCGCCGCCGCGAACAGCGCCTTCGTGTACGGATGGAGCGGGCGCCGGTAGAGCGATTCGGTGTCGCCGTGCTCGACGATGCGCCCGAGGTACATGACCGCGGTGCGGTGGGCGATGTAGCGCACGGTCGCCAGGTTGTGCGCGACGAGCAGGAAGCTCAGCGGCTGCCGCGCCTGCAGATCCTTCAACAGATTCATGATCTGGGCGCGGATCGACACGTCGAGGGCCGACACCGGCTCGTCGAGCACGATCAGCTCCGGCTTCGCCGCCAGGGCGCTCGCCAGCGCGATGCGCTGCCGCTGGCCGCCGCTGAACTCGTGCGGATAGCGCGCCCCCGCGCTCAGCGGCAGGCCCACCTGGTGCAAGACCTCCTCGACCCGCTCGAGCTTGCCGCTGCGCGTCACGCGGCGGTTGACCACGAGGGCCTCGGCGATGGTTTCCCGCACCCGCAGACGCGGATTCAGGGACGACCACGGATCCTGGAAGACGGCCTGGACGCGCGTGTGATAACGGCTCAAGTCCGGGCCCCGCAGCGCGTGGACGTCCTGGCCGTCGAGGAGCACGCGCCCCGCGGTGGGCTGCTCGAGCCGCAGCAACAGGCGCGAGGTCGTCGTCTTGCCGCAGCCGGATTCGCCGACCAGCCCGAGCGTTTCCTGGCGGCCGATCGTGAAGCTGATGCCGTCGACGGCCTTCACGTGACCGGTGGTGCGCCCGATCAAAACGCCGCGGGTCACCGGAAAGTGCTTGGCGAGGTTCTCGACGCGGATCAGCGGCTCGACGGCGATCGCTCGATCCTCCAGCACGCGGCCTCGTGCGCAGGGCCAACCGTCATGGTCGGAGGGTACTCGCGCCGGCAGCGCTCATCCACATACGCGCAGCGATCCGCGAAGCGGCAACCGGCCGGCAGCTCGTGTAGCGGCGGCGGCTGGCCTTCGATCGACGGCAGCCGCGTGACGGTGCCTTCCATGCGCGGCACCGAGGCCATCAGTGCCTCGGTATAGGGATGGCGCGGCGCCCGGAAGAGCGCGCGCGTGGGCCCCGTCTCCACGATGCGCCCCGCGTACATCACCGCGACCCGGTCGCACATGCGCGCGACGATTCCGAAGTCGTGGGTGATGAAGAGCATCGCGAGGCGGGTGCGCGCCTGGATCTCCTTCAGGAGCGCCAGGTACTGGAGCTGGATCGTGACGTCGAGCGCCGTCGTGGGCTCGTCGGCGATGAGCACGCGCGGCTCGCCGGCCACGGCGATCGCGCCGACGACCCGCTGCTTCATGCCGCCGCTCATCTGGTGCGGGTACGCGCGCATCCGCTGCTCGGGCGCCGCGACCTTCACCCGGCGCAGCGCGTCCTCGGCCTGGGCCACCAGCGAGCGTTCGCCGTCGGCGCGCCGCTGCCGGAGCGCCTCGAGGATCTGATCGCCGATCGTGAACACCGGATTGAGCGACGTCTGGGGATCTTGCAGGATCATCGAGACACGGCGGCCGCGAACGTGGCGCATCTCCGGCTCGCTCTTCGTGACGAGGTCCTCGCCCTCGAGCAGGATCTGGCCGTCGACGATGCGCCCGGCCGGCTCGGGGAGAAGACGCACGAGCGAGAGGCCGGTCATCGTCTTGCCGCAGCCCGATTCGCCGACCAGGCCGAGCGTCTCGCCCTCGCGCAGCGCGAAGCTGACGCCGTCGACCGCGCGCACGACGCCCCACCGCGTGTAGAGATAGGCGCGAAGGTCGCGCACCTCCAGGACGACGGGCGCTCCGGCCGCCACCCGCGGGCGCTCCTCAGACCTGCCTGAGGCGCGGGTCGAGCCAGTCGCGCAGCCAGTCACCGAGCAGGTTGAAGGCCAGCACCACCAGCATGATGGCGGCGCCCGGCACCACCGAGAGCCACCAGGCGCTCGCGATGTGACTGCGCCCGTCGGACACCATCTGGCCCCACGACGGCGTCGGCGGCGGGATCCCGGCGCCGAGAAACGAGAGCGAAGCCTCGACGATGATGACGAACCCGATGTGGAGGGTCAGGAGCACCATGAAGGTGTTCAGGACGTTCGGCACGATGTGCACGGCCATGATCCTGAGATGCGAGCAGCCGTGGACTCGCGCCAGCGCGACGAAGTCGCGCGCCTTCACCGCCAGCACCTCGCCGCGCACCACGCGGGCGAATCGCGCCCAAATGAGGACGGTGATCGCGATGGCGATCGTCCCGAGGCCGGGTCCCAGGCTCACGGCCAGCAAGAGCGCGATCAGGATGGTCGGGAACGTCAAGGTCGCGTCCACGGTACGCATGAGGAAGCTGTCGGTCCGGCCGCCGACATAGCCCGAGACGATCCCGACGGCCAGCCCGATCCCGCCGCCAGCAAGCAGCGCGACGGCGGCGACGATCAGGCTCACGCGCGCGCCGTAGACGAGGCGGCTCAGCACGTCGCGGCCGAGCACGTCGGTGCCGAGCAAGTGCTTCGTGCTCCCGCCTGCTTCCCACGCGGGAGGCAGGAGCTTGTCGGGCAGTGACTGTTCCGTAGGCGAGTGCGGGGCGATGAGCGGCGCCAGCACGGCGACCAGGATCAGCACGGCGATAATGACGAAGGAGCCCCATGGCAGCCGCGCGAAGTCGCCGCGGGGCCGCGATGCGTCGTCGGCCGCTGTCGCCGCGGCGAGCTCGACGTCGATCCGCTCTTCGACGCGCGCCACCTACGCGTACCTGACTCTCGGGTCGAGATAGGCGTAGACGATGTCCACGCCGAGGTTGACGCCGAGGACGATGATGGCCTTCAGCAAGATCACGGCCTGGAGCAGCGGATAGTCCCTGAAGATGACCGCCTCGTACGTGAGCCGTCCCACACCCGGCCACGCGAACACGGTCTCGGTCACGATCGCGCCCGTGATCAGGAGCGCGAAGTAGACGCCGAAGAGGGTCGTGACGGGGATCAGCGCATTGCGCAGACAGTGCTTCCAGATGACGACCGTCTGCGACAACCCCTTGAGCCGGGCCAGCTTGACGAACTCGCTGCCCATCACCTCGAGCAGGCTCGAGCGGACCAGGCGCATCATGCCGGCCACCAGGAACAGGCCGAGCGTGATCGTCGGCAGGACGTAGTGGCTCGGGCCGCCCATGCGGGACGACGGCAGCAGGCCGAGCTTGATACTGAACACGTAGATCAGCACGATCCCGAGCCAGAACGACGGCGTCGCGATGCCGAGGACGGCGATCGCGCCCGAGATCCGGTCGACGATCGTCCCGCGATAGACCGCCGCCAGCACGCCCAGGGGAATCGCCACCGCGAGTGCCCCGACCATGGCCAGCGGCAGGAGCCGGAGCGTGTTGGGCAGCCGCTCGAAGAAGACCTCGGTCGCCGGCTTGCGATAGCGGATCGACTCGCCGAGATCGCCACGCAGGGCCCCGGCGAGGAACAGATAGAGCTGCTCGTGAACGGGACGATCGAGGCCGAGCGCCTTCAAGAGATGCGCGCGGTCCTCCTGGGTGGCGTCCTCACGCAGGAGGAGGTCGGCGGGATTGCCGCTCACGCGAGCCAGCGCGAAGACGACCAGCGCGAGGACGAACAGCAGCAGCACGCTCTGAGCCAGGCGCCGGACGACGAATCGCTGCACGGGCTCTCGGCCTCAGGGCCAGGGCTTCTGGTCCGGGCGCGGCATGCGCTCGGCCACGTCACCGAACTCGTGGCGCCCGGGGATCGGCTTGAAGTACCCGACGTTCTTGGGGTTCACGGCCCAGGTGCCCATGCCCTCGACGATCGGCACGGCGATCCAGCTCCTGGCCACCAGCTCGATCATCCGGTTCGTCGCCGCCGTGCGCCTGGCGTCGTCCCTCTCGGCGACGATCGCCTCGTACGCCTTGTCGGCGTCGACGCAGAGCGCCGGACAGTTCTGCGGGTCGCCGAACACGTGCTGGACGCCCTTGGAGACGAACGTGGTCGCGTAGCGGGGAATCGGCTCCGGGCGGCCGGCGGTGCGGTACATCGACGCCGTGCCCACGAGCCCCTTCTGCTCGCCGCGCCCCATCGGATCGAATGCGCCCCACTCCACGGTCTTCATCTCGACCTTCACGCCGATCTTCTCCCAGAAGCCGGCGACGGCCTCGCCGATCGGCACCATGAACGGCGTGCCCGGCAGCGCCGTGTTCCAGAACGTCATCGTGAAGCCGTTGGGGTGGCCGGCCTCGGCCAGAAGCTGCTTGGCGCGCGCCGGATCGTAGCGGAGCGCGGCGCGCGACCAGTCCTCCCAGCGCGGGATGGTCATGTCGCTCGAATATTTGAACGCCGCGAACGGCATCGGCCACCGCGCTTCCTTGCCCATGACGTGGTCGATGATCTGCTGTCGATCGATCGCCAGGGAGAGCGCCTCGCGCACGCGCACATCGTTCAGCGGCGAGGCTTTCGCCTCCGGCCGGTAGAGGCCCCAGAACTGATAGACGGCCTGCATGGTGCCCGGCACGCTGACGATCTTCATCCCGCCGGCGCGCGCCTCCTTGACCGCCTCGGGCCCGATGCTCGCGATCGCCGCCTCGCCGGTGCGGACCATGGCCAGCCGCGTGCTCTGCTCGGGCACGAGCAAAAGGGTCAGCCGCTTGAACTGCGGCGTGCCGCGCCAGTGCGGATAGGTCACGGCCTCGTACTCGATGCGATCGCCCGGCACGCTGCGCACGAACTTCCATGGCCCGCTGCCGATCGGCTTGTCGCGGAATCCCTTCGCACCCACGGTTTCGATGTACTTCTTCGGCATGACCGAGCCTTCCATGAAGACGGCCCGGGAGAGGCTGGCCGCGAACTGCGGGATGACGCCCTTCGTGTAGGCCCGGACGGTCAGGTCGTCGACGACCTCGATGCGGTCGACCGCGCGCCGGAGCGCCGCGGCGCCCGACGAGATCGACTCGGGCGACATGACCCGCTCGAGGCTGAACTTCACGTCCTGCGCGGTGACCGGGTCGCCGTTGTGAAAGCGCTGCCCCTTGCGGAGGTAGAAGGTCCAGCTCTGGCCGTCGGCCGCCAGCTGCCAGCGTTCGGCGACCCCGGGCCCGATCCCCCCGTTCTCGAGATCGAAGCCGACCAGCGAGTCCCAGATCGGTGCCTGATAATGCGCGTGCGGCGCGCGCGTGTCCATGATCGGGTCCATGACCTGGGCGCCGAGAGTGTCGAGCGCGATGACGAGCATGTCCTTGTCGGCGGCGTGCACCGCCGACTGCTCGCCCGCGATCAGCAAACCGCTCAGCGCCAGGGCCAGCAGGGTCCATGTGCGCATTTTTCGCTCCTTACGACGCTACGGGGATGAGCTCGGTAATTTACATACCTACCGAGCCGTGCCGCATTCTTCACAACGCGGTGGCCTGGTGTCAAGGTCGCCGGTACGGCGATCGGTGCGCCGCCCGCGACAGGGCCGATCGACCTGCTATTGCCGTGATCTGACGAGCCACCCGGCGGCCAGACCGACCGCGCACGCGGCCGACCCCGCAATGATGGCGAGCGAGTCGAGCTGGGTCATCACGTGGGGCAATCCGATCGCCGCGACGAACACGAGCCCTCCGACTTGCACGGCACTCAGGCCGACCGTCAGCCGCGCGGACTGCTTGATACCGACCATGGCGACGGCCGAGGCGATCACCAGGAGCGCGATGGAGCCAAGACGAATGTCGACGTCGATGAAATAGCCGACGTAGCGCGCGAACCCGATGGACACTGTGGCTGCGGCGACGACGAGCCCCACGATCATCGTCCAGCCGACGACGAACGCGAGCCATTCGGGCAGCGCGTGACGAGTGTACTCGTACTCACCTGCCGCACTTGGGAACATCGAGCTCAGCTCCGCATAGCTGAGACCGGTCAGCGCGCTCAATGTGGCGGCGCCGAGAAAGGCGACCCAGACGAGCGAGCCGGCCTCGGCGGTGGCGGCGCCGAGCAAGACGTAGATCCCGGCGCCGATGATGATACCGACTCCGCCCGCCGTCACTTCGAGGAGGCCGAGCACGCGACGGAGCGACGGCGGCTCCGCCCGACGCGAGCCTCCGAGCTCTTCGGTCCGCCATTCCATCCGTTTGCCCCATGGGTCGCTGGCTCGATGGCGGTGCGTTGCAGTGTCCCTGCCACGACTCATCGGCCATGAAATCCAATAGTTGGTGCTTCAAACCCTGACCGCCCCGAGGAATCGCGGCCCAGGGGTGAGACCGCGGCGCCCCGTCATCGATGGCTCGCGATTCTCATTTCCCTGTCATGAGCCTCTCATCAACCCAGGGTAGCGTGCCGATGTGGAAGACCTGACGCGTTTCGGCCTCGTCTTGATCAGTGTGCCCATCGTGGTGTTCGCGAGCGGCATCCTCCTCGGGTTGATAGGGCGCTGGATCTCGCGCGGCCGCTGAGCGGAGACCTTCTAGCGCCGGCTGCCGCTCCCATGCTACGCTCGCCGCCTCCGGACCCGAATTCCGCGACGACGAGGAATCGTGGAGTGACCAGCCTCGAGATTCGAGACCCGCGCGTGACCGCGGTCGTCGGCCCCGACGTCACCTTCGAGAAGATCGCCGGCGGCTGTCTCTTCACCGAAGGGCCGCTCTGGCACCCGCGCGAGCGCTTCCTGCTCTGGAGCGATATGCCGGGCGATCACCTGCGTCGCTGGTCGGCCGCCGACGGCGTCACAACGTTCCGTGAGCCGTGCGGCAAATCGAACGGGCTCACCTGGGATCGTGAGGGTCGCCTGCTCGCCTGCGAGCACGCCACCAGCCAGGTCACGGTGACGCTGGCCGACGGCTCGACGAAGCCCCTCGCCACACACTGGAACGGCCAGCAGCTCAACAGCCCCAACGACATCGTGTGCGCGGCGGACGGCGGGATCTATTTCAGCGACCCGCCGTACGGCCGGGCCGAGTTCTTCGGCGTCCCGCGGGCACAGGAGCTTTCCTTCCAGGGCGTGTTCCGCGTCGGCCCGGATCCGAGGTCTCCGACGTTGCTCGTGGACGACTTCGATCGTCCGAACGGGCTCTGCTTCTCGCTCGACGGCAGACGCCTGTTCGTGAACGACACAGCCCGGCAGCACATCCGCGTCTTCGACGTGAAGGGCGACGGCACCCTGTCGGGGGGCCGCGTGTGGGCGGAGACGAAGGGCGAGGGCAAGGGCGCGCCCGACGGCATGAAGCTCGACTCGCAGGAGAACGTGTACTGCTGTGGGCCGGGCGGTATCCACGTCTTCGGCCCCGACGCCGTCGACCTCGGTGTCATCCGCGTACCGGAGTACACGGCCAACTTCGCCTTCGGCGACGACGACCTCTGTTCCCTCTACATCACCGCGTCGACCTCGGTGTACCGTATCCGCGTGCGAGTTCCGGGGCCGTCGGCGCTCTGAGCGACTACCCGCGGCACCACGACTCCCGAATAGGAGGCTCTCTCATGCTGCACGCCTTCACCCTGCTGCTGGCCGCGCTGCTGGCGTGTCCGCTGATCGCCGAGGCGCAGAAGCCGATCAAGGTCGGCATGCCGATGCCGCTCTCGGGCCCGCCGGCCCTCTTCGGTGAGCCCGCGTCCAAGGGAGCGCAAATGTTCGTGGAGGAGATCAACGCCAAGGGCGGCGTGCTCGGCCGCAAGCTCGAGCTCCTGGTGCGCGACTCCAAGGCGGACGCCAACGAAGCGGTCCGCGTCGCCCGTGAGCTCATCTTGAAGGAGAACGTCGACTTCCTGGTCGGCACCCTCACGTCGGCCGAGGGCCCGGCGGTGTCCGTCGTCGCCAAGGAGAACAAGATCGTCTTCATCGCGCCGATCCCGAAGACCGATCAGCTCACCGCCGCCGACAAGCTGCATCCCTACGTGTTCCGCGTGGCGGCGACCACCACGATGGAAGGCCGCAGCGCCGCCGAGATCGTCGCCAAGTGGCCGGTCACCCGGGTCGCGACGATCAGCTTCGACTACGCCTACGGCCAGGACGTCACCAAGGCCTTCGTCGAGCACCTCAAGAAGATCAAGCCGAGTGTCGAGATCGTCGACCAGCAGTGGCCCAAGCTCGGCGAGCAGGACTACAACCCGTTCATCAACGCGCAGATGGCCAAGAAGCCCGAGGCGATCTTCTCGTCGATCTGGGGCGGCTTCTTCGTGACCTACTCCAAGCAGGCCAAGGCGCTCGGCGTCTTCGACGCGATCAAGTACAACTTCATCGGCGTCGGCGAGGCGGCCACGCCCGAGACGACGAAGTCGATGGGCGCCGACTATCCCGTCGGCATCTGGGGCAACTCCTACGACGCCTTCTACTGGGGCGAGACCGCGGCGCACCGCGAGTACACGGCGCGGCTGTCGAAGTATCTGAAGGACGAGTACCCGTCGTCGTGGGCGGTCCAGGGCTACATCGGCATGCAGTTCCTGGCCGAAGCGATCAAGAAGGCCGGCAGCGCGGATTCCGACAAGGTTGCGAAGGCGCTGCTGGGCCTCACCGTCGAGACGCCGGTCGGGGCGCTGACGATCCGCGAGAAGGACCATCAGGCCAACCGCGGCCAGCTCTACGGCAAGACGGTCAAGGATCCCAAGTACCCGTTCGCGATCATGAAGCCCGTCACCTACGTCGATCCCTCCAAGTTCATGGACTAGACCGGCACCTGGACGCTTCGTGAACGCGCACACGCATGCAGCGAAGGGCCGGCGCGGCGGGCAGCCCCGTCGCGCGCGCCTCCCCCGCCCGGTGTGGGGTCCCCGGGCGGGCGCGACGGGGCTGCCCACCGCACCAGCCCTTCGGGAACGCGTGCCAACGTTCGTGAACAAACCGGGCTAGTCCCGATCAATGATGGAGATGCACACGCGTGACCGGACGGGTGCCGTGGTGGGTAGCCCCATCCCGCGCGCCGGGGGACCCCACACCGGGCGGGGGTGGCGCGCGGGATGGGGCTGCCCGCCACGGCGCCCGTTCGCCGCATGCATATGCACGTTCATGAGTAATCCGGACTAGGCCGAGTGCCGGACGCGTCGTTTGTCTTCGCGCAGAGCTTGAGCGGCCTCACGGCTGCCATGTTTCTGTTTCTGATCGCGTCGGGCCTGTCGCTGATCTTCGGGGTGCTGCGCGTGCTGAACTTTGCGCACGGCACCTTCTACATGCTGGGCGCGTATCTGGCGTACCAGTCGATGCTGTGGCTCGGGCCGGGCCCGGGCCTCTTCTGGATCGCCGCCCTCGGCGCGGCCCTCGGGATCGCGCTGCTGGGCGGCGTCGTCGAGCGCGTGCTGTTCCGCTACCTCTACGGCAAGGAGGAGCTCTACCAGCTCCTGTTCACCTACGCGCTCGGCCTCATCCTGAGCGACGCCGCGAAGATCTTCTGGGGCACCCAGCAGAAATCCGTGAGCCGGCCGCCCGAGCTGTCCGGCTCGTTCTCGCTCCTCGGCACCACGGTCCCGCTCTACAACCTGTTCATCATCCTGCTCGGCCCGTCGATCGCGCTCGCGTTCTGGTTCGTGCTGCAGCGCACGCGGGCGGGCCGATTCATCCGGGCCGCGGCGCTCGATCGCGAGACCCTGGGGGCGCTCGGCGTCAACGTCGACGCGCTCTACACGGGCGTGTTCATGCTGGCGTCGTTCCTCGGCGGCCTCGGCGGCGCCCTGATCAGCCCGATGCGCGCGACCACGCCGGGCATGGACACCGAGGTGATCGTCGAGGCGTTCGTGGTGGTCGTCATCGGCGGCCTCGGCTCGCTCTGGGGGACCTTCCTCGGCGCCCTCGTCTACGGCCAGGTGCTCTCGTTCGGGATCCTCTTCTTCCCGCGCTTCTCGATCTTCGCGGTCTTCGCCCTCATGGCGGCGGTGCTGATCATCCGCCCGTGGGGCCTGCTCGGGCGGCCGCTCCGGTGAGGGCACGCGCGCTCTGGGGGCCCCTCGTGTTCGTGGCCGCGCTGCTCGTCCCGGCGCTCGGCTCGCGCTTCTACACGTTCCTGGCCAACGACGTGATCATCTGGGCGCTCTTCGCCACCAGCCTGAACTTGCTCGTCGGCTACACCGGGCTCGTGTCCTTCGGCCACGCCGCGTACTTCGGCGTGGGCGCGTACGTCACCGGCATCTTGATGAAGAAGCTCGCGATGCCCTTCGTCCTGGCGTGGCCGGCCGCCGGCGTCTTCGGCGCGGCCTGCGCGCTCGTCTTCGGCTTCTTCTGCGTGCGGCTGACGCGCATCTACTTCGCGATGCTCACGCTGGCCTTCGCTCAGATCGTCTGGGCGATCTGCTTCAAGTGGAACGAGCTCACCGGCGGCGAGCAGGGCATGCCCGAGATCCCCTACCCGGACTTCGGCTGGATCGAGCGCGTCGGCGCCAGCGTGCCCCTCCTGAGCTGGCGCACCGCCGAGTACTTCTACTTCCTGACCGTCGTGCTGGTGGCGGCGTGCCTCTGGGTGCTCCATCGCATCGTGAGCTCGCCGTTCGGGCGCATGCTGACGACGATCCGCGAGAACGCCGAGCGGGCGGAGTTCATCGGGGTCAACGTGCGGCGCTACGAGCTGGCCGCCTTTGTGCTGGCCGGCGCGTTCGCCGGCCTGGCCGGCGGGCTCTTCGGGATCTTCAACCGGGGGGTGTTCCCGGACTTCGCGTACTGGACGAAGTCGTCCGAGGTGCTGATCATGACCCTGCTCGGGGGCATGGGCACCTTCTTCGGTCCGAGCATCGGTGCGCTCGTCCTGATCCTGCTGAACCAGCAGATCGTCTCGTACACGGAGTACTGGCCCCTCGTGCTCGGTGTCGTCCTGGTGGTGCTCCTGTTCGGCTTCCCCGGCGGCATCGCCGGCGCGGTCGGCGCGATCATCGGGCGGCTCTTCCGTCGTGCGCGCGGCGCCGAGGTGCGCGGTGCTTGAGGTGCGCGACCTCGTCAAGGTCTTCGACGGCTTCGTCGCCGTCGGCGGGGTGAGCCTCGACGCGCCCACCGGCAGCATCGGCGCCATCATCGGGCCCAACGGCGCCGGCAAGACGACGCTCTTCAACCTGATCACCGGCCATCTCCGGCCCGATCGCGGCCACGTGAAGCTCGACGGCCGCGACGTCACCGGCATCGCCCCGCACGACCTCTGCCGGCTCGGCGTGGGGCGCTCCTTCCAGCGCACCAACATCTTCCCGCGCCTCACCGTCTTCCAGAACGTCCAGGCGGCGTTCCTGTCGCATCGCGGGCGCGGCGGCAATGTCATGACGCCGGTGGAGCGCCTCTACCGCGACGAGACCCTCGCGCTGCTCGAATCGATCGGCCTCGCCGCCCGGGCCGGCGAGGTCGCCGCCTTCCTGTCGCACGGCGGCCAGAAGCAACTCGAGCTCGGGCTGGCGCTGGCCCTCGAGCCGGCGGTGCTGCTCCTCGACGAGCCGACGGCGGGCATGTCGGCGACCGAGACGCGCGAGGCGATCCGGCTGATCGAGCGCCTCGCCCGCGAGCGCGGGCTCACCCTGCTCTTCACCGAGCACGACATGGAGGTCGTGTTCTCGATCTCCGAGCGCATCACGGTGCTCCACCAGGGCCGCGTGATCGCGAACGGGACGCCGGACGAGGTGCGTCGCGACGAGGCCGTCCGCCGCGTCTATCTCGGCGAGCGCCACTGATGGCCGGCCGGCCCGAGCCCATCCTGGTCGTCGAGGACATCCACACGGCGTACGGCCTGTCTCGCGTCCTCTTCGGCGTGTCGCTGCGCGTCGCGCCGGGCGAGTGCGTCTGCCTCCTCGGCCGCAACGGCGTCGGCAAGACCACGACCATGCGCTCGATCATGGGGCTGACGCCGCCGACCAGCGGCCGGGTCGTGTGGAAGGGCCGCGACGTCACGGGCGAGGCGCCCTTCCGCGCGGCCGGTCTCGGCATCGGGTTCGTGCCCGAGGACCGGCGGATCTTCGCGGATCTCACGGTGTGGGAGAACCTCGACGTCGCCGAGCGGCGGACGCGTCCCGGCGGCTTCACGACCGAGCGCGTCTTCGACCTGTTCCCGGCGCTCCGCCCGCTGCGCGATCGCGCCGGCGGCTTTCTCTCGGGCGGCGAGCAGCAGATGCTGACCATCGCGCGCACCCTGATGGGCAATCCGGAGCTCCTGCTGCTCGACGAGCCGTCGGAAGGGCTGGCGCCCCTCGTCGTGGACCACCTGCTGGAACAGATCGGCCGTCTCAAGGCGGACGGGCTGACGATCCTGCTCGCCGAGCAGAACGTGGAATTCTCGCTGGACCTGGCCGATCGCGTCTATGTGCTCGAGAAGGGGCACATCCGGTACGAGGGCACCTCGCGTGAGTTTCGCGACAACGCCTCGATCCGCCAGCAGTACCTGGCGCTCTGATCCCGCGGACCAATCCGACGCGTCCTTAGGGTAACCAGTTCAGCCAGGCCGGCGCGGACGTCACCGTGGTGGCCTCGGCGGACGAAGCGCTCGAGACCCTGCGCCGCTGGCGGCCGGACGTGCTGGTCAGCGACATCGGGATGCCGGGCGACGACGGCTACGCGCTGATCCGCAAGGTCCGGGCGCTCGGCCCCGAGGAGGGCAGCCAGGTCCGCGCCCTGGCCCTCACCGCGTACGCGCCGTCGGAGGACCGGGCCCTCGCGCTCGAGGCCGGCTTCCACACCCACGTCGCCAAGCCCGTCGATCCCCTCGAGCTGACGGCGCTGATCGCCGGCCTGGCCCCCGGCCGACGCGACTGACCCCAGGCCCCATACAGCGCGGGCACACCGGCGGGGCCGTTCGATGCCACGCGGGATTCCCTCAACATCTACCTGTGGATCGCGTGCGCACGGAATAGTCGGCCCGCGAGGGGCCCGCGTGCTAGACCGGATATAGGTTCATTTCACGCGGGAGGCGCCAACAACGCCCTCGAGGCCCAGAACGGGCGCCTCAAGAGCGATCTCGCGGACTCGGGCAAGCGCAACGAGGAGCTGGAGCGCACGCTCGCCATGAAATCGGGCGAGCTGGGCAAGAGCATCGTGGACCTGCGCCAGCGCGTCGGCACGCTCGAGAACGACAAGGCGCGGCTCACCCAAGAGCTGGCCGACGCGAACAAGGCGCGTGAGGAGAAGGTGCGCGAGGTCAGCTCCACCTACGACCAGCTCGTGGCCAAGATGAAGGGCGAGATCGACAAGGGCCAGGTGACGATCTCCGAGCTCCGGGGCAAGCTCACCGTCAACATGGTCGAGGCCATCCTGTTCGATTCCGGCAAGGCGGAGATCAAGCAGGAGGGGCTCGTGGTCCTCGGCAAGGTCATCGAGATCCTCAAGACCGTGAACGACAAGGCGATCCGCATCGAAGGGCACACGGACAACAAGCCCGTCGTCGGTCCCCTCACCCAGCGCTACCCGACCAACTGGGAGCTGTCGGCCGCGCGCGCGATCAACGTCGCGCGCTATCTCCAGAAACAGGGCATCGAGCCGGCCGTCCTGTCCGCCGCCGCCTTCGGCGAGTTCAGGTCGGTGGCCGACAACGCGACACCCGAGGGCCGCGCCAAGAATCGGCGCATCGAGATCGTCCTGGTACCGAAGGACTGATCGGCCGCCCGCGGTCACCGACCGCGGCGGAGAATCTTCTGAGGGCCTACGGGCGGCCGCCCGTAGGCCCTCGTCTTTTCCAGGATCGTTCACCGCGGCGTGCGCCCGTCGTCCCGGCTCCACCCGCGCGACGCAGACGCGATATGCTGTGTGAGCCATGTTTCCCTATCGCGACGAGAACCAGACTCAGCGCACGGCTATCGTCACGATGATGATGATCGCCCTCAACGTGCTGGCCTGGCTCTTCGTCCAGGGCGCGGGCTCACCGCTCGCGGTGGCGCGGGCCGTGTGCGATCTCGGACTGATTCCCGGCGAGCTGACCCTTGCGTTGCCTCCCGGCACGCGGTTCCCCATGGGCGACGGCCTCGTCTGCCTGACCGACCCGGGCCGGCAGGTGTCCCACATCTTCACGTCGATGTTCCTGCACGGCTCGTGGATGCATCTGATCGGCAACATGTGGTTTCTGTGGGTCTTCGGCGACAACATCGAGGACTCGATGGGCCGCGTGCGCTTCGTGATCTTCTACCTGGTCTGCGGGATCGCCGCGGCGCTCAGCCAGGTCGCGCTCAATCCCGCCTCCGGCATTCCCATGGTGGGCGCGTCGGGCGCGATCAGTGGCGTCATGGGCGCCTACCTGATCCTGTACCCGCGCGTGCGCGTGTTCTGCCTGCTCATCCTCGGGTTCTTCATCACCTCGATCGCGCTGCCGGCCTGGACGATGCTCCTGTACTGGGCGGCCATTCAGTTCTTCAGCGGCCTGGTGGGACTCGCCGCCCACGAGTCGGGTGGCGTGGCGTTCGCGGCGCACGTCGGGGGCTTCCTGGCGGGTATCGTGCTGATCAAGCTGTTCGCGCGCCCCGACGACGTGATGGCCCACCAGCGCGAGCAGTGGCAGCCGCGGCGACTCGTCCGCCGCTGACATCGCCCGACGCGCTCCCCTTCGCTCACGGGACCCGGCGCGGGCGTCGCAGCTTGTAGCCTTCGTACCACAGGGGGCCGAGCAAGCCGGCCGCCGCGGCGATGGCCAGTAGCCCCGGCGCGAGCGGCGCGAACTGGAAGATGGCCGCGATGGGCCGCACGTAGATGGCGACCGCGAGTGCCGCCAGGGTCGCGCCCGTGATCCACCAGACGATGGTGTTGGACGCCCGCATGGTCTGGAGGATCGTCCGATCGCGCGATCGTGTCCCGTGGATCATCATGAGATTGCCCCACACGAGCGCCGCGAAGCCCACCGAGCGCAGCTCGGCGTCCGACAGATCGCGCGTGCCGAGCCACCAGCACGCGACGAAGACCATGGCGAGCACCGAGAGGCCGAGCAACACGCTCACCCCGACCATCTGAGCACTGAAGAGTCTCTCGCGCGGACTGCGCGGTGGCCGGCGCATGACGCCGTCGTCGCTGGGCTCGGCTTCGAATACGAGCGAGCACGCCGGATCGATGACGAACTCGAGGAACACGATGTGGACGGGGTACAGGAGCACGGGCCAGCCGAACAGCAGCGGCAAAAACGACATGCCGACGATCGGAACGTGGACGGCGAGCAGATAACGCATCGCATTCCGGATGTTCTCGTAGATTCGCCGCCCCAGCCTGATGGCGGAGACGATCGACTGAAAGTCGTCTTCGACCAGCACCAGCGCGGCGGCCTCGCGGGCGACGTCTGTGCCGCGCCGCCCCATCGCGACGCCGATGTCCGCGGCTTTGAGCGCCGGCGCGTCGTTGACGCCGTCGCCCGTCATCGCGACGACCTCGCCGCCCGTCTGGTAGGCCGTGACGAGTCGGAGCTTCTGCTCCGGCCGCACGCGCGCGAAGACGTCCACCCGTCGAACGGCCTGCGCGAGCGCCGGCTCGTCCATGGCCGAGATCTCCGCGCCGGTGAGCGTCCCCCCTTCGGTCGACAAGCCGGCCTGGCGCGCGATCGCGAGCGCGGTTCCCGGGTAGTCCCCGGTGATCATGACGACTCGGACACCGGCGGCGCGGCACTGGGCGATGGCGTCCGGCACGTCGCCACGCAGGGGGTCGGCCAGCGCCACGTAGCCCAGCCAGGTGAACCCGTAGGCTCGCGGATCGTCCGCCCACTGCGGCTCGCGCCACGCAGCCTCGGCGACCGCGAGGAGTCGCCAGCCGTTCGTCGCCGCGCGGTGCACCTCCTGCAGTGCACGCTCTCGCGAAGCCGGATCGAGACCGCACAGGCCGATCACCGTCTCCGGCGCGCCCTTGATCGCGACCCGGCGCTCGCCGGCGGCCATGCGCCAGGCGTGGCACACCGCCAGGAACTCCGACGTGAGCGGGTAGTCTCGCTCGAGGACCCCTCCGGCGCGGAGCGCCGCCCCGGCCGCGCCGGCAGCCACGATGATGGCGCGCTCCATCGGATCGAACGGATCGAGCTCGCAGGCGAGCGATGCGGCTTCGACGACGCGCTGCCGTGTGGTCGTCGGGGACGCCACGGTGTCGACGAGCGCCATGCGATTCTCGGTGAGCGTCCCGGTCTTGTCCACGCAGAGGACCGTGGCCGCTCCCAGGGTCTCGAGAGTGGGCATACGCCGCGTGAGCACCCCGCGGCGCGCAATACGCCACGCGCCGAGCGCGAGGAAGACGGTGAGCACGAGCGGAAACTCTTCGGGCAGGATGGCCATCGCGAGCGTGATGCCCGCCAGTACGCCGCCGAGCCAGTCGTCGAGCCGCACCGCGGAATAGACGGCCAGCGCGACGCACGCACCCGCCCCGAACGTCGCGACGACGCGCACGAGGCGGGCCGTCTCCCGCTGGAGCTGGGTTCTCTGGATGTCGAGATCGACCAGCGACAACCCGATGCGCCCGAACTCCGTACGGGGACCCGACGCGGTGACCACGCCGCGGCCCTGGCCCTTGACGACCAGGGTCCCGGCATAGGCCGAGGCGTCCACC
>Ga0306926_10002553_pt1 | contig 18532 bp, 17 predicted proteins | sample flu12Cox44000178_FD_203759 | JGI IMG/M metagenome (GOLD analysis project Ga0306926, IMG submission 203759) | Lab enrichment of tropical soil microbial communities from Luquillo Experimental Forest, Puerto Rico - flux8day.12C.oxic.44.000.178 (v2)... | ecosystem: Environmental > Terrestrial >... | reverse complement strand
CGTTCGTCGCGGTGTTGCAGCAGCAGCGGTTCGTCCATAGAGATGACCTCACTCGATCGCCGAGGCGCTCTTCGCGCGCTCGCGCAACTGGAACTTCTGGATTTTGCCGGTGGAGGTCTTGGGGATCTCTTCGAAGTGAACCTCGTTCGGCACCTTGTAGCCTGCGAGCAGGCCCCTGCAGTGTGCGATCAACTCCTCGGCGGTCGCCGTCGCGCCGGCTTTGAGTTCGACGTAAGCCAGCGGCGTCTCACCCCACCTCGGGTGCGGCATCGCAACGACCGCGCAGGCCATCACCGCCGGGTGCTGGCACAGCGCGTCCTCGACCTCGATGGAGCTGATGCTCTCCCCGCCCGAGATGATGACGTCCTTGCTGCGGTCCTTGATCTTCACATAGCGGTCCGGCTCAAGCACCGCCAGGTCGCCGGTGTGGAACCAGCCGCCGGCCAAGGCCTTCTCGGTGACCGAGGGATTCTTCAGGTAGCCCTTCATCACGATGTTGCCGCGGAACATGATCTCGCCCATCGTCCAGCCGTCGGCAGGCAACTCGCGCATCGTTTGGGGGTCCATCACCGTCATGCCTTCTTGCAGCGCGTATCTCACGCCCTGTCGGCCGTTCAGGCGCGTCTGCTCCGCCAGGCTCTCGTCGGCCCAGCTGTCGCGCTTGACCGCCACACAAGCCGGCCCGTAGACCTCGGTCAGCCCGTAGACGTGTGTGATGTCGAAGCCGATCTTGGCCATGCCCTCGATCATCGCGGCCGGGGGTGCTGCGGCGGCGACCATGCCGCGCACCGTCTTTGGGATGCCATCGCGCAGCTCAGCCGGCGCGGCGATGATCATGTTGTGCACGATCGGGGCTCCGCAGTAGTGGTCTACGCTGTGCTCGCGCATTGCCGCGAGAATGGAGGGTGCGTCGACGTGGCGCAGGCACACGTGCACGCCGCCGAGCATTGCGACCGTCCACGGGAAGCACCAGCCGTTGCAGTGGAACATCGGCAATGTCCACAGGTAGCGCGGGAAATGCGGCATGGTCCATGTCACCGCATTGCATGCCGCGTTGAGATAGGCGCCGCGGTGATGTGTGACAACCCCTTTCGGCTCGCCCGTAGTGCCTGACGTGTAGCTGAGGGCGATCGCATCCCACTCGTCGGCCGGGCCCTCGAGCCGCTCGAGCGGCTCATGCGCCGCCAGCATCGACTCGTACTCGTGCGCGCTGAGGCGCTCGCCCGAGCCGGTGTACTCACTGTCGCAGACATCGATGACCACGGGGCAGCGCCCGTGTTCCTCCTTCAGCATCCGCAACGCGGGCGCCATCAGCGGCGCAAACTCGCGGTCGGTGACCACGACTGCTGCTTCGCTGTGGTTCATCTGCCAGGCGAGCATCGGCGCGTCCAGGCGTGTGTTCAGCGCGTGGATGACCGCGTTCAGCGCGGGGACCGCATAATGCGCCTCGACCATCTCGGGCGTGTTGGACAGCATCGTCGTCACCGTCGTGCCGCGGCCCACGCCCAGCGCACACAGCGCCGTGGCGAGGCGCGCCGACCGGTCGCGCAGCGTGCGCCAGTCGTAGCGCCGTGCGCCGTGGATCACCGCCGGCAGGTCGCCGAATACCTCGGCGCTGCGCTCGACGAAGCTCACCGGCGAGAGTGCCGAATAGTTCGCGCGATTCTTGTCCAGGTACTGGTCGAAGATGCTGCTCACGTCTGCTGCCCTCTGCAGGCCTGATCGCTACGGTTTCACTTTCATAGCGTCCTCCCCGCGTTGCCCAGAAACAACGGTCAGACGGCCCACATTGATCGTGACCATGACACGTTCTCATAGGGTTTTGACGCATCGGCCGCGCCGTCGCCGTCGCCACTCGCTCATCCCGCGCCCGATCGACACCTAGCGCACATGAGCGTTAACGTCAGCCATCTCCGGGAAAGGATCGGCGATGGGGCTCACCGAGGATTCGAAGGCGCTGATGTGGCGCATCACTGATGAAATCTGGAACAACGACCGATTAGATCTCATCGACGAGCTCATCGCCGAGGACCTCGTCGATCATGTCGACCTTGCAGGTCTAGACGGAAGCGGTCGCGCTCGATATCGAGCAAGCGTTGAGATGGCACGTGCAGCTTTTCCTGACTATCGCAACCGCCTCGACTTCGTCATCGCCGAAGGTGCGCTCGCCGTTTCCTATGGGCGGAGCGCAGGAACCCATCGCGGTGAGTTTTTTGGGATAGCGCCGACCGGTCGGAAAATCGATGTGCCGACAGTCGGCATCCTTCGCTTCGAAAACGGTCAGGCAGTCGAAAGGTGGGGTTCGACAGACAACCTCGCGATCATGCAGCAGCTGGGGCTGATGGGCTAACCGCCGTCTTCGGCCATGCTCGCGATCCATCGCTCCAATGCCCGCACACGGTCTTTGCCAGGGGTAGTGTCGGGTACCCGAGGCGAGTGGAGACGTGATGGCTCTGCAGTTCGAGGCCAAGGTTGCCCTGATCACCAAAGCCGCGCGGGGGCAGGGCGTTTCGCGCGCGGTCGGGTTCGCTGAAGAGCGCGCCGATATGATCGCCGTCGGAGCTGTAATGACGGTGGGGTGGCGATGAGTGAACCGCCGTCGGGGACGGTGACCTTTCTGTTCGCGGATATCGAGGGTTCCACGCGGCTGTGGGAGCAGCATCCCGACGCGATGGCTGCGGCGTTGACCCAACATGACGAGCTGCTGCGGGCCGCGGTGGAGTCGTGTGGCGGTCACGTGGTGAAGACCACCGGCGACGGCCTGTTCGCTGTGTTCGCCCGGGCCGACTCCGCCGTGGCGGCTGCGCTGGCTGGACAAAGGGACCTGGCTGCCGCAACGTGGGGGGTCCCCGGACGGCTGCGGGTTCGGATGGGTGTGCATACCGGCCACAGCGAGTTTCACGATGGCGATTACCACGGCCCGGCGGTGAATCGGGCCGCTCGCCTGGCCACCGCCGGCCACGGGGATCAGGTGTTGGTCTCAGGGACGACCCAGGCCCTGGTCGGCGATGAATTGCCGCAAGGAGCCGAGCTACTCGATCTGGGCGAGCATTGGTTGCGGGACCTGGCCCGGCCGGTGCGCGTGTTTCAGTTCGTGCACCCCACACTGCCGGCTAAGTTCCCCCCGATTCGCTCGCTCGACGCGTTGCCCGGGAACCTCCCACGCCAGCTGACGTCGTTCGTCGGACGAGAAGTTGAGGTTGGGCGCCTGTGTGCTCTCGTTGGCGATCACTCGCTGGTGACGCTGACCGGTGTGGGCGGAGTCGGAAAGACCCGTCTTGCCATCGAGGTGGCCGCCGAGGCAGCACAGGTGTTTCCCGACGGCGTCTGGCTCTGCGAGCTGGCACCCGTGACCGACCCGACGGCGGTTTCCGAAACGTTGGCGGCGACTCTTGATGTGCGGCCGTTTCCGGGCCGTGCGTTGGACGACACCGTCCTGGAATACCTAGCGCCCAAGCGGCTGCTGATGGTGCTGGACAACTGTGAGCACCTGTTGGCGGCGGTAGCGGAGCTGGTCGACATGATCTTGAAGCGCTGTCCGCGTGTCGCCGTGCTGGCCACTAGTCGCGAGGGACTGGCGCTGCCGGGAGAGCAGATCGTCGCGGTGCCCGCGCTCGAGCTTCCCCAGGTCGACGCCGCCCCCGGCGTAATCGGCCAGGCCGAGGCGGTGCGGCTGTTTTGCGACCGGGCCGTCGCGGCCAACGCAGACTTCGCCCTGACGCCCCGCAACAGCACACCGGTGGCACAGCTGTGCCGTCGTCTGGACGGGATCCCGCTGGCCATTGAGCTGGCCGCAGCCCGGGTCCGGTCCTTGTCACCGGAGGATCTGGTCTCTCGGCTCGATCAACGGTTCAAACTGCTGACCCGCGGTAGCCGCGCCAGCCTGGAGCGGCACCAAACGCTGCGCAACGCCATTGATTGGTCTTATGACCTGCTCGGTGAGCCTGAGCGAGTTTTGCTGAGGCGGATGTCAGTTTTTGCCGGAAGCTTCGACTTGGCCGCGGCCGAGGCGGTCGTCTCGGGAGGAGATATCGATGGCGGTGATGTGGTTGACCTGTTGACCCAGCTGGTGGACAGGTCTCTGCTCGATGTCGACCCCGTTGCGGGCGGCGTTCGTTACCGGCTGTTGGAGACGATCCGTCAGTACGCCCAGCAACGGCTGGAGGCCAGCGGCGAGATGGCCGCCCTTCGCGGCCGTCATTTGACGTACTACATGCGGCTGAGCGAGAAAGCCGGACCGCATCTGCGTGGTCACGATCAGATCGCCTGGGCGTCGGCGCTGGCCCCCGAAACCGACAACTTCCGCGCCGCACTCGACTGGGCCGTCGAGGCAACGCTTCCTGACCAAGGGCTGCGCCTGGTGATTCCGCTGATGGTGACCGGCATCCCCACCGGGTGGATCTACACGGACTGGGCTGATGTTGCGCGGTCGATCCCGAGTGCCTCAGCGCACGAACTCTTCCCCCTTGCCGTGGCGTACGCCGCGATGAGGGTGGTGTTTCGCGGCGAGCATGACCGGGCCGCCGAGCTAGTCGCCATCGCCCAAGCGGCTCAGACCGCTCTGGGGACCACGCATCTGTGGGTGCACGCGGCCGCCGGAACCGTGGCGCTCTTCCAAGGTGATTTGGAAGGGACTCGACGGCACGCTGAGGCCTGGGCTGAGCTCGCCCGAGCGCATGACGAGGGCTACGAGCTCGCTAAGGCACTCACCTTGCTGGCCCCGGCCTTAGTCGACGATCCCGCCCATGCTGGCGCGGTCGCGGAGCGGGCGGTGCAGGCCGCACGCCAGGTCGGTGCCGCAGATGCGCTGCTATACGCGTTGCTGGTGCAGGGCGTGGCACTGACTGAACACGATCCCGAGCGGGCGCTGCGGTCGTTCCAAGAAGCCGCCGAAGTTGCCGCATCCTTGGGCGATCGCTTCGGGGCCGCCGCCGCCATTGCCTATCAAGGGGGAATCGCGTTGCGGCGCTGCGACTGGCAGACCGCCCTGCGCACATACGCAGCCGGGGTCGAGCAGCATGTCCAGCTCGGCCAGCCCATCACCGATGAGCTGACCGGCGTGGCGATCGCCTTCGCGGGCTTGGGGTGCGTGGAACCCGCGGGGGTGATCTTCGGTGTGGCCCAAACCATGCCCGGGCTACATCTGCCAACGAGCTTGCTCGCCGACCTGGTGGACAGCGCCGAAGACACCATCGTCGCCGCATTCGACACAGACCAGCTCTCCGAACTCAAGGCGCGCGGCGCCGCAATGGACTTGCCCAGCGCCGTCATCTACCTCCGCAGTGAGGTCGACCGAATTCTGGCCAACGGCAAGGACGTTGCAGGCGCTCCTGCTTGATGACGATCACCAGCACGGCCTTAGGAGAATTGGCGTCATCGATCTGCCCCTGCGTCAGCGAGCAGCTCATCGACGCTTGCGATCGTCTCTTGGACGAAGTTTTCCAACAAGGTCGCGGGCCTAGACGCCCTCCTCGTCGCAGTCCTCGATGTCGTCCGTCGCTATATCAGCCGGCACCGGTCCGTCGATCTTGTGCAGGATCTCTGGCCACAGCGCCTCGGGCACCGAGTCATGGATCGCCCGGATAATCCGATCCAACTGCGCGATGAGCTGCACCACGCTGGTGCCGCTGGCGCGGACTCAATCAGGGCTTGCAGCCGGCCGGCGGCGATCATGCCGGTGCTCACATCGACCTTGGTGTCCGAATCGACAAGGTTCTCATAGCCCTTCACCATTCATTCCAGTTTTTCCGTTTCACTGAATCCAGATAACCGACAGGCTTCGGTTCGTCGTCGTCCGCATCGTTGGGATCCACGAGGCCATCATCACGCACGCGACATAGGCGTCTCAGTCACGAGCTGCCGGGACCTACGGCCCCCGCGCAGCCCAGTGACAGCGTGGCCAGGCCGGCCAGGGGACCCCGCCGTCGGCAGGGGTCCACGATTAAGGCATGAGCGACAGCCGTGACACCCACAGCCGTGACAGCCGTGACCCGCCGTGCGCGCTACCGCCGGGACCCGGTCATGTCGCGGGGCCGGGACGGTCGGGGCCGCCCCGCCCACCTGGTCTGCCAGATCCGCGTCAGGCGCCGGGCGGAGGCCGACACGTGATCGACAACAACACCTTGGCGACGACCGCCCGCCAGTTGAGGCTGATCCTCGATGCCATCGAGCGCGGCGACATCGACGCGAGCGCCACCGTCCGGGCACGCCTCGAAGGGGCGGCAACCGCATTGGAGGCACTGACGGCAGGCAACACGTAAAGCAATCGGTCGATTGCTATCGTTTGTTATATGATTGGAGCATGAGCACTGCTTCAATCGCAGCCGCGATCGACCGCACCCGTAGCCGCCGCGCTCGCACGACCGAGACCGCAACGACCGGGAGCGCCGTTGCCTACCTTCGCGTGAGCACCGACGAGCAAGCCGAGTCGGGAGCCGGTCTCGCCGCCCAGCGCACCGCCATCGAAGCCGTTGCCGCTGTGCGTGGTTGGACGATCACCGCCTGGCACGAGGACGGCGGTGTGAGCGGCGGTAAGGCACCGCACCAGCGCCCCGGTCTCGCCGGCGCGCTCGACGCGGTGCAGACCGGCCAAGCCGAGCGTCTGATCGTCGCCAAGATCGACCGCCTGTCACGCCGTTTCCGGGATGCCGTGGACCTGATGGAAACCGCCGCCGATGAAGGCTGGCCGCTCTACATCGCGGACATCGACGCCGACCTAACGACCTCGAACGGTCGCCTAGTGGCCCGGATGCTGGCCGCGATCTCGGAGGACGAACGCGACCGTATCCGCCAGCGCACCAAGGCGGCGCTGGCGGCGAAGAAGGCCGCAGGCGTTCGACTCGGTCGTCCGTCGACGTTGCCCGCCGAGGTCGTGGCCCGCATCGTTACCGACCGTGCGTCGAGCATCAGCTTCGGCAAGATCGCCGCCGCGCTCAACACCGACGGCGTGCCCACCGCACAGGGCGGCAAGCGGTGGTACCCCGCGACGGTGAAGGCGGTCGTCAGCGGCCAGGACGCCGCGCGGATGCGGGCCGAAGAGTGACCGAGAGAAAACCCATGATCCCCGGTGCAGTTTGGTCGAGGAGTTGTCTCACCGCAGGGCCTCGCCGACGGCCATTACGGTACAAATTGACCTTCAGGTGGCCGTGCGAGGAGTTGGCCTTCGGGCCGACGGGTTCCGCCATTCTTCATCTGGATGAGGCGGGCCAATGATCTGACCCGCGGACCGCGCCGCGGTAGCGGTAAAAATCTCCTGTAGCCATGCGATAGGGCAACTTTCAGACAACGCGACCAGGGAATCCGTTTTGCGCAAGTGATAAGCGTGGTCGGCCCGGTCGCTGTTATCTCTGAATCGAGCTGTGCCCCAGACGATTAAACCGCTATAGGTGTTCTGTCACTAGACTATAGGTTTAGCGTCAATGGATTTCGATGGATCCGGGTGGTTCATGGGATGTGGGGTTAATCTCGCTAGATGGGTTCTGCAGGGGTTGCTGGGAACGTGGCTGCCGCTGGCCGCACTATGCCAGCCGCTGTGGGTGCTGATGTTGTTGTCGGAGAGGGTGATGGCGACGTTCCATACCGCGAACGCATCGTCCACACCGGCAGCGGTCCCCATCGCCCTCGGTGACGGCGGGCGCTGCGGAGGTCAAAAGTCGTCGTCGTCCTCGGCGAACTCGGTGGGATCGTAGGGCTCCTCGTCGTCACCAAAATCCTGGGTCTCAGCGTCCAGCGCCTCTGGATGCTGCGGCTGATCCAGCTTCTCGACGATGGCGCCCCACATTTCCTGGGGCACCACGGCTTTTACCGCGTTTTGGATGCGGTAGACCTGAAGCCGCAACTCGGCGATGTCGTCGCCTTGGTCGCGTCTATCCAGGAGCGACTGCAGCTTCTCGGCAGCCCTGAGGCCGGTGTCGATGCTGACCTCCGCGTCGTCGTCCACCAGGTGGCGGAACGCCTTGTTCATCGCGACCTCGAAGAAGGTCACCGGCAAGAGTGCCGTGGCGACCCCCTCGACGAAGTCGACGCCGTTTTCTTTCGCCCGGCGCTCGAGGATTGCACGGTACGTCGCCCTGGCGACGTTCTGAACAGGGAAGTGCCGGGAGGTGTGGTTGCGGATCGAGTCGATGGAAATCCGGTCACGCCCGTCGAGTTTGGTGTTGTCTCCCTCGACAGCCCGCAGGATCATGGCGTAGCTGAGGCCGGCGGTCAACATGTCGTTGATCTTCTTGCGCAGTTGGTCGTTTCGACAGATACGACACCGAGGCTCGAGATGGGACTGGCGAAGGAGAGCGGGCAGCTCCATCGAGTCGACTGTCTCGCCGACACTCTCAGTGAGCGTCTCCATTACCGTCATAACACTGCTCCAGATCAGCCCCGGCCTCTCGGCTCTGTCTACCGATTATTCCACGTAGTCATTGGCTTGTGCCCCAGGTACTTGCGGTGTTTATGCGGTATTACCCTGTACTACCGCCGATCGTCTCCATGCTGCATCAGAGCTCTTCATTCAATACAGTTCTGCTACAGCTTGATTCGCCGTGTTGATTCGCGTCGATGAGGGGGGTCGGCGATGACCACCTTCCACCCTCGCGGGACGGGACCGTTCTCTTCGATGCTGAGTTCGAAGTAGTCCGGCGGCAGGGGATCTGAGTCGCTGCCCGGCTCCCGCTCAAGGGCTACCACAGGTGTTCCGTCGCCATAAGTGTCGTATGACGCATAGCGAAGCAGCGCTTCTTCCTCCGTCTCCCCCTCCGGTGCGAGCCGTCCTACCGTCGCATTCTCAAGTACCTGGCGTACCCACGCGAGACACAAGTGAAGCTCGCGCGCTTCGTCGCTCGTGATCGGATTGCCATCACGCACATGGTGACTGATGGCGTACGCCACCGCATTGATCTTGTGCCGGTGCGCCCAGGCGTACCGAAAATCATCGGCCAGTCGAACGTCCGACGTCATGTTGCTACTTCCTTTCTCCGCTGACTGTGTTGCCTGTCGTCCTATCGATCGGCTGCGGGATGTTGAGTCTCCCTTCGCCTTCGCCTAGTTCATGTTTGGAGTGCCGAGATCTCCGTCGTCACCGACTCCCGATCCGGTAGAGGGCATTTCGCCGCAACACGGGCACCTCTCTTCGGCCAGCTCGCCGGTGTCGCCCTCGGGCTGCAGCCCGTCAGGGTGATGCACGATGGTGGCGTAACCGTCCATCCAGTCGACCGGGGTGAAGGCCGGCTGGCCGTCGGAGTAAGTCGCCAAGTCCACCGTGAATGTCCCTTCCTCGCCGTCCTTCTCGTAAGTGAGGTGGTCGCTGAGTCGCCAGCAGGCTAAGGTGGCCATCTGCTGCCACTGAACCGCCTGCGAGAGCTCCTTCAGCATCGCGGTGCGCACCTCGACATCGAGCTCCGAGGCGGCATTAACCTTGGCGGCGACACGTCTGATACTCCGAGACCCTAACGCGCAGAAATACTTTCCGTAGTCCTCAGTGGTGGCCATCGCCGACTCCGTCGTGGTCATCGGCAATTGGCGCTTCGGCCGAAAGCGGCTGAGCGAGCCGGAGGATCTCGTGCGCGAGCCTGACCCAGGCGTCGGATGAAAGGGTGATGACCTCTACGTCCTCTCCATAACCAGCATGTTCGTGCAGATCCCCGCAACGACACACGTGTCCCGCCACATCCACAGGGTTCTCTGGGTCCTCGACGTCTTCTGCGACGATCCTGATCTGCCACCGCGGCGCCGTGGGATCCCGATAGCACGTGCGACTAACGAAGAGGCGCACCTCACCGCCGTCGATGGTGGTGATGTGGGGGTCAGTCATGGTTTCGACCTCGGCGGGCTTGGCGCTCATCATCGCGTGGTAGTCGTACTTATCGAGCTCCTGTTCTTCGAGACAATTCTCACCGCCGACGCCCTCTCCATATTCAGACATCTGTCGCCCCCTCGATTCGGTTGGTGAATAGTTGTTTTCGTTGTGGCGAACGAGATAGGTCTTTGTCCGGATCGCCCTGACGCGCCAGCCCGTTGAGGAAGTCATCGATCAGCTCCGGGCCGTCGTGAACGATCGGGCAGGCGGGAGCCTCCAGATTCCGGAAACCCTGGGCGATCTCCGGTGGGAAGCCGCGGTCCTCCGCATAATCCGCCAGCGCCTCAAGCGGGCACATCATCGCCAGCCGCTGGATGCTGTCCAGACACATTTCGGCCTCGTTTATCACCTCTTGGTAATCGGTGGTCTGGGGGAAGTTCCGCGGTCCCCCGTTCGCTCGCAGCGTCTCGATGAGGGCCGCGGTCTTCTCGGCGGACGGATCAAGATGGGTCATGACGCCTCGATTCTGTTTGTGGATAGGTGATTTCGTTGTTTCGAACGCCATGGGTCGCTTTCGTCACCCGATGTACTCGCTCACGGCGAGGAAGATTGCCTCCTCATCCTCATGACCCGTGCGATCGTCGCGGTGCAGAGACACCTCCGTGGCGGCCAGCCGCTGGACTATGTCGATGCACAGCCCGCGCACTTGATCGAGATGCAGAACTTGGATCTGTTCGGCCAGAGTGGGATCGGAGAGGCCCCCCACCTCCATGTCGTAGTTCTCTTTGGCGTAATCAACTATTGCCCGGCGCGACAGTCGCCATGCCACGGCGCTCATCTCGTCCCAGGCCCAGGGGTTGATTTGCCTCTCGTGGAATGAGATGGCGTCGTGCAGTCGACGCAGGCGCTCTTCCTGTTCCTCCGGCGTGGGCAGTGGTGTGGTGTTGACGTGCTCAGCGAACGCACGGACCGAATGCACGGACAAGAAGAGGATTTCCGCGAGCACCGACGGGTCTGCGGCCTTGACCTCGTCCACCACTCCCTCGTGTGGTGCCGGGACCACGGGAAGGCTTGGGATGTGCCGCCCTTTGTCGATCTCGTCAAGCTTCTCCCGCACCTCGCGGAGATAGCTCATGGTGTCAGCGCTGAGAGCCTGATGGCCGCGGTCGGGATCGGGGACGCCCATTGTGCGGTCGCCGATGTGGTCGATGAACAAACGTGCGGCCCACAGGTCGACGCCGAAAATCTCCGCGATCTCTGCCGGGTCCGCGGCCTTGATCTCGTCAACCACTGCTTTGCGTGGCCGGGATGGCCGGGGCCGAGGGAAGGAAATCGGGGTGCCGGTCCAACACCCTTCGCACGTTGGCGAGGTAGGTCATGGCGTCGGGGCTGAGAGGAGCGGACATGTAGGGGTTTCCTTTCTTGTTGGGGTCCGGGCAAGTGGTCATTGCGATTCCTCTCGTGTTGGTGTCACCGGCCCGCTGGCCGGGTTTGGGTTGCGGATGGGTCGGACAAGTCGGACACTTCCCACGCAGATCGGTCGTGGCCGTCGATGGTGGTGAGCCAGGCACTGTGGTGTTTGTCGCATCGTGAACGGCCCGGAGAGTGCGGCTCGGTGAGGCAGTCCACGCACAGGCCCTCGGTGTAGGCGGCGTTCTGGGCGTCGGTCGCCTTGGTGGCGGTGGTGACAACCGTCGCCCCGATGATGTCGCAAACGTTGGCGACGGCATCGGTTTCGGTGATCTCCGGATCGTGCTGCCCGTGGCCGGGTGGAGGGCGGCGAGAGGTGGGGGTGGGGGACGGTGTCGTTCCAGAAATGTGGGTACGTAGGCGTGCAGCCTCTGCATCGTCACCCCCACCCTGCGTGGTGTCTGTCTCTTTAGTGGGGTTGGGGGCAGTAAGTAACATTTCTGGAACGAGAATCGTTCTGGGGTCGATGTGCTCGGCGAGCGAGTGCCTCCACCACACCGACCCCCCGTCGTCGGTGCGAACCTCTTCCTCGACGGTGAGCACGCCGAGCATGTGCAACGCCTGGAGCTGCCGGTCGATGGTGTTGCGAGGCTTGTTGAGCCGCTTGCGCACATCGGTGGTGGTCGACTTTGGGTGGGCCGCCACGTCGTCGATGATCGCCAGCCGCAGCGGCGGCATCGAGTCGCGCGCGCAGCGGATCGCCAGCCGCAGCGCGTTGTGACGGTTCATGCCGACCGCGACGGCTCCCCGCACGATCTGGGTGAGTTGCTTGCCGAACCGGGTGGGCATCTCGGGGGCGTGGGCGTCGATGACATCGCCCCGGTAGTCGTATTCGACACCGGTCCGGGCCATGGTGACGAGGTTGGCGGCGGCCATGATCGTGTCGACCTCGGCCCCGTTGAGCGTGATCGGCTCGGGGTTCATCCCGGCGAGCACCCCGGCAACCGCCTGGGCCAGCTCGGCCCGCATCTGCGCCTCGGAGCCGGTGTTGCTGATCGCGCGACGACCTGCCGCTAGCCTGCCCTTGGTGTCGCTGGAGTCCAGCCGGACCAGCACGAAACGGTCGCCCATCGTGGCGACGACGGCGTGCGCGGTATCCCAGGCGGTGGTGACGGCACCCACCACAACGATGCGGCCCCGCCATTGGAGGGTGTGTCCGCCGTCGGTGCCCACCTCACGAACCCAGCGCCCGTCGTAGATCTCGCGCAGCGCGGCCAGCACCTTGGCGCGGATGTTGCGGTCCATCGACAGGATCGACGTGACGTCCTTGATGACGAGCAGCCCACGGTCGCCGATCCTGCGGAGCAGCCCGCCGGTGGCGTCTTTGGCGCGGTCGCGTCGGGGTGACGCCGACAGCAGCGCCCCCTCGGATGCGATGGAGCTGGTGACGACGGCACCAGCATCGTCGAGCGCCTGCACGCTCTCGGTCTTGGCCACTCCCGGCCCGCCGACGACGAGCAGCCAGAGCGGGTCGCTGCCGTCGTCGAAGCGCTCCACCGCTGCCGATGCGATCAGGACGTGGAGCGCGTCGGTGTCATAATCGTCGCCGAACCAGCGGGTGAATACGTCACGCGCAGCGTCGAGGGGGATCGGCTCGATAGGTGGTCGGGGTGGTTCCGGCGGAGGTCTGGGTGGCTCGATGTCGGCAGACACCGGAGGCTGGTGCGGCTTGACCAGCTGCCACAGGTCCTCGACGGTGTGCACGGCCATCAGGTAGTCGTCGAGGCCGGTTTTGGCGTCGGTGTCGGGCAACCACAGGTATTCGACCCTGGCCCCTTTGAGCGCCAGGTAGGCGGCCAATGCGCGGGCGGCCTTTTGCACTGATTCCTTGCGGGCGACGTCGCCGTCGAACGCGAGGATAACGCGACGTCCGTTGAGCGCGATGTCATACCAGTCGGGGATGGCTGTCTTACCGCCCGATGCGTTGGTGTGGATGAAGCTCCACACCCCGGGCAGATCGACGATGCACAGCCCATGCAGCGCGCCGCAGTCGGCCTTCTTCGCGCCTTCGGTGATCCAAAGCGGCACCGTGGGGTCGGCGAGCATCGGCCCGACACCGGGCGGAATGTCCAGCCCGTTGGCCTGCTTCCACGGTGTCTCGTACTTGACGAATTTCCCCTCACGCAGTCTCGGCTGGTCGGGGCGGTACTGGTAGCCCCGCGTCGACCCGCGAATGTCGAGCAGCGGCACCAAGAGGCCGGGAACGCGGTCGCGGGCGGCCTTGACGATCTTCAGCTTGGCGAGACGCCTGCAATCGGTGATGGTCTCGTACCCGCGCAGCGCTGCGTACTCCGGGGTGATGCCTGACTTGGCCAGGATCGCCAGGTGATCATCAGAGAGACGTCCATTGGTAGTGGCCTCACCGCCGCTGTGCCCGTCCCGCGTCGCCTGATCACCTATGCTCGTGCTATCTGAAACCTTTGACGCGGGTTCGGTGTTGGGTGCCTCGGCGTTATCGTCGGGGCACTCTTGTTGGGCGGTCATGATGCATCGCACCGCCCAACCGCGTCATCGCTCGGCGACGGATAGCGGGTGAATAGTGAAACCAGCAGCAGGGCCTGCTCACTGCTCAGCGGTGTTGCATGGTCGGCCAGTTCGCGAGCGCGGGCACGGATGTCTTCCATGAACTGCGGGGGCAGCCCGCCGTTCTCAGGCACGGTGCGATCCCCGGTGCGCCACCTGCTCCTGCTCAGCAATGAACTTTTCGACAAGAACGCGGCGGTATCGAACCCGGTTGCCCACCAGGTAGAAGGGGATGAAGTTGCCCTCATTCCGCTTCTTGCGTTGAAAGCTCTCCGAGTAGCCGTAATCCTTTTTCAAGCCCCGTACGCTCAGGGACTCACTCTTGTGCTCGTCGGGCATCTCGCCCTCCCACCCGGCCCCGTTGGTCGGGCCGCGACCGGGGGCTGTTTTGCCCCTCAGTCCTTCTGGAAGCTGGGGCGCGAAAAAACAGGGTCCTGGCGCGAAATGGGCCGTTGAGCCGTGCGTTAAGGGCAGAAGCGTCGAAGTGGCCAGTTATGTTGACGGCGGGCGCGAAAAGCAGGGTGCTGGCGCAAAGTCGCTCTTGCGCTATGTCTGACGGCACAGGCGTCGAGGCACAACGGGCCTCCCTGATTCCAGTCGACGCGGCCACACCACCGGGACTTCCACGGTGCTGAGTAATCGACTGTCATGCGTAGCCATTGGTCTGCCATTCGGGGCCGACCATGAACTGCTCGACGCTGACGTCGGTTGCCCGTGAGTCGTAGAGGACATCGTTGAAGTCCTGCGATCAAAGTCGTGCGGGAAAGTTGCGGCGGGAAGCGGCCTCGCCTTCATCCCCCGGGGTTTTCTGATCCAGTGTTTGATCGCGCACGTCCCGACGTCTTAACGACGCTACCGCCTAGATGGAGAAGCCGGGGGTCTCCCCCGATGTACGCGATGGATGAAGATTCGCACGCTATGAAGCATGCGGTAGTGATGGGCATGGGGCTTCGGCCCAAGGGGGTCGAAGATGTCAGCGGCCGTCGACGAACCGAGACAGCGCCTCGGCAATGGCCTGATCCCGCTCGGCAGCAGCGTGCTGGTATCTCATGGCTGCGCCCGGTGTGCTGTGCCCAAGGCGTGACATCAGCTCGGCAAGGGTGGCACCAGTCTGTGCGGCCAGCACAGCACCGGAGTGGCGCAGGTCGTGAAACCTCAGGTCCGGCCTTCCGGCCGTCTCGCGGGCCTTGTAGAAGTGCCGGTAGAGGGTGGACGGCGCCAGGTGCCCGCCGTGCTCGGCCGGGAACAGCAGCGAGTCGTCATCGACGGCGACGTGTGCGGCCAGGTGCTGCGCGATCACGGGCACCAGATGCGGGGGCACCGCCACGTCGCGGGTACCGGCGTCGCTCTTAGGGGTGGTGATCGCAAAGCCGTCGTCTACGCGCACCACCGCACGCTCGACACGGATCACGCCCCTGCCCTTGTCCGGGTCGAGCACCGCGTCGCGGCGCCGCAGCTCGGTCAGCTCCCCGAAGCGCAGCGCGCACCAGGACGCCAGCAGGACCATCGCTTGGTAGGGCTCCGGCATCTCGGCGGTCAGCTTGGCCAGCTCGGGCAAGCTGGCGGGCCGGATCTTGTGCACCCGCTTCGTGCTCCCGGCGCCCCGCAGGACGCACGGATTGACCAGGGCCTTCCCGTCATTCACAGCGCTGCCCATGATCGTTTTGAGGAGCCCGTAGCAGTGCGAGCGCAGCGTCGGAGTCTTGGTGCCGAACCTGGTGTGCCAGCCCCGGACGTCCTCGGCTGTGATCGACGCCAGCGGCAGGTTGCCGAACTCCGGGACCAGGTGCTCGTCGAGCAGCCAGCGGTAGTGCTCGCGGGTGCGGTCCTTGAGCTGACGGTGTCCCAGCCACTGGTCGGCGTACCCGGCGAAGGTGACCTTGGTCTTGGGGGCGGCCTCCGGCGGCTCCCACGCCTTGCGGATGATCTCGGAGTGGCGCAGCGAAAGCCAGGCGCGGGCCTCGGCCTTGGTGAGGAACAGCGTCGGGGCCTGATGCCGGCGGCCGTCCGGGCCGAAGTAGCGGGCCCGGTAGCCGGTTGCTCGCTTGTCAACCGAGCCGAAGGTGCCCGCCGAGCGGTTCTTACGGCCTGCTCCCTGTGTCACTGCGCCCTCCTTGGCCGGGACCTGAGCAGGACCTGACCAGAGTACATTTTCTGCCGGAGATTGCTTGATTCTGCTAGGACCGTTGACCCAGGTCAATGCAGGTGAAAGTGTGTTTCTGCTGATGAGCAGCCTTGCCGACAGCAACTGAGGAAACTGGTTCAATCCCAGTATCGCGCACCAGCATCGCCGCAGTTCAAACCATGTTTCTTGTCCCTGGCCGGGCGGATTGCAGTCAACATGCAGGCAATGACTGAGCGACGGTCGCCGTTGCTGGCCCCTTGATGGCCCGTAGGGGATTCAGTCACGGGGGTATAACCCAAGACCTCCATGACAACTGGAACGTGGGTTCTCGCACCGATCAGGTGTGGACGATCCAGCCCGCTTCGGTGTAGGGAGTGGGTTGCTGGGGATCGTTGAGCGTGATGTACAGGTCGCCTCCCGTCGGCATAGCGAAGCCGACAAATCCATGTGCGGTCTGCCCGTCGTGAAGGCCGCCCGCTTGCAGCGGGGGCATCTTGTGGAGCCTCTGGTAGTCGACCGCAAGCGTTGCCGGCCGGGGCGCGTCGTCGGGATGGGTCCATGGCTGATCGCCGCCGCCGTATCCGGCAAATATATAGTTCTGGTCGAACTGGAAGAACCGGTGGGACGTCCCGGTGATAGTCAGTTCCACCACGTTGCATGCGGAGCCATACGTCGGAATCGCAAAATGAGAGGCGCACCCCGGCGGTAACCACGTTGCACTGTTGACAGTGATGTCGGCGGTCGCGCCGCCGGCCGCCCGCGCATGGACGGGCACGCCCATCTGACCGATCGGGAACGGTGGACTCTCCGACGTGGGAGCGGCCGAACCGGAAGGACACGAGCATGCGGCAATGACCACGGCGACCGCGGCGGCCACAATCCTAGATTCCGCCCGCACCCCGGGAGGTTACCCGCGGTACTGCCGCGAAAAACGCGGGACTGTCTGATGCTCGCGGCAAGCCAATTCGGGGCGTGGTTGGTTTGCTGAAGGCGAAGCGGGCGCCCGGCGTCCTCGCCGGCGTGCCTGAACCGATACTCCGATGCGAGAAAGTACACGGCGACCAAGAACGTCACTGGTATGAGCGCCGGGTCGAGATGGGTGGCTCGGACGAGGAGCTCTATTACTCGATGGTCCGGCTCGCGGAGTCGATGGCGAACCTCGATTGGCCGTGGCTGGTTGTCCAGGACGCCTACCTCAAGGCTTGGGAGTTTCGACCGACCCGCGCCGAGGCGCTGCATGCCATCGCTCGGCGGTACCGCGAAGATCAGCGCTACCTGCCCGGTCACTTGTTTGCCCAGCGCGCCGCCCAAATCCCGCTTCCCGAAAACGACCTCTTGTTTGTCGGCGCAGACGTCTATGCCTGGCGCGCGATCGACGAGCAGGCGGTGTGCGCCTCCCAGCTCGGCAAGCATGCGGAGGCGTTTGGGCTGTGCCGGCGCCTGCTGGCGCTCTCCGACATCCCCGACGTTGACCGGCAACGGATCGCGGTCAACCGCGACGTCAGCGTGCCGGTCATGCTCGAGGCGGCGTCATCGTATCCCCCCGACGCGCTGGTGCAGCGTCTGGTCGCCGGTCTGGGCGAGGCCAAGGTGGTCGTTAGCCTGGTCGCTGGACCGGACTGCGAGACCACCGAGCAGGCCATTAACTCGTTTCTGAACTGCTGCCTCGATGCGTCACTTTGGGTCGGGCGCTTCTTGGTGGTCGATGCTGGCCTGTCAGCCCCCGACCGCGCGCTGCTGCGTGAGCGCTACAGGTTCCTCGAATTTGTCGATTGCAGCCCCGGCGACGGGCCCGTCGCGCAGCTCGCGCAGCTCCGCGCTCAGATCCAGGGACGGTTCTGGCTGCACCTGGGCCAGGGCTGGCGGTTCTTTGCACCCGAGAATTTCGTCACCCGCCTGATCGCGGTGCTCGAATCCGAACCACAGGTATTCCAGGTGGGAATAAACTTCGCCGATGCTGTCAAGCTGACCGGCGTCTGCGCGGCCGAGCAGGAGGTGCGCCGCTCATTCCACGCCGGTCGCTACCTCCTAACCGACGCAGTGGCCAGCGGCCCGGCGATGTTCGACACCGCACGCCTAGATCGGGCCGGCAGCATAGGGGGCAGCGACCCAGATCCCATCGCCGAACTCGGTTGGCGGGCGGTCGCTGTCGGACTACAGACCGCCAGCCTCGACGAGGTTCTCTGCATCGCCTCAATCCGACCCGCGCAGCAACCCAAAGCCCCGGCACGGGCCGCCAAGAAGACCGCAGCCCGATCCGTGCAGCAACCCAAAGCCCCGGCACGGGCCGCGAAGAAGGGACGTCGGCCGAAAACACCTCCTCAGTGACCGGATCGACGCCCGGCGATGTTCGATAACCCATTAATACCCAGCCCCGACCGCGCGCTGCTGCGTGAGCGCTACGGGTTCCTCGGGTTTGTCGATTGCAGCCCCGGCGACGGGCCCGCCTCTTTGGTGGCCGCAGTCGGTGCAGCCAGCTGATGGACCGTCAAGCATCAGATTTAGCGTCCCGGCAAACACGGGCGGGTTCCCAATCTCTATGCGCCGCAGGATGTTTGGGTTGGGCGGGTGTCGAAGACCGCGAGGGCGGGGCCCGCCTGCGGGTTGTGGAGGCCATGTGCTTGCGG
>Ga0306926_10002551_pt1 | contig 18536 bp, 12 predicted proteins | sample flu12Cox44000178_FD_203759 | JGI IMG/M metagenome (GOLD analysis project Ga0306926, IMG submission 203759) | Lab enrichment of tropical soil microbial communities from Luquillo Experimental Forest, Puerto Rico - flux8day.12C.oxic.44.000.178 (v2)... | ecosystem: Environmental > Terrestrial >... | reverse complement strand
TGTTGTTCCACGATAATAATGTCCCCTTTTCTCCAAAATAGAAATGTCCCCTTAATAAGACTTCCGAAAGGAGGTCGGATTGGGGCGGACAGAGATGAGCAAGGGGGAGTTGCGAAGGGTGGAAGTGCTGGCGCGTGTGCGGAGCAAGCATCTGCGGATTGTAGATGCCAGCAAGCTCTTGCAGGTGAGCTACCGGCAGGCGAAGCGACTGTGGAAGCGATATCGGGAGGAGGGTGCCGCAGGGCTAAACATGGCAGTGTGGGCCGGCCCTCGAGGCAGCATGACGGACCTTGGAACCCTAGGTGGAACCTTCTCTGATGGTCTCGGCATCAACGCCTCCGGCCAGGTGACGGGGTATTCCTTTTCAAATAACGGTGAGGTTGCGTTCCTATATACTCCGAGTGCGGGAATGGTTGACCTGAACACCTTGATCCCGAGCGGCTCCGGATGGACACTTCTCGCCGCTTATGGCATCAATGACGCCGGGCAGATTACGGGTTATGGAACGATTCCCAATGGTAATGGCGCCGCTGAGCCGTTCCTACTCGTACCGGTGGTTCCATTCTCCGCCTTTACTGCCGACCTCGAGATCAGTGGCAATCCGCTCAGCAGCTTCGAGATTAATGGTAGCTTTACTCTCGGCGCCGGCAGCCACGGCATCGATCCCGTAAACGAGCCGGTCACGCTTGCGCTGGACACGTTCTCCATCACGATTCCGAAGAAATCCTTTACCAGGACCTCCACGGGAGCCTTCCAATATGAGGGCAGCGTACAAGGAGTGCCCCTGGAATTTCGAATCATACCAGTTACCAACGGCTTCACCTTCACAGCCGAGGGCAACCGCGCCACGGGGTTGCCAGCCACCAAACTTGTGACTGTCACGCTGACGATCGGCGACGACATGGGCACGAAAACCGTAAGGAGAGGGAGTTAGCAACCGCTCTCGGCGGAACAGTACTCTTACCACCAAGCGGCGGCAATGTTGTCGCATTTCGTTCCGCACACGCCGGCGCGTCAGCGATTGTGAGGTCGCGATGTCCCTCATTGGCGCCCGGGAAAATTTTAATAGCAGTCTCGATGGATGTGTAGCAAATGGCCGAATGGTGAAGGAGGCGGAGAAGCTCCGTGGCCTGTCTCTCCCGAAAATTCCATGCAGGTCATGCCGGCCGGGGGAAATTAGCCCCTGCCCTGTAGCCTACTGCAGCTGCAGCAACAGAGAGGGCGTTCAACGCCGGCGCACAATTTCTTTTTGTTACTGTCAGAATGCGGCGACGCATAGTCTCGTTTCCTTTCTTACTTAACTGCAATGCCATGTGGGCGCGCGGGTCCGGTGGAAAAGGCGGTGTTGAAATCCAGGTTGAAGCTCGGATCGAGAACGAGATCGTGTTCGAAGACATGGGCTACGTGGATTTTGTGATCGCCTTCTGCGTGAACTTTTCCGAAATTGTCTTCATTCAAAAAGTAGTCGCTGATGACAAGCCGCTTTTCGTCGGCGGTCAGGTTGATGTAGTGAGGCCCCGAATTCGGCCCGAGATCAAGAATCTTAAGGATGCGAGGCTCTTCTGGATCCGAGATGTCAAACATCACGACTTTCCCCGCCTGATTCATGGAAATAAAGAGCCTGCGGCCGTCCGATGTCACGCTCATCAACTGCGGCCAGCCGCCTTTTTGTATCGTCGAAAAATCAAAGACTGCCCGCGCAGTCCCCTGGTGCGTGTTTAGCAGATAGAGCTTGTCGTCCAGCATTCCGGCCGTGTAGCCGCGCTCGTGCGGATCGTGGGGAATGAGTTTGACATCAATCGTGCCGCCAGCATTCGGAATGCCGATAGTACGCAGGATATCGCGACGCTTGAAGTCCCACACGCGCACGCTGCCGCGGAGATCGAGTCCGCCAGCCACGGCGTTGAGCGTGGTCGAAGGACAAATGAAGTCGCTGGTAACCATCAGATTGAGTTCAGGGCGCACAGAAATACCGTGCGGATTGAAGCCGTCGGCAGGGGGCTCGTCCGGAAACTCCTTAATTAGATTCAAATTCCTGTCGAATTCAGCGACGCGTCCCGGCGCATGCCCGTGCGCGCCGCCCATCATGGTGACCAGAAAGCCTCCATGGGGCAGCGCGTAAAACTCATCAGTGATCGCCGAGAGAGGCGGGTCCGCCGCAGAAATGAATCTGGGCTCATCGGGATCCGAAACGTCCCAGAAGAAAATTTCTTTCTGCCCTTTCAGAACGCTAAGCAATCCGCCACAGGCAACGACCTTCCCGTCTGCCGAAAGGCCAATGTGGTGGAATTCGTTGCCCGTAGCCCCGGGGTTTGGGAGAGGGCTCGTGGCGATAACCTTGCCGTAGTCTCGGGAATCCTCGTCGAAATTCACGACTGCTAGAAAATCGGGGTTAGTACGCGCCTGGTCCCCGGCGCAAACGAAGAGGTGTTTCGCTTCGTGGCGCGCCCGCTCGTGTACCGACCGGAAGAATTCCTGCGTTGCTTTGGTCACTGCCTTCTTGAACGGTTTCGGGTTCTCGAATTCGAAATGCTCCGGATCGATTTCGGATTGGGCGTAAGTGCAGAAATGCGCCACTGCTGCGAAGCCCGCCAAGAGCATTAACCTCCTGATACTTATTAGAGATACGGCTCTCATACCATCCCTCCTTAACGGCTTCAGAAAGCCCGCAACTCCAGCACGGCGCCTTCGGCGCGTTCATGGTTGGGCACGCGGCCAGTCACCGTCACCCAGATGGTGCTGCCATTGGGCGAAGTGGCGATGCCGTTGAGCCGCGCGGGGCCCAGCGGTCTGTCATCTGCGAGCCGCACGTGCCGTACGGAAACTACAGTTCCGTCTTGGCGCATGCGCACGATGGTGTTGTTTCCGCGATTCGCGACATAGAAATCAGAGTCTTTGTCCAGTGTTGTGTTACTCGAGAAATTGGAATCCGTGCTTTCAATGCTCACGGGAGCGAGATCACTGGGCTCGTTCAAAGCGTCCGAAGTCAGGTAGCGAACACCGGCCACATGGAAGACCTGACCGTCATCTCCAATCGCAAGCACTGCGATTCGATTTTCGAAAGGTTCACTCACATAAAGGATCCGCGTAGGTTCCCAGTTGAAGAGCACGCCCAATCTTGGAATCGTGTGTCGGGGACTATCGCTGTCTCGGTCGTCGATCTCCGCCCCTTCAGCACTCATTGAATGGTCCCGCTCATCGAAGTCTCGACCGATCAAAGGGGCAATGGTGCCGGGTAATGCCAAGCCATCCACACCCTTTGCGGTGTGTTCTTGCACAATGCTGCCGTCGGCCAGCACGACACAAAACACGGCACGCGTAGAACCATCGGGGGAGTGGCCGAGAAAGGCTGTACCCACAGCGCCCGCACTTAAAAGTCCAGGCACAAGTTGCGATGGCCGTCGGGGCGTAAGATCGCCGGCGAAGACGCCACCGGCCTGCGCGTCCGGTGCGCCCGCCAATCCGATTCCGCTGGGATCAAGGATCGTAGAAGTGCCAATCCCGTTAAGGCCAAATGGAGCATTCGCGGGCCATAGCCGTCCAAAGGCGTTGTTGATGGAAAGTGCCAGCGGATTGCTGGCGCCCGTGAAGCTGGCAGTCGCGGCAGCCGGATTGTTTATTCCGTTGCGAAAGGCAGGGCTTTGCGCGGTGTAGAGCTGGACTTGCCCGTCGAGCGCTGTCGCTTGGCCGTCCGCTGAAGCGAAATCATTGGGAATCAACAGCGTGTCGGTTTCCGTTGGATCAATGGAAAGGAAGGAACCCTCTCGCTGATCAAGATTCGCTAGTGGGGCGCCGAAGTTGGAGCTGCTTGCCACCAAGATGCGAACTGGATCCAGAATGTGGCCGGGTTGCGTGAAAACGGCAAAGTTAGGCTTGTCATGGATGGGACCGCCCGGCAGAAATCGCCCAACCGCGCTGATCGCTGAGGCTCCGGGAATCCCAACCGCAACGACGCGTCCCCTGAGAAATGGAGGCGCGTGGTGTTCACCCTCCTGGGCAGCGGCTGTCGCCAGAGCCAAAATACAGATGGCAACAGCCCACACGGAATTTCTGCTATTTCTCCACATACGGTGCTTCCTTTCTTTTTGTTGGCAGTCTCTGTTTCAACGTTTGCAGCAAACGTCATCGTCGCGGTCGCAGTCCGTAAGCGAACGGAAGTGCCTGCGAAAGAGCTGCCTGCTGACTTTCCTGGCCAGCGTGTGGCCATCTTCTAGCGAATGGCGATAGTGGAAGCCAGCGTAGATGCGTGCCAGGAAGACCTCGTCGAAGAGGTCGCGTGTATCGTCGAAGGTATGTGTGTGGAGGCCGTCGCTGAATGCAAGGCTGTCGACGATGACATGCACCTTATCTGTTCCGAAGTAGTCTTTGATCAAAGTGGAGACTGCCCCGGTAACACACCCATGTGCGGCTGGATATTCAGGGTGGCTGGGAGTGGTGCCCAAGGGTGTCCAGTTGGGATCAGGAGTAAGGTCAGGGTTACCACCGCCGGCGCGAATCGCGGTGACAGGCCGCCAGAAGTTGTAGGTAAACTTGGCATTCCAGCAACCGATGGCTGAATCAGCGAAGCCCGTCCACAAGATGGCCATGAGCCGTGCCGAATCCATCAAGTTCAAACTGTAATTCTGGACCAGATAGCCGAAGGCCCGCGCATATTGCTGAGCAGTATGTTCGGTCCAGAACAGTCCGATTTCGCTTTGTTCCGCAGTCCGAATCGTGCTGTTCACATCGCCGAGAGCGCGAACCTCTTGGTAGTCATCAGTCCACTCATCGCTGTCAAGGGGCGATGGACCTCCAGGAAGGAACTGGCCGACGCTCTTCATGGTGAACGGGCGCATCTGGCCGAGCCAAGGAGTCAAAGCTGGGGCGAATTTGGGTGGCGTTGGCTGCCAGACGCCGGGGCCGCTTCCCGGTGTGTAAGGCACATCGGCTTCGAGACCATCGCCTGTGCGGGCGGCAATAAGCGCCGCGGCGGCGGCTTCTCCTACGGGAACGCCTGCGGCCTTTGCTTCCGACGTCGCGTTGATTCTTGCCAGCGAGTCGTTGAATTGCGAGTCGAGCGCCACCTGTTGCGCAGGAAAATAGTTCACAAGCACGCGATGGGCGGCTGCGACCGCCGCTGCTTCGGCTGAGGCATTTCGCGGCGCCTGGGCTTTGTAATAAAAGGGCTGAAACTCGCGTTGAACGGAGTTGACCGCATCGTACACAGCGATGCTGGTATAGGCGAACCAAACGGAGGCGGTCGAAGAGGCTTTGCCACTGTTCGCGACGATGGTCGTGGAAGCGATTTTGTTCCAGTCGGTAACGACGTTTTGTGCCGGGCATGCAATGGAAGCGAGCGAGAGAGCGGCAAAGATCAGCGTGGTTCTAATGAACGAGGATTTCATGTATCGCTTCTCCTTCGGAAAAAGGCTAGTCACGGGCATCGACCAACGCGCGTGGTTGGCTTTGCCACGGTTGAACTCCCGCTCGTCAAAGCACCGAAGCTTTTCGACCGGTGCTCACGAAAAGGCGCTTTTGCAATAAGGGCGGGCCTTCTATCCCTGTACAGCGCAAAGTCGCCGCAAATCTAATCATTCGACTTGCAAAAAGCCTGTTACCCTAAGCTTCTCGACTCTCCGATTCGGAATGGTCCCGTGAAAGGCGAACCCAGCGAGGTCTCCCTGCTGCTGCGGGAGTGGCGGCACGGAGACTCCAAGGCACTCGACGCTCTGTTGCCAATCGTTTATGAGGAATTGCGCCGTCTGGCGCACTTTCAGCTACAAAAAGAGCGGATAGGGCATACTCTCGAGAGCGCGGCCTTGGTAAACGAGGCGTACTTGCGCCTCACCGGGCTGCATGCTCCCCAGTGGGAGAGCCGCACGCATTTCTTCGCCATTGCGGCCCAACTTATGCGTCAGATCCTCGTGGACCACGCGCGCCGTCATGTGGCGGCAAAACGTGGGGGAGGAGACTTCAAGTTGTCGCTAGAGGAAGCGACCATGCAGTCCAAGCAAAAAGATGTCGACGTTCTTTTGCTAGACGATGCCCTCAAAGCTCTTGCCAAGATCGATCCACGACAGAGCAAAGTTGTAGAATTGCGCTTCTTTGCCGGACTTACACTCGAAGAAATTTCGGAAGCGCTCGAAATTGCTCCGGCCACAGCGCAACGCGATTGGACAGCAGCGCGCGCCTGGCTGCATCGAGAAGTTTCTAGGAAGTCCGCCGATGAGTAGCGAACGATGGGAGCGGACGAAGCGAATCCTTGAAGAGGCTCTGCGGCTCCCGTCCGAACAGCGAGAGGCCTACTTAGAATCCGCTTGCGGTGCCGACGATGAACTCCGCTCCGAAGTGGAATCGTTGATCTTTTCTCATAAAGCGGCGGGCAGCCAGTTCCTTGCTGTTCCCGCCCCGGAACTTCTGCTGACTGCTTCAAATGCACTCATTCCGCCGATGAACCGATCAATCGGAAGGTATCGGCTGCTTCGAGAACTTGGCCGGGGCGGCATGGGACAGGTTTGGCTCGCGGAACAAACGGAGCCGGTGAGACGCCAGGTGGCGCTGAAATTGATCAATGGCGGAATGTTTGACAGCTCCCTGTTAGGACGATTCCAGTCAGAACGGCAATCGCTCGCGATTATGGATCATCCGTCGATCGCGAAAGTGTTCGACGCTGGCGCTACAACCGACGGGCAACCTTACTTCGTGATGGAATACGTACCTGGTGTGCCCATCACCGATTACAGCGATGAGAAGAAATTCACGATTCCTGAAAGGCTGGAACTGTTTATCAAAGTGTGCGAAGGCGTTCAGCACGCTCATCAAAAGGCCATCATCCATCGCGACTTGAAACCCGAAAACATCCTCGTTGTCGCAGTCGACGGTAAGCCGCTTCCCCGGATCATCGACTTTGGACTGGCCAAGAGCACAAGTCCGGAACTATTCGGTGCAGCTCAGTTCACAAGAGAAGGGGGTTTTCTGGGAACGCCGGGTTACATGAGTCCGGAGCAGGCGGACCCCAGTGTGACTGACGTTGACACCCGAACGGATGTCTTTTCACTGGGCGCCATTCTTTACGTTTTGCTCAGCGGCTCTCCGCCGTTTGACAGCGAGAGGTGGCGGAAGCAGCCGCTTGAAGTCGCGCTGCGGCAATTGCGCGAGGAAGATCCGCCGCGCCCAAGCACCAAGGCCGGCACGCAACGCAACTCGACGAAAACGATAGCAGAGACGCGCAGAACGCAACCAAAGGAACTCGTTAGCCTGCTTCAGGGCGATCTTGACTGGATCACGATGAAGGCCCTGGAGAGGGACCGCGCACGGCGTTACGCCACGCCGTCGGAACTCGCGGCGGACATACACCGCTATCTTAACCATGAACCTATACAAGCACGGCCAGCGAGCCTTCCCTATCGCATGAAGAAGTACATTCGGCGGCACCGAATCGCCGTCGCCGCGGCAACCACGCTGACAGCAGTCTTTGTGGCCTTCGCTGTGATTCAGGGTGTGCAACTGCGAAGAACTACACGCGAACGTGACCGCGCCGACCGCATCGCTCAGTTCATGACAGGTATCTTTAAGGTTTCTGATCCAAACGAAAGAGTCGGCAACACGGTGACAGCTCGCGAAGTTCTCGACAAAGCAGCACAGGATATTGAGATTGGCTTGGCAAAGGACCCGGAGTTGCAGGCACGGATGATGCATGTCATGGGAAAAGCATACTCAGATCTGGGGCTTTACCCTTCCGCACAGACACTATTCGAGCGCAGCATAAATATCGGCATCTCTGCTGTCGGGCGGGACCCGGAAACACTGGACACCATGAGCGATCTGTCTTGGACGCTGTTCGAGCAAGGCCGTCTCTCGGAGGCGGAGACTCTCCAACGGAAGGTTCTGGAAGCGCAAAGACGCGTGCTTGGACCAGACCACAAAGACACTTGGGGGACCGTGGACAATCTTGCCGCCACACTTCACGAGCTTGGGAACCATGCGGAGGCGGAGAAACTACAACGCGAGGTATTGGAGAGGAAGAAGCGCATCCTCGGACCAGAAGCTTTCGATACCCTAGCAACGATGGATAATTTGGTGGGCACGCTGAGCCGCGAAGGTAAGCTGGCTGAGGCCGAACAGCTGGAGCAAGAAACCTTGAAAATTCAACGTCGCGTGTTTGGGCTTGAAAACCTTGGAACCATTAGTTCGATGATGAATTTGGCCGCTGTCCAAGCGGAGATGGGCCGCTACGACGAGGCCGAAAATGGATTTCGTCAAGCCCTTGAGCTTGAGAAACGCGTTCTGGGCCCAGACCAGCCCGAGACGGCTCTCACGACTTACAATCTCGCCTGCGTTCTGGCACGACGAGGGCGGCGCGAAGAGGCCCTTTCACTTTTGCGGCAAGCCGTCGACCACGGACTGCAGCCGCGGATTGACCTGAAGATCGAAAAAGAACCGGATTTTGATTCACTCCATGGCGATCCACGCTTCACCGCGTTAGTAGCACATGCCAAAGAGCGCGCTTCCGAGCAAAGACGACATTAGACCCAGAGAATTGAATCCTCGTTTCTGGCTCAAGTGATGGGCCAAGAGCCGGATTAACATGTCGTTCTCGAAAACTCCGTCCGACTTCAAAATCAACAAGATACGGCGGGTCTGCTCAACATTGTTCGAGGGTGAAGCTCGACACTACCAGAGTTTTGGCTGGGAATGAGGAACCTCGAACACGCGGCGCTGTAAATCCTGGAATCCAGGATCCCGCCGAAGCGGATCGAGCATGGTTTGCGTCGCGATGTTGGTGAGCATGAAATCGCGGTCGCGATAGGCCCGCCCCAGACATTGCAAAGCCCGATCGTTGTCACCAAGCCCCACGTAGACAAATGACAAGTAGATCGGTGAGATCCCCGGGCGACGCGCCAGTTCCGCCAGTAGTTTTCGCGCTTGCTCTTGTTTCCCGCTTGCAGCGTACACGTATGCCAGGGTCGCTTGCTCGGACGTGTTTGGATCTAGCGCTAATCCTTGACGAGCCTCGGAAATGGCTTGCAAGGTTAATCCTTTTTGACTATAGGCAATTGCAAGCGTCCGGTGAGCATCGGCAAAGGTCGGGTCCAGCTCGATGGCATTTTGCAGTAACTCGATCGCCCTGTCTGTCTGCTGCGCTGAGCAAAGCAGCGCAGCCTCGTCCGTATTAATCACCAGCGAAAGGGGATCCAATTCGCGCGCGCGCTCCAGCTCGGCCAGCGCCTCTTGTTGGCGGTTGGTATCCCAAAGAACGAAGGAGTACCAATGGTGCAGTGTTGGATCGTTCGGATTCAACTGCAGTGCGCGCTTATATTCACGTTCCGCGCCGACTAGGTCCAAGTAGATCGTGTCAGTAAAACCCAAAACTCCGTGTGCGCCAGCGAGCCTCTCGTCGAGTTGCAAAGCAAGTTCCGCCGCCGCCCTGGCTTTAGAAGAAGTTTCGTTCGCCGGAGTTTTGCTGAAGTAAGGCAGGATCGCGTAGGTTTCGGCCAAACCGCCGTAAGCCAGAGCGTAGGTTGGATCGCGGGTGATCGCCTGTTGGAAATACGTAATTGCCTTATCAAGGCTGGCCTCGGTGCGTTTGTTCCATTCGTGGCGACCACGCAAGTAAAGTTCATAGACTTGGGGATCAGCACGCTCTGCGCTCGTCACCCGGGCGCCGGGACTCAGGGTTACGCTGATTTCCTGTGCCACGGCCTGAGCCACATCAGTTTGCAATTTCAGGATGTCCCCAACGTCGCTCTCATAATTCCTTGCCCAGATGTGAGTTTGAGTACGCGCTTCGATGATCTGGACACTGATCCTCGCACGGTCGCCCCATCGCCGGACGCTGCCCTCCAGAATATAGCTCACGCCCAGTTCCCGGCCGATCTGGTCTACGGATTTATTGCTGCCCTTGTAGGTCATGGCTGACGTGCGGGCAATTACACCCAGTTCCGCGTGATTCAGCGCTGCAAGGCGCGTAATCATTTCTTCGGTCAATCCGTCACTCACAAACTCCTGCGCCGGATCTCCAGTGAGATTCTGGAAAGGCAGAACAGCCATCATCTGCCTGCCGGATGGATACTTGGGGCGCACCAGAAAGCGCTTTGCCCAGGGGTATCCTGCCGAAAGAAAAACAGCAATCACTACCACGACCAGGGCGCTAGTTTTGGCCCAGCGACTGTTTAGGGCCGGCACTTTGCCCTGAACCGGTTCCGCTGTGGGCGGCTGAGACTCGCCATTTCGGATGGTTCTCACCGGCGCGACAAAGCGGTACCCGCGTTTCGGAATCGTCTCAATGAACCGCCGGCTGTCCGGCGCTTCCCCCAGAGCCCGTCGCAACGCGGAAACGTGCCACGGAACACTGGCCTCTTCTACGACGGTTTCTCCCCAAACCTTTTGGAGCAACTCTTCTTTTGTAACTGGACTTCCCTGAGCCTCGACGAGGAGGGTGAGGATCTCTATGGCTTTGGGCGTCAGGGCCAGACGCTCACCACCTCGAAATAGCACGCCCCCAATCGGATCAAGGCGGAAGGAGCCAAATTCGTAATGTCGAACCGCGGGCATTTACAGCGACCCAAGAAATCCACAACAAAATACCAGCTTTCGCAAAGGACTTCCAGACACCTATGTTTCTACGATTCCTGCCCAAGGCAGCCCAATCTCGGACCCGGCGGCCTGCTTGGTAATGAAGGAGAAGTTCTCCTGTGCGAGGAGCCAAACAATTGACTCTGCCAGGAGGTGTTTTGACCCGTCAAAAGGCAGGTCCCCATGAGCGTTAATCAGCTTCGTACTTATGTTCTGCTCGGTGTCGCGATCATCTTCCCATCCGCGTCCGCCGCCGACGTGGTCACCGAGTGGAACGAAAAGGCCAACACGGCGGTGCTGGAAGCCAAGATATTTTCGCACGCCGCCTCACGAGTCATGGCCATCGTTCATTCGGCCATGTTCGATGCCATTAATTCCATCGAGGGCCGCTACACGCCCTACAAGTTCAAAGTGTCGGCGCCGGCCGGCAGTTCGCCCGAAGCGGCTGGTGCGGCCGCGGCGCATGCGGCTTTGGTGACACTGTTTCCCGAACAGAAAGCCGCTCTCGACGCTGAGTATGCGGCCTCTTTGGCGCAAATCCCAGATGGCCCGGGAAAGAACGCAGGAATCGCAGTAGGCGAACAGGTGGCGGCCAAGGTCCTGGCATGGCGCGCCTCGGACGGCGCCGACGCAGCGAACACGTACCGGCCGGTCACTACTCCGGGCACCTACATTGCGACACCTCTCCCAATTGGCGCGCAGTGGGGAAGCGTGACGCCCTGGGTGATGGAACGCGGATCGCAGTTCCGGCCCGGTCCGCCCCCGGCGTTGACGAGCGCCGAATGGGCCGCCGATTACAACGAAATAAAAGAAATCGGTGGCAAGAAAAGCTCCAAGCGAACCAGCGAGCAATCGGAAACGGCGCGTTTCTGGGTTATCACGGGCCCCCAAAGCTACGATCCCATCGTGCGGCAACTAGCGGCCCTTCCCGCGCGAAGCTTGAGCCAAAACGCGCGCTTGTTTGCGCTGGTGGAGATGGCCGCCGCCGACTCCTATATCGCGGTTTTGGACGCGAAGTACGCCTTTAATTTCTGGCGGCCGATTACGGCGATCCGAAACGGGGATATGGATGGGAACGACACCACGGCCTGTGACGCGGGCTGGGAACCGCTGGTTGACACGCCGCTACACCCCGAATATCCGTGCGCCCACTGCATCAACTCCGGCGTAGCAAGGGCGGTGCTAGAATCCGAATTCGGAACGGGTCCGAATCCGTTGACGATGACGAGTCCGACAGCGCCGGGCGTGGTGCACAAATGGGCCAGCATCGCGGAATACGCTGAAGAGGTTTCGCTCGCAAGAATCTACGGCGGAATTCACTACAGGAATTCCACGGTGGTGGGCAAGGCCATGGGCAAAAAGATCGGGGAACTGACCGTCCAGAACTATCTGAAGCCGGTTCGTTGATTTCGACGGCCCGCCAGCTTGAGTCGGGCACTTCCTCGTCGCTTCTGTGCAGGTAATGAAGTTGCGGTCGCCACGATCTACGGTGTAGTCCATGCCGGGCCGTAGTTCTTTGACGCACAATCTCCGCAACACGCCTCGGAAAATGCCCGCTGGCGTCAATTAAAGCCTCTAATTCCCTTGGGGAGGTACTCCTTGCGGACGTGAACAACCTCGCCCTGAAAACCCTGGTGGACAGTATGGCCATGTCGCTATCAGCGGCCTCCATCCGCGACTACTCCCAACATCGTGAAAGCCGTAGTCCACTGCGCAGCCGACGATCTGTGAGTGTAAAGATTCCATAACCATGTCGGCAGCGAAATCGGCAGACGCTTTTTGGCCAGACGACAAGGAGAGGGGTTTCTTCAAGCTTTTGTTGTTATTGCACACGAAGGATATTTATTATTGGCGAGCCTATCGAATCGAATGATCGGAGGCGAGATCATGTGGGACAGCAACGGAGACATCAATGGAGGCCGCGTTCAACAGGTCGACTCAGGTGACATGCACGTCAGCGGCAAGATCGACTCGGGCAGCTTCGTCTTCCTGGTGAGCACAGGAGGCTCGATCACTGTCGACGGCAAGATCGATGGGGTCAGCCAAGTCATCCTCGTGAGCATCACAGGCACGATCACTGTCAAAGGCAAGGTCGACAATAACAGTCAGGCCACTCTGAAAGCGGCTGGCAGCGTCATGATCGGGACCGAGGGTGGTGATGGTGACAGAAAGATCGACAACCATAGCAACGTGGCGGTAGTAGCCGGCGGCGACATCGTCCTCGGCGGCAAGATCGATAACAACTCAGCCGTCGACTTCAGGGCCCATGGTGGCATCAGCACTGCGAAAATCGATGGGACTTCCATCGTTCGCCTGCTCGCGGACGGTGATATCTCGGTGACGGATAAGATCGACGGAACGAGCCGAGTGGATATGGTGAGCAACCGAGGCTCGGTGACAATTCAAGGCAAAATAGACGGCGATAGCAAGGTCTCGCTAACGGCAAAGCAGGACATCGGAATTGGATCCAACGCCAATCTGGGTGACGGCGACCGGAAGATTGACGGCAACTGCCTCGTCACTGCGATAGCTGGCGAATCAGTCTCGGTGGGGGGAGGAATTTTCAAGGACCAAACGCACGTGGACTTCGCGGCTGTGGGTGGCGTCCTCATCGGAAAGGATATCTCCGGGGGACCGACCGTCCGGTTACTCTCGGCGCGCGGAAAGATCGTCGTCACAGACGGCATTTCCGACAACGGGACCACAGTGAAATTCTTTCCGCCCGGCGCGCTGGCGGCGAACATCAATGGCGCCCAGGTGACCGAAGAGGAGTGGGCGGCTCCAGACATGCTTCCTATTGCGACGGCCCGGCTTGGTTACTGGTGGGAAAACTTTCCGCAAACCTTTGGCTATGTGACGCCGTTCCGGGTGGTTCCACGTTCTGTCGACGACATTGTTAAGGCGATTAAGACGCTTGACGGCCCTGTGCCGGTCAAGGCAGTAGGCGGTGGATTCTCGTTCTCTGAGGTTGGCCTCCCCTTCCAAACTCAGCAAAGCGTCGACAATGCCTCCACTCAACTACGAGGCAGGTGGCAGCAACAAGACATGCGGCATGTTCTGGAAGGGCTCAACGATATTCACGCCGAGCCGATGGACCTACTGCCGCAGGCCGTAGACCGGAACCTCGATTTCTCGACGGCGTACGATCAGGGGCAATTGCGTCAGATCACGGCTAGCGGTTCGCAATTGCCCGGTTTCGCCAGGAATGCAGCCTGTCTGATCGACACGAGGTCGCTGGCCTCGAGTCTCCAAGACCAGTTCCGAGACATCAGAGTCAAGGTAACAGGGACTTCGCCGGTTCTGTTCCATGCCGAAGCAGGGATCACCATGCTGGACTTACAGCAGTTACTTGACCACCAGCAGCCGCGGCTGGCCCTCCAGGCCCCCAGCGCTGGCCCCTCTGGTGCGACCCTTGCCGGAATGCTGTCAACTGCAACCCATGGCGCGGAGTTTAAGGCACCCCTGCCCGCGGACAGCGTGCGAGCCATTCATCTGGTCGGTCCTGGCGGAGAGCAGTGGTGGATTGAGGGCGACGTGAGAGTGGCGAACCTGATGAAGCTCCAACTGCGCTATCCCCAAATCGACAAGGCCCACTTCATCGCAAAGGGATGGAAAGGGATCCCAGGCCTCACGGCTCAGGACGTGCTCAATGCCGTGACTGTTTCCATGGGAACAATGGGTGTCATTTACTCGGTGGTATTGGAGGTGGTACCGCAGTTCGGAGTACGCCAAGTGGTCCACCCGACTACTTGGGACGATTTGCTTTTGGCAGCGGATGTCGTTGAGCAGGACCTCCGGACCGGGAACGCCGCCGCAAATAAGAGAGTGCTCAACGTGTTGCTGGATGGGAGCCTCAACGGCACTGGCATCGCTAACAATGATAATGTTTTTGCGCATGTGCGCATTAACCCCTTCAATTTCGACTGTTGGGTGATCAATCAGGAGGTCACTCCCAATCTGCCCGACGACGCCAACAACACGTCTCCCGACTACCTTGGATCCCTATCGCCAGCGATGGCCTTGAGGGCCGTGGACAAGTTTCAAAACAAGCTGGCCCTCGGCCGCGTCTTCGACTTTTTATCGTGGGCCACGGACGACCTGGATGTGGTCTTTAGCGACCTTGGCCAGGCCAGCAGGCTTCTGAGCTTCATCACAGGGCTCGGTGACGTCTTCGGCGGCACGCTCGCGGCACTCAGCGTACAAGCGGCCGCCAATGTAATGAACATCTTCGATCATCCGGATCGAGGACAGCAGTTCCTCGGGGACTTGGTCAGCGGAGTCTTCCATGCGCTTCACGGGACTGGGCCAGGGCAGAATTCCGACACCACCTCTGTGCCGTACCAATTCGGCGCAATTGGCTGGCCGGCGCGCGGGACGCCCGGACGAGGGATAGAAATCGCGCTGGACCCCGAAAATGCATTCACTTTCGTCCAGAAGGTGCTGTTCGACGATGTCAGGCGCAACTTCATGTCAGAAACGAGCCGGCCACTGAAGCCGCTCATCGGGTACATTGCTATACGGGTGTGTGAAACTACTAAGACCCTGCTAGGGATGCAGCAATACGCTCCATTTTCCGTGATGGTTGAGGTGGCTGGCTACCGAACGCCGGAAGCCGACGAGGTCATGGACCAGATTCAGGCCAAGGCGCTTGCGTTTGCCCCTGACGGGCCGAAGCCGCTGCTGCACTGGGGACTAGAGAACGATCAGGTCACGGGGGCATATCTTAAAAGCACGCCCTTGGGCCAACCGTACAAGGGTACCCTCACCCGGCTGGAGGCGTTCACAAAGATCCGGGACTTTCTCAAGATGGGGCACCCTCCGGTGTTCGATAACAATTTCTCCACGCGACTGGGGTTGTAGCAGGCCCAAGGGCCAGACGCAAATCATTCTTTGGTGACCCGGTTGGACTTATTCGCCTCAGGTTTTGGCACGCAGCCGATTTACCAAGAGATCGTTTTGTAGTATGTGGTCGTTGAGACGGGTCAGTGCAGTTACGTCTGGGAATCGAACCCACACCCGAAGCATGGGACGTGATGTTATGAATTGTTCGTGCCAAGCTGTGGAGCGGGAGTCGCCGCAGCTCGATCTGAGTGCGATCCCGACGCGGCATGTCCCAGTCCGCCCCAACTGATATCGATATCGGCCGCTTCTATACGCCGCAGCCGGTCCAGCGGAAATTTCACGCATCAGAAGCCCGCTATCCGTTGCTCGAGGGCGGCCGCGGCGGCGGCAAATCGACTGCGCTGCTCTGGGAGGCAATTTCGCAGTGCCTGCTTGTGCCAGGCGCGAACTGCCTTCTCCTTCGTCGAACCCTCACTGCGATGGAGCTAGGCGGGATCGAGGATCTTTTCAAGAAGCAGGTTCCCCGATCGCTTTATCGCAGCTACAACGCAACCAAGCATGTCATCACGTTTTACAACGGCTCGAATCTTTTCTTCGGGCACGTCAAGGCGGACGCGGACTTGCTACAGTACCAGGGCGCCGAGTTTCTTTTCATCGGCTGGGAGGAGCTCATTCAGTTCACCTACAGCCAGTGGGATTTTTTGAAAGGCAGCAACCGCTGCCCGATCAAGACCTAAATACAAGGGCCGCAGCTATGCCGTGCGGCCGCGCATGGCCGGCGGCACCAATCCGAATGGCAAAGGTTCGGGCTGGGTGAAGGCGCTGTGGATCACGAAGCAGCCCGTCGGCGAGATGGCCGCGAAGTAGGATCCGACAGAATACGAAGCGATTCACTCGACCTACGAAGACAACCTCGTTTATCGCGACGACAAGAACTATATCGCAAGTCTGCAGTCGATCGTCGATCCTGTGCTGCCGCAGGCATGGATTCCCGGGAGCTGGGACATCCTCGCCGGCATTTTGCGGCGACAACATTTCTAAAGACAAACATTTCTAAAGACATTGACATCCGGGCAGCATGACGATTAGGATGGCGTTCGCTTCCCTCGCCATGGCAGCCTTCGGACCAATTTTGAGTTGAGATCGTTTACAGTGAGTTCGCGGCGATGGAAACTATATTTGTCATTACCGCTAATCGCTTCTTTCGAGAATCCCTGATTCGCCTTTTCCGGAGCGAAAAGGGATTCCGGGTTATGGGTGCGGCTGATTCATCACCTCTCCTTAGCGGACAAGGCTCTCGAATCAACCCGGAAATTGTGGTGCTGCGTCCGGAATGGGAAGACCGGTTCTTCCAGGCCACCCGCGCTATTCATCAGGCTACACCGCGGACGAAGATTCTCATGATCGGCATGGAAGACGACCAAGAGATGTTTCTCCGGGCAGTGCAGACAGGCGCAGAAGGCTATCTGCTGAGAGATGCGTCAGCAAAACAGATCCTTGCAGCGGTGCACCGACTCGAACGAGGTGCAGTGGTGTGTCCACAGCACTTGGAACGGGCCTTATTTAACCTTATTGCTGACGGCTCGCCTTTAAATGCTACACGCCCGCAGTCCATTTACGAACTGACGCCTCGCGAACATCAACTCACCGCGTTAGTTGCACAAGGGTTAGCAAATAAGGAAATCGCTGGACGCCTGAATCTCTCGCTTCAAACGGTGAAGAACCACGTGCACAGTATTCTGCAAAAGACGCAGTTGAAAAGTCGTGCCATGCTCACGCAGCTCGTGGAATCCCAACCATCGGGCAGCGGTCCAACTGGTACATTGCCCTCTCGCCTCTCCGTGTCTTCTTAATTTCCGCGCAGGGCACCCCACGAATGGTCTAATTTGGGCCCGAAAGACTAACGCCCATACCTGCTGTCCCGGTTCAGTACTCGGAACCAGTACGGGGCCTGGGTCGATTCATTACTTTTGACACTCCGATACAACAGAAAAGTAACGGACCAAATTTGGACCCGGATAGACCTTGCATGCGCACCTTGGCTTTGGCAAGGATTTCAACCCTGAGAGCGTTGCGTGGAACAAGAAAAGATTCGCGTTTTGATTGCGAACTCGACCAGAATCTGGCGCGACATGCTCTACGACGCGATTCGGGCCGAGCCTGACATCGCAGTCGTCGGTGATGTAACTGAAGAGAACGCGATCGTCTCCGCTACGGAGCGCACTAATCCAGACTGCGTAATTGTCCCCCTCGACGAGCCTGGCGCTGCCATGCCGATCTGCAAAAAGATTCTAACCAAGAGACCACATATAAGGATTGTGGCCATCGGAGAGGCTACAGACGTCGTGGAAATCTATTGGATGTGTGAAGAAGGAGATATTCGGTGCACTTACACAACAGCTTCACGCGAAGCCATCCTGCGGGCGCTCCATTTTTCGACCGCCTGAAGGGACAGTGCTGGCGGACGAGTCTGGGCCGAGGTGGGGTTTTTGAGGAGGAGGCAATGCGAGGAACAGGAGCGGTGGCTGCGAGAGGTCTGACGGCCCTGATCTGTTCTCTGTTGATGGTTTTCCAGCCGATTCTTGGCGCTCCGACTCCCTTGTCGACTGGGGCGGTTAATAGGGGCAAACAAGTGCAAGCGGCCGGTGCCTGTGCTCTGCCAGGGACGATTGTCGAGACGATGCCTTTCCTCCTTTTATTTCATTCTTTCCCAAAACCTGCTGCGGAATCGACCTTGATCGCTGTTGCCAAGCTAACGGGTAGGGTCGATCGAAACGGTCAGCCGCTTGTCAACGGAAGCATTGTGTCCAACGGCGACCTCCTAAGCACTCATGGAGATTCGGCCTTGCTCTTGGCCTCAGCCCCCCAAGAGAAAATTTGGCTCGGTCCCAATACAAGCGCCAGATTCATCAAAGAAGCAGGAAACGTGGTCGTGGCCTTTGAGCGAGGAACACTCGGTTTCCAGACGCAAGGCCACGTTCAAGTAACTTTTGAAAAGCACGACGGTTTAGCTATAAGAAGCCGCGCCAATTCTCCGGCTTTGGCTCAACTCAGTTTCGTCAATAACCAGGAGGCTCAGGTACGTGTCCAGGAGGGGTCCTTAGAGCTTGTCCAAGGCGACCGTTCCCTACTATTGCAAC
>Ga0306926_10002550_pt1 | contig 18548 bp, 18 predicted proteins | sample flu12Cox44000178_FD_203759 | JGI IMG/M metagenome (GOLD analysis project Ga0306926, IMG submission 203759) | Lab enrichment of tropical soil microbial communities from Luquillo Experimental Forest, Puerto Rico - flux8day.12C.oxic.44.000.178 (v2)... | ecosystem: Environmental > Terrestrial >... | reverse complement strand
AGCGCCATTCGGTCGTCGGTCATCGGGTCCTCGGTGGCTCTCGGGTGAAGCGTTGCAACTCACCTTAGCCGCCCTCCCCGGTGACCACCTCTCGCTCACGCGCGCGCCGGGCTCCAAGTTCTCGCGCGTTCCGCCCGACGCCCGCCCACTGCCGAATTTCCACCACGACCGCGGACGCTAACCGGCTTTGCGTCGAGATCATACTTTGCGGTGTCGGCTGTGATTGGCACGAGGACCGCTACGGGCATATCTCCCAGCACCGCCTCCACCCCGACCCCCTCGCCGCGGCGCTCGACAACGCGTCCGCCAAAAAGGTCCTGCCAATGCGTCTGCCTGCCCACCGCCTGCGGCCAGGGGATCTCGGTTCCAGCCCAATCGCGATCAGCCTCGCTGCGCACGGAAAAGCGCGCGACTGCGACGACCAGCACGTCCTGCTGATAGGAACGCGCAAAGGCGCAAATCTGGTCGACTTTGGAGCCTGTAGCGATGAGCGGCTCATAGCTTCCCTGGGCAAACAGTTTCGAATGGTCGCGGCGGTATCCCAGCAGGATCGCAATGACGGCCAGCTTGGCACGACCGTCCTGCCAGCCCTTGAGCATGTCGAGCATCGCGGTCCGGCGGTCGCATTTCAATAGCGCCGACACCTGCTCGAGCAGTCCGATCCGCGCTCGATAATCGACCGGACGACGGTTGTCGGGATCAACAAGGCTCAGATCCCAGAGCTCTGCCCCCTGGTAGACGTCCGCCACGTCCGGCAAAGTCAGCTTCAAGGTGGTCTGGACTACGCTGTTGCGGCTGCCGAGCCGTGCAATCCTCTGCTGGAACGGCAAGAAAGCGTTGAGAAATGCATTGGGCCTCGAGATCTCGAGGGCATCGCGCACGAGCCCCAGCATGGCCTCTTCATAAGCCATATCGGGTGACGCCCAGTGGAGCGTAGCCGTGCCTCACGCATCGACTTCACCATCACCCATTCCATACGCTCAGTAAACGAGCGCAGTTTCTTGGGGTCGAGGCTGTCGACGCCTGTCAGTTCGGCGGGCCAGGCGCCGAGCAGAAGCTGGTAGAACAAGTATTCGTCATTGCGATCGGGTGGCGCCGTGCCTTCCACGTCGCCGCGCCGGGCGCGCAAGATGCGGCTCCACGCCTGGACTTGCCGAGCCCATTGTTCCGGGATCTCCGACAGCACAGCGAGCCGCCCACGAGTATCTTCACCGCGCTTGGTGTCGTGAGTGGAAGTGCTCAGCATGGCGTGCGGCGAGCGCTCGGCGCGTTGTGCATTAGCCCTGTGGAACGCAGCCAGTGTCACACCGAAATGGTCGGGGTGGCCGCCCACCTCGTTCAGCGCTACAAAGCGGTTGTAGCGGTAGAACGCGGTGTCCTCGAGGCGCTTGGCCATGACCGGGCCGCTGTATTGCTGCACCCGCGGGCGAAGCGGACCACCGATTGCCGGCTAAAGCCGCTACGCGGCTGGGCCACCAGGTCGGTTGTCAAAAGCCGGTGCAGGAAATCGAAGACGCTCAGATCGACATCTGCCTGGTTTCGCCGGGCGTCAGCCACCGCCCAATCTATGTCACGCGATCGGCTTCCGTAGGCTCCGCAACACTGTCGATATAAGTCCGGTAAACCGGGAAGCAGGCTACAATCTCCTTCAGTGCGCGCTGCACAATATTGCGTGTGAAGTCGGCGGTTCGCGGGTTCTCCCTTGCGATGCGCGCCGCGTCCCGGGCGAGAACATTGAGTTCGCTCGCCATCTCATTGAGCATGGTGCGGACCTTACAGGCACGAACGGTTTCGTCGAAGGCGCCATGGTCGCCAGTAAAAGCCCGATAGAATTAAGTAAAACCCTCCTCGCCGAGCGGATCCACCAGTAAGCCGAGGACCAGATTAGGGAATTCGTAGCCGGTCGTGCCCTCGATCGGCCAGTCCTCGCGCAGCACCTCGTGGCGCGCGAGGATTTTCTCGACGATGACGTAGAAGGATCTGGGCGCCTGCTCGCGCAAGCGCAAGAGATATCCTTTTGGATCGAGTAGCCCGTCGATGTGATCGGAGGCAGTCCAGCACGTCGTCGCGCAGTAGCTTGAACGCGAGGCGGTGCGCCTGGTCGAACAATTCCGGCAATTCCATGCGCAAGCCGGCGAGCTCATTGATGTTGAAGAAGCGCCGGTAATTGATGTCGTCTGCGGCAACACGGAAGTGCGCTGCACGCCAGTATTGGTCCTGGATCAGCACATCCAGTCGCCGCTAGGTCGCGAGGTGCCCCGGCTGGCCATTGATCCGGTCGACCGCCGCCTGCACCGCTTGCCGCACATCACTGCGCTCCGGGGCGAGCGCGCCGAGCTCGGTCTTTAGATCCTTGGCGCGCCGGGCAATGCGCGGGCGCCACTCCAGCAACCCTGAAAACGCGTCACCCAAGCGCTCCAGCTCGGGGTGCTCATCGCCGAGCACGCGCTGGTAGTGCAGCGGGCAGATCGGCAGCTTGTGCGTATCGTAAGCAAATACCGCAAAGCCGCCGGTCTCCGGGTCAAAGCGAAGGGTGAGCTGACCGGACTCCAGCACCACCCCGTACTGGTCGCCAAGGAAGGGGACAAGCAGCTTGCCCTCAAGGTAGCGCCTATCCGGGTCCCAATCGATATCGAACCATCCCGCGTATTCCGACTGCGCGCCCCACTCGAGTACGTCGAGCCACCACGGATTATCGGCGCCGCCAACGCCCATATGGTTGGGTACAAAGTCGAGTATCTGACCGAGACCATTGTCGCGAAACGCCTTGACCATATCTTCAAAGGCCGTCTTGTCGCCGAGCTCCGGGTTAAGCTGGCCATGGTCGACGATATCATAGCCATGCTTACTACCGGGGCGCGCTTTCAGATAGGACGAGGCGTAAACGTGGCTCACACCCAGTCGCGCCAAATATGAAGCGAGCGCCGCTGCATCTCGAAAACCAAACTCCTTATGGAATTGCAGGCGGTAGGTCGCCCGGGGGATTGGTGACGAACCGGCGTCAGACATGTTCTTCAGTTTCGTCGCCGTTTCCGAGATTGTCCTCGGCTGGGAGGATCTGGGCAATGTCGTCGGAGGGCGGCTCATCGATGGACCAGCGGACCGTCCAAGAACCAAAGCTCCTGTCCGGAGCAATCTCGCCCTCCTGCCAGAACACGCGGCCAGAAACTGACGGAAATATTCGCGTACGAGCACCCGTCAAATTGGCGGCGAGCACCAATGTCATTCCTCCACCAAGGTGCCAGCGAACGATGACCGCGCCGTCGGCGAGCACGTCGTAGCGTCCGGCCGCGCGAATGGCGGTCAGTCTCGGCACGATCTCTGAGTGTCGCGTCGCAAGCACTCGGCTGTAAAAGTCGCACCAGCGGGCATGTGGCGACTGTGCAATGTCTTCCCAGTGGAGTTTGGCGGAGGCGAAGGTCTCCTCCGCCATCGGGTCGGGAATGCGCTCGAGTGCTTCCGGTTCTTGAAATTCCGGAAAGCGCGAGAATTCATTGCGTCGGCCTTCGCGCACTGCAGCGGCCAGCTCGGGTGCGAAATCGCAGAAAAATGGGAAGGGCTGCGGAGCCCCCCACTCGTCCCCCATAAACAGCATCGGTATCTGGGGCAGCAGCAGACAGACAGCGGCGATTGCCCGCACCGCCTCGGCCGGCACGAATTGCGTCACCCGATCCCCGAATTCTCGGTTACCGACCTGGTCGTGGTTCTGGATGAATGCGACAAAAACGGAGGGCGGCAGATCGGCGCTCGGCGTGCCTCGCGGACGGCCGCGATAGGGCATCAGCTCGCCCTGGAACGCGAAACCCTGCGCTAGAGCGCGGCCCAGTTTCTCGGTATTGCCTTTGTAGTCGGCGTAATAGCCTTTGGTCTCGCCGTTTGCCGCGACATGCAGTACCTGGTGGATGTCGTCGTTCCATTAGGCGGGCGAGGCGGCGGCCGGACGCCCGATGGGCGAAGCCGAGCTCGCGGTGCTCGACCATTTCGAGGCGGTCACCAAGCGGCCCGAGCTGATGCTGGAATTCACGCTGCAGCCCGGCGAGATGTACTTCATCAACAACTAGACGATCCTGCACGCGCGGACTGCGTTCGACGACGGCGACGCCGAGGAGGACCGGCGGCGGCACCTGCTGCGGCTCTGGGTCGATGTTCCGCAGATGCGGCCCGTCCATCCGCACATCAAGAGCGGCGGCATCGAGGTGGTGCCCGGTCGAACGCCCTCCTACGATTGAAGCAAGCTGACCAATAACCGGAACTGACGGCGCAGAGAAAGGACAGGTCATGATCGCAAACCCGATCCCCTGGCCCGACGACGCGCGCTGCGCGGTCGCGATGACCTGGGAGATGGACGCCGACAGCGCCTTCAACTGGTATAACAAGGACAGCGCCGACAACCCTGTCGCGGCACAGTCCTGGACGCGCTACGACCCGCTGATCGCGATCTCGCGCCTGGTCCACTGGTTCGCGCGGCTCGACCAGGTGTGCGACCACGTGGAGAAGCTGATGGCCGAGGGGCGCTGGACGCCGCGCTACGAGACTTTCCCGCTCTATCAGAGCCCGCTCTCCGAATTCTCCAAACAACGCTGAGGCCGCCGCCCGCCTCGACCAAACGCATCCCGCGCGCGATATACCGGATTATCGCGTAGATGATGGATCATTTCGCTGGTTCGCCCGATTGCTTTCGGAAGGTTCTGCCGTCCGGTGGTCGGGTGCTAGATTGTCGGTGATGACGACGGACCGCCGCACGCTGCGAAGCGACGAGCCGCTTGCGTCGAGTTCACGGTGTCGTGGGGCGAAGGGACGCTCTCGATGCCGACGATGACAACGCAACGGTTGCATGCCACTCTCCTATGGAACCCTGAACGGTAAGGGGTGCGCCATGAGGAGATCGAGACAACATGACACTCACAGGTTTCATTATTTTCTTGGTGATCGGCGCCGTCGCCGGCTGGATCGCTGGGCAGATCATGAGGGGTGGCGGGTTTGGCCTGGCCGGGAACATCGTTGTTGGCGTTATCGGTGCGCTGATCGGCGGCTGGTTGTTCGGCGTACTTGGTATTGCGGTTGGTGGACTGATCGGATCGATCGTCGCCGCAGTTGTAGGCGCGATCATCCTCTTAGCCCTTCTGCGGCTAATCAGACGCGTGTAACGGTGGGCCCGTCAGGTCATGGTCGCAGAAAAATTTTCTCCGCGAGGTTGGTCTTGCACCACCTCAGTGCTGGGATCTCCAGCCCCGACTCAGGTCACCCAGCCCGGCAGGCGCCCACACCAACTCACCCCAAAAATCCCGCGAGCGGTGTCCTCGCCGATCTACGAGCAAATGGAAGACCAGGAGCGGGTGCCCTCGCAGGACTTCACCACGCACCTAAAAGAAATGACTTATCGCGTCGGCTCGCGCCCATTGTAACCCCGTCCGTTGAAGGTCAACGATCCAACCTTCTCGACCCCAATCAACGCGTCTGAGCCGTTCCTGGTTCGCACCAGCGCCGGATTACCCTCGAGAAGATGGATCTCCCCTCAAACCAGCAGCCGGAGACGGAAGATGCGCTGAACGATCAGGATCAGCAGGCCGATGATCAAGATCTGCAAGGTCGAGGCGGCAGCGATCGTTGGATCGCCCTGCCACTGGATCTGCGAGAAAATGTGCACCGGGAGGTTGGTTGATTGCGGTCCCGACAGGAACAGCGCCAAGTTGATGTCCGAGAATGAGATGATGAAGGCGAAAATCGCGCCAGATAACAAGCTCGATCGCAGTAAGGGTCGGGTAACCTTGAAGAAAGCCTGCACTCGTGTCGCGCCCAGGCTCATCGCCGCTTCTTCGAGCCGTGGGTCCATGCCGACGAGCCCGGCGATGACGCTGCGGACCACATAAGGCGTGCAAATGACCAAATGCCCACACAACAGCGTCCAGATCGAGGCCTGCACCGCGAGCCGCGCGTAGAGCAGGTACAGCGCGGCGGCGAGCAGGATCTCCGGGACGAGGAGTGGCGCGAGAAAAAAGGTCTCGATCGCTTCGCGGCCGGCAAAGCGAAAGCGCACGAGCCCGACTGCGGCCGCGGTGCCGAACAGTGTCGCAATCGCCCCGGCCAAGAGGCCGACGACTAGGCTCACCCGGAAGAACGAACGAACATAGGCATCGCTGGCAAAGAATTCCGCGAACCAATGCAGTGTAAAGCCGGTGGGCGGAAAGGCGAATGCGGCGCTCGGCCCGAACGACACGCCGACAACGACTGCCAGCGGCGCCAATAGCCCGATATAAACCGCGCCGACCACCGGAAGAATGAGCCACGGCGCCCGACCCCTCATCGGCCCCGCTCCAAGCGCCCCGCACGCCGCGTCACGTAGAGCGCAGAAAATGCCAGCGCCAAGGTCAGCAGCACCAGTGTCAGCGCCAGGCTTGACGCGCTCGGCCAGTTGAACGAGACGAGCACCTCGTCGTAGATCTGCTGGGCGGCCATGCGCTCGCGCGAATTGCCCATCAGGGCCGGTGTCACGAAGGCGCTGATCGAGATGCTGTAGACGAGGAGAGAGCCAGATATCAACCCCGGCAGGCTCAAAGGCAGGATGATGCGGCGGAACATCTGGTGCCAATTAGCGCCGAGATTCTGCGCCGCTTCCTCTAGGTTCGACGGGATACGTTCGATCGCCACCATGAGCGGCAATGCCATGAAAGGCAGGAAGACGTTGACGAGGCCTATCACGACGGCGGTATCGGTGTAGAGCAGTCGAACCGGCTCCAGTCCGAGGGCAGCAAGAGCCTCGTTGACCAGCCCCTTGCGGCCGAGGATAACGATCCATCCGAAGACGCGGATCACCGCGCTGACCATAAGCGGCATAATCAGGAGAAACAGTCCGACTGCTTGCAACCGCGGGCGTGTCCGCGCCAGCCAGTAGGCAAGCGGATAGCCCAGGAGCGCACATATGAGGGTCGTAATGAGGCCGAGCCTCAGCGTTCGGGCAAACAGCCGTAAGTAATAGAGATCGGCGATCTTGCGGTAATTGTCGAAGGTCAGCTCTGGCAGAGCGACCCGCGTCGGAGAATAGCGGTGTATACTGAATAGCGCTACGTTGGCGAGCGGCACGATCAGCAGGAATACCAGGAACAGCGCATAAGGACCGGTCAGAAACGCCCAGACCGGCGGCGCCCTAACCGTGCTACCCGACTCGAGCTGCGGACCAACCTCGAAACCGGGTGTCGGATCGCTGGCCATCAGCCCCTCATCGGGTCCGCATCTCAGCGCCTCAGCAGCCGCAGGTCCGCGGGATCGACCAGGATATCGACCAGCTGCGCCGGTGCCCAGTCGCGGGCAGCGCCGGCATTCTTCAGCGCTCCCTGCAGCACTTGGCTGCCGGCGAGTTCGAGGTCGAGACGCAAATCATCGCCGAGATAGGTCACGGCAACGATGCGCGCTGGGAAACGGTTGTGTCCTGGCGTCCCCTCGGCGCCCGAGGCCTTGATCTGAATACGTTCCGGCCGGATCAGCACCGCGACTTCGGCGCCGTCGGCGGCGGCATCATCATCACCGGCGCTGCGTAGCCGCAGACCCCGCTCGGTTTCGACGATCACCTCGCGCCCGCGCCGCTCGACAATCATCGCCGGCAACAGGTTGGAGCTGCCGATGAACTCGGCAACAAAACTCGTCGTCGGCCGCTCGTAGATTTCGTCGGGGGTGCCGATCTGCTCGATATGTCCGTGCGATAAGACTGCGATGCGGTCGGACAGCGCCAGCGCTTCAGTCTGGTCGTGGGTGACGTAGATTGTGGTCTTGCCCAGGCGACGCTGCAAGCTCTTCAGCTCGTCGCGCATCTGGATCCGGAGCTTGAAATCGAGATTGGAGAGCGGCTCGTCAAACATCAGAATGCTCGGTTCGAGCACCAGCGAGCGGGCAATCGCGACGCGCTGCTGCTGGCCGCCCGAGAGCTGCGCCGGGAAGCGATCGGCGAGTGCCGACAAATCGACGAGTCGCAGGATGCGCCCGACCCGCTCGATGATTTCTGCCTTGGCGACGCGCCGGAGCTTGAGCCCGAAAGCAACATTGTCGAACACGCTCAAGTGCGGAAACAGGGCGTAGTTCTGAAAAACCAGCCCGACATCGCGACGGTGCGGCGGTTTGTCATCGAGGCGTTCGCCGTGCAAGCGGATCACGCCGGCGTTCAGCGTCTCAAAGCCGGCAATGCAGCGCAATGTCGTCGTCTTGCCGCAGCCGCTCGGGCCCAATAGCGAAAAGAACTCGCCGGCCCTTACTTCGAACGAAATCGGGCCGACAGTCACTTGCGGCGAATAACGCCGTGTCAGCCCCTCGACCTCGAGCTCGATGCCGTCAGCCATCACCATCCCTTCGCCGGCCCGCGCCGAAAACCGGGACCCGCTTAACCGTCCGGCAGATCGTTGAACCGTGGCTTGCGGCCTTCGCTGGCCAGCGATTGAAGCTGCATCGTCATGAAGTTACGCCCCGAGTACTTCCTTATTCCACCGATCAAGATATTGCGATTTGTGAGCGTTCATCTTCTCATAGTCGATCTGCACAACATTCTTTTCCTTATCCGATGGAAAATCATATTTGGTCAGCTCGGGTGGCAGCTTGGTTTTGCGGTTCGTCGGCGGATAAAAGAACCGCTTGGTCATCTCCATCTGGTATTCGCCAGCCATCGTGAGGTTGCAGAATCGGTTGGTCAACTCGACGAATTTGCCGCCTTTCAGCACCGGAAAGGCGGGTGCGACCAGCATTGTCCCGGGGACATATTCGATATCGACTGGAACCCCCTGCGATTGCAGGACGTGGGTCCGGCCGTTCCAATACGGCATGATGACGATTTCCTCGCGTGCAAAGGCTTTGAGTCCAGCATCGGCATTCTCAATGATGACCGGCTGGTTTTTCTTCATCAGCTCGGCGAGGAAGGCGATAGCTGGATCGATATTGTCCTCGTTGCCGCCGAGCGTTTTGTTCAGCACCTGCAGCCAGGAATTGCCAACCCAGCCATACGCGGGAATGCCGACTTGCCCCTTGTATTTCGGATTGAGCAGATCCTGGTAGGAACCTGGCTTGCTCGCCTCTTTGGTATTGTAGACCATGCCCATAATGACCAGAACATAGGGCGCGAACCAGTTCTTCAACGTGCCGCGCGGCGGCTCCTTGGCGCTGTCGAGAATGTCCTGGTAATTAGTGCATATACCGAGATCATAATCCTGCAAGCAGGCGCCGAGGCCTAGAAAACTCCCCTCCGCCTGCAACACCGACACCGTCGAGAATGGCGGGCTGCCGCAGCTTGCCATGGCCTTGGCGGTAATGACCGAGTCGATGCCGAATTCCTGGGTGACCTTGACCTTGTTCGCCTCCTCGAATTTCGGGCCCTCGATAAACGATGCGCGCAGTCCTTCGCCCCAGCTGGCCCCGGTCGAGGCTACCGTAAAGCTCTCCTCCGCGCGCACCGGCCAAGCTAATCCCAGCTCGGAGAGCGCGATCGCGGCGCTGCTCCATCCCAGCAAAGCCTCGAACTGGCGTCGGTTGATCCGGGTTGTCATCGATCTCTCCCTGGTTCGATCCGCAAAGCGCCGGGTTTTCCCCGGCAAATCCTGTGCCGCGCCGGCGGCTCGAGGGATGATCGTGGCGCAAACCGGGGACGCTTTCCAGTCCCGCCGCAAGCAGAAGCGTTTTGAGCGCCTTCACCGAACGCTTATGGCAAGCGGTCGGGTGCCCATCGCCCCGATGGCTTGCTGGTGACCGTTTATTGTCCGTAAGCCGCTCAGTGAGCGGGTGGTGCTGCTAAGTGCATACCGAGCAAGGGTGCGGCCGCCTCCGGCGGCAGTTTGGTGTATCCCTGTGGCACCTTGAACAGCGCTTCGTCTTGCTTACCGAGCTTGACGTCGCGCAGCTCCCAGTAAATCGTCGACCGCCGCCCATTCTTCGGCTCGAACTTGCCATCGCATCTCATGGGAATGCCGTCGCGGCTGAGCCAAAGCGAGCCAGTGATATGCCCGCCAGATATATCCTCCTCGATCGTATACTTCGTCGTCGCGATCCCGTTGACGGTTTCCTGCCGGGTCGGTTTACGCAGCAAATCGGGGTTGTCGAGGAGCGCGAACTCTTTGGGAAGGGCGAATTCGACCACCGTGTGAAGCTGCGGCAGGACGACGTCACCGTGCGCACTGCCGGTACGTAGGATGAAGACCGGGCTTATCGCCGGCAGGTCCTGCTCGTGTCGCTGCTCGCCCGGCATATGCCACATCCTCCCGACATAGCGCTGCCCGTCGACCGCTAATATGCGTTCTGCGGAGAAGCCCACCCGAGCATCGCCAAGGGTCTGGCCAAGGGCATTGCCCGACAAAATCAGCGACAGCAGAACGGTAATCGAGAAGAGACGGGTGGCGTGCATCGGTGTTCCTTTACCCGTGGCGCCTTACAGCCAGCTAGTGCGACAATAAACGTTTGTGAGCATAAAGTACCGGGCGACGACGGAGCCATCTGGGGCGTAACCGCCAACTTCGCGGTCTCCGATCCCGGGGCCGCCACTTTCTCCTAACCCAGCGCGCAGCCGATCAACTCTGGTGCCCCGCGTGCCTGAGAAATGTGAACGCGACCAATGGTATCGCGCACATGGCTTGACAATCGCCGCGAATGTTCCCTTTATGTTCTGGAACCTCTCAGTCCCAAACTGCGCCCGTTTATTTCCAAAAGCGTGCGAGGTGAACTGTCGGGATGGAAGCGATAGCCGCTATCCTCCATGCAGACCTGGACGCCTTCTACGCCTCGGTCGAGCAGCTGCTCGCCCCGTCGCTGCGCGGCAGGCCGGTTGCCGTAGGTGGCGGGGTTGTCCTTGCCGCTTCTTACGAAGCCAAGGCCTTCGGGGTCCGCAGCGGGATGCCGGGACGGCGGGCGCGCGAGCTTTGTCCGCACCTCACTTTTATCAGCGGCCATTTCAAGGACTACCAACGGCTGGGCGACGCCGCCATCAAGGTGTTGGGTGATTTCACGCCTCTCGTCGAGCGGATTTCCATCGACGAGGCCTTTGCGGATGTCGCGGGCTCCACCCATCTCTTTGGTCCGCCAGCCGAAATTGCGAGGGCAATCCGGCGGCGCGTGCGGGCCGAGCTTGGCCTTCCGATCTCGATCGGCGTGGCGCGCACCAAGCACCTCGCGAAGATCGCCTCGCAAGTTGCCAAGCCCGACGGGCTGGTGGTCGTGGATCCCGAGACCGAGCTCGATTTCCTTCGCGACCTGCCGGTCGAGCTGATGTGGGGAGTGGGCCCGGTCGCCAAGGCGCGGCTGGCCGAGATCGGCGTGCTCACCATTGGTCAGCTCGCGAGGACCCCACGAGGGCGGCTGGAGCCGTTACTCGGCCAGGCGATGGGTCAGAAGCTGGCGACGCTAGCGTGGAGCCGCGACCCGCGGGAAATCAAGATGCATCATCAAGCCCGATCGGCCGGAGCACAGTCGGCGCTCGGCACGAAGCCTGCCGAAGAGCGAGTTTTCCGCCCCACGCTGCATTATCTTGCGGACAGGGTCGGCACCCGGCTCCGGGCCAAGTCTCGACCTGGCCGGACTGTGACGGTGCGGGTGCGGTTCGCTGATCTCCGCTCGGTCATTAGCTCTGTCACGCTGCCTGCGCCGATCTCGGCGACTGCAACCCTTGCTGAAATCGCCGAGGATCTGGTGCATGGCATCCTGATAAATCACTCCGACGAGCAGGCCATCTCGCTGCTCGCGATCTCGGTGTCGAATCTGGAGAAACACCCGGTAGTGCAGCTCCAGCTGCCGCTTCAACTCCTAGATGAGAAGCGCCGTCCCGGCACCAAAAAGGGCATGGCGCGTCTGGTGGTCGACCGCGCAGTCGATACGATCCGCGGTCGCTTCGGATGGGAGGCGATCGGGTACGGGTTGGTCGCGCTGGGAGCCTCCCGTTCCGTTCCCGACGAGTTCCGCGAGCTCGCCGAAAGGGACCTATAACCGTCGCCGCGACCGCTTGGTCGCGCGCCCAGGTCGAAGCAAGGCTCGCGAACATGCTACCGTGTCTGATCGGGAAGGGGGCTTGTGTTGGCGTCCATAACCTGAGCCGCAGACTGCAATCGCAAGGTAACGAGCCCCGGCGCCATGTAAGCTGTTCCGGCGCTACAAAAATACCTCAACATCCTCGACAACACCTTCCTGTTCGACGTGGTGCGGGATCTCACTGAGCGGGGCTCGGCGACCATTTCGATATCAAGGCGAGGACTGATCGCGCGCCGAGGTAGTCGGCCGCCGCCGCGGCCCGTGTTCTGACCGATCGCGCGATAGCTCTCGCCGTTCCCCTGGTGCCTCCTTGTTGGGCCAATTTATTTCCCTGTTCGGCCGATTTAATTCCCTGTTCGGTCGTCTAGGGAACTTCGTTCCAAACCGGTTACATATCAACGGCTTGCTGACGCAGGAAGCGCCGTAAACCCGCCTACGGAACGATCGTTCCTAGTATTTTCCCGCCGAACAGGGAAACGCAGACCGCGCGACCCCACCTTTTGCACGACTGACCTCTCGGCGGGTGAGGTATCTCGGCGCCTCGTTTCCTGCGGGAGCATAGCCGTTAGCGTCTCGTCACGGCGCCAGAAACGGCGGTACAGCGCGGCCGAGGCCCGTAAAGTCCGAGGATAAGAAGCCCGAGCAGGGCAGCAGTTCAGCGAGATCCGATGTTGTCGCATCAGTCTCGTCGAACCTGTTCCGCGGGCTGTAAAGGTGGCGAAACCTTGCATATCGTCTCCCAGCAACCTTGCAGGGCAGACGTCCTTGGCAGGCCGTCACCGATCATCGCCGCGTGACGTGGCCCCAGCGGATCTGGGCAAAACTGACGCAGTTTGTTCGGATGGATCCGGCGCACCGACAGGCGCGCTGCGAGCACGGCGCGCACCGCGATGATCGTTGGGATTCAAGGGTAACCCCAGCCGTAATTGGCGAGGGAAAAGTTGGTGGTGTTCGGAACGAGATTGGTCCACATGCGACAGTCGGACATGACCCAACCGGGCGCTGGCGGGGCGGAGTAGGCAAGTGGCGGGCAAACGAGTCGCCGCCGCGGCGTCCCGTTTGGTACCCAGTACTCCCAGCGGTATCGCCCGATATTCTTGCCGAAGTACATGCGCTCGAGGTTCCGCGCCCGGGCGACCGACGGACCGTCATAGTGCTCGTGGACGATGGTGTCGATTGACTGCGTTTCGTGTTGCAGGCCCATGACGGGCACGTCGATAGTCGTCTCGATGTACTGCGTGTAAGCCGGAGAAGTGTCGGAAACCGGCTGGCAGGAAGCGGAGGGCGCTTGATAGATGTTTGCCACGGTGCCGTGCCAAATAGGCCCGACATCCGCGCCCCACAAAACCCAGCTATCGCCGCAGAAGTAGATATCCGCGGGCACACCACCGTCCTTGGTCTTCAGGACGACAGCGGCACCGGACGCTAGCACCGCGTAGATATCGCCACCGTCATCGGGAAGCCTGAGGGTGCCGAAGGGTGCGGTGCTAAACGCATTGACCACCGCCCCGTTGGGGAGCTTGCCCGCATCCTGTTCGATGCCGTCGCCGAGGCCGGGCCAATCGCGCTTGCGATAGGGCAGGACGGTTGCCGCCGACCCAGGGGTGAGGTACGCATCAAAAGGGCTGGAAACCACAATGGGAGGGCTTCCGGGTGCGGTCGGCGCCGGAGGGGGTGCCGCGATAAGGGGTGAAGAACCCCCTCCGCAGACCGCCAGAAAGAAAGCGCAAATGCGGATCATGAGGCTCCCGGTTGTCCGCTGTCAGCTTGAGCCATGATCGAGCAATTCCTGCCGGGAACTAGCTTCCAATGACCATGACCCACTAATCTGCCATTCAGCGCCTTTCCGACTGACGATGCAGGCTTCGCCGATCATGGTGGAAGAGGGTGTCGTCTTCGGAACCTACGACGATTATATCGACCACTACAGCGTCCTTCGCACGATTGAGGAGTTTTACGGCCCTCTCGCCGTCCGCTGCAGGAGATGGGGCGGCAAGGTTATCGCCGATGCATTTTGGGAACCCGTGACGTATCGATCTGTGAAGACGGTTTGGCGATTGCCGCTCACGTGCTCGGTCATGTGTCGACGTGTCCATACGCGATCTAGCGGGTTTCCTAACCTCGCGACTAAATCCTCAGCGCCTCTGCGTCGATCGGCAGGCTGCGGATTCGCTTTCCGGTCGCGGCAAAGATGGCGTTGCATAGGGCCGGGATCACAGGGGGGAGCGCGGGTTCGCCGAGGCCGGTCGGCGGGTGGTCGGTGGTGAGAAAACGTACCTCGACCGGCGGCACTTGCTTCATCCGCAGCGGTCTCACACTGTCAAAATTGGACTGCACAACACGACCACGATCGATGGTGATCGCCTGGCCCAACGCCGCACCCAGCCCGTCGAGCGCCGCGCCCTGCACCTGATTCTCGGCGCCGCTGGGATTGACGATCTGGCGGCCGACATCGGCGACGATCCAGACGTGATCGAGCTTGATCTCGCCTGACGACGCCACACTAGCTTGCACTACCTCTGCGAAATAACCAAGGTGGCTGAAATAAAAAGCCACACCCTTGCCCGTCCGCTTCGGCAGTGCGTGACGATCCGACCAGTCGGAAATCTCCGCGACTTGGAGCAGCACGTCGCGCATGCGGCCGGTATCGAAATCGCGCAGCGCATCAGGCTTTCCGGTGGAATTGACCAGCACGCGCCGCTCGCCCAACAGCGCCAAGCGGAATTCTACCGGATCCTTGCCCGCCCGATCTGCCAGTTCGTCGATGAAGGATTGGAACACGAAGCCCAGTGCATTTGAGCGTGGTGCCCGAAGGGGTCCGGTGGGGACACCTAACTCCATGACCGATTGGCCGTATTCGAGGTTCGGCACGAGCTGCGCCGGAAACTCATTGGCATCCATAGCCGCTGAATCGGCAAGTTTGCCGTTTCGACCGAAGGTCACGAAGTGATTGCTGAAGGCGACGACTTTGCCGTCGTCGTCGAGCCCGGCCTTGAAGAAATGGAAGCCCGCTGGCCGGTAGAAATCGTGCCGCATATCATCCTGGCGGTTCCAGAGCAGCTTTACCGGCGCGCCGACTTGCTTTGATATCCAGGCCGCTTCGGCCATAAAGTCATTACGCAGCCGCCTGCCGAAGCCGCCGCCGATGCGCGTCATTTTGACAGTGACGTCGCTCTCAGGGATACCCAAGGTCGCGGCCACCAGCTTCGCCCCCGGCCCCGGATTTTGCGTCGGCGCCCAGAGTACAGCCCTCCCGTCCTGAAAATGCGCGGTGCAGTTCTGCGGTTCGAGAGTAATATGCGAGAGGAACGGATAGGAGTATCCCGCTTCGACGACATGCGCCGCATGCTTGAGCGAAGCGGCCACATCGCCGTCGCGCCGCAGATAGGAGACCGGCACTTGTTGGGAAAGCGTAGCGGCGTCATGGGCAAAGCCGACGCTGCTTTGCGCCGCGACTGGCCCTTCGTTCCACTGGATTTCGAGCTTCTCGCGCGCTTTGTCCGCTATCCACCAGCTCTTCGCAACAATAGCGACGCCATCGCTTAGCCCTTGCGGGTCACTGCTAGGATTGGCTTCGCTCGCTTTAACGATGAAGGCATCGTGCACGCCCGGGAGTGCCTTGAGCGTATCGACGTTAGCGCTCATCAAGCTGCCGCCGAAGACCGGGCATTTCTGAAACACGGCATAGAGCATGTCCGGCACGTCAACATCGATGCCGAAGAGGGGTTGTCCCGTCATGATCTTCTGATTGTCGACGCCGGGAATCGGCTGCCCGATTATCTCGAAGGTCTTTGGATCCTTAAGCGGGACCGTCGCAAGATCCGGTACCGGCAGGGTTGCTGCCTTGGCTGTCAACGCGCCGAAACTGAGCGAGCGGCCACTCTTTTGATGATAGACCACGCCCGCCCCGGTTCGGCATTCGGCGGGCGCGACGCTCCAGCTCTGCGCGGCTGCCAACACGAGCATCTGCCGTGCGACTGCGCCGACACGGCGCAGCAGATCATAATTGAGCGGCGTCGCCATGCTGCCGCCGGCGAACTGGCGGCCGAAGCTGGCCTCATCGAGGGGCGCTTGCTCGACGCGCACATTCTTCCATTCAACATCGAGCTCCTCAGCGATTACCATCGGCAGCATTGTCTTGATGCCTTGGCCAATCTCCGGATTCTTCGACATGATGGTGACTATGCCATCGGGTGCAATGCGGATGTAAGCGTTGAGTGAAGCAGCCTGGTCCGCAGGTGCTGCAAGGGCATCCGCAATTGCGACCTGCACCAATGGGGGCAGTACCGCCTGCAGCAGGAGCCCCCCGCCGGCAGTGACGCTCGCTTTGAGGAAGATGCGGCGCGACGAGGAAAAAGAGGTTACCGCGCCGGTTGTCGAGGCGCGGGCGCGCTTCGCGATGATGGTCCTCATGATTACCTCTCCACTGCGGCGCTATGCAGGTTCGCCGCCTTCTTGATGGCGGCTCGGATGCGCGTGTAGGTACAACAGCGGCAGACATTGCCAGTCATCGTCGCGTCGATCTCATCATCATTGGGATGGGGGTTCTTTGTAAGAAGTTCGGTGGCTGACATAATCTGGCCGGCCTGGCAATAGCCACACTGGGGAACGTCGAGATCCATCCACAATCTTTGCAACTTCTTCCCGACAGGATCGGCTGCCATCCCTTCGATGGTGGCGACAGCGGCGCTACCGACGGAGGAGAGCGGTGTTATGCAGGAGCGCACCGCCTTGCCATCCAGGTGGACCGTGCATGCACCACATAGCCCGATACCGCAGCCGAACTTGCTCCCCTTCAGCTTCAGTTCGTCGCGCAGTACCCAGAGAAGCGGCATGTCGGCGTCGACGTCGACGGTACGCTTCACACGGTTAACTTCGATCGTATAACTCATCTCTCGCTCTCCTATTCGGGCTCAAGGTGTGGCGGATGCCGCTGCTAGGTGGGCAGTATGCGCGCTAAGAGGCCCTTTGTGTCGCTCGCGCCGGTGGACCAGGCCCTCGAGGGGGAGGCTCCGTCCATGATGGCTAGTTCTGGTATGGGCGATTGAGAATGATATGCGGGTTCTCCCCGATCACAGACGGCGGAGATCGTCGAACAATGCCGGAAGCACCAAAATTGTGATTTTGAGGATCCACCTGCTCCTGCTCGCCCTTCTCCAGCGGCTCCCTCCGTCCGTCGCCGGACCCATCGCGCGCTCGGCTGAACACCCAGAGCCAGGGGAGGTTCCCGCACCGATGGGTCTCAAGCCACCGACGGCCGGCGACTCTCCCGTTGTCGCTCAGTTTCGACTGTTCGCTCTCAACCGTCGGTTCTGCCTCTGGTTCCTCTTCTTCGTCCAACTCATGCAACTGCTGCGGCATCGGGCAGGATCAATAGCCAGAAGGCAAATTCGGCGATCCCGCCGTAAAACCGGCCGCTAGCAACGGCTGAGCCTCCGATCCGGCCCGCGAGGCCGCGGACCGAAGCCACCGCGGACGTAGGTCGGTCGAGGCTTCCCTTCTCAATTTTCGCTCTGGTTTGAGAAGATTTGGCAGGAAATACGAGAAGGCGACTGAATCTACGCTGGATGCTGCCCCAGACCGAAGGCCAGAACGGCTTGGCAAGGGCGCGGTCCTCAGGATAGACGGTGACGGGGACGCCCTGCTGCCATTGCGCGAAGATCATCGGCACGTCCTGCCGACGCCCTCTCTCATCAAACTTGATCGGCCCAGGGAAGGAAAGTGCAGCGGGACCGGCGGTCAGGTTCATTTTGCTGATTGCGTCGGCCACTTTCAGCTTGTCGGCCGCACCCGCGCTTTCCAGCGCCTCCTTCAGCATCCAAGTATGGCCGTACCCGCAAAGCCCATCCTGGGTGAGGAACGGCTCGCCGGTGCGGTTCTTGAACCGCTGGATGATTTCCGCCTGGCCCTTCAGCCGCCCGTTCGCGACGCTAAACAGCAGGCCTTCGAGCAATTCGGGGTCGATGACGTTCATCGAGCCGAAAATGATGCCGACCCCGATGCACATAAGCGCATAGGCGCTTTCGACCAGGATGCTAGCCGTCAGCGCCTGCTGCTAGACGAGCCGTCTATGGGGCTGGCGTCGACGATAGCCGATCTGATCTTCGAGTGCATCGCGGCGTTGCACCAGACAGATCGCGCGACTTTGCTTTTGGTCGAACAGCGCTTCGCTGAAGCGTTCGACCTGCGACTATGGCTATGTGCTGGAGATCGGGCGCGTCGTGCTCGAAGGCCCGTACCACGCGCCAGTGGCCGACGATCGCGTGCGCCGGGCTTACCTCGGAATGTGAGGAGGATCGGGATGCTGAATGCCGCGATCTGGCCGACTTTGGGATTATAGCCGCGTGCCGTACTGCCTTTATCATGATCCCGAGGCCTACCAACGCGAGCACGAGCGGATCTTTCGCGGCCCGATCTGGAATTTTCTCGGCCTCGAGGCCGAGATCCCCAACCCCGGCGACTTCCGCACCACCTATGTCGGCGACACCTCGGTCATTGTGAACCGCGAGGCGAACGGCACAATCCACGCTTTAGTAAACCGCTGCGCCTGCCGCGGCGCCCAG
>Ga0306926_10002548_pt1 | contig 18553 bp, 17 predicted proteins | sample flu12Cox44000178_FD_203759 | JGI IMG/M metagenome (GOLD analysis project Ga0306926, IMG submission 203759) | Lab enrichment of tropical soil microbial communities from Luquillo Experimental Forest, Puerto Rico - flux8day.12C.oxic.44.000.178 (v2)... | ecosystem: Environmental > Terrestrial >... | reverse complement strand
CCCGGCAGTTTTCTCCCGCCCAGGAATTCCAGCGAAGCGCCCCCTCCCGTCGAAATATGAGAAATCTTGTCGGCTACTCCCGCTTTGTGCACTGCGGCCACGGAATCGCCGCCGCCGATAATCGACGTCGCTCCCCCCGCCGTCGCGCTCGCCACCGCTTTGGCAATCTCCAGCGTCCCCCTGGCGAACGTCGAAATTTCAAACACACCCATCGGCCCGTTCCACACAATCGTCCTGGCCCTCGCAATTTCCACCTTATATGCCTCAATCGTTTTCGGCCCGATATCCAGCCCCATCTGATCCGCCGGCGTCGCTTCCGCATCCACAACTCTCGAAAGAGCGTCTGCCTTAAACTCAGCGGCGACCACATGGTCCATCGGCAACAGGAACTTGAAATTCTTCTGCTTCGCCTCCGCCAGGATTTTCTTCGCCAGCTCGAGCTTATCGTCCTCGACCAGCGACTTGCCGATCGGCACGCCCTGCGCTTTCAGGAAGGTGTACGCCATGCCCCCGCCGATCAGCATTGCATCCGCAATCTTCATCAGGTTTTCGACCACTTCAATCTTGTCGCTCACCTTGGCGCCGCCGAGAATCGCAACAAACGGTCGCGTCGGATTGCTCATCGCCCTGCCGATGTATGCGAGTTCCCTTTCCATCAGCAGTCCGGCCGCCGCCTGCTTCACAAATTTCGTGATGCCCACTACCGACGAATGCGCGCGATGCGCCGACCCGAACGCGTCGCACACAAACACACCATCGCACAAAGCCGCCAGTTGCTTCGAAAACGTCTCGTCGTTCTTTTCTTCTTCCGGATGAAAGCGCACATTCTCCAACACCAGCACGTCTCCATCCTTCAGCGCTTTGCTTTTCGCTTCCGCATCCGCCCCCACGCAATCTGTCGCGAATGCCACAGGCTTCCCCAGCAATTCCTCTAGCTTCTTGGCCGCCGGCTTCACCGAGTACTTCGCGTCGGGCCCTCCCTTCGGCCTTCCCAGGTGCGACGCGAGCACGAGCCGCCCGCCCTTCTCCATCGCCAGCTTCAGCGTCGGCAGGGTCTCCCGTATGCGCGTATCATCCGTCACAACCCCGTCCTTCAGTGGCACATTGAAATCCACGCGAATAAACACGCGCTTCCCGCGCAAATCAAGATCCTTAATCGTCCGTTTGTTCATGGTCATCCACTTTCTGCGATGAATTGCGATCATTCGGAGAACGGACATGCAGGGCCCGCCTTTTGCCTGCCCTTAAGCTCGGAAGAGTCTGCCCTGACGCGGCAAGAGAGGCGGGCCGCCTCGTCAAAGGGCTCGAGACTTCACCGATCGAAGACCCGCGAACAACGGTTTGTACAGGTTGCTGGTCGCCGGTCGCTGGGCACTCCCCCTAGAACTTCGACGCCAGCAGCTTAATCAGGTCGCGCACCCGGCACGAGTAGCCCCACTCGTTGTCGTACCATGCCAGCACCTTCACGCACTTATCGCCCACTACCTTCGTGTATCCCGCATCCACGATCGACGAATTGTCATTTCCGCGGAAATCCACCGAGACCAACTCCTCTTCGGTGTAGGCCAGGATTCCCTTCATCGGTCCATTCGCGGCAGCCCTCAACGCCGCGTTCACGCTGTCCTTCGTCGCGGGCTTCTCCACAAACACGGTCAGGTCCACCACGCTCACGTTCGGCGTCGGCACCCGCATCGCATACCCGTCCAGTTTGCCCTTCAGTTCCGGAATCACCAGGTGCAGTGCTTTCGCCGCCCCCGTCGAACTCGGAATCATGCTGAGCGCCGCGGCCCGTGCACGCCGCAGGTCCTTGTGTGGCAAATCCAGCAGCTTCTGGTCGTTTGTATACGAGTGAATCGTTGTCATCGTCCCGCTGTGAATCCCGAAAGTGTCTTGCAGCACCTTCGCCACCGGTGCCAGGCAGTTCGTCGTGCACGACGCATTCGACACCACGTGATGCTTCTTCGGGTCGTACGTCTTATCGTTCACCCCCAACACAAACGTCGCGTCCGGATCCTCGGCCGGGGCCGAGATCACTACTTTCTTCACCGGCCCGCGCAGATGCTTTTTCGCTTCCGGCCCCTTGGTGAACAGTCCGGTCGACTCAACAACAATATCCGCTCCCACCCCCGCCCAGTCGATTTCCGACGGGTCCTTTACCTTGAAAACCTTGAAGCTTCTCCCCTCCACGCCGATCGTGTTGTCGGTGTGCGTGATGGTCTGTGGCAGGTTTCCTAACACCGAGTCATACTTCAGCAGGTGCGCCAGCGTCTTCGCGTCCGTGATGTCGTTCACCGCGACGAACTGCAAATCCTTGTCGTCGATGGCTGCGCGCAAAATATTGCGTCCGATACGGCCGAAGCCGTTGATTCCAACCTTAATTGGCATTTACTCCCTCCGGTGCGGGGTGTGATTAGCGGCGTCAGATAGAGCCGAACAGTGCCGCAAGTAGAACAGAAAATGCTATGGGTAGTATAAAGAAATGTCAACGCAGCCCGACGTGTCCTCCGTCACGCTCCCGGGTACGTGTTCCCCAGCTGAAATCTTAGCTCTATTTGTTGCCAACTCTGCCCGCCGATGGGATACTCCGCACAACTCTCCTCCTTGGAGGCTCCCCTACGTCCATCCTCATCGTGGGCGCTACTGGTTCCGTCGGCGGCGAAATCACCCGCAGACTCGCAGCTCGTGGTCTCAGAGTAGCGGGTCTCGTTCGCGGCGGCTCTGTCCATCCCAAGGCCAATCAACTCACTGCCGCCGGTGTCACGACGGTACCAGGCGACCTTGCCAACCCCGGCTCGCTCGCCCCCGCCGTCAAAAATGTCGAGACCATCGTGTGCACGGCAACCTCTATGCCCACTGGAGCCGACGACGGCCTTCGCCGCGTCGATCGCGAGGGCACTCTCGCGTTGATCGACGCCGCCGAGCAGCACGGTGTCAAGAAATTCGGCTATGTCGCCTACTCCGGCAACATTCGCGAAGATTCCCCGCTCGAGACCGCGAAACGCCAGTGCGAAGCGCGCTTGCAATCGAGCGCGATCGAAACGGTGGTCCTTCGCCCCTCGTATTTCATGGAAATGTGGCTCAGTCCCGTGCTCGGCTTCGAACCTGCCAGCGGCTCCGCGCGCATCTACGGCTCAGGCAACGCTAAGATCAGCTACATCTCGGCCTTCGATGTCGCCGAGTTCGCTGCCATCGCCGCCAAAAGAAAATACAGCCGGCAGCACACCATCCTCGAATTGGGCGGTCCGCAGCCTCTTTCCCAACTCGACGCCGCGCGCATCTTCGAGCGCGCCTGGAATATCAAGCTGAAATTGCACTGTCTCCCCGAGCAAGCTCTAGAGGAGCAGTACAAGTCTTCCGACCCGTTGCAAAAGACCTTCGCCGCCCTTATGTTGGCCTACGCAAAGGGTGACTCCGTCGACGGCGCGCAATCCGTCGCGCGCGATCACGGCGTTTCCCTGCGCTCCGTCGAGCAATACGCCACTCGATCCGCCAGGCAAGCCAAGAGCTCCGTGGCCGCCAGCGACGCCGCCAGGTAGTGGGTCCCTTTGGTTTCTAGGTATGCGTCTTCGGGGTCTGGCGCGCTTCCTGCTACAAAGAGTTCAAATACTGGATCAGCTCACTTTTTTGCTGCGCGGTCAGGCCTAGTGTGAAAACCTGGTCGTAGTGATTCACAACATCAAGCAAGTCGGCAAACCGCCCATCGTGATAGAAGCCTCCTTTTGTATGCGTCCAGAGACCCTTCAAGGGTGAGGTCCGGTAGGCTTTGTCGGGAGCGCGGTTGGCCTGGAAGTCGTCCACGCCGATCTCGCTTGGCGTATGCATGTTCCAACCCGGCTCGGTAAACAGCGGGGGAACATGGCAATTGGCGCACTTGCCTGCTCCGTTGAAAACTTGCTTTCCGCGCTCCGCCGCCTCTTCATCGAAGCTTCCTTGCGGCGGTTGTGGTGCGGGAATCGCGAGTTGATAGAAATGAAGAGAAGCGAGTTTCGGCGTAATCAAGTCGGGATCGTTTCGTACATTTCCGAAGCCTGCACCTGCCGCCACCGGAAATTGCGCTGCGTCGTTCAGCCGCGGATCGTAGAACGTCCCTTTACCATGCATTTCAAGGTTGGCAACAAACGCGTTCCAGTGCGTCACGGAGCCCCAGCCCGTCCAGGTATGCAGGTTCACGCCGGCGAGACCGAAGGCGGGAGGAATCAGCGTGGCCGCGGTCTTGCCGTCGGGTCGAAAAGCCTTGCCGTCCATGAACAGCTCAGCGTCGAAATGACCGGGGCCCCAGCTATTCAACACCCTGCGCACAGCGGCTTGATCGACGCCGAGGAGGTCAGCAACAGGCTGCAGGTTGGGGGCCAGCGCCACGATCGCGCCTACATTCAGATCGCGATTGGCCCAGCCGTCCAGTCGGTGGCCGATCCCGGGAGCGAAGGAATTGTCGACTGTGGAGTGACAAAGCGCGCACTGAATGCCGAGCGATTGAAGATTTCCCTGTGCGTTGGAAAAACCTGTAAGGCCAACAACGGAATTTAATTTGAGAAGCGCCAGAGTGGTGGCAGGATCATCGAGATTGACTTGACCGAGTTTCAGCGCGCTGACAACGTTGGCCGGCAGCGCATCCGCATCTACTTTCAACCCCATGCTCAACGCCGATTTCGGACTCACGCCAGGCCCGACGCCGCCGAGCTTTGCGCCGGCAATCGCCTGATGCAGCTTGAGCGTGTCGCCCCAAAATGCTTCGTCGCCGAATGTGTCGAACCGGAAGGTGCGCCTTCCTTCTGTGATCATGCTGTTGCCGTTCACTTCAATGGCTTGGTCCGCGGAAGATACAGCGAGCGAGTCTTCTTGGGCACTGCGGCCCGCCGTTGTGAACAAGAAAACAAGCGCCACGACGATAGCGCTGACGATCAACGATAGTCTTCTCCACATAAATACCTCCCCTAACGAGCACAATTGCGTAAATTCCAACGAGCGAACAACCGAGAAGAGTCAGACATCGCGCAAGCGTGTGCTGACACCCGTCCACGCGAGACTCCCAAGAGCGCCGTCGCGAGCTACGAACTTGTTTGCTTTTCAGGCCTTACAGCAGCTTGATTGATGTGACCTTCAGGGTGTCAACCTGGACGTCCCCGCTGACGTCCACGTGCAGGTGATCTTTTTTCGAGGAAGCCTTGAGCGCAGCGGCAATCTCCTTGTCTCCTGCGGAGTCAAATTTGAGAAACTTTTTGTCGCTCGTGAGGATGCCGTAACCGCTGGCTTCGCACTTCAGCGCACACTCGCGAGTATGGTTTTCCGGCGCATCGGCGACTCTTTTGGAGCAGTTCGAATCGACGACCGGAACGTCCTTGAATGTTTCTGCAGCCCTCGCCATCCCTGGAAGTAGGAGAAACCCGGACACCACGAAGAAGCAGATTTTACCCATAAATTTCCTCCCTTGAAGATTCCATCGATCTGAGGACAGGCCGACAAGCCGCTGTTTCTGGCCTGTGGCCCCAAAATCAAGGCGTAGCAGTTAGCTGGGATTTCGCTGCTTGGGTCGCTCCATCCTCGGCTAGGGGGCGTTCGCGAACGGCGCTGAGTCGAGACAAGGCGAAGGCGCCGATGGCAATTTCCACGTCGCGCATGGCCAGGTCGTAAAAGACTCCGGTGGTGACAAGATTGATGGCGATCGCAACCAGCCAGGCGCCAACAATGTAACTGCCGATTTTGGTCCAGCGCGAGAACACGACTATTCCGGCTAGGATTTCGACTGCGCCAACAACGTGCATGAACGTGACGTCCTTCACCAGAAGTACGCGTGTGGCTATGGGGCTGAGATACATCTCCCAGTTCGCAAGGATGTTGAAGTACTTATCGACGCCCGTAATGATCGGTCCCGCGCCCAAGCCAATTCGCAGCGCCCACCACGCGGCATTTAATCGAGGATCGAGCTCTCTCATTTCTCTGCTCCATTTTCTCCAATAGGACAGAGTGAGGAGCGTTCGTTTCGTTACAGTACCCGCGATTTGGATGCCGCCCGGTTCGCGACAACGATAAGGCAATGTAACCTTTTGCGGCTCGCAGACTCTCTCCTCTAGTATGGGCATGGAGATCCTTGAGCAGGCTCGAATCGAAGGCTGGACGGACGAACAGGTCGTCGAGCGCGTATTGGCCGGCGAGACCGACCTCTACGAAATCATCATGCGTCGTTATAATCAGCGGCTCTACCGTGTGGTCATATCTATTCTGCGTGATGGCGACGAGACAGAAGACGTCATGCAGGATGCTTACGTCCGCGCGTATCAACACCTCTCTCAATTCGAAGGCCGCGCATCTTTTTCCACATGGCTTACACGAATTGCCGTCCATGAGGCGCTAGCACGCCTCCGAAGCCGCAACCGAATGCAACAGTTGGACACCGCGATGGACGAAGGAGAGATTTCCGTGGACTTTACCTGCGTTTCCCTCGATCCCGAGGAAAGCACATCCCAAGCCGAACTCACTCGCCTCCTCGAACAGTCCGTGATGAGCTTGCCGGATCAATATCGGACCGTGTTGATGCTACGGGACGTGGAAGAGCTCAGCACCTCGGAAACCGCGGCTGCGCTTGGTCTCACCGAAGACAACGTGAAGGTGCGCCTGCATCGCGGCCGCTCGTTGCTCCGCCGCGAGTTGCTCGAACGGGTTGGAACGAGCACAAGGGATGCCTTTCCATTTATGGGCCATCGCTGTGACCGCGTCGTGAAATGCGTGTTCGATCGTTTACCGGCGGCCCCATTTACCTCGTCTTGTGATGACAATCGAGAGCCGGGGTCGTAACTCTAACAACCCCTTTCAAATTGTGCGAAACTACTCCTCCATGCTCTCCGGCCCGTCACTCTCCCGCTTCCGCAAAAATCTCCTCGCCTGGTTCGGCCACTCCCGCCGCGATCTTCCCTGGCGCCGCACCCGCGACCCCTACCGCATCTGGCTCTCCGAAATCATGCTCCAGCAAACACGCGTCAACGCCGTCATTCCTTACTACGAAAAATTCCTCGCGCGGTTTCCCGATATCGACTCCCTCGCCGAAGCCCCCGAGGAAGAAGTGCTCCGCCTCTGGTCCGGTCTCGGCTACTATTCCCGCGCGCACAATCTCCAGAAAGCCGCGCAGAAAATCGTTGCCCGCGACAATTCGAAATTCCCAGACAGTCTCGAAGAGGCTCTCGCCTTGCCGGGCGTCGGAGATTACACCGCCGCCGCAATCCTCAGCATCGCCTACGGCAAAAAACTCGCCGCCCTCGATGGCAATGTTGCCCGCGTCCTTGCACGCCTCGGTGCCATTCGCGGCGATCTCCGCTCTGGCAAGCTTTGGCAACAACTTCAGAAAACCGCCGGCGCACTCCTCGCCCCGCGTGCCCCGGGCGACTGGAACCAGGCCATCATGGAATTCGGCGCCACGCTCTGCACCCCCCGCTCGCCTCAGTGCCTTTTGTGTCCCATCTCAGAATTTTGTCAGGCCCGCAAACTCGGTCTCGCCGGCGTCATCCCCGAAAAACGCGCCAAACGGGCCGGCGTCGAACTCACCCTCGCTTCTCTCGTCCTGGTCGATCGTCAGGCACACACCCTTCTTCTCTCTCCGCCAAAATCCTCGTCGAACTCCGCGCGCGCCGCCGACCTCCCCGCACTACTCTCCCGCTTGTGGCACTTCCCCACAATCAACGTGCTGCAAAATCCTGTTGCCGAGCTGCGGTCTTTTCTCCTGGCGCGACTTCTCGAAGGACAGCCGCCCGAATCGAGCCTTCGCGCCTTGCCGAAAGTCCGTCACACGGTCACCTACCGCCACATCATGCTTCTTCCCTTCCGCCTCGATGTCGCGGCGCTTCCCCGTGTTCCTGGTTCTAAGCGGCTCCCGCTCGCTCACCTCTCCGCGGTCCCCATCTCGAACCTCACCCGCAAAGTCGCTCGCGCCGCGTTATCTGCGAATGAAACCCTCGGGGCTTCACTCCAGCACGATTGGCCTTGATTCTATTTACTCTATAGTACTTTATTGCTTGGCCCGCTTGAGCGCGGCGCACCTCTTTGAAATTTCATCGTCAAACCCACGCTCCATATCCAAGGGAGGGGAGAGGGGGAGCATCATGGTAGTTGCTCTTTCGCATTTCTGATCCTTTATCCTTTCGTACCCCCACCCCGTCCACCCTCCACAAAATGCTATTCTGGACTTCGCGTCATGGCTTCCACCGTCGCAACGCCCGCCGCCCATCTCCCGGCCGATCGCTTCTACCGCGCCGCACTCTTCTTCCTCGTTCTGACCTCCGTCATCACAATCGTTGCCACCGGCAAGCTCGACCTGTTCACCACCATTGCCGCTCCTGTCTTTGTCCTTTACAAAGGTCTTCGCTGGTGGCGCGGTTTCCAGGCTGAGCTGCCACAGGCCATGGCCACGCGTCTGGTTGTCAGTTACCTTTTCTTCTTTCCGATCGACACTATTTTCCTTTCCCGCTCTTTCGTCGCCGCTTCCCTCAACCCCAACCTCTATTCCACACTCGTCGCTTCGGTCCACTTCCTTCTCTTCGTCACTGTTGTTCGGCTTTACAGCGCCACCACCGATCGCGACGCTCTCTTCCTCTCCATGCTCGCGTTTGCCGGCGTTCTCGCTTCCGCCATTTTTACGGTGGACACCTACTTCCTCGCCCTCTTTTTCATATTTCTTTTCTTCAGCGTGGCTGCCTTCACCGGACTCGAAATTCGCCGCGGCGCCACAGGTTCTTTATTCCCCGTTTTGTCCTCGAATGGCCCGAACGAGCGCCGCTTCTATCGCGCGCTTTCTCTCGTTTCCCTTAGCCTTACTCTCGGCGCCATTTTCTTCGGAGCCATCCTGTTTTTTGTTTTCCCGCGATTCAGCGCCGGGTATTTTGCCCGCGGCGGATTTCGCCCTTCTCTCATGACCGGGTTTACCGACGACGTCACCCTTGGCGATATTGGCGAGCTCAAAAAAGACAACACCGTGGTGCTCCGCGTCAAAACCGGCGCGCCGGTCCAATATCCGATGCTCCGCTGGCGCGGCATTGCTCTTTCCACCTTCGACGGCAAACGCTGGTTCTCTGCGAGATTAACTCCGGCGAACCACTACCCGGGTCCTGACGGCTGGATTGCGATCGGCAAGCCCGCTGACCTGCAGGTTCCCCCTGCCGCCGAACTTCACTTCACCGCTCTCATGGAACCCATGGGTAGCGATGCGGTCTTCGCTCCCGCGCAGGTGCTTCGCTTGCGCGGCAATTTCTCGGGAGACGCCACGACCTACTTTTCCTCCATTCAGCGCAGCCGCCTCATCACCGATGGAGCCGGCTCGATCTCAAATCCGTTTCGTAATTTCGCTCAGATCCGGTACGACGGCGTTTCGCTACTTCCCGTCGCCCGACCGGCTCAGGCGCGCTTCGCCGACAGTAACTACCCGCAGCAGATTCGCGAAACCTACCTGCAACTTCCCGTCCTCGATCCGCGCATTCCCGATCTCGCGCGCCGCGTCACCGCTTCCGTCGACAATCCTTTCGACAAAGCCATCGCTGTCGAGAGCTACCTTCGCTCCAACTTTGGCTACACCCTTGTTCTCACCGGCAAACCCGGTGACGACCCTCTCGCTCACTTCCTCTTCGAAACCAAGGCGGGCCATTGCGAGTACTTCGCTTCCGCCATGGCCATCATGCTCCGCTCCGTCGGTATTCCTTCCCGCGAGGTCAACGGCTTTCTTCCTGGCGAATACAATGAACTCGGCGGCGACTACATCGTTCGTGCCAGCGACGCTCACAGCTGGGTCGAGGCCTACTTCCCGGGCAGCGGTTGGCTTATCTTCGACCCCACTCCGGCCGCCCCCGAGTCGACCGGCGGCTACCAGACGAGCCTTGGCAAGTACGTCGATTGGATGGAGCTGAGCTGGAGAGAGTGGGTTATCGACTACGATTTGACGCATCAAATGCAGCTCAGCCGCATGATGCGCCAGAATTCGGCGGACTGGACCGTCACGACGCGCGTGAAATTCCGTAACCTCGAAAACCGCAGCATCAAGGCCCTTGTCGCGTGGCAGCGTTCCCACAGCCGCTTGAGTCTGGTCGTTCCGGCGCTGGCAGCGCTGCTTCTTTTGGTCTTGCGCTTCCCGTGGATTCGGGCTCTCTTCGACTGGCTAAGCCTGATTTGGCAAACCAATCTGCCCTCCGACCAGCGAAACAATCCGCAACTGGCTTCGCGCCTGTACTCGGAGCTGCTCCGTGTGCTCGCCCGGCGTGGATTGACACGCTCGGAAGCGCAAACCCCGATGGAGTTCGCGGATTCTCTCGCGCTGCAGCCTGCGCTGGCTCCCGCTGTTCGCGAATTCACCGTTCTGTACGCCCAGGCTCGTTTCGGCGGCGCCGCCTGCGACGCCTCCCGCCTGCGCGCACTCCTCGAAAAAATCCGCTCGGTCCCGCGGCTCGGTTGAGTTGCTGCGCAGTCGTATAATTGCCTCAGAACAAGCCATGAATAGGGGTTGAATCATGAAAGCATGCCTACGCAATGCATTTTTGCTTGTTTTTCTGCTATGGGCTCCCGCCTCTTTTGCCCAGAAGGCGCCGGAAGGCCTCTGGCAGGGGTACGATGGCGAGTGGAACCATGTTTCCCAGCAATTGATCGCACTGGCTGAAGCAACACCGGGGGAAAAATTCTCCTGGCGTCCTGCCCCAGGAGTCCGCAGTATCAGCGAAGTCTACATGCACATCGTCATGGCTAATTTCTATTTGCTGAGCGTCACCGGCCCCAAAATGCCCGCGGATCTCAAGGAAAACATGGACAAAACGGTCATGTCGAAGGCAGAGGTGATCAATTGGCTGAAACGCTCGCTTGACGCAGTGAAGGAAGCTCATTTGGCAGAAAAACCAGACGATCTGCACCGCAAGGTTCACATCGCCGACAGGGATGCGACGGTGGAAGGAATGTACCTCCGCATCCTCGTTCATGCAAACGAGCATATGGGTCAATTGGTGGCATATGCGCGCATGACCGGTGTTGTGCCGCCGTGGACCAGCAATTGACGCAATCGAACTTAGCGCCATCGAAACGCGGGTTGCGCTCGAGCGACCGCACCAATCCTAGCCCGCTCGCTCATGCCAAGCGGAGCGTCCCAACCGATAGGCGGCGAAGGCGCGGTTCCGCATCCTCCCGGACTGCGTGCTAAACTAAAAGGTGTTGGTAACACTCTCAGGGAGCCTTGTGGTCGCGGCTTTAGGCGCGACATCTGCGCTTGGCAACTGACCGGGCTTTAGCCCCTGAAGTCTCCAAAACATTCCATCAGAGGGTTTCGCATTTCGCCCTATGCCAAAGGTTGGCTTCATTTCGCTCGGTTGTCCCAAAAACCTCGTTGATAGCGAGGTCATGATGGGCATTCTCGCGCGCGAAGGCTACGAACTCACCCCACGCGCCGACCACGCCGAAATCCTCGTCGTCAACACCTGTAGTTTCATCGAGCCCGCGCAAAAGGAGTCGGTCGACGTCATCCTCGAAATGGCAGAACACAAGAAATTCGGCACCGCAAAGAAGCTCATCGTCGCCGGCTGTCTTGTCGAGCGCTTTCGCGACCAGATTCTCGAGCAGGTTCCTGAAGTAGATGCGGTTGTCGGCACCGGCGAAGTCGAGCGCATCCTCGAAGCCGTCGAAGGCGATCTGAAGGTGCTTCCCGCGGAGCCCCCTTCGTTCCTGTATCACGACCTCACCCCGCGCATCATTACCACGCCAAGGCACCAAGCCTACATCAAGATCGCCGAGGGTTGCGATCATCCCTGCACCTTCTGCATCATTCCGCAATTGCGCGGCGCATTCCGCAGCCGACGCTTCGAGTCGGTCATTCGCGAAGCCGAAAACCTGGCCGCCGGCGGCGCACGTGAAGTCACCCTCATCGGGCAGGACACCACCTCTTACGGCGAAGACCTGGGCCTACGCGACGGGCTCGCGCAACTGCTCGAAAAGCTTGCCGGCATCGAAGATCTCCTCTGGGTGCGCTTCCTGTACGCCTACCCCAACCGCGTTACCCAGAAAATGCTCGACACCATCGCCGCTCGTCCGCGCCTGGCAAAGTACATCGATATTCCGCTTCAGCACGCCAGCCGCAATGTACTGGCGCGCATGAAGCGCGGTTCCAACGGCGATGCGTTTCTAAAATTGCTCGACCGCATACGCAACACCATTCCCCACGTGGCGCTCCGCACCAGCTTTATCGTCGGCTTCCCCGGCGAAACTAAGGCCGACTTTCAGGAACTCTACGATTTCGTCGCTGAAGCCCGGTTCCATTGGATGGGTGTGTTTGAATACTCCGACGTCGACAACGCCGCCAGCCACCAGTTCGATGGAAAGGTCGACGTCGAAACCATCGCAGAACGCCGCGTTCGATTGATGGCCTTGCAACGCAAAATCTCGCGCGAAAAGCTGCGCGCTCACAAAGGGCGTATGGAGACCGCTCTCGTCGAAGGTCCGTCTAAAGATAATCCACTCGTCTGGGAAGCGCGTCTGGAATCGATGGCCCCGGATATCGACGGCAAACTCTACCTCACCGACATCGAACTCCCGAGCGGCGAAATTGCCGCCCCGGGCGACGTCGTCTCCGTCGAGATTGCGAAGACGGACGCTTACGACCTCATCGGCCGCATCACTGAGATTCGGCCTCGGCCTGCTATTCGCGAACTTTCCCCGCCCCCCATTCCTCCGGCACCCGATAAGCTCACTCGCATCGCCACGGGCGCTTCCCTACGAGTTCTGGGGTAAGTCCGGGTTTAGCTCTGCGCCGTTGAAACTGCGCACTGCTTGCGGGACGCTCCCTTCCTTGACCTGCAATTTGCTTCACTGACTTGTCGTAGTTCCCTTCGAGGTGGTAAAACACTGCTGAACGATGAAACACGTGTGCCCCATCTGCAAGAAGCCCACCGACTCCGAAACGGACGCCGACTTCCCCTTCTGCAGCGAACGCTGCCGCAACCTCGACCTCGGAAACTGGGCCAGCGAAAAGTACGTCGTTTCCGATCCGATCTTTGACGAGGAGGAAACCCCCGGTAGCGATCGCAAAACCATCATCCTCGATCTCGACGACTCGCATGGCTACGACAACTGAATCCGCCTCCGGTGCTTCGCAGCCGAAGCCTCGCTTTGACTTCGCCCTCGCGACGGTTTTGGGTACGGGTTACCTCAAGCCCGCTCCGGGCACTTGGGGTTCTCTTGCGGGTTTAATTGTTGCCGGCTTCTCTCATCCGTTCACGTGGTTCCTGCTGCTCGGCGAAGGGATTCGCATGGGTTTTGGAGCGGACGCTCCGTTGCTAGCGGGCTCCTTAGGCGCATTACTGCTGCTTACTCCATCCATCGTAGTTTGGCTGCTGTTGGCCTACTTTGGCGTGCGCAGCAGCTACAAAGTCGCGCAGTTCGCCGGCGTGAAAGATCCGCAGTATGTGGTCATCGACGAAGTTTCCGGCGTGCACCTTGCTCTTATCCTCGGCCTTGCGCCGCTCACTGCTCCTTCAACGCTGCTGAATCCTGCAGAAGCCAGCTATTTTGCGCTCTATACCGGCATGAGCGTCCTCAACTGGAAGTACCTTCTCGTCGGTTTTGTGCTGTTCCGCCTCTTCGATATCACGAAGCCATTTCCTTGCCGCCGGCTGGAAAACCTCCCCGGCGGATGGGGCATCATGGCCGACGACTGGATGGCCGGAGTGTATGCTGCCATTTGCCTGCGACTCGCGTTACACTTTCATAGGCTATGAAATTCGGGTTTGGCTCAACACCAGAAAAAAACGGCATCCCTCATATTGAGCGGATCTCTCCGACAGCGGCGATTCCCGGAGGCGAGGTCACCGTCTATGGGAGCGGTTTCACCTCGCGCAACGGAGGACGTCCTCTGGTGCGATTCGGGGACGTCGAGGCCGCGCTTTCTCTCTGCAGCAGCAACCGGTTGATCGCAAAAGTTCCGGAAGGCGCGACGTCCAACACCATTCAAGTCGTCAACGCGCAGCACGAAAGCCAGCCTTTTCCCGTGTCCCTGGCGCTGCAAATTGCGGACAATCTGCACCCCGTGGCCAATCCCGTGATTGATTCGCTCGGCAATATTTACGTGACTTTCAGCGGACCGCGCGGCCAGCGCGTTCCTGTCTCGCTCTACAAAATTACCCCGAATTACGCGGTGAAACCCTACGTCACCTCCTTGATCAATCCGACGGGCCTCGCGCTCGGGCCGCGAGGCGATTTATTCGTTTCTTGTCGCCATGACGGTACGATTCACCGCGTCGCTCCCAGTGGCCAGTCCGAACAATGGGTTGAAGGCATGGGCATTGCGACGGGCCTGGCTTTCGATCGCGCGGGCAACCTCTTTGTTGGCGATCGCAGCGGAACAATTTTCAAGATCAGTCCCTCACGAGAAATTTTTGTGTTTGCCACTCTGGAGCCTTCCGTGGCTGCCTATCATCTGGCGTTTCATCCAGGCGGCGAACTTTACGTCGCCGGTCCGACGACGTCGAGTTACGATCGCGTTTACCGCATCGCGCAGGGTGGCGACGTCCATGTGTTCTACCGCGGCCTCGGCCGTCCCCAAGGCATGGCCTTTGATAGAGACGCGAATCTCTATCTTGCCGCATCGTATGCCGGACGCCGCGGCATTGTGCGCATCTCCCCGCAAGGACACGCGGAGCATGTTCTAAGCGGCTCGGCGCTTGTCGGACTGGCTCTCACGCCCACCGGTCGCGCGATTCTAGCCGCCAATTCAGCGCTCTTCACCCTCGATTGGAACATCCGCGGGCTTCCCCTTTTGGGTTGATTCCTGTAGCTCATCGCCTGAGCTTTTTGCGTCACCACCAAGACCCGCGCGGACTCAGGCCTTCCATAGGTTTGTGTACCTCGAATCCGAAAGGCCTCACCGCCGAAGGGTGAGCTACAATGTCTGGCATGAAGGCGGAAATCATTGCAGTCGGCTCGGAGCTGCTTACACCGGATCGCATTGACACCAATTCGCTGTTCCTCACCGAAGAACTTAACAAACTGGGTATCGAGGTTCTGCGCAAGACCATCGTGGGAGACAATCGCGAACTGCTTGCCGAAGCGTTTCGCGACGCCTTGAATCGCGTTCCCGTCGTGATCGCGAGCGGTGGCCTTGGCCCCACGGAAGATGATCTTACGCGCGAAACCGTTGCCGAACTGCTTGGCCGGCGCCTGCAGCGCAATGACGAGGTCGTCCGCGCCATCGAGGCGCGCTTTCGCAGTTTCAAACGCGACATGCCCGCCGTGAATCTCCGGCAAGCCATGGTACCCGAAGGCGCTGAAGTGCTCGAAAATCCGCGTGGAACCGCACCCGGTTTGTGGCTCGAAGACAAGGGCCGCAGCATTGCCTTGCTGCCCGGACCGCCGCGCGAGCTCAAACCGCTCTTCCTCGAGCAGGTGCGCCCTCGGTTGCAGCGGGGCGTTTCCTCCGTGCGCATGTTTCAGCGCGAGTTGCGGGTCACCGGCCTTGGCGAATCCCACGTCGAAGAGTGCATCCGGCCCATCTACACACGGTACAAGGACGTGAATACCACCATTCTTTCCGTTCCGGGCGAAATCCAGGTCCATTTGCGCACCTGGACCGACGATGACACCCATGCGGAGACCACGCTGGACGAAATCATTCGCAGTTTCGAACTTGCTCTTGGCGACCGCGTCTTTGCCCATTCCGGCCTCTCGCTCGAGGAAGTCGTCGCGCAGCTTCTCACCGACAATCACGCCACAATCTCGACAGCCGAGAGTTGTACCGGAGGTTTACTCGCCGAACGATTGACCCGTATTCCTGGCAGCTCGACCTACTTTCTGGGTGGCGCCGTCTGCTACAGCAACGAACTGAAAACGGCGTGGGCCGATGTGTCCCCCGAAATGATTGCTTCGAAGGGCGCCGTGAGCAGTGAAGTGGCGGTCGCGCTGGCCGAAGGTATCCGGGGGCGTGTCAGGAGCACGTTCGGTGTCGGTATCACAGGCATCGCCGGTCCCGGGGGCGGCAGTGAAGAAAAGCCCGTCGGTACGGTCCATTTGGCCCTGGCATCGCCCACGGGAGTTAAGGAGCGGCTCGTGCATCTTCCAGGCGACCGCGAAGGTATACGGTTCTACGCTTCGCAACTGGCCCTCGACATGGTCCGCATGCATTATCTCTACAGCGCGAGCCCGCCCGCCCACAGGTGACAAAGGATTGGCATGCGCTTGTTTGTTGCGATTGAGATACCCAGCGAGATTCGATTCGCACTCGCAGCATTGGTGAACGAGCTGCGCCCGCTTGCACCAGCGGCGAGATGGGTGCGCGCCGAGAATCTGCATGTCACGTTGAAATTTCTTGGAGAAACCGACGAAGCGCAACTCGCTCAGGTGCGAGCGGCGCTCGTCGCGATTCGCTCCGCGCAGGCCGTGAAACTGGACTTCCGCGGACTTGGCTTCTTCCCCAATGAAAAGCGGCCTCGTGTGTTCTGGGCGGGCATGGAAGCTTCGCCGAACGTTGCGCCCCTCGCTGGCGGCATCGACCAGGCTATGCAAAGGCTTGGCTTTCCGAAGGAGGAGCGCGCTTTCACTCCGCATCTGACGCTCGCGCGTTTCAACCCGCCGGGCATTCCCACAAAACTACAGGCCGCGGTCGAACAAAACCAGTCGCGCGAGTTCGGATCACTGACCGCTGCCGAATTCCATCTCATCGAAAGCAAACTCAAACCCACCGGAGCAGAGTACACTACTCTGCAATCGTTGCCATTCGTTGCGGAGAAGTAACCCTACATGTTCTCGAACGCGGCCTCTACAATGTTGGTTCTCCTCGCTTATTTGCTCGGCGCCATTCCTTTTGGCTTGATCCTGACAAAGATCTTCGGCGGCAAGGATGTCCGCGAGCACGGCAGCGGGAATATTGGGGCGACAAACGTTTCCCGAGTTGCGGGCCCTTTGGCGGGCATTCTGACGCTGCTTTTCGATGTGCTGAAGGGTGCGGCTGCGGTGTGGCTCACCGGGCGCCTCACCGGGCACAGCGCCCAGTGGATGATGTTGGCCGGCTTGTCCGCGCTCGCTGGTCATTGCTTCCCGGTGTGGCTTGGATTCAAGGGTGGGAAAGGAGTCGCGACCGCGCTGGGCGTCTTCGTTATGCTCTGTCCACTGGCGGCGCTGGCCGCTTTCGTCCTTTTTCTGCTGGTATTCGTTTTCTGGCGCTACGTCTCGCTGGCTTCGATCTCGGCAGCGGCCGCGATGCCCCTGCTCAGCTATTTTCTCTGGGCGCCGCCTCATGCCCCGCCTCTTGTCGTAACGTTTGGCACGCTCTTCGCCGCGGCACTGGTCATCTACAAGCACAAAGGGAATTTGCAGCGGCTCTTGTCCGGGTCGGAACCGAAATATCTGGCCAGCAAATCGAAAGGCGGCTCGGCTTGAGCCGGATCGCCATCCTCGGAGGCGGTAGCTGGGGCACCGGGCTTTCCGTGGTCCTCGGCCGGAGCCGCCGCAAGCATGAAATCCACGTATGGGTGCGCGAACGCGAGATCGCGCAATCCATCTGTGACGCCCGCGAAAACAAGACGTATCTGCCCGGGATTCTCCTACCCGCCTGCGTGCAGGCGTCCACAGATATCGGCGAGGTCCTGCGCGACGCCCAAATCGTGGTCGGTGTTGTTCCGTCGGCTCATGCCCGCGAGGTCTACACCCTCGCTCTTCCTCACGTGTCACCCGAAGCCATTATCGTCAGCGCAACAAAGGGTCTCGAGCCGGCGACGCACCTGCGCATGAGCCAGGTCATCGAGCAAGTATTCTCTCTGAGGTTCGTCCCTCAGGTGGCAGTTCTTTCCGGACCTTCGTTCGCCATCGAAGCCGCGCGAGGCGAACCCACAGCCGTGGTTCTGGCCGCACCCGCGAGTTACCGCGTCTTTGCCGTCAATGTTCGCCGCTATTCTTCTCAGACCGCGGAGTTTCTGCAGGAGGAATTTGCCGGCCCTACGTTCCGTCTTTATACGAACGACGACGTTCTCGGCGTGGAACTCGCCGGGGCGATGAAGAACGTCATGGCCATCGCCGCGGGAGCCTGCCAAGGCCTTGGCCTCGGCCATAATTCGCTTGCAGCGCTCATTACGCGGGGTCTGGCGGAAATGACTCGGCTAACCGTCGCTCTCGGCGGCAGGCCGGAAACCCTCAGCGGCCTTGCTGGTCTGGGCGACCTGGTGCTGACCTGTACCGGGGCCCTGAGCCGAAACCGGTATGTCGGTGTTGAGCTCGGCCGAGGCCGAGGGCTCGAAGAGATACTGGCCGGCATGACAATGGTCGCAGAGGGTGTCGGTACGACGGGGGCCCTGCTGGCGTTGGCCCGCGAAAACCATATCGAACTGCCCATTACCGAGCAGGTTCACAGCATTCTTCAGCTAGGCAATTCGCCGCGCGAGGCGATTCGCGCCATCATGGAACGGCCCCCGCGCCGCGAGTAGGCAGAAGCGGGTTAGATACTTATAGGGTCCGAAGCGAGAATTTTGTTCCTATAGTGTGCTTGTTTCTCAGGCGGCCTTGAGGCCGAGCGCGTCGACGAGCTCATCGAGAGCTTGGATGACGGCGGAGTAGCGACGAT
>Ga0306926_10002545_pt1 | contig 18558 bp, 15 predicted proteins | sample flu12Cox44000178_FD_203759 | JGI IMG/M metagenome (GOLD analysis project Ga0306926, IMG submission 203759) | Lab enrichment of tropical soil microbial communities from Luquillo Experimental Forest, Puerto Rico - flux8day.12C.oxic.44.000.178 (v2)... | ecosystem: Environmental > Terrestrial >... | reverse complement strand
GGCGTGCCTCGGGATGGTCGATGAACCAGCCCAATGCCATCGATATTGAGTCTACATCGGTGGGATTGCATGCCATTCCATAGCCAGGATCGATAAACATTGCCTTCCAATCAGGGAGGTCGGAAACCAACAACGCCAGTCCGTTTGCCATATAGTCGAACGGTTTATTCGATGCGCCAGTCATATGACGCATGTTGAAGTCATTCGATTGGCAAGGCATGAGCGCCAGCCCGACATGGGCGCGCGCAGCCTGCATCAGTAGATCCGTGCGCTGCGGCACCACGCCAATATATTCGACCGGATTATCCGCCGCCATCTCGGTATCGCTGCCGACAAGTTGCCTGACGTAACCCTGCGCCCCAGGAGCCTCATAGCCAGCGATGCGGAGCCGGGCGCGACCGGCCATTCGCCTTACCGCGAAGGCAACGCTCTGCGGCAAACGTTCAGGCGATATGCTGCCGTGATAGTAGACGATCAGCGGCGGCTCCGCTGGCGCAGTGCAGGCGGCAACTTCCGCGCGGCGCGGAACATTCCAAACGATATGCAGTCGATCATCCGCGAAATTCAATTCGTTCTGCGCGATGCGGGCTCGCTCGCCGTTCGGAAACACTACCAACTGCGCCCATCTCGTCGCCGCGGCCCGCAATCGCATTAGGATGGGATGGAGCATCCCGGGCTGCGGACTGTCATGCTCATGATAGATCAGTTGCGCTCCGGTAAGGCAAGCAGCCAGGAGCCCGGGACCGGCCCCGAGCGGATCCGACGCATAGACGACGTCCGGCCGCATACGTAGCGCAAGTCCTGCGGCAGTCGCAGTATAACTTGAGTAGGCGACTTTGCTGATTACGTGCGATCGGCGGCTGCTGATCGCACGAATCGTAACGCGCGGATGCGATGGCAAAGCGACCTCGTGGCCGGAAATCGGAGCGGAGAGGAATGTTACCTCCCACCCCGCTTCAGTCATCAGCATGGAAGCGTGGATCAGTGGCGGATAGTTGGCGGGTTCAGTAGCTTGCAGGAACAGAACGCGTGACCGCCTCAAACCGCTCGAGTCGGCCTCCACCCTCGCCTTCGCATCGGAAGGCGCCGCAAGCGAATCTGCCGATGTCCCGGGCGTTCGATTAATATGCTGTCGCACGTTCATAGAAGCTTGCCGTCAACTGATAGGCCGTCGATTCGCTGTTGCCACTCGATCAACGACTTATACCATTGCAGCGTATAGCAGGTCGGATCATCGCCGCTGACCAGTCCGCGATCGAGTGCCTCCTTGATCTCGACGATCCCCTGACGGACCGTCTTCTTTGCGGCGCAACTAAGCCTTTGCTTGATTTTTCCGAATGCGAGATTGTAGGTGCGCTTGTCCGGATCGTCCGGTATATTGTGCACGGTAACGTTCGGAATGACGTCCAGCACGAACTCCGCAAGCTGCTGAATCTGGTAGTTCATGCTCTCATCGCCGACGTTGAATATCTCGCCGGCGACGCTTTTGGACTCGGCCTCGAGCCCACGTACAAGGACGTCAACCACGTCATCAACGTGAATGAATGGACGCCATTGTTGTCCGCCGCCCATCACATAGATTACACGGTCCTTCCAGGCGCGAAACGTCATGATGTTAACTGCGAGATCGAAACGCATACGCGGGGCTAGGCCGAAAACGGTGGCATTGCGGAAGATCACAGGCTCGAAATCGTTTCCTTCGAGCTCCTTTAGCTGTTTCTCCACATGCAGTTTGCTCTGGGCATAGAGTGTCTGTGGCCGGCATTCATCCGACTCAACGAGCTTTGTTTTCAGGCCGTGGCCGTATACTGAAGCGGAGCTTGAGTACACGTAGCGGCGCACGCCGGCCGCTTTTGCTGCCCTGGCTAGTGCCGCGCCACCCTCAAAGTTTATCTTCCGCGTCAACTCAGGGTCGATCTCCGCGCTGAGATCATTACTCAGTCCTGCAAGATCAATCGCGCCATCATAGCCTTCCAGCATTTTCGGATTAAGTACCCTAATATCCTGTGTAACGACCGCAATGTTGGGGTGCGTTACCAGATCACCGAGCTTATCTTTTCCGAAGAAATAGCGATCGAGTGCCGTCACCCGATAGCCGCGCTCGACCAGCGAACGACACAAAGGGATTCCGAGGTAGCCGCCTGCGCCAGTGACAATAACACGCTTCATGGAGGCCTGATTCTCTTGTTAACTCAAAACTTGACACGAGCCCTTACGAGCGCCGCGAAAAGATCGCATGCTGGTTCAAAGGCTTGCAGTTGAGGTGCGGCTTTATGTGATTAGGCCTTTGCGAACCTGCCGAAACGCCTCGACGATGCCGTCGCATTCGGCTGCTGTCATGTCATTGTAGACAGGCAAGGCAAGTACATTGCGTGCAATTCGTTCAGAAACTGGCAAAACGGCCTGTCGGCGCCCGTCGGAATAAATAGACATGTGGTGACATGGAGGGCTGTAATATTTGCGCACGTGAAGGTTCTCGCGCGCCAGCAGAGCTGCCGCGTGATCGCGGTCACAGCCGAAAGTGGTCGGTTTTATCACGACTGGAAGGTACAGCCAGATCGGGTCCTGGTCGGCAGGCGCACGGCCGACGCTGAGACCGTCGATTGATGCGAGCCCATTGCCCATACGATAAACGCAGCGACGGCGATTTGCTGCAGCCTTATCAAACGTTTTCAGCTGTTCGATGCCAAGAATCGCGCAGATCTCCATCATCTTGCCGTTGAGGCCCGCGATCGCGCAATCACCGCCGGTGCTCTGCCCGAAATTCCTGATCGCGCGTGCCCGCTCGACCAGCTCCTCATCATTCGAGCAAAGACACCCACCCTCCATCGTGTTGAAAGCCTTGGTTGCGTGAAAGCTGAATATCTGTGCATCGCCGAAACCGCCGTTGCGACGTCCGCCCACAGTGGTGCCGAATGAAGGAGCACTATCGAACAGTACCCTCAGGTCACGGCGCCTGCCGATGGCAACAAGCGCTTCATAGTCGCAGGCGATCCCGTAAGGATCCACTGAAAGTATGGCGACAGTTTTGTCCGTTATCCTCGCTTCGACATCCGCGGGATCAATCGTGAACGACATGTCGTCTTTGATGTCGGCGAACACCGGATCGGCACCGTTCCAGACGACCGCGTGCGGCGTGGCGGGAAAGGTCAAGGAGGGGACAATCACTTCGCCGCCACTGATGCCCGCGGCCCGCAGCATGGCCATCATGGCCACCTGTCCGCTGGAAAAGACCAGGGTCGGTACGCCAAGATAATCTTCCAATAGGCGTTCAAACTTGATCACCCAAGGACCGTTGTTGGTGACCTGCCCCGTTGTAAGCGACTGCGCGAAATCGAAAAGCATCCCATCGATCGGCGGGAAGGTGGGGCGCACGATTTGCAACGGTCTGTCGAATATCGGAGTGTCTGTACTATGGTCGGCCTGTCCGGTCATAATCATATATGCCTATCTATGCTCCGTGCCTGCAACTGCCGCATTCCCGCATAGTCCTCAAGCCAGAAATTCACTCATCATGTCGAACTTGAAACGGCCCATAAAGATTATCGGATGCGGTGCCCATGGCCGCGTGGTTGCAGACATTGCGAGAGCCGCTGGCGAACCAGTCTCTGGCTTCATCGACGACAATCCGCGTACTGCGCCGGCAACTCTCAAAGCCGAAGGACCTGCATACGAGATCATTCCGCGATTTGTCGCAACGCATCGGTTTGTTGTTGCTATCGGCGATGCCGCGACCCGTCGCTTTTTTGCCGAAATGGCCTTGGCGGCCGGCGGCGACTTCGTCACGCTTGTTCACCCCTCTGCCATCATCGCCCCAGACGTGAAAATCGGTCATGGGACTGTCGTGATGGCAGGAGTCATCATCAACACCGGAACGACTATCGGATCCTTCGCTATCATTAATACCGGCGCCATTGTCGATCACGACAACGTCATCGAGGATAATGTCCAGATTGCGCCAGGCTGCAACCTCGCCGGAACGGTTACCTGCCGACGCGACTGTTTTGTCGGAACGGGTGCGACCATCATTCCGCGCGTTGTTATCGGCGAAGGTGCCCTTGTCGCGGCGGGAGCCACCGTCATTAGATCGGTCAAACCACATACACTTGTCGCCGGTTGCCCGGCAACGGAAAAAAAGTCGCTCTAAAGATTTTTCCATCACGCTGCGCCGGTCGACACACCCCTTGCCGCAGCAGCAGCCGAATAAACCTTCGCCATATCGTCGGCAACAGCCTCCATGCTGCGAGGCATGGTGATTCTGCCACACATCTCGCGAACGAGGTGTCGGTTCTCAGCGAACCTCGCCATCGCCGCGGCCCAGGCCGCAGCATCGTCGGGCGGAACAAGAAATCCATCGACCCCGCTTCGCACCAGCTCCGCAATGCCGCCCAAGTCGGCGCCCAGCACGGGTACGCCAGCGGCAAAGGCTTCGAGTGCAACGAGCGGTCCGGTTTCGAGGCCTCGCGACGGGATGGCCACGAGGTCATATTCGCCCATGACGCCGATCACTTTGTGGGGCTCCACAGCCGTGCGCAAGGTCAATCGTTGATCCTGTTGCGCGTGTACCGCGAGCGACTGGTAAATTTGATCGGGCCCGGCCAACTGAGGAATTGCAAAAATGTCGATCTGTACGGAGACCGAGGGTATCATCTTCAAAGCACGAGCCAGAAGATCGGGACCCTTGGCGCGGTCGATCCTTCCAAAATAGGCAATCCGTAACGGCCCGCGCCGATCCCGCGCGACTCGTGACGGTGGTGTTTGCCACAATCCCTGTCGAGACAGCGTAAGCTTTTCGGGTGGGACACCATTTCGCTCAAGCACCTCCCTCACCCACTGGCAGACTGCAATCACGTGATCGACCTTACGCATGAATTCATGGAAGCGTCTACGGCCGTCGGCGAGGAGAGGGGGGATCTGCAAACGGGATAGCCATTTGCCATCGCCTGCAAGTGCCCCTGCTCGCGCTACGAAACTACCCGAAGCTAAGGCCGCCAAGCGTGCGACCGACTTAGGAGCACCGTGCGAGGCAAGGGCGCATGCCGTGCAACGCTTAGGCTCAATGGTGCCATCGCATGGTTCCTGACCGAACAGCATCATGGTGCCACGGGCGCAACTGACGGTTGGAGTATGATACGTGAAGACTGCCGCCGCACCGATATCGTGCGCGAAATCGACTAGTCGTTCGGAGACCGCCGACGTTCGGGCATGCAGATGCACGATGCGCGGGCGTATCTTGCGCAAGATGGCGCCAAAACCTTCCGCTGCGATCTCGTCCGGTACACCATAGGCGAGCGCCAGCCGCCGGCGCGGGTCGATTGCGAAGCGGTAAACAGCTAAGCCGCCATTCACATATTCGCCTGACTCGACTCCAGGCGCTGCAATTGCCGACCAATATCCTCGAGAGGCAAGACGTTGCGCCAAGCCGCGGACGTATACTTCCGTGCCACCGCATGCGTCGGGAAAGAAACTATACGGAACGTGCAAAACGACAGGAGTCTGCAAAATTGATCCGATGCTAGTCAGGTCCAAAGCCGGAACGGCACCAGCAGGCGAGCCATGCGCTTCACCCGGTCATAGCTGTTCCGTCCAACCAATAGCCCAATATAGCAATGCAGAAAGCGCCCTTTCCAACTTTGCGTCGGATCAGAACGCAAGGCTGCTCAATGACAGCGCGATGCATCCCGCACACGAATTCACTGCCAATCGCGCCGAATGCGCGGTTGATCGCTGCTGCCGCCCCCACATTCTTCGCAAGCCGGATGACCTCCAACCGCGGGTCGTTGTAGCGCTGGATGATTTTGGTAGTGCGATCGGTTGAAGCGTCATCGACCACTAACGCTTTGAGGGTCCATGAGCCCTGCAACGCATCGTTCACCAATGCGGACATTGACGATGATGGTCACATAGCTGTCATAAAGACGCACAATGAAGGTTGTTCGGATTGATTAGTGATTCACGCAAGAGACGATGTGCCGACGATCAGGTAAAGATGCGGCGCGTCTGGCTACCTAAGGCCGCTTCAACTGTATGAAGATGTTTTCTCCTCTGATTTCCTGGACGAAATTCCTCGTTGCGAGTGCGGTATAAAATGCCTTCGCGCATCCCGGGCGATATCGATCATGAAGTTCCACGATGATGTACTCAACCCGGTCTAGCCACGCCTTAGCGTCTGTAGAGAACAGCTCACGCTCCGATCCCTCAATGTCGAGTTTCAGTAAATCAATTCTACTAACCGCGAGTTTCCGCAGAATATCTTCCATGGTAATTGCGTACACTTCGTTTGTGCTCTCGGTCGCGCTCTGCTCTATGACAGAATAGGCATGTTCACCGGAGCCGTTGTCAGAAATAGTCAACCGCCGCTGTACAGGCCAAAGAGCCCCTTGCATGAGCAATACATTAGACAACCCTGCACAATTTCTTTGAAGCATTTCGAAATTTTTCGATTCTGGTTCAATCGCTAAAATGCGAGCTTCTGGATAGCGTTTGGCGAAATAAAGAGTCGCCATTCCGATATTCGCCCCAGCGTCTACAATTACCTGGGGCGAATAGTCGAAGGGCGAATTATACTCTTCATGAATAAATACCTTTTCGAGACACGACACATCGGTCGTTGCCCCGCGAAGCGTAATTTCTTGGTCGGTGTATGACAGATATATTTGGATATCTCTCGGTTTTTCTTCTCTAAGAGAGAGCCTTAAGGCATCCGCTAGAGGCATGACGTTAGCCAGTAAGCGAACGCGGCGCTGGAAGGCAAAACCTGGGATTGCCACCGCTAATGATTCCAAAGTTTCAATGTAGGTTTTGGTTATGAACTAATATATTTGAGCAGCGCAAACGCATCCAAGCTGAACATTGACCACGTCGAAACATACCATTGGTGAGCAATTTGGCACAATTCTGCCACTGTCAGGTCAGGTTTTGCTTGCGGCTTAACGATCATACAGACCGCATCATGCCGCACACATTTCAGCACACGGCAATTCTTAATCCAGTCCGAACGCTGCCTGCCTCGCCGGACTGAGAGACCTTGTCTGCAGGCTGAGACGCGCGATCCCGCCGGGCGTCCGCGCCGGCCCAGACATGAGGGCGGTGATTGGTGATTGCAGTCACCTAGCCAACGCAGTGCTCGTCATCCGGAACAGGCCGCGGTATATGTCCTAAATGCTTCAGCTTGCGACAACGTCTCAGAAGCCATTGCGTCCTGATGAGTTTGAGCGCGATTTGGCGTGCCGACTTCATTCTCTTAGAGGGTCCTCAGAAATTCCGACTTCACATTACTAAGGACTTGACACCCATGTCCGAACATCCGGCCCAAATTACAAGCACCGCACCACTCGCAACCATCATCGTGCCCAGTTACAATTATGGGCGCTATCTACCTGAATGTCTCGACAGTATCTTCCGGCAGACAGTAAGCGATTTTGAGGTCATTGTTATCGACGACGGATCCACAGACCACACCGCGACGGTGCTGACAAAGCACGCCGATCCGCGTCTTCGTGTAATCACGCATGGGGCCAACAGAGGTCTCGTCAGCACTCTCAACGAGGGCCTCGGGGTCGCGCGAGGTCGCTATGTGGCGCGGATTGACGCCGATGACAAGTACCGTCCGTATTTTCTGGAAGAAACGATTTCAATTCTGGAAGCACGCCCTTCTGTCGGCTTGGTGTACGGGGACGTCGCGCTTATGGACGCGCAAAGCGTCGAGTTCGAAGATCCTTGGATCGCTGTTGGCTCCCGCAGTGCTCACGCCGATCGCGACGCCGAAGGCGACGAATACCTATCATTGATCTTAAACCACTGCATCCCGGCGCCGACTGTGATCGCTCGGAATGAGGTCTGGCAGGAAGTCCTGCCCATCCCGAACTGGTTCACATACGCGTCCGTGTCGGACTGGTTCCTGCACCTTCGCGTGGCCCGGACACATGCGCTCTACTACCGTGCCCGAACACTCGCGAGCTATCGCAAGCACCCGGGCAATATGCACGCGCAGGCGACTAAAGCAATGGATGCAGAAAAGACAATCATCGGAACGTTGGATCTGATCTTCTCGGAGCCGGACCGGGCCGCGGAAAAGGCGTCACTCAAGTCGATTGCCTATTCGCACGGCTGGCTCAATGCTGCAGAACGGTACTTTGCCGCGGGCCGATACGAGGATGCGCGGAGGTGTTATACGCGGGCCCTCCGCTATCGGCCAGCGCTCCTCGGGCAGCGCGCCAGCCTGCGTCAATTGCTCAACGCCATCATCGGGCCTCAAGGCTATGAGCGGGTGAAGAGATTGCGTTCGCTGCTGTCGAAGGCGGGCATTGATGATCAAGTCTCGGTCGGGAGGCCGACGCCGATCGATCCTCCCGCTGACGTCGACAATCCGCACTCCGGACAACCCCGATAGCCCGGTGGAACTCTGCGGGCCGGCAAATTGCAACTTCTTGCGCGGCCAGTAGTCCGCGCCAGTCGGGGCCTGTTGGGCCTGTGCTCTCGCGTCTTGCAAATATGTCGATCTGCACGGTCACGCTGTCCCGACAGGGACTGTCGCACGCGGTGTCGCCTCCACGAGCCGCGCGCAATCGCTGCGGGCCATTGCGGATTGCCTATTTTGGCCGAATCGCGCGCGATAAGGGTGCCGATCTTCTGGCTCGCGCATTGAAGATAATCGCCGGAGGGCGCCACACCATTCCGCTCACCGTGGACGTATACTTCTGTGCCGCCGTATGCGTCGGGAAAGAAACTATACGGAACGTGCAAAACGACAGGTGTCTGCAAAATTCATCCGATGCTAGTCAGGTCCAAAGCCGGAACGGCACCAGCAGGCGAGCCATGCGCTTCGCCCGGTCATAGCTGTTCCGTCCGACCAATAGCCCAATATAGCGATGCATAAAGCGCCCTTTCCAGCTTTGCGTCGGATCAGAACGCAAGGCTGCCCGATAGCAACGAGACGCATCCGCAGCCATGCCGGCGGCGAAGTATTTGTTCCCCCAGTCGGCCTGATGCAGAGCCATGATTTCGCTGCGCCACGGCGCGAGCTCAGCGCTGCGCGGAGAATTGTAAAGAAACCGATCCAGCACCTGCAGCGTCACCCGTTCTCCCATTCCGTCATGTACTTTGGTGGTGTGCATATTCAATGGATGGACTCTATAGTCTGCGACGATCTTATCTATGACGACGACAGGAGCAGTCTCGGCCATAGTTAGGTTCATGTACCAATCACAGAAATTCATACCCGTCGGAATCGGAATCGCGCGGCGCCAGTGCGAAGTGCGTCCCAAAATCGTCGGTGCCGTCACGAAGTGCTGCTTTAGCATCGATGCGAACCGGTCATTGCAGCCAGGCTTTTCACCGTACTCCGCGGGACTGATGATCACGTTCGGAACGCCACGGGAATCGATCATGCGTGCCGCGGCGCACACGAACGCGGCATCCGGATAGTGCTGCAGCGCGTCGACCGAGTCGACGAGAAAATTCGCGTGATAGCGGTCATCATAGTCGATCCGAGCAACGAACTCGCCCCGGACTAGGGTGAATGCATGATTGATCGCCGCTGCTGCCCCAACATTTTCTCTAAGATAAACGGTCTCGAATCCCGCATTGGCATAACGCCCTAGGATCTCGGCGGTCTTATCGCTCGATGCGTCGTCAACTACGATAACCTGGAGTGGAAACCCGCCTTGCAACCCGCGGATGCTGTCCAAACATTCCCCGAGATAGCATTCGCCATTATAGACAGCGAGAATGATCGAGATAAGCGGAGTGTTCATCGAGCGAGGATCAAAGCTATTGGACCGTTGAAGGACGCATCGACCACTAGCATCTTGCCGCCTGGGGATAGGAAACCCCTCCAGCTAACGTGGGTGCGCGCCGGTCTTAATGGCATCTTCTTGCCACTTGGTATGTCCGCAGTTTGGCCATCGATCACAAGAGAAACACCTTCAATCATTGCTGGCCGTAGGTCGGAAAGGACGAGCGCTGCGGATTGAGTCAGGACTGTTGCAGCGCTGGCTCAGATAAAATCCGTTCGGCAAGCGGGTGATCGGCAGTTGCGATTTCAAGAAATCGTTTTGCGAATTCGATCTGAAACAACGCGTAATTCTTCAATGCTTGACGCTCGGCAGCAGGATCGAAAGTCGGCAGATCCTTGCCGATCATTTCAGCCAACCGGGTGGCAAGGTTGCTTGCGCTCCGTGGATCAAAGTAGATCGCGCGCGGCGGCGCTTGCTCCCGGTGAACCGGTATGTCCGACAAGAGAATCGGCTTGCCAAGTGAGTGAGCTTCTTCGACCCCTGTGTTCCATCCTTCGAACAACGAAGGCTGTAGATATGCGACCGCAGCCCGCAAAAGCTGCACCTGGTCTTGCTTGGGGATGAGGCCCAGCACCGATATGCAATCGCGAACGCCCAATTCGTGTATTTTAGCTAAAAATCCGTTGTGGAAATCAGGATTGCGGTAATCGTAGACATCGCCGGTACACACGAAATGCAACCGCGACCGTTCTGCTGCGGACATCGATGCAAGCGCTTCGATTACGACAGCATGGTTTTTGGTCGGAGCAAGCATGTTGCTAATCAGTACAAACCGTGATGGAAGGTGATAGCGCCGGACCGTCTCCGTCGGGTCGCAGGCGAGCCACGCCTGATTTGTAAAGACTCGGAAACGAAGCACTGAAGTGTGGCCTACCGATTGCGGGAACAATTCATGGCAATCCCGCTCAGCGCACGCGCTGCTCAGCACTACGCGCTCCGAAAACCGTACAGCCGCTGCAAAGTCCCGCTTGCGGTCCTCGATCTCAATCGGATTCGATCCATCTGGAAAGTGTTTGTACTGAAAATCTGGAATCCATTCCGCCGATGGGAGCTTGGTCGATCGCGCTGGATAAGCGAAGGTAAAACCCATCCGTAGCAAAGCTTCTTCTAAGCGCGGATTGTACCACCCTGCAAGGTTCCGTTTGATGCGCCATCGTGCCTTGTTCACGATCGACCACCGTGCTTGAATATTCTCCACCTTGGCGCAGAGACGCAATTGAGGCCGAAGGTTCTCATAATGGATGATCTCGCCTTCGCCGCTGACCAGCACGCTGACATCGAACGCATAGTCATTTCCGCGCGCAAGCACCAGCGCCTGCAAAAGGTTGAGCGTGTATTGGCGCCCTCCCGGCCAAAAGCTCCCGCCAGTGGCAATGATTACAATGTGAGGTTTCTCAACCACAATGTCCAACCACCTCGCGAACGATTTCTGCAATCCCATCTTCCAACGACATTTGCGGTGCGAATCCGAGGGCGCGTAGCTTCCTGATGTCGGCAAACCAACGGCTCGGATTACCCGGCCGACGGACATTGTCGAACTCTAGGACCGGGGCACGACCGAAATGCCGCGCGATCAAAGCAGCTAAGTTTTTGATGCGAACTTCGCTGCCGCGCGCGACATTGTAGCACTCGGCTTTGAGCTCTCCGCATTTGGCGATAATGTCGACGGCAGCCGCCACATCGGAACCATGAATGAAATCCCGCGAGTCATCCGGGCAGCCCTGCAGCATGAGGTGGCCGGACGATGCCGCACGGGCTTTAACCGCAAGGTCCCAGACGACCTGCCGCTGCAAGCCCGCGCCGAACGCTGAGAAGATGCGCAATGCTGCCACCTTGAGCCTGAACAGGCGGGCATGTTCTTCGAGTACGACTTCGCTAAGCCGCTTATGCCAGCCATAAGGCGAGATCGGCGCGATCGGCGCATCCTCATCGACCGGTAGCGTGCTCGGATTACCGTAGACCGCGGCGCTCGACAGAAGAATATAGATCGTCGCCGGGCTGCACCGTCGCAGATCGTCGAGGATCCGGTAATCCAACAGTGTACTGCTCTCAAAATCGGCGAGGGGTTCGACGGTCGACGCAGGCACCGAAGCGCGACCGGCAGCGTTGACGCAGATGTGCGGTTGCTCCACCACTAACAGGTGCTTGAACTCGGGATGCGGCAGGTTCCATACGTGACGCGCATGGCCTACGCTCGCGGCAGCGGCGCGGCCGACCGAGACGACGCGCCAGCCGAGTTTCTGGTAGTGGCAAGCGATATGACCCGCAAGAAACCCCCCGCCGCCGAGGATGATGATGGTGCTCATGCGACCTTGTGCAGCATCGCGATAAAGTTCGTCGCCGGGACGCGACGAAAGATGTCACTGCCACTGGAGAGCCGGTGGCCGGCAACTACCAGGACAAGTCGAAAAATCCGTATCCGCGGTTTGCAAAATAGTCGGCTACCTGCTCTCGATTGCGAACTTCGATATTGCCTTCAACAATGATCATCAGTTGCGGCACCATCACCCGCAAAACGTCTCACTCATGGACCTCGACATCTTGACGAGCCTTAGTCCCGGACCCGAATAGATCCGTATTTTCGAATATTTACCGCTCTGAGGACGGACAAACATTGAGCGACTCCTAATCTAATGAAAAGGCCAATCAATTACCTGACACCACCTGCGGAGGCCGGCCCGGTGCTTGATGGGAACCCCACTGCCCGGTCGCTTTTTCGTAGCTCCCAGGCAATGGTCGTACAGAGCAGATCGTCGCCGCCCCCCGCACCATAGAAAACACACTTCCGTGGCCATCCATTGTGGACGACAGTTTGCATCGCCCACGGGCTGTATACATCACTATTCCGCGCAAGCTTACGGACCGGCCTTCTAAACACTCTCTGGGCCATCAAGATGACATTTGAGACAAGGTTCTATAAACACGAATTCCATATAATCAGCAGGCCAACTACAGCCTATCTTGAAGTTGCTGCAAATGTTTCGGCTTATGGACGACCAATGACAACGCTTTCGGATCTTTTCCGGAGGAAAACATTGCCGATAGTGTGCTGCACGTACGTGATCTAGTTTCCAACGTCTCGACGTAAGCAATTAGGTATATGCCTCATACTGCGACAGATACTCACGATACGCTTACAAAATCATTTCTCACCAGACCTTCATCTTTGCTAGTAGGCGTCCAAGTCGATAGGATGTCGATTGCCGAAGAATGGTCGATATACGTTGCTCGTTTGCGACGCATTCTTCAAGAATCTGAAAAATTTCGTCTGCGATTCTTAGGGGATTTTCCACTATTTGCCAATTTTCTCGAATTTGATCCCATGCCAATCGAGCAAACTCCCTCTGTGAACCATTCCCATTCGAAATCTTCTGGCCCCCATGGATGCGCAAATTCGCCCAATGTCCGTCCAGACTGGCAAACTTACAACCCGCTTTGGCCATGTCTATCCACAAACATCCGTCAAAACAGAAAAAAAGCTCTTCGTGAAGGCCGCCCGCCATCTCAAAAGCGCTGCGCCTAAAGAATGCTTCCGGTTGAACAATCCATCGATCACTCTTCCAGTTCGTCTTGATCCTCAAGAAGTCTTCTAAAGTTCGTAAGGGAGATGGATCGATTAGACGGTCTCTGGCGTCGCCATACCAAAGTCGACAACGACCGGAGATCACGTCGATGTTTGGGTGTTCCTGAAAAAACTGAGCAACTTGCGCAAGCACCCCAGCCTCATAAACGTCATCGGAATTGAGCCAAGCCAATATATCTCCGCTTGCCCTGGCAAACCCTTTGTTGATCGCGTGTGCCTGGCCCTTGTCCGGCGCGCTGCTCCAAAAATCAATTGCGTGCTCATATTTCTGCAAAATGTCCAAAGTGTTATCTTTGCTTCCTCCATCCATAACGATGTACTCAAGGTTCGGGTAGCCTTGCAGCACAACCGATCTGATTGTTTCCTCGATGAATTGTCCTTGATTATAGCTTGGCGTCACGATGCTAATTCGCGGCCAGCAAGCGCCGCTTGGAAGTCGTTCTAAAACGGGCGCACTTTCCGTTGTCCATGGCCATCCTGCCTTTTCGCGCGGAGGCGGCGGCAGATCGAGTAGACGGCGGAGTCGCGCGTAGCTCAAAATCGTCTCTGATACATACGATGAAAGGAACGGATTAAGCTCGCTTCAATGGCCCAACAACAGTCTTGTCCGCACGACGAGCGTCGCAAAACCGTCGCCCTTCATTGCCGCTTACAAGGCTTCGCGGGCAATTTGCGACGGTTCACAATTTGATTTTTATTTTTTTGCAAACTCGTTCCTAAAGCTGGCATGGCACTCTTATGTGATCCAACCATTATCTACTCGCGGCCGAGTTGCCATCCAGGTTCGTTGATTCTTCAGCTTTAGGCCGCAAACCATGTCGTGGCCGGATCGACGCGATTAATCTCGACAGCCTCTTTGAGAATGTTGAAAAAGCTCTGTCCCCACACCTCCTGCCGAAGTGAGGCAAATTTCTTCTTCCCCCTGCTGATATATTCATTGGCCAATTCCGGACTGCCAATTATACGTTCCAGGTGGGACGCTAGGACTTGCTCGTCGTCGGCCGGAAAAATTAATCCCGCGTCGCCGACCTGCCAGGGCATATCCCCCACATCGCAGCTAATAACGGGTGTGCCGAAAGCCATGGCCTCCCAAATCGGCATATTGGTCGGCCCAAACTTACTGGACATTACATGGGCGGCAGCGTGCTGGTACAGCGCAACCACGTCGGAATCGGCTAACCATCCGTTGAATATCACCTGCTCCTGCAAACCAAGTTCGGCCACTAACCTCACGAGTTCGTCGCGGTACTCGGGCGCGGTCACCGGACCGCAAAAAACCGCGGAAAGCCGTACGCCCTTGGATTTCAGCAGGTGGAGCGCCTTGATCGTAACGGCATGATTTTTAAATGGCAGATAGTGCGCCGGGTAGAAGACGTACGGCTTCGAAACTATTGTAGGCGGCGGCAGCTTCTCTCCCATATACTTCGCGACAAAAGGCGCGGTCGGAAGCGGCATTATCTTGACGCTGCTCTCGTCAATCTTTGCGTATCTCAGCATATCCCGCCTTCCACGCGGCGATTCCACCACGATCACGTCACTGTTCAAGATACCAATTTGCGTCCGGAGAATCCTCCAGTTCTCGCTGCCCAGCGCCCGACCTTTGGAGCCGCCGCGCAGGAACCAGAGATCGTGAACCATCAAAACACTTACGCAGTCGGAAAACACGCAATCTGTGAACGGCGCGGTGCCAACGCAGACATCGAGCTTGTGTTTTTTGAGCTCCAGATTCGCAGAAATTACTGGCACATTTGATGACCCGTAGAAGAATCTTAATGTCCGCCTGACAATCCGCGTAGAGAGGCCGTGCGACGCCAGCCTGTCCACGAGCTTAACAAAACGTACGCTTTCTTTGAGGTGGCCCAAATCCTCTGGTAGTCTATCGTCCGAATAAAATACTAAAAGCTCGACATTCGGTGATGCCCTCCTTAGAGCGGATATCGCGAAAAGATCGTACTGATAGCTGCCGCCGTACTCCGGCCACCAGCGGGCGACGTAACCAATCTTCATGTTGACGATCTTAAAATGTCGTTTGCTTCATGGGTTACCAAGCAATTTTTGCCTATAAACGCACGGTTCGCCAGATCAATTTTTGGTGCACATGACCGATGAAGCGACCATGATATGGCACGCTACGTCTTTCATTCACCTCATGTACCTCGTCGGCCTCGTCTTTCGGCCGCCACGACAAAGATGTCCGCATTGCCGAAACTAGATCGGCTAAAAACAGTAGCATTGAATAATCTACCAACGTAGTGCACTAAACTTTTCTCGCAACAACGAGTGCACTCCAGTCAGTTACTGTGGGTGGTGTATAGAGATCTTTCCAGGTTCCAAAATTCAATACCTCAAAACCAAAAATCTTCAAGCGCACGAATATCTCACTTTTAAAAAAATATCTCATATCGTGCCTCTCAGCAAACCTATTTGTTAGTGTATTCCGATCAAAAATAAGCACTTCATGCATTGAGGCAACGACGCAGTCATCATGATTATGCACAGGATTAGTCAATCTAATTAATTTTTTTCCTCCTTCCTCGTATTCCTTCCACCTTTTTTCAGGTCCTATATTTATTACACCCGGACCATACCAGAAATCAAATATCAGCAGCCCTTTTTCTGTCAGAACATCCCCGACGTAACTTAAATAGTCTTCTAATTCCTCATCCCGATTCATATAGGATAGAACATCAAAAAGTGTGATGCATAGATCTATAGAACCTAAATCAATCGCGCGCCTTTCACTTGCATTATAAAGATGCACATTTTTATGATTGTTAAGTTTTTGTTCGGCAATTGCCAACATATTAGGATTTTTATCTATTCCAAATATCTCATATCCTTTCAGCGCGAGCGGTTCTGCGTGCGCACCCGTGCCGCAGCCATAATCTAATATTTTGCGCACATTGGGTTTGTATTTCGTAATAACCTGTTCGATTAGATCCACTTCACCATGGTAATCCTTGTTAGTGTACAGAAGATCGTATATTGATGAATATTCTCTGCTAAACGGCATCGGACGCATTTTTGTCAAATCTTCACGATATTGCTGCTGCTCTTGTATATCGCCTCCACCATTTTCGTGACTTCGAGACCGTCTCTGCCAGACGGCTTTGGTTCAATGCCCTTTTCAATATCAGCAAAAAACTCCTGCAGTTCTGCGATATACGAATTTGGCCTTACCTGGCCGTAATTAATTGAGTGGATCTCTCCCTTTTCATTACGCGATTGCCAGTACAAATTGTCGCCGCCGTGCGTATCGAACCGACCGTCCACTGTTATATACCCATCCCTTCCATTTACCTCAAAATGAAAATACCCGGAGAGCTGCCGCCATGAACTGTTAATAGTTGCCAACCTTCCATCTTTCGTACGGAATATCCCTGTGGCGGTGTCTTCCACATCACAATCCTTCCAATACAGATTTGACGTAATCCCGGCGGCTTCAACAAAATTGCCCATGAACCATCTTGCTATGTCAAGGAGATGACAGCCGTTGTCAAGCATGGTTCCGCCCCCACTCACATCCGCATCCCAGAACCACGAATTCTTTAGCCGCTCACCATCGTTGCCTATTCTTCCATTGAAACTAATCACTTCTCCAATATAACCGCTTTTCGCTATATCGAAGGCTTGTTGTACGCTGGCGAAATATCTGTGGTTCGCTCCTGTTTTCAAAAACATACCGGAGTCCTCCGCGGCCTTGACCATTCTACAGGCTTCTGCCGCATTCCTCGCTAACGGCTTTTCGCATAGAACATGCTTACCAGCTGAAAGCGCCGCTATCGTCACAGGAGCGTGGAATTTATTTGGAACACAGATTATTACCACGTCAATGTGAGCTTCCCCGAGCAATTCATCGACGCGATAATGCTGAACTCCTAGTTTAGCAGAAACCGCCTTTGCCCTAGTTATATCGGCATCAGCAATGCCAATTAATTTCCCATTGCTACTGCTCTGCACCGCAGCTGCCCTTTTCTCGCCAAATGACCCGGCCCCAATCACACCTACTTTAAGCATGTCTAAGTCCTAGTGTTGTTGCCCCCAAATGACCGGACGAACCCGCAAGCTTATCTCGTACGTGCTCACCAGAATCTTTGATCGCCATCCAATGAGCCGCCTCCACGAACTCTTGCCCTTCGCCTACCGCAAACCCACTCCAGCAAGGCAGTGGCCTGACAACGACGCTTATCACTATGCCGGCGGGCAACGGGCTCCCGTCACGCCCGGTTCGAAGGTCTCTTCGACCATGCGAACCTTCTCCAAGGACGACCCGCGGCGACGCTGCTACGGGGGCTATCTCACCGAGTTTTTCTGAGGGCTTTTAGTGCATCGGCTATAAATGCAATCTGACTTTCCTTGATGTTAGTGCTCGAAGGGAGATAAAACCCATTTTCCCACAGCTTTTCGCAGACAGGCAGCTTTGCCATTTCTTTAGCGTAGCCCTTATTTATCATAACTGGCTGTCGATGCATGGGATAAAAGAACTCTCTCGTATCTATGCCATATTCTGATTTAAGAAGTCCTCTAACCTCCTGCTTAGAGCGCCCATAAATCCCTTTGTCGATAAGAATACCATACATCCAGTAAGAATTAGTCACGCAACTACTGCTCGGGGGAGGCAGGATGATACCATCTATCTCCGACAAAGCTTGATTATACAATCTGGCGTTATTTATCCTTTTGGAGATATATTCTGATACTTCTTGAAATGAAGCATAAGCGTAAGCGGCGGTCAGGTTATTCAGTCTAAAATTGAAGCCTATATCTTCATGAATAAATCGCGGTTGACCGAATGCCTGATCCTTCAGCATAGATGACCTTTTAGCAAACGCCTCATTGTCGGTGACGACCATTCCTCCCTCGCCGCTTGTCACAATCTTGTTTGCGTAAAAGCTGAAACAACTGATATCGCCAAAACTCCCTGCCTTTTTGCCGTTATATTCAGTCCCTATTGCTTCTGCTGCGTCTTCAATAACATATAGATTGTACTTCTTGGCTATCTCCAAAATCTTGCCCATGTCCGCCGGGTATCCATATAAGTGAACGGGAATCACTGCCTTGGTTTTGCGTGTGATAGCCTGCTCGATTAGGTTTACGTCGATGCACCATGTGTTTGGGTCAGAATCAATAAAGACGGGGATGCCCCCATTATGAATAACGCTGCTTGCCGTGGCTATC
>Ga0306926_10002544_pt1 | contig 18561 bp, 15 predicted proteins | sample flu12Cox44000178_FD_203759 | JGI IMG/M metagenome (GOLD analysis project Ga0306926, IMG submission 203759) | Lab enrichment of tropical soil microbial communities from Luquillo Experimental Forest, Puerto Rico - flux8day.12C.oxic.44.000.178 (v2)... | ecosystem: Environmental > Terrestrial >... | reverse complement strand
CCGGGAGATCGGTTGTGCGCACGATGACCGCCGCCTTTCCGCTGGTGAATTTCACGGGCTCAATCAACACATTAATGTCGGCGAATTTTTCCAATTCGTCGGGATTGAAATAACGCACAAACGACCAGGCATCTTCGGACGAGCGATTTTCGCCCAGGCGCCAGGTTTGCTCCCGCGCCGTATTCTGCAGAAACTCCTGGACCTCGATGCCTTCGCCCTTGGCCTCGATGCAAACGGGCGGCGGCTCAGGAGACGAAGGCGGTTTGGATTTGTGAGAGCTCTTTTTGCTGGCTGCCGGCGCCAAGACAGGGTTCGCGCCGCAGGGCCGGGTCAAGGAGTTCCCCGCTACGTTGTTCGTGGCCGGGGGGGCTTGGGCGGACAGCGCGGTGCCGACTAGGAACGCTCCTACTGCGAGAGGGGCGATCGTTCGGAACCGTCCGCAAATTCGCCGTTCGCTCATTGACCTGAGGCTAACCGACTTCGAGTATTCCGCCCTGCACCGAATCGAAAGGTGTTTACAATCTGCTAACAACTCCACCACAGAACCAGGTAAGTGCGCAACATGCTCCACTCACAACCGTGGTTGCTTGGGTGCGTCGCGGCGGGGAGGGTCCGCAAGCACCGCAACGCCGTATGGCGGCAGTTCGAGCTTCGAGGCCTCTTTTTGATCGAGAAGCGACCGCATCACGTGCGGCAACGCCACGGTTTGCCCTTGCGTCTTGAAATTGATCAGCACATACACGGTGCCTTTGGGGCCCATGCGGCGATTTGCCTCGATGCCCTCTGGCACCACTCCGAACGCGGGCGAGATGTTGCTGGATGTGCTCATCCATTGCGCCACGGATTGCATCAAGCTCGAATCCAAAACGCCGCCGATATAGGTAATCCGGCCGCGGCCATAAGTGCGACTGACGATCGCCGGCCGACCATCGAGCCATCCGTTGCTCGGGCCAAAGGTAAGCAAAACTTCAGTGTCGGGTGCGGTTGGTTTGAGACGTTCGGCCCACACGGAAATTTCCCCTTGTCCCAACCTACCGCTCGCGGGAATGGATTTCTCCAGGGCGTAATATTGCTCGACCTGTGCGCCGAGGGGTTCGGCAAGATAACCGGGCTGTGGTATTGGCAGCAGGGCGTTGAATTCGTCTTTCACGCCAGAGCGTGGACCCAGAACGAGATGGCCACCATTTTTCGCGAATTCTTCGAGATGCTCGGCTCGCGTCTTCGGAATGAGATACAGATCGGGAGCAACCACCAGTTTGTATTGATCGAGCGGAGCGTCGGCGCTGACGATATCGATGGATTGAGAGATCGTGCGTAGCGCGTGATAGTAGTTTTTCAGGATCGCAAACTGATCGTATTTTTCCGTGTGTTTCTGCCAGTCGATGGCCCAGTGGCTGTCGTAGTCGTTCAGAATTGCTACTTCTGACACCACTCGGGAATCGCGAAAGGCGTCCTGCAGTGAAGCAAACTCCTTCGCGGTGGTGGCAACCTCGTCAAGGAGCGGGACGGGTTTGCCATCGGGTCCGAGCAGAGTGCCGTGAATCTCTTCTTGGCCGTTTAACGCGCTACGCCACTGCCAATAACTGACCTCGTCGGCGCCGTGTCCGACGTCGTGCCACGCCATCGCCCGCACTTCGCCCTTATCGAGCGAGTTGTTCAGCGCGGACCAGTTCACCGAGCCCGGCTGGGTCTCGATGATCCAAATATTCTCGCGTTTGAGGCCGCGCATGGTGTCGTGACTGATGCCGTTGGTGTCGGGATCGAGATGGCCGGTGCCGACGTAGTCGTCCCAGGCAACAAAAGTGAGGGGACGCGCGACGATGTAGTGGTCGAATCCGGAAAATTTGTAGCCCATGAAGTTGCCCGTGATGAACTGGCGCGGGTCGGCGTGCGCGCGAATGGCTTCGATTTGATTTTGCTGGTAGCTGGCCCACGCATCGGTTACGAAATGCTGCCAATCCAGCATGAGACCAGGATTGTGCTCACCCACCGGGATGGGAATTTCGTTCCAATCGTCATAGGTCTGACTCCAGTACGAAGTTGTCCAGTGTTCGTTCAGCGCGTCGAGCGTTTTGTACTTGGCTTTTAGCCAAGCATGGAATTGCTGGCGCGCCTCGTCGTTGTAGGACATGAGAGCGTAGCCGTACTCGTTGTCGATCTGCCAGCCGACGACATTGGTATCGTGCCCGAATCGCTTGGCCATTTCTTCGGCGATGCGCTGGCAGAATTCGCGATACTTTACGGAGGTGACCGAACCGTGAGCGCGATTGCCATGCGTGACCCGCTGGCCGTTGGCTTCGAGGCGCAGCGTTTCCGGATATTTTTGCGTGAGCCATGCGGGAGGCGCGGCCGTAGGTGTGCCGAGCACGATGGCAACGTGATGTTTCTCGGCCAGGCGGACGGCATGGTTCAGCCAGTCGAACTGGTAATGACCTTCCGACGGTTCCATGCGGCTCCAGGCAAATTCCGCGATCCGCGCGACATTCAAATGCGAAGCTTCCATCATTTGCAAATCCGTTTCCCATCGTTCTTCCGGCCATTGCTCGGGATACCAGTCGGCGCCCATCAGCAGGGCGTTGAGGCCGGGCAGTTGAGTCGGCGGAGTTTGTGTCGCCGAGTCGCACGGACGGGACAGAATTGGGACCAAGGCTAAACAACTGAGAACCACGAGGCTCAACAGACTGCGCGCGCCAACTTTAAACATTGTTCCTCCGTGTGAACCCACCTTGGGAGCCAATCAGGGAGTGACGGTGATCTTTTTTCCGCCGTAGGTTACCGTTTTGTCGGCGTTTGGCGTAAGAGCGCCGCCGACGCCGTGGCCTTCACGGACAAAGACGATTCGGAAGGTACGCGATTCCAACATTCCGGGAAATGTTCCGGTGCGATCGCCGATGGTGAGAGTGCGTGAAGCATCGTCCCACGTGAAAGGGATGGTGGCGTGCACACCTTTCTCGTAGCTGTAGCCGTCGTTTTCGTCTTCGTAGAAGGTGAATTCGCCGTTTGCGCCGCGATAAATGCGCAGTTCGATAGGGTCGGCGGGCTTTTCGGCGGCGTACTCGATATCCGGTCCAAGCGGCAGGATCGAGCCAGCGCGTATATACAAAGGAAGGCGGTCAAGCCTTGCCGACGCGTCGAGCGATCGGGGACCCTGGGACGCGGAGCCGCTCCAAAAGTCGTACCACATTGCATTCGGAAGATAGAGGTGTCGGGTGGTGGCACCAGGCTCGGTCACCGGATTGACCAGAATTGCCGGACCAAACAAAAACTGGTCGCCGATGTTCTGTGCTTGGGGGTCAGACCGAAAATCCATGACCAGGGGCCGCATCATGGTGTAGCCGTCGTTGGTCACCTTCCACGCGAGCGAGTAGATGTACGGCAACAGTCGATATCGCAGTTGGTCATACACGGTAAGGATTTCTTGCGCTTCGGGTCCGTAGGACCAGATTTCGTTTTGGTTTGTCGTGCGGGTGCCATGGGCGCGGAAAATTGGACAAAAGGCACCGAACTGAAACCAACGAATGTACAGTTCGCGATACTTGGGATCGTCGGGGTTCGCCGACACAAAGCCGCCAATGTCCGTGGTCCAGTAGGGAATGCCAGAGACAGAGAGATTCAGGCCTGCGGGGAGTTGCCGGCGGAACGTCTCCCAGTTCGGGTCTACGTCACCGGACCAAAGCGCTACGGAATTCCGCTGCACACCGGCATAACCGGAGCGTGACAGGATGAAGACGCGCTTCTGGTCCGAGGCTTCCCGCTGGCCTTGATATACACCCGTGGTGGTGAGCAGAGGGAATTCGTTGGCGTAGTGAACGCCGTCGCCAAGTGCGACCTTGTGATTCACAAGCAAATTGGTTGCGAGTCCTTCGGTTTCGGGCTCCGTGGTGTCCAGCCACCACGCGTCGACGCCAATTTTGAAGAGCGCGTCGTTCATTAGCTTCCAGTAGTATTTGCGGGCATCGGGATTGAAGGCGTCGTAGAGAGCCATGCCCTCCGGATGAAAGCCGCTGACCTTGGTTTTGGCGACGAAGTACCCGCGTTTGTCCATGTCATCGTAGACGGGCGAGCCGGGCCGAAAGAAAGGCCAAACGGAAATCATCAAATGCACGTGGTCCTTGTGAAGAGTTTCAACCATGGCTTTGGGGTCCGGATAGTTCTTGTTGAAAACCGGGTCGCCCATGACGTTCCACCAGAACCAATCCTGAACGAGGTTGTCCAGTGGGATGTGCAGGTCGCGGTATTTCTGCGCGACGGACAGTAGTTCCTGCTGGGAATCGTAGCGATTCTTGCATTGCCAGTAGCCGTAAGCCCATTTTCCGAATAAAGGCGCTTGTCCAGTGAGTTCGCGGTAGGCGGCGACGATCCTGTCGAAGGCCGGGCCGTACAAGAAATAGTAGTCGATCGAATCGGCGGCCTCCGAAGTGATATAGAGAGCGTGGACGAACTTATTGTCAAAGCGGCTACGGGATCCGTTGTTCCAGAAAATGCCGTAACCGTTGCTTGAAAGCAGAAGCGGATTGGAGATGTTGGTGTTGTCCTGCGAGATGTCGACGGATTCGCCGCGATAATTGAAGACGCCGGCTTGGTGTTGGCCCAGTCCGTAAAACGCCTCTTGAGTGTCCCACATGTTGACGAAGCGCTCCGAGCGATAGGTGTTCTCGCCGTTTATTTCCGTGGGAGTGAGAGTGCGCGTATTTTCTTGAGTGAGTTTGTAACCTTCGGAATCGTAGAAAACGATAGAGCTGTCCGCCTTGCTAATCGCTATTTTCAGTCGCGAGGTGGCGAGTGTGACCGTTTTGGGGTCGTCTGCTTGCAGGCTGAAGTCCGCGTGGGGCCAGCTTTCCTTGATGACGAGGAAGTCGGGCCGCTCGGGGACATGTCTCTCCAGGGAATAAATGATGTGAACGATCGAGTCCGAGCAGACGCGGAACTGCAGGTAACCGTGTTCCAGAGTGAGGAGCACGCCATCGGGTTGCGTTTCGGCGATTTTCACAGGATTCGGTGGGAGCCATTGCGCGACTAATTTCGGCGCGCCGAGGAGCAGAAGCAAAGCGCCACAAAAGACGTGAAAGCGAGAATGGGATTTCATGGTATTGCCCGAAGTGTGACACATTCCGAGCGAGAAATCTCAGCGAGGGTCCATCGCACCAATGCACGGGCGTGCCAGCCGTCACAGAAGAAGGCAAACCAGACAGGTCACGGATGGAAACCGAGTGCTCGAGGATGAAAGGTTTGGTGCGAAGTGGAAATGGCGGAAGAGATGGAAGGTTGCCGTTGACCGGGCCGATTTGCGCCCCTAAACTCTGAGTGTAAGTCGAAGATCGCGGAGCAGAGAGGTCCCGGCCCATGTATCGCTATGCCATCGCGCTTTTGTGCCTTGCCGGTGTTTTCACCGACGTTGTCGAGGCGCAGAAGACCGGCGCCGACCGGCTCACGGTTCCCGCGGGCGCGGTCTTAACGTTTCATCTGCAAACGCGGCTCAATCCGGACAATCCGAACGAGATTGACGCTCTGCCGAAGGGCACGCTCGTTCATGTAAAGCTGCTGACTGACGTCGATTCGAACGTGGACCACGATGGGGCGGAATTTCGCGGGCAGGTAACGTCCGCAATTGTTTCGGGAAATCAAATTGTAGTTCACAAGGATTCTGAAGTGCGCGGGTTACTTGTGTTACTGCGAAGCCGCAATCATCCCGAAGGGTTTCGCTATGAGCTTCTGGTAACCACGATCATCGACCACGATAAAGCGTATGATCTGACGGCCTCACGAAACCCCTCGCTGTCCGATGGCAACCCTGACGGGGAAACGCCCGCACCGTCCAACGCGCAAAAGGGCGGACCGGGTGCGCCGCAGGCGGAGCGCACCCCACCGGTTGCGAACTGAGCGATTCCTCCTCGAAAAACGAGGAAGGATGGGAACCTCGGACCGGTTCGAACCCTGCTGGCTGCGGTTACGAATTAGCGAGCGTTCTGAGGAGCCACGCGAACGCTGAGCGCTACATTGTGGCCATTCTCTTCACGATAAGTGACGTCGGCACTGGCGCCCACTCGAAGCTTGCCATCGATTGTGGTGTTTTTGTCCATCAAGAAGACCATCGAGCGCGCACTCGTTTGTTCCTGCTGGGCCATCGCGGAACCGAGAGTCAGCGTGAAGGAATTCTTTCCGACCGCTGAAATCGTGCCGGTCACCGATTGCGCTTGGTCGGGCATTTGCGTGTCGGTGAAAGTAACCGTGGCAGAGGGAGTTGCGTTTGCACTGGCCGAAAGAGCGATCGCGAGCAGTGCAACAAAAGCCAGGTTGAAAAGGGTTAGAAAGGCCATTGGCCGTTTGTTTGCCATGGGTGAGTAAAGACCTCCTGGAGATTCGGCGGGGCTTTATAGACTGCAGCAGCTCAAACGCCACGGAGGATCCGAGTGCGCTGAAAATCAATCTCTCAGGCAACGTTCAGGTTAGCTCTGGAATGCCGCGCGGAGCGTGGTACTGGGACGTGAAATCTCTTCACGGCGGTGCGCCATAATTCTTGCGGTGGAACGAGCTTTTACCTTTTTTCCTACAAAAAATCGGGTACCGCAATCACCGGGTAAGAACGGCAAGCTCCTCCTGAAGTTGGCGGCGGGCGCGGAATACACGGGTCTTGGCGGTCGCTTGCGTAATACCCATTTCCTCGGCGACCTCTTGGTGCGTCCAACCGTGGCATTTATGCAGAAGGAACGCGCGGCGCAGCGCAGGATTCAAGCGCAGCATGGCTTTGGAGGCGAGTTCACGGTTCATGTGTTGGCGCTCGTTATTGACCCGGGTATCTTGGAGTTCCGCCCCGTTTTGTGCATTGGCGTCCGTGTCGATCGAATTTTCCTGATTGCGGGGTCGATTCCGCCGCAAGGTCATCAAAGCCTCGTTGAACGTTACGCGAAACAGCCAAGATGAAAAGCTCGCCAATTCTTCGATTCCATGAAGGCGCTGGTAGATCTTGACGAGAACATTCTGAAGAGTATCTTCGGCGTCCTCGTGATTTTTCAGCACCCTTCTTGATATTCGATAGATCATCCGGGAATTGCGGCGGACGATTTCGGTAAATGCTTCCTCATTGCCATTGCGGGCCATTGCCCCTAGAGCGCTGTTGGAACAGGAGCTGTAGTTGGTTCTCGAAGACACGGTCAGGTTCTCCCTTCATTACCACCACCGAGAACGAGGCTCACTGCAAGGAATGACGCGATGGCCCCAAGAAACATTTCGGATTCCTCTCGTGGGTGTCGAATTCGCTGGAGTAGGTTCTGAGCGTAGTCTTGCGCTGCGGCTCGCGGCATACCATCGGTGAATCGCCTTAAGGTAGGGCTAACCCGTGCTGTACTGATTCTGCGTAAGGGAGAACCGACGTATCGTGTGGCGTCAGAGGGATGGGATGCCGGACGTGGATTAACGGGACAGGGGCAAGCGCACCTGAAACGAGGTCTCTCCGGGGCGAGAATTCACGTGGATGGAGCCTTGATGAGAGCGAATTATGCGTGAAACGATATCGAGACCGAGACCGGTGCCTTCGCCTACCGGTTTAGTGGTGAAAAACGGTTCAAAAATGCGGTCACGGATCTCCGGAGGTATGCCCGGGCCGTTGTCCGTGAATTCGACCAACACGTTCTGGGGCTCCAAACGCGTACGAACGGTGAGAGTCTTCTGGCCATTGGTTTCGGAATTCATCGCGCTGATGGCATTATCGATCAGATTCGTCCAGATCTGATTTAGTTCGCTCCCGTTCGCCGGAATTTTCGGAAGATTTCCGGCAAACTCACGTTGGACGTCGAAACCATGCTTCAACTGATGCTGGAACATACGCAGTGTCACGTCGATGCCGCGCTCTACGTCGACTTCGCTGATCGGAGTCTTGTCCATGTAGGAGTAGGACTTGACCGCTTGCACGAGATCGGAAATGCGCCGAGAAGCCTCTTCGATTTCACGAGTCAAGCAGAGAATCTGGTGGTCGTAAACGAGAATACGCAGACCATGTTCGGCCTGCTCCCGAGAGAGAAGACCGACGAGCGGAGCCAGAGTGTCGATACGAATTCCCGCGTCTACCAGGTCGCCGGCCACATCGTCGGGTAGATTTCGCTCGCGCAGCCAATCCCCAAGATCGGACTCCTGATCGGAACGCTCGACGGGGTCAAGTTTGCTGGTGCCGGCCTCGCACTCAGCGATAGCATCACTCAGCTTGAACAGCAACCCCTGCGCCTGCGCTGGAATGGGCTGGCTGCGGAGCGTGATGGCCTCGAAGCGCCGCTTGTTTTGCGCTTCCCGCAGGAGTGTGGAGGAACGCAGCGCCGCGGAGGCGGGATTGTTGAGCTCATGCGCAAGGCCGGCGGAAAGTTTTCCCAACGCCAACATTTTTGCGGTTCGCTCTTCCGAGCGGGCCATTTCCCGGGTGCGGTCGGTCATTTCGCCGACCAGTTTTTGCGCCAGGTTGGGAGCGCGGTAGACGAGTTCGCGCAGTTCCGTCGCCGCCATAACGGCGAGGCGCGTGCGGCCGACGGCGATCCCGCGACCGCCAATCGTCTTGATTCGGGAGAAGGGAAGTACGCCGGTGGGGTGACCGGCGGTGCGGACGAATACCGGAGCGTAGGGGTCATTGGGCCGCCGGAAATGCATCTCGCCCTCGAGGATGACAATGAATTCAATGGCCGGCGAACCTTCGCGAACGATGATGTCGCCCGATTCGTAACAGCGTACTTCGAAATGATCGGCTAGCCAGACGAGCGCGGCGTGGTCATCGTCCGCAAACAACGGCATCTTTGCGAGTTCGTCGGGAGTTAAGCGAGCACACGACTCAGGAGCCACAGCAGACCTCGTTAGCGGTTCGCTAAATATTGATGAACAAAGTAAAGGACAACGGAGCCCTCCCCGACGCTGTTCGCTACGCGGCGAACCGCGCCATTTCGAACATCGCCAATCGCGAATACTCCGGGCACATTGGTCTCTAATAATGCCGGATCGCGCTCGAGAGTCCAACCCGGCGGACGCTTGCCGTCGCGCAAGAGGTTCGGTCCGGTGAGCAGGAAGCCCTTGCCGTCACGACAAAGCGTACCTTCGACCCAGTCCGTTCTTGGCTCGGCTCCGATGAAGATGAAAAGCGCCCCGGCCTGGCGATGTTCCTCGGTTTTTGTGTCGTAATGGCGAACGGTTAATCCGCTAAGACGATCGTCTCCATGCACTGCCGTCACTTCGGCTTGGAGCTCAACCTTAATGTTCGGAATGGTCTGAATTCGCTCGACGAGATAGTGAGACATAGCGCGGGAAAGCGAATCCGCGCGCACCAACATGGTCACGGAACGGGCATATTGCGAAAAATGTACCGCGGCTTGGCCCGCGGAATTCGCGCCGCCCACGATGTACACGTCTTCTCGTTTGCAGGAGGAGGCCTCGGTATTTGCCGCTCCATAATAAATCCCGGCGCCGGTGAGCCGATCCATGCCGGGAATGTCGAGGCGGCGCCATTGGACGCCGGAGGCGATGACAATGCAGTGCCCCACCAATTCTTGGCCCGTCGAAAGTTTGACCACGCGATATTCGCCCTGCACCGCGAGTCGCTCCGCTTGGACCGGGGCCAGCACTTCTGTGCCGAAGCGCTTCACCTGGGAAACGCCGCGACGCGCCAAGTCCGCCCCACTGAGACCGGCGGGGAACCCGAGATAGTTCTCGATTCGAGAACTCAGACCGGCCTGTCCACCTGCAGCTTCACGTTCGACGAGAATGGTTCGCAGTCCCTCGGTGCTGCAATAGAGGGCACAGGCCAGGCCGGCTGGACCTGCGCCGACAATGATGACGTCGTAGAAATCGCGAGTCGGCGTGGTGTTGAGGCCGAGCTTAGCCGCGACGGCCGGAAGCGCCGGCTTTTCGAGGAGGGATCCGTCCGGAAAAATCAACACCGGAAGCACGGTCGGCGAATCGCCCACGGCCGCCGCGATCCGCGGGTCTGACGTGGCTCCGGGCTCGATCCAGCGATAGGGAATTTGGCTCTTCGCGAGAAAATCCTTGAGCTCGTGGGTTTGGGGAGACCAACGAGTGCCGACGATGTAAATGCCTTCGAAACTGTCGCGGCTGGTGGCATTCCAATCCTCGAGCAAATCCGCAAGGATGGGGTAAAGATTTTGCTCCGGAGGCTCCCACGGCTTCATCAGATAGTGGTTCAATTTCACCTTGTTAATCGCGTCGATCGCAGCGCTCGAGTCGGCGTAAGCGGTGAGGAGAACGCGTCGGGCGTCGGGCTGAAGGGTCAGGGCATCCATCAGGAATTCGGTGCCGCTGATATGCGGCATGCGCTGATCCACGAGGAAGAGGGCGATGCGATCGCCACGAGCGGTGAGTTGTTGTACGGCGTCCATCGCCTTGCTCGGCGCATCGGAAGCGATAATGCGGTAGTCCGCGGCAAACTTTGACTTCAAGTCTCTTTCCACGGCTCGGAGAACTGCAGGATCATCATCTAGGGCAAGAATGAAAGGTTTTTTGGCCATAACACTTCCCGAAAAGCTTGTAACGAACGCGGCGGCCTCTCCCAGGTGGTATTAGGCTTCTCCCAGGTGGTATTAGGCTTCGATGCGAGAACGGACCGCGACGATACGCCAAAATGAATACGTTCTCGGCGCGAGGGACCTCCGTGTGCGCCGCTTCTGGCGGGGTCAATCCTGTTTCCCCGGGGCACAGTTGGTTCTCGACCAGTTAATCCTGAAACGCCGCCCCCGTACGGGCATCCAGACGATGCGTTTTCGGGGCGTACCCTTCGCATGATGGTAAAGCGCACCGGTACGTTCGTAAAAGCCACGGGTGTGCCAGGAATCACGATAACCGAATCGCTCGAAATCCAGGTGGTGGCAGAATTCGTGACATAAGGTGCTTAAAAATGTCCCAAACGAAGTGATTTCTTTCCGGATCGCGGTCTTCATCCACACACGAATTAGGCGTGTATGCGGATGATAGTCACCGAACAGTTCGGAAGTCGAATATTCCCGTACGCGCAATGGCCTGGCAGCCAGCACGCGCACGTCGCAAGGGTGTACGCGATAAAAATCAGCTGCAAGATTCAAAAACTGCTCTGCGGTAGCGCGGACGGACTCTATTCTTCCCGAATGCATGGCCGTTTCGATTTGGACGGCGGCCCTGCTCAGGCGGCTATCCGGCGGCAGGGGCAGCGTGTCGAGTCGGTCGCTTTGGCGGAAGGAGTTGGCATTTTTCCTGCGCGGAGGGGCATCGGTAATCATGACGGTGAAAATTCTGCAGCACGGCAATGGATGCAACAAGACCGAGATTTCCGGGTTGTGATTTTTTTTTGCCGTTCGTTTTTGCCGCGCATCTAATCGTCCAGGGAAAGTCTGAGTCGCTAACAACGACGGTCCCAGCGGGAGCAAAACCGCCATCCGAGGGAAAGAAACATGGCAACCGACCATAAGGATCAGGTTCAACTTGATCAGTGCTGGGACCTCCTGCGCCCGCGCCAAGCGCTGCGGGAGTTTGGTGATGACCCCGACAAGGCCAAAGTTCGACCCGAGCGGATTGTAGAAAATTACGAACCATAGGGCTGGCAAGGAGTTGATGCGCGCCGACGAGCAGAAACGATCGGACCGTCCGTCGTGACTTGCCTCAGGTCGCAACCTAGGATTGCTGCAGAATGACCGAATCCGACGCGCTCATCGCCGAATCGTCTCGCACTACCGCATTATCGAGAAATCGGGCGGGCGGCATGGATGTCGCGTTGACAAAGCCCGGGATGCCCGTCGCGGCGATTTCCAGATCCGGGCACGACAGCAACGCTTTTTTGGGCCGGCGTTCTGCTGTCTGATCGGCACTCCCACGGAAATCGAAGAGCTACGCGCCTGGATCGCGGTTATTGACAGGCATCGGAGTCTCTAATTGACAGCACAATTCTGTCATGATACTTACCGCGATTGATTTGATTTCACGAACCATGAGTCGCGGGAGGGGCCACGGACCGAGTCGGCGACAAACCCAGCAAGCTCTTGAGACGAGCAAGTCGCCCGACACGACTCGCCGCTGAGCATAGCCAAATAGTAAGGAGAACTCGATGTCTCAGTTTGATGTTCCTTTGGTGCGTTCGCAGTTCGCGCAAACGTCGCGGCGCGATAATTGGTGGGTGCAGCCCCTTGCTGTATTCTTGGGGCTTTCCGTCTTCATCGTGTACTCCACTTGGGCGGCTTTGCAGGGGCAGCACTACCGCTTCGGGCCCTACCTCTCTCCCTTTTATTCGCCGGAACTGTTTGGGGATCCCGTGCAGTCGTGGTTTGGCGCGAGACCCGGGTGGATCCCGGCGTGGGTTACTGCGGCGATGCTTATTTTGTGGGCGCCTGGCGGATTCCGTGTGACCTGTTATTACTATCGCGGCGCATATTATAAGGCGTTTTGGGCCGATCCTCCTTCCTGCACGGTCGGAGAACCCCGCAAGACGTATCTCGGCGAGCGTTCCTTTCCCCTGATTCTGCAGAATATTCACCGCTATTTTCTCTATCTTGCCGTGGTGTTTCTATTTTTGCTGGCGCATGACGTGTGGAAGGCGTTGTGGTTTGACGGGCACTTTGGGATTGGCGTCGGCACGCTGGTGCTGTTGGCGAATGTGGTCCTGCTTACTTGCTACGCACTGGGCTGTCACTCGCTGCGGCATCTCGTGGGAGGGTTTCGAGATCGCGTCTCGGGCGCGCCAGCACAAAAGCGGGTCTACGATTGCGTCACTTGCTTGAACGGCCGCCACATGCTTTTCGCTTGGTGCAGCCTATTTTCTGTGGGGTTTGCCGACCTGTATGTCCGTTTGTGCTCGATGGGTATTTGGAACGACTGGAGAATCCTTTAGTGCCCGAATATCTCACGCACGAACATGACGTCCTGGTAATTGGAGCGGGTGGAGCGGGCCTGCGGGCGGCCGCAGAAGCCGCCGCTGCGGGTGTGAAAGTCGCGGTAATTTCCAAATCTCTGCTTGGCAAGGCTCATACCGTGATGGCCGAAGGTGGCATCGCCGCTGCACTGGCAAATGTCGATGATCGTGATAATTGGCGCGTTCATTTCGCCGACACCATGCGGGGCGGGCAATACCTGAACAGCTGGCGCATGGCCGAGTTGCATGCGAGAGAGGCCCCGTCTTGCGTGCGAGAGTTGGAAGCATGGGGTGCGGTCTTCGACCGCACGTCGGATGGACGCATTCTTCAACGCAACTTCGGCGGCCATCGCTATCCGCGCCTGGCCCATGTGGGTGACCGCACCGGCTTGGAGATGATCCGCACTCTGCAGGACCATGACATTCACCTCGGCATGGACGTTTTCATGGAATATACCGTCGTCACGCTGCTCCGGGACGGCGATCGCATCGCGGGTGCGTTTGGGTACGATCGAGAACGCGGAAGGTTTCATCTGTTCCGCGCCAAGGCGGTTGTACTCGCGACGGGCGGCATTGGCCGGGCTTACAAAATCACCAGCAACAGCTGGGAATACACCGGCGACGGTCACGCTCTCGCCTATCACGCGGGCGCGGCGCTCATGGATATGGAATTCGTCCAGTTTCATCCCACAGGAATGATCTGGCCGCCGAGTGTCCGCGGAATCTTGGTTACTGAGGGAGTGCGCGGAGAAGGTGGAGTGCTTCGCAATCGCGAGGGCCGTCGCTTTATGTTCGACGACATTCCCGCAGCCTACGCGAATCAGACCGCGGATAACGAGGAGGAAGGTTGGCGCTACACACAGGGCGACAAGAACGCGCGTCGGCCTCCCGAGCTCCTCACACGCGACCACGTCGCTCGTTGCATCCGGAGGGAAGTGAAGGAAGGGCGAGGCAGCCCTCACGGAGGAGTATTCCTCGATATTGCCTGGATCAAGGAACGCATTTCCAATGCTCCCGAGCACATCAAACGAAAACTTCCTAGCATGTACCACCAGTTCAAGCAATTGGCTGACATCGACATCACCCAGGAGCAAATGGAAGTCGGGCCGACGACGCATTACATGATGGGTGGGGTACGCGTCGATCCAGATTCGCAAATGTCGGATCTGCCGGGACTGTTTGCCGCAGGCGAGTGCGGCGCCGGACTGCATGGCGCAAACCGGCTGGGCGGGAATTCCTTGTCGGACCTGCTGGTTTTTGGGAAGCGTGCTGGGCAATACGCGGCGCTCTATGCAAAGGAAAATGCGTTCGGCACGATCCGCCCACAGGAGGTGGATTTGGCTGCGAAACGGGCTCTGTTGCCGTTCGAACGGAACAGTGCCGAGGGCCCGTATGGGGTGCAATACGCACTGCAAGATATGATGCAGGATCTTGTCGGTATCGTGCGCCAGGAAAAGGAAATGCTCCAGGCCCTTGACCGCATCCAACAATTAAAGCAGCGTGCGGCGCGGGTGGGTGTGAGCGGCAATCGCGAATACAATCCTGGTTGGCACACGGCAATCGATCTGGACAACTTGCTTGCGGTTTCCGAAATGGTGACCCTGGCCGCCTTAGAGCGCAAAGAAAGCCGTGGCGCGCACTTCCGCGACGATTTTCCTTCCAAAGATGACAAGTTCGGTTCATTCAACATTGTCATTCGCAAGGGTTCAGGCGGTGAGATGCAGGTTGTTCGAGAGCCTATTGCCCCGATACCTCCAGAGTTGAAGCAAATCATCGAGGAGATGAAATAATGGCCACGGCGACCTTCCGGATATGGCGTGCGGAAAAAGGCGCGGGAGAATTTCGGGATTATTCCACCGAGGTTGCTCCGGGAATGGTCGTGCTCGACGCGGTACACCAGATTCAGGCGCAACAGACGAATGATCTGGCGGTTCGATGGAACTGCAAGGCTGGCAAGTGTGGTTCCTGTTCGGCGGAAATCAATGGCATGCCCAAACTGATGTGCATGACCCGGTTGAGTTCGCTTCCTCTCGGACAGCCCATCACCATCGAGCCTATGAAGACGTTTCCCCATGTGAAGGACCTTGTTACCGACCTTTCCTGGAACTATGACGTAAAGAAGTCCATTACGAAATTCACGCCACGACCTCCCGACGCGCCCGACGGCACATGGCGCATGGCGCAAGCGGATGTTGATCGCGTCCAGGAGTTCCGTAAATGTATTGAGTGCTATCTCTGCCAGGATGTTTGCCACGTCCTTCGCGACCATCATATGCACGATCAATTCATCGGACCGCGCTTTTTGGTCTACACCGCCGCACTGGAGATGCATCCTCTCGATGTCGCGGATCGGCTCCCCGAATTGAGAAAGCGGCAAGGCATCGGCCTGTGCAATATTACGAAGTGCTGCACGCGGGTCTGCCCGGAGAGCATCACTATCACCGACAACGCCATCATCCCTTTAAAGGAGCGCGTTGTAGACCGCTTTTTTGATCCGTTAACAAAGCTTTTCCGCGTGTTCCGCAGCTAGGAGGCGCACATGCATTTCGATTTGAAATCCATCTCGAAAGACGCCGTTCCCAAGGCGCTTCAAAAGGCCGAACGCTACCGGCTTCTGAACGAGCCGAGCCTCGCCGAAAGTATTTGCCTGGATATTCTTGCGGTCCTGCCTGACTACCAGGAAGCACTAGTCTCTCTCGTGCTGGCGAGAACCGACCAGTTTGGTCACGGTGTTTCGGTGGAATCAGCTCAACAGGTCTTGCCCCGCATCGACGGCGAGTATGCGCGTTCTTACTACGCTGGCCTCATCTGGGAGCGCAAAGGGCATGCCCATCTCCATCAAGGCGGCCTCTTGAGCAACGCGAATACCTATCACGCTCTGTGTGAGGCAATGAAGCACTACGAGCGCGCGGAAGTATTGCGGCCGCCAGGCAATGATGACGCGATTCTCAGATGGAATGCTTGTGCGCGAATCCTCATGCGTAATCCTGAGATCCGACCACTGCCGGATACGGAATTCCAGCCCATTACTGGTGAATAACAATTTGATTTTTTTGGTGGATTAGGACCAGCGGGCTAACCCAAGGTGCGTCGGAGATACGCCGCCACTTCTTCAATGAAACGATGAACCGATGCTTCCGCAATGCGGTGACCTGCGACCGCATTGATGGCCTTGCCCACGGTGCCGAATGGCGGCTCGTAAAATCCCCAGAAATCCAGCTGGGTTTCCGTGCCGGTTAGCGGATAAACCACAAGGGCGGCCTTCATCAGCGGAAACCAACGTGGCCGGCTCGCGGCTTCCCATTCGAGCGCTAGCCGCGTCGACGGCGTCGACATGGCGTCAACCTTCTCTTCAACGTTTTTCACCGAAATGGTTATGTCCTTCTGCACTCCAACGGTGCCGAGATCGACATGGAGTTCAGCTGCTACAGATTCTAGCCGGGAAACTGCAGCTTTCGTCGCCGAATGAAACACCGCCATTGCGTCACGCTTCAACGCGTCGCGTACACGCACGTAGGGATGATTCACATAGTCATAGCAGCGGATTTCGGACCCTGAAGTCATCGAAATTGCTCCGGCAGCATGGGTGGAACCGCTCCGTACCAGCGGCAGAACTCTACCACAGCGGAAGCGTCGAATGTGTGCGCGGCGTCACCAAAACCCAATACCCAGCGCCTGCCTTGATGAGCGCGCGCGGATGGGCCGGTACTCCTTGCCGTGGCCACTGCTCCAACGCCGCGGCAAGCTAGACTTAGGCTGTCTGCTGTATTGCTTTTGCCGGGACGCTCGTCAGCAGAAAGACCAGACCCTCCGCCATAGTCGGGTGGGTAAAAATCGCATCCCGCAGCACCGTGTACGGCAACCTGCCCAGCATTGCCGTCTGGACGGCTGCCATCATTTCGCTCGCTTCAGCGCCGAACGCGGTAAATCCCAGGATGCGGTCACTTTTGGCATCGATAAGCATCTTGATAAAACCTCGTGTCTCGCCAAGGGTGACTGCCCGCAATACTGCGGCCATGGGCATCTTCACGAGCCGGTATGCGATGCCGCATTTTTTTGCTTCCTGTTCGTTTAAGCCGACCCGGGCGAGTTCAGGATCGGTGAACATGCAGAACGGTATGAGCCGGTCTCGTGTGCTGCGGCTTCCTCCGTTCAGGTTGGCATGAACCACTCGGAAATCATCGAAGGCGACATGCGTGAACTGCGGGCTGCCCGCGCAATCGCCCATAGCCCAGACCCCCGAAGCGGTGGTCTCCAATCGCTCATTGACTTTGATATAGCCTCGCGCGTCCAGGTCAATCCCCGCCTTTTCTAGCCCGATCCCCTGCGTATTCGGCGTTCGTCCTGTGGCGACCAAAAGGTCAGTTCCCCGAATCGTTTGTTGCCCGCTATCGTTTTCGGCCAGGACTTGCACCTTCTGGCCGGAGCGTCCTTCGACGCTTCCCACGCGCGTATCGCGGAGCACTTCGATTCCCTCGCTTGTGAAATTCTCCAGAAGCGCTTGGGCAACATCGGCATCCTCAGCAGCGGCGATTTGGTTGCCGCGCTCGATCACGGTTACCGCAGATCCGAAACGGTGCAGGGCTTGTGCGAGTTCGAGGCCCACGTAACCTCCACCCAGGACAATCACGTGTTCCGGCAAACGCTCGAGGTCCAGCGCTTCCACGTGAGTCATCGGTTTTGCATCCGCAAGCCCGGCGACATCGGGGATGGCGGCTCGCGATCCCAAATCGAGAAACACTCGATCACCCGTGATCGTACGGCTGCCGCCATCGTTGAGGTGTACTTCCACGGTTTTCGGAGCGACGAACCGCGCCTGGCCTTTGATCAGTTCCGCTCCGGTAGTCCTGAAGCGATCGAGATGAAACTGAACTTCGTCTTCAACCATTTTTCTTTTGCGGTTAAAGACCCCTCGCATGTCCGTCGACACGGGTCCCGCTTGAATGCCGTACTCGGCGCCGTGCCGGGCGAACCAATTGGCTTTTGCGCTGCGAATCACGTTCTTACTCGGCAAGCAGGCGACGTTCGGGCACGATCCGCCGATGTATTTTCGTTCTACCACAGCCGTACGGTGACCGGCTTGCGCCAAGTTCCAAGTCAGGTGCTTGCCCGACTCGCCGCTCCCGATGACAAGGATTTCGTAATGCTCTATGTCAGACATTATTCACCTCACTAGGCGGGCAAGATTGACGTCTCGCCTTGGTGGCAATTGCGTGGGCTGGCGAGAACAACATTACATCGGTTTGCCGCCGAACCAAAATCAGTGCGGCAAGTACCATCACTGCAAAACATTTCCCGACAGCGAGTCCCGCTTTCTCCTCGTAGGAAAATCGTCCAGAAGGCCCGGCTCGTTCGCAAATGGAGAGCTTCGAGACATTCAACTCGGCGATCCCCGGCAGATATCTATACCCAGGCAGGTCACCCCGGCGAATCACGCAGCGCAGGCAGCGGTGCTGTCCTCTTTTTCACAGGAAGCAACCGGATCCTCGCAGTTGCCGTGACGTTCGAGCCTGACGAAATCTTGTGTCGAGAAGAACGAGCCAAAAGGGACACAAAAAGGGCACGAGAACGTGCCCTTTTGGGGCCCTGATGGTGGTCTCATCGAAATCTAACAACTCTTTTGGAAAAGAATGGCGGGGACGACGGGACTCGCGGCCTCTGCCGTGTCCGTAGGTAATTCACTGGTTGGCACACACAGAATC
>Ga0306926_10002542_pt1 | contig 18565 bp, 24 predicted proteins | sample flu12Cox44000178_FD_203759 | JGI IMG/M metagenome (GOLD analysis project Ga0306926, IMG submission 203759) | Lab enrichment of tropical soil microbial communities from Luquillo Experimental Forest, Puerto Rico - flux8day.12C.oxic.44.000.178 (v2)... | ecosystem: Environmental > Terrestrial >... | reverse complement strand
GAGCCGTGACAATTCTGGCAGACAGGCGCGTCGCCATTCCCCTGCGAATACGGGAGGCCGTGAATGCTCGAGTTGTATTGGGCTACTTCTGAGGAGTGGCATGTTGTGCAGATCTGCGTACCGTGGGAGGAAGACGCCTTCACGTCATGGCGACCGCAGCATCGACGATCTCCCTGGGGGCATGATTTTTGGTTGTCGCAAACGGGCCACGCCGCAGGCATTCGCTGGCGCGTTCTCCGAGAATCGCAGTTTGCTGCCAGAAGGCAACGCTACCTGACCTGCAGGCTCTCGAGATACCGTGCCAAGTTGTCGATGCGAACGCCTCCGAGATCCTGATCCCGGTCGACCTGCGAAAAGATTGGTCCCCACACCGGCATCTCACGGGTGCCGTGTTCGGTGCTCCGAGCTTCCGCTCCAGAAATCACTCTTCGCACGCGAGCCAATGGAAAGTGCCCGCCGCTTCGTGCCGCAATGCGCGTCAAATCCGCCGGCGCGCTTTTCAGCGATTTAGCCATCGGTCCATTTCCCTTTGCGTCAATGCCATGGCAAACCGCGCAATAGGCCTTGTAGAGGTCCGCCCCCTTTAATGAATCAAGCAAACGGGTAGGTTGATCTCCGTGCTCTTTCGGATTCTGCGCCAAACTCGAAAGGGCCAGAAGGAAAAGCGCTCCAACTCTCAGTATGAGCGACTTCACTACAGGACCTCTATCGTTAGTCTAACGCGAAACAGCGTCCTGCAAGACCACCAACGGTGAAAGCGAGCAGCCCCAGCCCCGTGACGTCTCGCAGAGTAGCAACGGCGTGCAAGTTGCTCGAAGATGCCTTGCTCGAAAATTCCTGGCCGGCTGCCAGCGGCGAACTCGGAATCAGTCGCCGACCACCCGCGCCCGTTTTGGCGACAACTCAGGGATTGCTTAGCACAGCCTGCTCACGTCTCATCATGTGAGTCACTGATCAGTTGACGACCACGCTTCCGATGCACCGCATCATCGGCTTGCTTCACCTCTAATACATTTACCGTTGGGGCGCGCCGGCACCTTCTCCTTCAGCCAACGCGCGAAGCCCGGTCACCGAATCTGTGTGAATGCGAAAAAAGAGTGGATCGATCAAGAGGTCGTTCCCTCGCGCCCGTCGCTCTGCCAGCGCGTTCAACCACCAACGATGTCGTTTCTCTAATAGCTGCCGTGCATGTGTGCTCTCGACCAAATATTGCGGCTCCCGTAATTCCTCGTACGTTCCATTCGCAATAACACTCACCCACTGAGACTGGTTGACGATTTCATCAACTTGAACGCAAACTTTGGGATTTGCGCGCATCCACTCGATTTTTTGTCCGAACGTTGAGAACACGTAGAAGTAGTCGAGTTGATAAGCAAAACAAATGGGAACCACGTACGGCTGGTTATCGAGGGAGCAGCCTAGTCTTCCAATCGAGCCGCGCGCCAAGACTTCACGGCATTCCTCCCCGGTAATTTCATTGATCATCATGAGTTAGGAAGTTTCTCCGACCGCCATGAAGCCTTGGTTTTGCACCTCGCATTGCCCGCTAGAGCGAGGTGCCGATGGAAATCGATATTGCGTGCGCTTTATGGCGCAGATGAACGCCTTTCACTAATCCATGGCCGCCACCCAGTGTTCCCATGTTGGACAAGATCCGATAGATACACCCGCGCAATGGCTGCACCTACATGCCGGCCAGCGTAGGCAACATCACTCTGCGCTCGATCGGCACAAACTCCCGCGCCTCATTTCCGATATAAATTTGCCGGGGACGAGCAATCTTCTGCTCCGGATCCTGGAGCATCTCCTGCCATTGAGCCAGCCATCCAACCGTTCGCGGAATCGCAAACAGCACCGTGAACATCTCAGGCTGGAACCCCATCGCCTGATAAATGATCCCAGAGTAAAAGTCCACGTTGGGATACAGTTTGCGTTTCACAAAGTATTCATCATCCAAGGCGATCCGTTCTAATTCCAGCGCGATTTCCAGTTTTGGATTGCGACCGGTCACCTCAAAGACTTGATCTGCTGTCCATTTGATAATACGAGCGCGCGGATCATAGTTCTTGTAAACCCGATGCCCGAATCCCATCAGCTTCCCGTGGCCAGCTTTGACCTGCTCCAGATAAGACCAGACACGGTTCTTGGAGCCGATCTCATCGAGCATCTTCAGTACTTCTTCGTTGGCTCCGCCATGCAATGGTCCTGAGAGTGCGGCCGCCGCAGCCGCCACCGAAACAAAGGGATCGGCCAGCGAGCTGCCTGTTGCGCGCATCACGTTCGCGCTGCAGTTCTGCTCATGGTCGGCGTGAAGAATAAAGAGAATGTCCAACGCCCGCGCCAGTATCGGATTTGCCTGATACTTAGGTTCGACCATCTTCCAGAGCATATTCATGAAGTTGGCCGCATAGCTCAGTTCATTGTCGGGGTATACGTACGGGTAGCCTAGGCTATGCCGATATGTATACGCGGCGATCGTCGGCACTTTGCCGATGAGGCGGGCGATCTCCAACTTCCGTATGGCTGGGTCATGCACATTGCGGGCTTCCGGATAAACCGTGGAAAGCGCCGCTACTGTGCTGATAAACATGCCCATGGGATGAGCATCATAACGAAAGCCTTCCAGAAATTTCTTGGTGGTTTCGTGAATCATCGTATGGAGCGTGATGGTGTGGACCCAATCCTTCAACTCGGCCGCGGTAGGCAACTCGCCGAAAAGAAGTAGATAGGCCACCTCGAGAAAGCTGCATTTCTCGGCAGATATTCGATGCCATAGCCTCGGTAGCGGAGGACGCCCTTGTCGCCGTCAATGAACGTGACGGCGCTCTGACAAGAAGCCGTATTCATGAAGGCAGGGTCGTACCCCGTAATGCCGAAATCATCAGGGGTTATTTGGATCTTGCGCAGATCCATCGTCCGAATAGCGCCTTGATGGACCGGAATCTCATAGCGGAGATCGGTCCGGTTATCGATGATGGTGAGAGTATTTGGCATGGTGTGTCCATCTCCAATAATTTCAGGCTAGCCGGAGCCCTGGGCTACCTCTGATTTCGACTCCAAGACCCAGGCCTGGCATTGGTGCCACCTTTAGATTAAGGCCTCACTATCTGAAAATCAACCCTTACCGTGTTTAACAGCACCAGCCGCGCTATTCTAGTCCGGTGGAAGGGGATAACTGCACTCCTGGAAGTGAAGGATGGCAACTTGTCCTTTCCCACCGAATTGACCGACGACGATGATGTCGGCTTACCGCCGGTACTTCGGAAATGACGGGGTAGAGGAATCGCTACCACTCGTCAACAGCCGCTCCAACCGAGGGAGCCGTTTCCACATCGGCAACACCGTCTGAAGCTCCTTCAGAATCCCTCTCGCCGACCACGGAGTCTTCTGTAACTCCAGAAATATCGGCGGTCCCCGAGATCACCCCGACACCCACAGAATCCCGGCCTTCTAGAGGCACCCAGTCAAGGTAACCCGAACCGCGGAGCTCTCCTCCGCGGTTTTCGCCAAACGGCCAGGGCTATGACCTCCCCGATCGCCACCCGGTCCGTCGCGCACGCTTACACTTTGTAGCCGGCCTCAACTCCGCCGATACACGAATCGGCCGTGACGCTCTGCTTCTTCGACGATTCTTTCGGAGCTTTGGCTTCGCAACCGGACCAAGGTTCGTCCCAAGGTGAATCGCACTGAAATAAAAACGATGGCCTAGGCCCCGGGCGTCTTTCAAGATCCCGGTAACAGTCTTCGTGCCAGACCGACAGACTGGACACGCATTCGGTTGCCTCGGCATATGCGCATCGTACCGCCAGATCACGCCAAAATGCAGGTGTAAACAGACGACCAGCCCGAAGGCGCAAAATCCACGGGTTGCAGGGCCTCATCAGCGGATGAGGATGAAAAGCACGAATACGCAGACCGTCAGGACCAGGCGAGCGGTCTAGCATTTCAGACCACACCTCCCAATCCGATTCTATCTCCGTGCCAAGTGCCAAAAAGGATGGGATGAACAGGGGACCATTCTGGCCGAAAAGCGAAAAATCCCCGCCGGAAGCGAACATGCAAAAGAGCAATAAAGGTCCTGGCACCTTCCCGTCAAATTTCAACAACCTCATGCACCGGTGTCCAAAGTCCACCGGCTCGCAATACATCGTGGGACACCTGCCCACGATGCACTGGTTTTGTCCTTCTGTCTTTCCGCCCCCGACCTACCGACTGCTGACCGTCGTCTTTGTGCGCCGAAGGATCGCTTCAGCCTCGCCCACCGCCTGTTTGCTGTATTCGAGTAGCGCGCGGTACTTGCTGGACAGCTCATGACCCGCGTCCTCTACAAGTTCCCGGCCGCGCTCGCACAGGTCCTCGCACCTGTCGATCAGTTCCTTGCTAGCGGTCATCAGGTAATCCGCAGCCTCTTCGCCCTTGCGAAGCAATCGCCGCCGAGTACGTGCACCTGAAGCCGGTGCCATCAACAGGGCCACCGCTGCGCCGACTATGGCACCAAGAAGAAAGAATCCTGTTCCGTCTGCCGTCCGAGCTTAGTGCGTTGCCAAAGCTCGGCCAAGCACGCGCCCGCATTTCTCAAAAAATCGTCGACTCCCGCTTCGCCAAACATTCAGGTCTCAATTCACCAACCCATCTTTCTTCTTCAACATATCGCGCCGGCCGGATGTAATGCTCGAAGACATAATCTTTCACATCACGCATGAGTCATCGTGGCCTCCGGGCCAGCAGTCTATCACGGTGAAACCGTCTCCCGCCAAAAGGGAGGGCGTCTATCCCGGCACACTTCCTAGGGTTTGGCCGGGGAAGCATGGGCTATTCCGCCTGTCCGGAGTCCACTGCTAAACTAACTCCCTGTGGTTTAAAGGACCGATGACTCCAAACAAGGACTGAGATAACTGGAATTCACTAACGAAGTGTGGCGGCGACCGATAGAGACATCGGTTGTCAAAACAAGAGCTTGAGCGCTACCTGCATCAGGCGCGGTGGCGCTGCCGTCACGACGTGGCCAAAAAGATTGCTGCTGATATCTCCATCTACCGAGACGGGGCCGAAAAATTGGGTGTGATTCAAGGTGTTGAAAGTCTCCAGCCGGAACTGTAACAGTTTGGATTCTGATAGGGACACGCTCTTCAACAAAGCCAGATCGAAATTCACCATGCCAGGGCCATGGAACGATCGGCGGGACGCCGCGCCTGGGGTCCCGAGGGCGTTCATGCTGAACAGGGCGGTATTGAAATATGGAAGGCCGTTGCGCGGGTCGTGGTTCAAGTTCAGCGGACCCGGTGTGTAGTCCGGCAAGTCCAGGCTGTGGTTATTCACGCCGTTCGGCAAACTGCCCATTAAAGAGTTGTCGCCGTCCGAATGCATGATAACCGGGAATCCCGTGCTGGCGCGAGTGATCCCGGAAATCGCCCAACCTTGCATCAATAAGCGGGCGCGATGTGTCAGGCGGTCCATCGGAATCTCGTATTGATACGTCGCCACGAGGTTGTGCGGCAGGTCCCAGGCTGAGAGCGCGCGGGTCAGCCGGTAGTTGAACGGATTGACTGGGTCGGAAATGCTGGATGCTTGATCGATTGATTTGCTGAACGTGTAGGCAAGCATCAAATCCAGCGCCTTGCCTGTGTGGCGGAGACTCGCCTCCAACGAATTGTAGCTGGAATTTCCGAAGCTCCCTTGAAAATCGTCGTTAGAGAAGTTGGAGCCCAGCGGGCCCCGCGTTCCGTTAATCACCTGCCCGGAAGCTGTGACGTACGTCGCATCCTCCGCGAACGGATGGCAGGTGGGCGAGCCCGGTGCCACTGCCGAGGGATTACTGAGAGCTAGGCACAGCGCGGGATTGCCGGGATTTGCGGAGTAGACCAGCAGCAGGTGATGTGCCTGGGAACCGACATAACTCAAGCTCAGCACAGAATTGTTGCCCAACTGACGTTCGATGGAAAAGAAGTAGTTCTCGTTGTAAGGGTAGGTATTGTGCGGATAAGGGGCGGTCATTCCGGCCTGGGGAAGAAACGGCGAGAAATCGATATTTGGGTTGGGATGGCTCACCGAGGCATTGAGCGGCGGAAAATCCAGCGGAAAGGGTTGAACGTGAGTTGTGCCGTCGGCTGCCGTAACAAATGGCCTCGCAAACAGCGGAGGAGCGGGACTCGTATAGCTCAGTCCGTACGGCGGCTGCGGTTCGTCTATGGCGATCGTGTTGCCTTGAATCACCGAATAGAATATGCCATATCCTGCACGGACGCTCGTCTTTCCCGGCCCGCCGAAGATCTTGCTGAGCATCCCGGTCTTTGCCGAAGGTGAGTACGCTAGGCCGAGCCGTGGAGCAAACCGGTTCTTCTGCGGCACGAGTGTCGGCGGGATGCCGGGGTCTGTTGGATAGACCAGGCTCGTGGGAGCCGTGGGGTACACTTTTGATTGTTGGCCGAGGCTGAACGTGGGAATCTGATTGTATTTCTCTGCCCAATACTGCATCAAGTCCCAGCGCATACCGAGGTTCAACGTTAGGTACGGACGGACACGCCAACTATCCTGTAAGAAGCCCGCCGCGTATTTGTGCTGCCCGTAATAGCTCTGCGAATCGGCTTGGTTATAGTTACTCGCCACGCCGATCAAAAAGTCGGTGAAGTCCGATCCAGTCTCGGTGCCGTAAAAAGTGAATGCACCGTTGAACGTTGGGTTAGGATTCACATTGACCTGCTCGAAACTGACTTGCCCACCTGCCTTTAGCGTGTGGTTTCCCACGACTCTCGTGACATTGTCGATTGCTGCGTAGGTGTTGTTCGCCTGGGTGAGGTTGGTAATCGGGACACCCATCGTAAAGGAGCTAAAAGACACATTCTCAATGCCCTCGATCTTCGGTTCAAGCGGAACAATGCCTCCCGATGCCCCGTTCGCAAAGCCTTGCGAAGCCAGAGTCGGCCCTACACCACCAGCAGGCTGGCCGACGTTGTTGGCGCTACGCATAAAGCTCAGGCGCGCCTCATTGACCATCGACGCGCCGAACGTCTTGGTCTGGCCGAAGCTGATCAGTTGTGAACGTCCTAGATTCAGCGCTGCGAAACCCGGCACAGTTGCGCCGCCCTGGCCAGTCGGATACGGATTGTTTAGGCGGTAGTCGTCGATGAAGTAATATGCCGAGAGCAGCCCGAATCGTTTGCTGGTTCCATCCATGCGCGAGCTGGCTTTGTCATCGCGCAGAATCTTGCCGTAGGCGCCCGTGGAAAAATTGGAGTCGCCGGTATTGGGTGTTGGGATGTACGCGAGCAGGTGTTGCGAGGGATCAGACCAGGCCCGCTGCGGAATGACCGCATTGGGAAACACGCAAGTGGCGGGCGTGGTACAGCCCGGCACATAATACGCCTCGTTCGCCGAAACTCCGTAGCCAAGCTTCTGCGTGAGCAGATTGGCGAGGTACGGGCCGCTGACATGGCCGGTCAGTGCATCGGCCACGTCAGCCGGATTTCCAGTGCGCTGAACCAGCGACGGAACCGGAATCAACCCTGTATCGATTCCCTGGCTCTGCCGCGTGCCCTGAAAGTCGCCGAAATAGAACACCTGGTCTTTCTTAATCGGCCCGCCTATGGTCCCGCCGAATTGATTTTGGCGGTAAAAGCTCCGTTCCGGAGAGAAAAAGTTCCGCGCGTCCAGATCGGTATTGCGCAGGAACTCAAATCCACTACCGTGCACCTGATTGGAACCCGACTTCGTTACTAGGTTGACAACTCCGCCGCTGTAGTTGCCGTACTCGGCGTCGAAGTTATTGGTGAGAATCCTGAACTCGACGATCGAGTCGAGGTTCGGCACAATCGTTGTGCCGCCGTTCATCAATTCCTTAACGTCGCCTCCGTTCACGATGAACCCGTTGGCATCTTCTCGCTGCCCGCTGATCGACTGGTTGCCTGGGTTTAGCACGCCTGAAGGCGCGACGGCTACCGAAGCGCCCGCCATCACGATCGATTCGGGCTGCTGGGTTGTCATCGGAACGATTCCTGGCTGCAACGCTAACAGATCTGTGAAACTCCGCCCATTGAGCGCCACTGCGGTGATTGCCTTGCTGGTGACGACCTGGCCTAACTGGGTGCTGGTGGTCTCCACGTTGACTTCGTTGGCGAGGACTGTCACCTCCTCGATCTTTTCGATCATCGTCAGCGTCATGTCGATCTGCAGTGCGCTGTCGGCGTCAATGACCAGCCCCGTGCGCTTCTGCGGAGTGAACCCAGCCGACTCGACCATGAGATCGTACCGCCCTACCGTTAGGCTCGGGAAGGAATAGAATCCGTTCTCGTTACTGGTGGTTTTGCTCTGGACACCCGTTGTTATATTAGTCACGGTCAGCGTCGCTCCAGGAATGACGGCGCCGCTCGGATCGATGGCTAGCCCGGAAATGCTTCCGGTCGTGGCTGCCCCCAGAAGGGCGCACAATGCTAGAGGAACCGCAGCCATTCCCGCGACGATTCCCACCCTCATTCGCCTCAGCATTGCATCCGTCATAACGTAACCTTTCCTGTATGATTCAGCGTGCAGAGAGCGTGACTTTCCGCGCGTTGGCGATCTTCGAGCCGTTTTTAGCTGGATAGCCTTCAACCGTAACCACGTCGCCCGCTTTGAGCGAATTGAGGGTCCAGCCTTGGCTCAGCAGCAGGTTAGGACTTCCCATTTCCAATTCCCATTTAGTCACCTTGCCGCTTTCTTCCTTCACATCCATGCGGAAAAGAACGTGCGGATTCTTCCAGGTGACCTTGGTGACAGTGCCCACGAGCGTGACTGGGTGGTCCTGGTCATACTCGGCTTTAAAGGAATGGTGTGCGGGAACCGGCGTTGCTGCCAAGAGCAACCCGGCTAACAGTATGCGTGGGGCGGGCGCGGCTTTCATATCTTGCCTCTCAGTAACGCTGTAAGGATGATTCGCGACAGCTTCTCACGTACATCTCCTCGCTTTCGAGTACTGGTCATCGGGCGATATGCGAATGAACTCCTCTTTCATCAGCAGCAGACGCCGGACAAACAGGGCCGCGACTCCGGTGACCACAGCCGCCAGCAACAGCAGGTAGATCGCAGTCATAACCCCTCCGGTCAGGACTCAAAGACAATTCGTAGGCCATACTACTCCTCCTTTTGTTTTGTGAGGGATAGCTTCCAATCGAACGGATCTGCAGCGAGATTTCACCCAATTTGGACCCAATAATCCAAACTGGCTGGGGTTAAACTTCGCTCAACCTGCCAAACGCGTTCGGGTGGTAGCCCCCTCTTTTCGGTCGTGATAGGAGCTTTCCTTGGGAAGACCCGCCGAACTTGGTACAGCTGTCCCGTTGACAAGCGCACGGCGATTAAAGAGGCATTCGTATATTTCGGCACACTGGCGGAAGCGAGCCACTAATGGGAGATCCTCGGGGCGTTGGCGAGGGCGGATCCGCCCGCGTTCTGCCCACCAGATCGAACGCGCGGTGAGGTTGCGTGAATCAGGGTGTATGGTTGGTGGAAAGGAGTCCGGCATGTCAATAGCCGGAGGCTACACTTGGCCGTCGGTTTCTCATTGTGATGAAGAGCAGTTCGCCCCCGAAGCAAGCCATGCTGGCTGACCGTGGTGGTCGTTGAAAGGAGTGGCCGCACTTTGGGCTTCTCAACCGTAGGGCTCTCCCGCGCGATTTGCTCAAGCCTTGAAAATCTTTCATGGTCCGCGTCATCCTGGACACCTGAAATCGACAACCAGCGGCGTAAGGTCCTCATGCTTGTAGTTTCGTCAAGTCCCCGGCGTTCGCCACGACCGAGCCGCGGCTCAACCCCAATTGGAGAGAGTGTCGATCATTCGACCAATAAGGGCCCACCGCACAAAAAAGCATGCGAGGGGCAACTCCCCCTTGAGACATCGCAGAAGGGAAGCATAGGACGGCAGTTGGCCACGTCAATGCCCTTCGATCTTAACAGAGATAACGCTCATCGCCTTTATGGGAATCTGGCTGGCTGAACTACCGACTGCTACAGCGTGGCGTAAGTTTTTCGCGTCTTCAAATATCTTCTGAATCGGTTTCAAGCTGCGGAAGGAATCCGAAATCGTCAGCTCCATTGTAGCGGCTGCACACCCATTAGACATCCACATCGTAAATGCGACGGTCCGCTTGTGGGTAAGAGAAAGGGCAACCGTCTCCAGCTGGAGAAGTTTCGCAAAGGCATTCGCGGCATTGTGCCGCGGCGCAAACCTGCTCACGCGCACGCACCTTTGCAGGATCCTTCGTCCATGCCAACGGGTTGCCCCTTGTAGGACAGGTTCTATCTGGTCCTCCTTTCCGCTGCCCCCGCGGGAGGCGCTTAACGTTCCCGACTTTTCTCCCTTTCAGTTTCATCTTAGTCGTTTTCATAAACGGTGTCAAGGGCCTGTTTGACTGAATATACCAAAGCTCGTGCCAGATCCTCGCCTTTAGCCTTCATCCGCCTATGCCACCACGTCCTTGACATTGCAGGCCGGTCTAGGTTATAAGATAATCAGGTCTTTAATATCTTGTGAGGTACGCACGATGAAGCGGATTCGACTGATTGGCTTATGGCTGGGAGCAACTATCCTGCTTTCGGCCACTATCAACGAAAGTGTGACCTATTATCGAGACGTACTCCCAGTCCTCCAGAACCATTGTCAAAGTTGCCATCGCCCCGGTCACGTGGCGCCGATCAACTTTATGACCTACAAGGAGACACGACCATGGGCGGAAGCCATGAAAGATGTCGTGATTTCCAGGCAGATGCCACCTTGGTTCACAGAACGGCCATACGTGCCGGCAGCTGGGGACCATGGCAGTCTAACGCCCATAGAAATCGAAACGATCGTCAGGTGGGTCGACCTAGGTGCGCCGGCTGGCGATCCCAAGGATGCCCCGCCGCCATTGTACCTTCAGCAAGCCGGCTTCGGTAATCCACTAGGTCGTGGATCGGTCAAGCCCATAGCCTGGCGGTAATTAACCCGTTTGGGGCCGTCCCGCCAGAGAGATAACGAAGGAGAATGATGACAATGACCCAGAAATCGACAGCAGCCGCAATGGCTCCGACAGCGCGCCCGTCAGCCACGGCAAGAGATATCATGCAGAGGCCGGTCGTGGCAGCGACTACGGGTGCTTCTCTCCGAGACCTCGCAACTCAACTTGTTAAGAACGGGTTCAGTGGGATGCCGATTGCCGATCCTGATGGCAGAGTGCTAGGAGTAGTCACAGAGTCGGACATTATTCGCACACTGATCGCAGGCAAACGGTTAGAGAACCTAACCGCCGGAGAGGTGATGACCGGCCCGCCGATCACCGTAGAAGTGGAGGCGCCAATCGAGGAAGTGATGAAGCAGCTAGAAGAAAATCGTATTGTCCGGGTGCCGGTGACAGATCACGAGAAACTGGTTGGGATCATCTCTCGGGGAGACATAATTCGAGCGATTCTGGAACCAGAGTTTATGGAGTTCGGGGTTTAGCAGCAGTGCTACAGGCACGTCGGTGACTTTGGGAACAACGGATCACTGGTTCGATCCGAAGGCATCACGCCTCTCGGCTTCGGCCACCAGTTGGGCGAGTGAACATCCGAGTCATTTCCTCGTCTGCAGCTTGGGGAAGACTTGCCCCTATCCGCGCGTCGGGCGTTAATGAAGCGTGAACAGATGGGGTCTGTTCATGACGCAGATATTTGGCAACCGTTCCGGGCAGCGATAGTGCCGGTTCAGCAAGCAGTCCAGTTGGGCTTCCAAGTCCCGTGGCCACCGCTAACCCATGCCGGGAAACCTCGCCCTGCTGGTAGCGATTCCCGCAAACGGAGGCTCTGTTGCTGCAACGTTTGGACGGCCTGGGGGAATGGGGCGACCGCCGGGGAGGCCATCTGGATCACAGCGCCAGATAGGGTGCTCCAGGCAGCTTTGATGAAACGCCTGCACAAACCCGTAGAAACAGCGTCTGCCGTCATGCACCAGAAACCCGGCGTACTCTTCGCCCAGAATCGCGGCCGCCTCGGCATACCCACGGTAAGGCTCAATCACGTAAACTGTGACCTAACTTGGTTTAAGTCTGCCTTGCCATGCCAGTTCTTTCACGCTGCACCAGAGCCCACCGCAGCTTCCGAAGTATTCAAAGGTCGATTCTCGCGACCAGCCCAGATCCGCCAAGCACCCTCCAGAACCCACTGCACCTCCGCCGCCTGAAATGGCTTGGCAATCACATCATGCCCGCCCAGATTCAACACCTCCACCCAAAGATCCTCGTCCGCGAGTCGGGAGGTGACGACGAGAATCGGATGGTGTGGCAGCAGTTGCAGTGCCGCAAAAAGGTCTTTCCAGTCCCCACACGGCAAAGCCCGTTCCGCAATAACGACCGGTATGGGCCGTTCTCGCAGGACGGGCAGGGCTGAGCCGAGCGTGTGGGTTAAGTGGAGCGTCCAGCCCTTGTCGAGAAAGATCTGCGATAGCAGTTGATGATCCTCTGCGAACGGGCTGACCAGTAAAGCGGATTTCATTCCGGCAGGGTCGCTCGGGTCCTGAGCACCCGATACTGCCGCTTTTCGTGTCACTTCCCGGACTTCGCCGTCTGATGAGGACGATCCTCGGGTCGGCATGTCTCACGAACCTTTCCATTGGTAAAGACTGCCTATGTTCGAGCATCGGCCGCCGATGCCTTTCTCACGTTATGCAAATCGTGGTCTCTATTGTGAAAACGGCTGCTACGGGATAGGTGATCCTTTTCCGGCCAAATGGCGGCACGCAACAGAACCATCTCTTGGTGGCAGTCGGTTCGTCGTACTCTTTCTCGCGGTACGGTCGAGGATGTAAACATCTGATTCTCGTTCGACGGTTGACAAGAGATGCATGTTGTCTGCCAGAAGATTGGGCCATTAAAACCGGACTAAGATCGGATTGGCCCTCTGGCAAGCTTATTGCTCGCACTGAGATCCGGAATGCTCCGCGATCCAAAGCGAGGAGAAGCGCCGGGACACAGACGCTGCCGACTGTGCGATCCGGCCTCGGGCCAATGCCGAAGACTGGCGTCCGGCCAGGCGGTTGAAAAATCCGGAGACAAGATGCTTTCGCCACGCCCCGATGACGAGCCCCCGCCCAGGCGAGAATTCGGCCGCCATAAGGCTAGTGCCGTTGCTAGTAACACTAGCTCGATTCCACCTGCTACGCAATTTCACCCACCGGCTGCTGCGCGAAAATCCGCAGCTAGCGGTTTCAGTGGCTGTTCAGTTCCAGAATTCTGAGGCGCGTCTTCTGCAATCGCATCTCAAAGAAAGGCGTTAGCGGTCTCAGAACCCAGTAGCCCACGACTGGCTGATAGTCGCATTGCTGCCGGCCCTGCCCTCCAGGACCAAACGCGGACACGTCCTCCAGAGTTGCGATAGATCACCGATCATGCAGCGGGCGTGCCCAGTGCTGCGCTCTGCATTCGTAATTTCCACAATTTCGTAGTTATCAACCTCATTCGTCTGGGACCGCGGCACCTGCGAGGAGTAGCCCGCGAGGCTCTCGTGTGGAAAACACGACGCAAACACCCCTGACGGACGCAGATTGTGCAGTCGACCTGGAAGACGCTATGACACCAAAAGGGTGCCCTCTCGCGCTTAAATGCGAGGGCATTTTCACGGCATTCAGCGTGCACGCTCGATTTGGTCGAGGTACATGACGGAATTGCTGCCGGACCACCGTAAAGGGCAAATGAACTGCGCTTCGAGCACCGCATTAAGGTGTTTTCTTTGTGCGTGCGCGTTTCAAACCACCGCAGCTTTACACGTCAGGGGGAAGATGTTCTTATGCCACAAATCAAAAGAATCTTGTTTCCTGTGGATTTCTCCGAAGCTTGCCGGGGTGCGGCTCGTTATGTAGAGGCTTTCGCGGCCCATTTTAAAGCTGAGATCATGTTGCTGCACGCCGCCGATAAGGGAGAACAGCACCAGGCGAAGGCACAACTCGACGCATTCCTTGCAAGCGAACTCGAAGCCTTGACTACGCACCGCGTCTGCACGGAAGCAGCTCATGCTCCGTCTAGGGATCCGTCCCGAACGATAGCTGAGACGGCGCGATCCTGGAACGCGGATTTGGTCATGATGCCGACGCACGGTCTCGGTTTTTTTCGCACTCATCTGCTCGGTTCGGTCACAGCGAAGATGCTGCACGACTTAAAGTGTCCGGTCTGGACAAGCGTCCATGCGGAATCCGCATCGCCGCAGGAAGGGATTCAGTGCCGCAGGGTTCTTTGTTCAATCGACCTCGGCGAATCCAGCCGCCACATTCTGGAATGGGCCGCCTGGCTGGCCGGTGAATATCAGGCCAGTCTAGGGATAGCGCACGCAAGCGCCGCCGGGGACGCTTTCGCCGCAGGATGGCAGCTACGGGAAGAATTCGCCCACTACGCTACGACTCAAGCAAACCAGCGCATGGAAGCGCTCCAAAAGGAAGTCGGAACCGCAGCGCAGGTGTTCATCAATCCTGGAACGCCGAGGGTCGTCGTTGCAACTGCTGCACGCAAGTTTGAAGCCGATCTGCTGGTTATAGGGCGGCATGGAAAGACGGGACTTAGGGAAGATCTTTTCCCGAATGCTACCGCCATTCTGCGCGAATCGCCGTGCCCGGTCATTAGCATTTAAAAGGACGAAGACTGCCACTGAAGGGGAAGCTTTTTATTCGCTGCCCATTTTAAAGCTGAGATCATGTTGCTGCTCGCCGCTGGTAAGGGAGAACAGCACCAGGCGAAGGCACAACTCGACGCATTCCTTGCAAGCCCGGATTTGGGTCATGATCCCGAACCGACGCACGGTCTCTGTTTTTTTCGGCTGCCACGTTCTGGAATGGGCCGCCTGGTTGGCCAGCGAATATCGGCCCAGTCTAGGGATCGCGCGCCCGCCAGCGGGCGCGGGCCAGGGCCCCATCCGCAAGCACCGCCGGCGACGCGTCCGACATGGTCGCGGATCGGCGCGACGGTGCCGCCAACTGACCGCTTGGCACCGTCCTTGGTCACCAGCAATGCGCCGTGTTCCATTTCTCGAAGCTGACCGTCGCCTAGCACGAGCGCGGCCGGCACTTCGGTGGTTCCGTCGCCGTTCGGCTTGACCAGCCGGATCAGTTCACCGAGGGATCTTCCCAAGGCATCGGCCCGGGCCCACCCGGTCCACACCTCCGACGCCGGGTTCATGAACGTCACAACGCCGGAGCTAGAGGAAAAATTCGATAGAATCTGGACGTAAGGAGAGCGGGGACAGCTCGCCAAAGACACCATAAGACCCGGTGAAGGCGCTTGTGGTCACCGCATTCCATTCGTACGAAGGTTCATAATACCTCCCACGCTCTGTTAGACGGTGATTCTATTGCTCGACCGTGAGAGTATACCACCAAAACGTCACCATTCCATCGGCGCTTCGATTTCCAAAACTTCCCAGATAGCATGGCGAACGGGTGGCGGGCTAAGCGCCCCCTAACTCGCCTTGCTCTGGGCAATTTCCGGGCTAATAATACCCAGAATCGGGTGGTGTAGCTTCCTGACGGGCATACTATTGGGCATACCGCTCGAGTCGTTCCGGCAAGCCGCTCAAGCCCGCAGGACCACCCCAGCCTCACCGACGCAACCAGTGCTAACTACGCCAGAGGAATTGGCATTCTACGAGGCGAGCGGTTGGAACATTTCCGGCTTGCCATGTTGCCGAGCGATTCTATGGGGCTGTGGGCTTTACCAGCGATTCCACCATTGCCCGATGAGGTAGGCCACCGACAGAACACCAGCAATGGCGCCCAAGGCCAGGATCATCGCAAGGAGGCCCGTACGGAAGCCAAGAACCATCAGGTTGTCCTCCCGCTTCTATCATCGCATTAACCCCCACCCTCACATCTGCTTACCGCTAAGCATATTCCGCTCATCACCCCATTCCCCACTGGTCCGTCGAACCAAAATGCCGGCGACCGTTCGAGTAGAGCTGCTCACCCACCATACGTGGGCTTTATCGCGAGGCTCCGCCCTAGCCGGTTACCCGGCTCGGGCGCTCGCAAGCTACCCGAGTTCAACCAACAACCTCCTTGGGTGGGTCCTTCCCCCACTGGTGACCTGCGCCGTTGAGGCGCGCCCGCAAACGGCGTCTTTCGCCAAAAAGCGCATGGCGGTTCGAAATGTGTTCGAATTGTGTTGGGTGAGACGATGCACGTTTCGGTAGCGAGGCGGTTTGGCCCGATAATCTTCAGCTTCGTCATAACGTCGGTGTGTCTCTTCGGATCGTCTGGGCGCTTGGATTGGCCGAACGCGTGGATTCTCTTGGGACTCAACTTCGCCGCCGGCGTCGCGACGATGGTTCTGTTGTGGCGTCAAACTGAGCTGCTTGCCGAGCGTACCAACGTCAGGGCAGGCAAGAGTTGGGATAAGGCGATCGTCGGCGTCGTCGTTTTTCTGGGTCCGGTCGCCACCTGGATTACCGCGGGCCTGAATGCCCGGTTTCATTGGTCGAACAGCGTTCCGTCTTGGGCGTTTCTTGCGGCCGTCACCATCGCTGTGCTGTCCGCCGCCTTGATCGCGTGGGCCATGCGATCCAACAAGTTTTTCTCTTCGATAATTCGCATTCAGAAGGACCGTGGACACGTAGTGGTCGCGAGCGGCCCCTATCGATTCGTGCGACATCCAGGGTATGCTGGCATGGCCGCGTTTAGTCTCGCGACGCCCTTAATTCTGGACTCGTGGTGGGCGTTCGCCCCCGCTGCGATTACTGCCGCCATGTTCGTACTGCGGACGGTTCTGGAGGACCGTACGCTCCACAATGAGCTGGATGGCTATGCCGATTACGGGCGCAGAGTGAAATACAAGCTTCTGCCTGCGATCTGGTAGGAGTCCGCAAACGCACGCCGATGCAGCGGCGGTGGGATGCTGAATGTCTGTGTGGCACATCCCTCAGGAGTCGTGGTTCCTCGGGTTTTCCGTTTAGCCGTCGAGAAGCGGCGTTACCGTGAACTGAACTTTCCGTCACGTGGCCCGAAACCTGTTCTGCCCTCTTAATCCAGAACCCTCGCGCGAGCCGACCAAAAGGAACGGTCGGGGACTCCTCTATCATGTGGATTACCTCGGATTGGCCGAACATCCGTCCGCTGCCAAATGAGAAGTCCGGCGCACCAAGGCAGACCGCCTCCGGCACACACTGGGAAGCGCTATGCCTGCTAGGTGCGGGCGGCGAAGATCATCTCAGGACAGTTGTATACGAAAGCCACCGGTTGCGCGGGTCGTGGTCTAAGTTCAGCTGACCCGGTGTTAGTCCGGCAAGTCCAGGCTGTGGTTATAAAAACTCTGCCACGCCACGAATTGAAGAAACTTTAAGGTCTCAAAAGGTGATATTATGCTTGTTGTGGATAAACCTGGCGGGCCCGCCCGTTCCCAACGGGGTTCGATAAGAGATTTCCTCAAATGCTACTACTACTAATGGGATGCACTCGAAATGTCGACCGTCCAGCTTGTGTAGTAGCTATTCCGGGGATTCATAGGATAAGGAGGTCCAGTAATAATGGCTAGGCTGATTGATATGACGCCCGTTGTGGATTTGACCCAAGGCAGGGGTACCGGCCCGATCCGTATGCAGCGTCCGATATACGCGGACTTGCTGCCGCCCTGCAACAATGCTTGCCCGGCCGGGGAGAACATTCAGGCTTGGCTCGAACTTGCCCAGGCGGGCAAGCACCGCGAGGCCTGGGAAACGCTGGTCCGCGACAACCCCATGCCGGCGGTGCATGGCCGAGTGTGCTACCACCCGTGCGAGGGCGCCTGTAATCGCGCCGAACTGGACTCCGCCGTCAGCATCCACGCAGTCGAGCGGTTCCTCGGTGACCTCGCGGGCGAGCAGGGCTGGCCGCTCCAGGTGGAAGCAGCGCCGACTGGCAAGCGAGTTTTGGTGATCGGCGCGGGACCGAGTGGGCTATCAGCCGGCTACCATCTGGCGAGACTGGGGCATACAGTGGAGGTTCACGAGGCAGGACCGCTACCCGGCGGCATGATGCATTTTGGCATCCCGGCTTACCGGCTGCCCCGCGTGGATCTGATGCGTGAGATCGCGCGCATCGAAGCGATGGGCGTCCATATTGTCCTCAATCACAAGGTCGAAGATCTCGGGACCGAAAAAACCGCGGGAAACTTTGACGCTGTCTTCATCGCTATCGGCGCGGGCGTAGCCCAACATGTGGATATTCCCGCGCGCGATGCGGCGCGCGTGCTCGACGCCCTGTCGCTCCTGCGTGATGTGGAGGCCGGTGAGCCGCCGCGTCTTGGGCGACGTGTGGTGATCTATGGAGGGGGAAATACCGCGATGGACGCGGCGAGGACCGCTAGGCGCCTGGGCGCCGACGAGACGCTCATCGTTTATCGGCGTGATCGCGCACACATGCCCGCGCATGCCTTCGAGGCGGACGAGGCGATAGAAGAAGGCGTCAAGATCAAGTGGCTAACAAGCATCAAAGAGATTGCTGGGCCGGAGCTGACCGTCGAGATGATGGAACTGGACGCTCATGGCCGCCCGTACCCGACCGGACGGTTCGAGAGCTTGAAGGCCGACGCGATCGTGTTGGCGCTCGGGCAGGAGACCGACAGCACTT
>Ga0306926_10002540_pt1 | contig 18579 bp, 17 predicted proteins | sample flu12Cox44000178_FD_203759 | JGI IMG/M metagenome (GOLD analysis project Ga0306926, IMG submission 203759) | Lab enrichment of tropical soil microbial communities from Luquillo Experimental Forest, Puerto Rico - flux8day.12C.oxic.44.000.178 (v2)... | ecosystem: Environmental > Terrestrial >... | reverse complement strand
ACCGTCACCGCCGCGGCCTCGCCGATCGCGGTCTGCGCGACGACCAGCGGCAGCTCGCGCATCCTGGAGATGTCGTGCCCGTTGACCGAGAGTATGATGTCGCCTTGCGCCAGCCCGGCTCGGGCGGCAGGACCGTCGGCGCTCACTCCGGCGACGAGCGCCCCTTCTAGCTTCGGCAGCCCAAAACTCTCGGCGATCTCGGGTGTCACCTGTTGGATCTGGACACCAAGCCAGCCGCGCGCGACCCTGCCGTTTGCCTTCAACTGCTCGACCACCGGCCTCGCGAGATTCGCCGGTATGGCGAATCCAATGCCCACTGAACCGCCATTGGGGGAATAAATCGCTGTGTTGATGCCGATCACATTGCCGTTGAGGTCGAAGGTTGGGCCGCCGGAATTGCCCCGATTGATCGCCGCATCGATCTGCAAAAAGTCGTCGTAAGGGCCCGCATGGATGTCCCGGCCGCGCGCCGAAATAATCCCGCTGCTGACGGTGTTGTCGAGACCAAAGGGATTGCCGATCGCGAGAACCCAATCGCCGACCCGGGCAGTGTCGCTGTCGCCCCACCTCGCATGAGGCAACGGTCGTTCCGCATCGATCTTGACCAGCGCCAAATCGGTCATCGCGTCGCGTCCGATGACCCGAGCCTGATATTGGGCGCCGTCTTGAAGAGTTATCGTGATCTTGTCGGCGTTCTCCACGACATGATCGTCGGTAACGACATATCCACCCGGGTCGACGATGAAACCCGACCCCAAGGCCGTGCTGGGAAGAGGCAGGCCCTTACGGCCCTGCTGCTCGAAGAAGCGGCGCAGGAGTTCGTCGAGCGCCGAAGGCGGCAGCCCGCCTAGGGCGCTCTGATCCTTGGCGCGACCGGGGCGGAGTTCGGTTTGGTCGGCGGCCGTTTTGCTCGCCCGCTGAATTGCCGACACGTTGACTACCGTGGGCATCACACCTTGCACCACGGGAGCAAAGCTCGGTGGTGCGCGCCCCGTCACACTCGGTGCGAGAAATTGCAGATCCGCCGGCGCACAGCCGATCTCGATTATCGCGAGACCGAGCAACACGGCTGCGGCAGATATCGCCGCGCGCGAGAGGTGAATAACCAAGGCGGGCATCGGGAGGCCCCTCACGGAGGGTCGGGTCGCGCCGGGTCGAGCGCCGCGCAAATCCGCGCACCGCCGATAGTACTCTCGATGGCTTGGAAAAGGATACAGCGGTGCAAGGCCGCCGGACGGGCGCTGCGGCCGGCGCAGCATGACTCGATTGTCTGCGCCTCTACCCGACGCCGGGGGCGATGCGAGCGGGAAGGCGCGAATTCGGCAGACGAACCGCTACCGGGAAAGAGGCGATGGCCGAGCAAACCCTCCCGATACGCCGCTGGCTAACTTATCTCGGTCATGTTTGATTGCTACGGCTCACCAAACCCTATCTCCTCGATTGAGCCGGTCGCGTCCTGTACCGGGGTAGTGGGCGGTGCGGTGCCCATCAGCTGCTCGAACTGACCCGGTAACGACAGCCATCTCCGGAGGGAGTTGAATTCAAACCCCGGAACATTGCCTGCCAGCGCGCACAGGAGCCGAGCAGTCATCGGATAATCACTTGGTCCATAATGAGCAATGTCGCATGCAAGATCGAGCTCGTGCTCGAGCGCGACGTCGAGGAGCGCGATGAAGTCTTCTGTCGTCGTCGCCGGCGCATCGCGAATTTCGGCAACGATCGAAGTGATTTCGAGTAGAAGCTCTATTTGCCGTTGGCGCATCGGCGCCAGGTCAGTCCCTGCGGTTCGGGCCTCGTTGATCGCTATTGCCAGCTGATGGTGCTCATCCTCGAGTTTCGCCCATTGCTTGTGAAGCGTACAAATCGAAAAAAGCGGGCGTTCAGTCACCACTTTAGCTCCCTTCACCGGCTTTCGAGCCCTCATCCTCCCGAACGCGGCATCGCCCATCAATTTTAGCCGCACGCGCCCGAAGGCGGTGTCCAAAAGGCGTCAAATCAAAGTCGGAGGGCACCATTTCGGGCGTCATCTGGAGGGCTCTAAAACTTGGCCAGTAGACACGGGGCCGTCGGGCCGATCCTTGAGAAGCCCATCGAAATGCCGAGTTTGTCAAAGGGTCGATTGCCCAGCGGAACCAGAAGCTACCCAAAGGGGCTGACCGGAGGGCCATAGGAGAGCCAAGAGATGGCGAAGCGGAGCGCTCCAAGGGCCGCCGCAGCGGCTCGGCACCAGCGACCATATGTCCAAGTCGATGGGTCGAGGCACGATTGCACAATCTCTTGGAATCGCCCGGGTGTGCCCCCCGCTCGGAGGGATGAGGGCGGGCGGACGGGCGGGATCGATCGAGGCGGTGGGTCAACGTTCGGCGCAGATCGTAACGAGAAGAGTGGATTGCGGAGCGCGGTCCGGGGGCAGTTGTTCATCGAGCGCGCAGCAATGACCTCGGGTGAGATGGAGCTGAGAGATGTGAATGCCCCGATCGTCGCCGACATCTGCCAAAAGCTCGACGCGATTTCCGCTCGCGATTCGAGTTCGCGGCAGCCCGCGTCGACACCTTCGGGGTTCGGGGACTCGCGGCCCACCTGGACGATCGCTAGCGGCTGACGAGGTGGCACCGCCGTTTCTTGGCACCGACCATCAGTGCCACGCTCGACTAAGCTGTGGCCTCCTGACCGAGATCGAACAGATGGCTCACGCAGAGTTGCGACTTTCCTCGACCTTTACGTTTCGAGCTGCCGTTGCCGTTGCCGTGGCCGCGGATGCGGCTCATTCCCGAGAGCGAGATCATCGGCCGCGTGGCAGAGCTGGTTGTGAGATCGCTGGTCGCAGCCGATGGAATTGACGCCAAGCCGCGCCTGTGATGCTCGAGACCACTCGCGCCTTTGAGCTCAAGGAGCTCGCTGAGACTCGCTGTCGGTGGAATATCACGACTGGGAAGGGAAGGCGGGCGCGGTCTCGATGTCGCCGGTCTCGTCAGTTTTGGCTAACTGTTGTTCAACTCGGGGCAAAAGCGGGGCGCTCGGCGCCCGGTCCTTGCACGACGCAGCGCTGTTCGCGCGGTAATGCGTGGGAACTGACACCTATCAGTGGGCGGTCTGCTGAATGCGCTGTATCGCCTCCCCGATTTGGCCGCTGGGCGGCGGAGCCTTAAAATTTTCGGCTGGCGTGACTTGTCAGTATCTGCTTAATCAAGCACGATCCTCGCCCGACCCGGTTTTAATGCTTTGGCACAATGTCGTGAACGATCGTGGGTTGGGCGAAGAGGTAGTCGGCAATCGCCTCGAGATCGCCGTCGCTCAGATATTTGAGGCCGTCCTGGATGGTCTCCCGCATCGCACCCTTGACCCTGCTCTGCTCGGGCGTGGTGCCGGTCTTCAGGAGCTCAACAACATCACTCTTTTCCCACTTGCCGATCCCGGTGCCCGGATCGGGCGTGATATTGGGAACGAGCTGGCCGTCGGGTCCATCCGGCGTCCCGGCCAGCTGCTGACCGGACCGCATGGCGCCGAGGAAATTGCGCGGGGTGTGGCACTCGCCGCAATGCGCGAGCGCGGTGACGAGGTAAGCGCCTCGATTATAAGCGACACTTCGTTCGGGTGCCGGGTGGAACGGGCCCGGGGTGAAGAACAATAGCTTCCAGCCGGTTTGCAGGAAGCGCCAGGAAAACGGAAAGGCCACGTTGTGTGGCCGGTTCTGCTGGCGCACCGCGGGAACCGAAAAGAGATAGGCCTTGATTGCCAGCGCGTCGCTGTCCGTGATCCTAGTGAAGCTCGGATAGGGAAACACCGGGAAATAGTTCGCCCCGTCGGGGCGCACACCCTCGCGCAATGCCCGCAGAAACTGCGTGTCGCTCCAGCGGCCGATGCCGGTTTCCTGATCGGGCGTGATGTTCGGGCTGTAGAAGGTCCCGAATGGAGTGGCGAGCGCTCGGCCTCCGGCGAGCCGCTGCCCGTCGACGGCGGTGTGGCAGGAGAAACAGCCGCCCGCCCGCACCAGATATTCGCCCCGCTCAGCGGCGTCCTCCCCGGCGATTGCCGGGGCCGCCCCGGTCAGCAGCATTAGCGCAAACGCCGCTGCGATCGGCTGGCGCCGAAACGCCGGCATCACTCTTCCTTGCGGAATTCGGTGTGACACGCATTGCAGGCGTTGGCGGCTGCAGTGTAGGCGGCAGCGATCGCCGCCTTGTCGCCCGTCTTCACTGCCGGCACGAGTTGTGCTGTCGCGGTCTGCACTGCCGCGATCAGCTGATCGACATGGTCGCTGGCGGCGAAGATCTCCGGTTTGATTTTGCTCCCGTCCACATCCGAACCGGGCGGAAACAGGCTCCGGTCGAGGGTGCTGGCGATCGAGGCGACGGTTTCCGCTGCCGTGACCGTATCCGGGCCGTACGCGGCAGTACCCTTCACGACGCGGCCGATGCCAAGATAAAATGGCCGGCCCATGTGCTTCATCGTGTCCTCACGGTGCTCGAACGCCGCCTTGCCGTCATCAAGCGACGCACCATGGACCGCGATCGAGAATAGTGCGCTGATCCCCGCCGTTACCGGCAGGACGCGTCCCCACCTTCGCATATTCGCTTACTCCGAGTAGCGCCGCGCTTCCGCGGGCTTCTCGCGAGCAGACTTCCGATCCGGACCCGTTATTCCGGGCTCATCGGGGGTTGGGAATAAACGAGCGGACCTACCGGTCTGGATTGGCGTCACAACCCACGCCAATCAGGAGAGAGAGATGGCCGATCGTGATGAGAAGGAATTACTGAGCGGGCCGAACATCAACCGCCGCGGCCTGTTGAAGTGCATGACCTGGGCGGGCACCGGTGTCGTGTGGACCCTGAACGGCGGCGTGCCGCGCACCCTCGGCCTGATCGGCGGGGCTGCCGCCGCCGAGGCGCCGCAGGGCGAGCTTACCTTTGTACAGATCAGCGACAGCCATATCGGCTTCCACCTGCCGCCCAACCCCGACCCGCGCGCCACGCTGACCGAGGCGATCGACAAGATCAAAGCGATGCCGACTCAGCCGGCCTTCCTGATCCATACCGGCGATATCAGCCACCTCTCAAAGGAAGAGGAATGGGACGTCGCCGATCAGGTCATTAAGTCGGCTAACAAGCAGGTGTTCCACATACCGGGCGAGCACGATGTTGCCGACGCCGACAACGGCAAGGCCTATCTCGCGCGCTACGGTAAAGATACGAGCGGCAAGGGCTGGTACAGCTTCGACATGGCGGGCGTGCACTTCATCGGCCTGATCAACGTGTTCGAATTTCAACCCGGCTTCAAATCCGCGGGCCTCGCCAAGATTGGCGACGAGCAGCTCGAGTGGCTGGAGAAGGATGTTTCCGGCCGCTCGGCGAGCACACCGATCGTGCTGATGGCCCACCTGCCGCTATGGACGATCTACGAGCAGTGGGGCTGGGGCACCGCGGATGCCGGCCGCGCGCTCGGATACTTGAAGCGCTTCGGGTCGGTGACCGTGCTCAACGGGCACATTCACCAGATCATCCAGAAGGTCGAGGGGAATATGACGTTCCATACCGCCGTGTCGACGGCATTCCCGCAGCCGGCGCCGGGCACCGCTCCCGCTCCCGGCCCGATGAAGGAGGTGCCGGCCGGGGAGTTGCACAAATACCTCGGCATCAGGACGGTCAACTACGTCGCCGGCAAGGGCGCTCCCGCCCTGACCGACAGCACGCTCGTCACTTGAGAGGGGGCCATGTCGACGACCAGAAACCCGGCGCCGCGGTGCCGGCGGATTGTCCTATTGCTTATCGCGGTCGGGGTGACCGGCCTCCTGGCTGCCGCGCTGCCCGAGTTGACAGCGGCGGGCGAGGCGGTCGTCGCGGCCGCGGCAAGCCCGCCGACCGTCAAGATCGACAACTTCGCTTTCGCGCCGGCAACCCTCACCGTCACTGCCGGCACGACCGTGACCTGGAAGAACGAGGACGACAGCCCGCACCGGATAGGCGACAAGAACGGGACTTTCAAATCTGCCGCGCTCGACACCGACGACACCTTCTCCCACACCTTCGCGGCGCCGGGCGAGTACCCCTATATCTGCACGATCCATCCGTACATGGTCGGCAAGATCGTGGTCAAACGCGCCGGGTCGTCGTGAAACGCTCTCCGGCCTCGGGGGCCCTCACCCCGACCGTCCCCGGCGAGCCCTAAGGTATTCAAAGATCTGAGAGCTATGGAGAAGAAGCGGAAGCACAGCGACCGCGCCGCGGTCAAAGCCGGGCGGACGAAGCAAGGCAAACACCTATCGCGCAGGGGCGTGTTCAGTTTTGGGGCACACCTACCTCGCCATCTTGGCACCAGGATTGAAACGTATCATGGGCGCTAGGATGGGCATCGGCCAGGTGGCGCCTTCTCGGGTGAGGAAGCGGGCCGCGCCGGAGGATCGCGGCGCCTCGGTTGCTCTGCGCGATCTGTCCGCGGTACCTCGACGGCATGGCGGCGACGCGGTCTGTCGGGGTACAGCAGATGGCAGGGGGGCGGGGCAACTTGGCTGCCGCCGCGGTGCCATTGCAGCCCGATGACGGCGTCCGCTCGCCTCCCCTGATGTCCCCCTGTTAACCTGATTCGGCCCCCTGCAACCCGCGAAAACCCTCCCTGCTATGCGATGCGCGCTCCGGTTTGTAAGTAACTGATATGCATGACTTTAATGGCGGACAGACGATCGATTTTCAACGTGGAATCGATTTTTCACCCTGATTTTAGCCCTTCAGCAGGGGAGGCGCGCAAGCCGCTCCTCCTTGGGTCCGCGCGGAGAGGCTCACAGCGGCACAGGAGTTACGGGACGCGTGTGAACACCGTAACCCGCGAGCGGGGAGGCAGAGACCCACGATAGGGGCAGGGGTAGGCGCCCACGCCACGCGCCAAGCTGCCCCCGAAGATCGCTACGCGCGGATTGATCAAGCCCGAGCGGATCGGTACCGTGACGGCCTTCACCGCCGCCGACGGGAGTTGCCAAATGCCAGACGACGTCCGCAAGCCCGCGATCGACAAGTCGCGCCTGCCGAGCCGGCATGTGACCGTTGGCCCCGAGCGCGCGCCGCATCGCGCCTTTCTCTATTCGATGGGGCTGACCGACGAGCAGATCGCCCAGCCGCTGGTCGGCGTCGCCACGACCTGGAACGAGTCCGCGCCGTGCAACATCTCGCTGTCGCGCCAGGCGCAGGTCGCGAAGAAGGGAGTGGCAGCCGGCGGCGGCACGCCGCGCGAGTTCACCACGATCACGGTGACCGACGGCATCGCGATGGGGCATGACGGCATGAAGTCGTCGCTGGTCAGCCGCGAAGTCATTGCCGACTCGGTGGAGCTCTCGATGCGCGGCCATTGCTACGATGCGCTTGTCGGTTTGGCCGGCTGCGACAAATCCCTGCCCGGGCTGATGATGGCGATGCTGCGGCTGAACGTGCCGTCAGTCTTCATGTATGGCGGCTCGATCCTGCCCGGCCGCTTTCAGGGCCGAGACGTGACGATCGGCGACGTGTTCGAAGGTGTCGGCGCGCATAGCGTCGGCAAGCTCTCCGACGAGGAATTGCACGAGCTCGAATGCGCCGCCTGCCCGTCGGCCGGCTCCTGCGGCGGGCTCTTCACCGCCAACACGATGGCCTGCGTGTCGGAAGCGATCGGCCTCGCCTTGCCCGGCTCGGCCGGCGCACCGGCACCCTACGATTCCCGCGACGCCTATGCCGAGGCTTCGGGCCAAGCGGTCATGGAGCTGTTGCGCCAGAACATCCGCCCACGCGACATCGTCACTCGGAAGGCGATCGAGAACGCCGCGACTGTCGTCGCGGCTGCCGGTGGCTCGACCAATGGCGGGCTCCACTTGCCGGCGATCGCCAACGAAGCCGGCATCGATTTCGACCTCCACGCGTTCGGCGAGATCTGCAAGCGCACGCCCTATATCGGGGATCTGAAGCCCGGTGGCCGCTATGTGATGAAGGACCTGCACGACATTGGCGGCGTGCCGATATTAATGAAAGCGCTGCTCGACGGCGGCTATCTGCACGGCGACTGCATGACCGTCACCGGCAAAACCGTCGCGGAGAATTTGCGCAATATCGTCGTACCCAAGGGGCAGGATGTGGTGCGGCCGACCTCGGCGCCATTGTCGCCAACCGGTGGGCTCATGGTGCTCAAGGGCAACCTTGCGCCACAGGGGGCCGTCGTTAAGGTCGCCGGCATGGCCAATCTACGCTTCAGCGGACCGGCGCTGTGCTTCGACCGCGAGGAGGATGCCTTCGAGGCAGTCGACAATCGCCGCTACAAGGAGGGCGACGTGATCGTCATCCGCTACGAGGGGCCGCGTGGCGGGCCGGGGATGCGCGAGATGCTGTCGACGACGGCGGCCCTCTACGGCCAGGGCGTCGGCGACAAGGTGGCGCTCGTGACCGACGGCCGGTTCTCGGGCGCCACACACGGCTTTTGCATCGGCCATGTCGGGCCGGAGGCAGCGGTCGGCGGCCCGATCGGTCTGATCCGCAACGGCGACATGATCACGATCGACGCGCAGAAGGGCACGATCGACGTGGGGTTGAGCGACGCCGCGCTGGCCGAGCGGCGCCGGCTGTGGCAGTCGCGCCGCAGCGATCATCAGTCCGGCTGCCTGTGGCGCTATTCGCAAACCGTCGGCGACGCCGAGAAGGGTGCCGTCACCCACCCCGGCGCGCGCGCGGAAATCCGCGCCTACGCCGATATTTGAGGCGGGCCTCGGCCTAGCGCTCCTCGGTCCAGCTCTCGGAGAACGCCAGTGCGCAGGTGCTGAACGGTCTTCCTTCGCGGTCTCTCGGCCATGGCCGGCCCGCCGCCTCGATGCCGTTTCGCGACAGGCGCGCGCCCAGCGCCGGGATAAGCAGCGTGCACACCCCGTAAGGACGCCCGGGTTCCGCATTGGGCTGCGTGTGGATCAGCAACGGATCGCCGATCTGATACCAGGTGAGTGCAATCTCCTCGTCGCGCGAGGTCAGGCGCTCGGTCCAGAAATAGCGCGGGTCGCCCGATTTGGTGAATTGCGCCTCGATCACCGGGATCGACGTGTCTGCTGTCTCGGCGTTGAGCATGCCTTGGACGGTGGACTGCAGCCATCGCGCCATCGCAATATTGTCGGCGTAGATATGCCAGCGATTATTCGTCAACTCGCTGTGGAGATAGAGAACGTGTCCCGGACCCGCCGGGCAAGTGATGATGCGCCAAAAGCTCGCATTCGTCGTGTTGGGACCGCCGTCGGTCTGGCTCAGTCGGATGAACGGGTTTTCCCCGGTCAAGATCACATGATTAGGGTCGGCGGGCATTGCGGATTCCTCCCTGCAGGCTGGTCGGGAAGCAATGCTAGGGTATCGCCGGCGTCGGCGCTATGCCGATGACCCTGCGCGTTGGTAGGCCAACCAATGCAGGAGCGGCAACGTCGCCGCCTGCAGCGCCGTCGGAAGCGATTACCACACCAGCGATCGAGGGATCGTAGAGGATGCCGAGAAGGACGCTACCGGCAAACCAGGCGACGCCATAGACCGCGTTGAAAATGCAGAAGGCGGTCGCGCTCCGCTCCCGGGGTGCCAGCCGTGCGATCGTCGTGCGCATTACCGATCCTGGGCGCCGGTGCCGATCCCCCAGCACACCGTGCCGACGACGGCCTGGAGAAGCCGCCGAGAAAGACCAGCGGTGCGGCGGTTGTCGAGATCACCGTCATCGCGATCGCATAGACGATCGGGATCCATGTCGCCGGCATCACCGCCGCCGTGCCGAAGTGGTAGGCGATCAGCGCACAATCGGTATAGCCGGCGGCGATGAAGGCGACCGCGACGAGGTAGACCCGAAAAGTCGGATCAAGGCCCTCGGTTTCGAGGGCCGGCGGCGCCAGATCGATATCATGCGGCCGCGGCAACGACACGCGGGCTGCGAGAAGCAGCGAAATCGATACGAGCGCCGGCTCGAGGAGAACAGCAAAGGCCGCGCGATAATCATTGCCGAGAAACAGAACTCCGCTGACAACCAACGGCCTGACGACGGCGCCCAGCTGGTCGAGCGCCTGGTGAAGGCCAAAGCAGCCGAGCCTCGTCCGGCCGGCGGTACGCGACAGCATCGCGTCGCGCGGCGGCGAGCGGACCGCCCGTCCCATTCGCTCGGCGATGATCAGGACGACCGCGTTCTACCAATTTCCGGTGAGTGCCAGAAGCGGCATGGCGAAGAGGTTTAAGAGATAGCCGAAGATCGTGACGGCTCGGTAGCGGCCGCTGCGATCGGCGAGATATCCCGGGCTGAGGCGGACGGCGTAACCGACGAACTCGCCAAAGCCGGAAACAACGCCGATCGTCGTCGCGGTGACTCCGAGGACACCGAGATAAGGGCCGGTGGTGCTCCTCGCGCCCTCATAAGTCATGTCGGCGAAGAGGCTGATGGTGCCGAGCAGGATGATAAACGCCACGGCGCGCCGCTGCAGCAGGCCGCCCCCAGAGACCACCCCGGTGTCGGCGTTCATCTCACCTCCTTGAACTCTCGCATCGGGACTGTGGCGTCTTGATCTCCCATTCGGCCACGGGTTAGAGTGAGGTGGCAAGGGGATGGGGTTCCCCGTAACCGCCCGCAAGGGCTGATGACTCCTGCTGCGTGACGATGCGTGGCGGGGTCTGTCTACGACCCGCCGATCGGCGGGTTTCATTTTGCCTCTACACGCTCGGGATCCGAGTAAGCCCGTCGCTGCCGACGGGCGAACAAAAGGATTTTGGGATGGACAACATCTGGTTCGCTTCGGCGCTGTGGATCGGGCTGGCGCTGATCGCCTCGGCTACGCAGGCCTGGATCGCGGTTTCCGTGGCCCTGCTCGAAATCATCATCGGCGCGGTCGCCGGCAACCTCGTTGCCCTTCCCTTGACACCATGGGTGAACTACCTCGCGGGGTTCGGAGCGATCCTCTTGACCTTTCTGGCCGGTGCCGAGATCGATGTGAAGGTCATTCGCCGGAACCTCGGATCGACGATGGCGATCGGGATGGTCGGCTTCCTTGCACCCTACCTCGGCGTGCTCGCCTGGGCCCATTTCATTTCCGGCTGGCCCTGGGCGCAGGCGCAGATAGCCGGCATCGCGCTCTCGACGACCTCGGTCGCCGTCGTCTATGCGGTCATGGTCGAGACCGGGTTCAACCAGACCGAAATCGGCAAGATCATCCTGGCGGCGTGCTTTATCAACGACATCGGAACGGTCCTGGCGCTCGGCCTCGTGTTCGCCAATTACAATCTCTGGCTGCTCGCCTTCGCCGCCGCGACCCTGGTCGCAATGTTCCTCTTGCCGCGCTGGACGCCGTGGTTCTTCGCGCGGCTCGGCTCGCGGGTCAGCGAGCCGCAAATCAAGTTCGTTCTGTTGATCCTGTTTGTGCTCGGCGGGCTCGCCAATACGGCAAAGAGCCGTACTGCCGGCCTATCTGATCGGCATGGTGCTCGCACCCGTCTTTCTCGCCGACAAGGAGCTGACCCACCGGATCCGGGTGATCGCGTTCACGGTGCTGACCCCGTTCTATTTCCTGAAGGCGGGGTCGCTGGTGCGCGCCGATGTCATCGTCGATGCGGCCGGCCTGATCGTGGTCTATCTCGCTGTCAAGATGATCACCAAATTCGTCGGCATCCTGCCGCTGACGCGGCTCTTCCGGTTTGAGCGCAAAGAAGGAATGTATACGACCTTGATGATGTCGACCGGCCTGACCTTCGGATCGATTTCGGCACTCTTCGGGCTGACCAACCACATCATCGACGAACGCCAATACACGATCCTACTGACTGCGGTGATCGGCAGCGCAGTGGTACCGACTTTGATCGCGCAGCGCTGGTTTCAGCCGGACTTCAAGCAGCTGACGAGCACAGCATGCTGCAGCTGTCGTTATCGCGGAGCGAGAGTAGAATGTATGCCAGGATGTTGGTGGCGAATGACGGGTCGCCGGGCGGACAGAAGGCGCTCACAGGGGCGATCGAGCTGGCACGAAAACTCTCCGCCGAGCTTCATATGGTGACGGTCGAGGAGTTGCCGCGTTTTCCCGCGAGCATCGATGAAATCGCCGAGGAAAAGGACGAAGCGAACCATCGCTTCGTCCCCGTCATCGAGGCGGCCAAGGCCGAGGTGAAAGAGGCTGGGGTGGCGATCGAGACCCACCTCGTCCCGGGCCACGTCGTCGACGCCGTCATCGGGCTGATCAAGCAGCTGAAAGCCGACCTCCTCGTCGTCGGCTTCATGGGCCATTCGCAACTCTACGAGCGCATCATTGGCGGCACCACCGATCGGCTCGTCCGTTTGGCGCCTTGCGCGGTTCTGGTCGTGAAGTAACGCGCGCTCAGACCTTCTCGACGTTCCACATCAGGAAGGGCGGGGCGGCGATGACGCCTTTAATGTTCTTGCGATAGGCGGTCTTGTCCGTCCATTGCCCGGTCGGCACGTAGGGGACCGTCTCGAACGCGCGCTCTTGGATCTTGACGGCGATTTCCTGTCGGGCTTCGCTGTCGTTCGCTTTGAGCCATTGCGCCCGCAATTCCTCGAGCGTGTCGTCCTTCGGCCAGCCGAACCACGCCCCCTCGCCATTGGCGCGCAGCATTACGTTGAGCGTCGGATCGAGCTGGTCGGCGCCGACCCAGCCGGTGCAGAAGATGTTCCAGCCTCCTTCGTCGATCGGCTTCTTCGACGCACGGCGCGTCACCAAGGTGCCCCAGTCGCTGGCCGCGATCTCGGCATTGATCCCGAGATTTTTCAAGAGATCCGCCGTAACCAGAGCCTCGGCGTGGATCAGCGGCTGGTCGACCGCGTCGAGCACGATGACCTTTTCGCCTTTGTAGCCAGCCTCCGCGACGAGTTTCTTGGCCTTGTCGAAGTCGCGCTTGCCGGTCAATGCCTCCGATCCGGCATCGCTCGACATCGGCGTCCCGCAAGTGAAGAACGAGGGGCATACCTTCCAGTTCTGGGGGTCGCCGGCAAAGGCGCTCATGAAATCGGCTTGGTTGGCGACCGCCAATACGGCCTGTCGCATCTTCACATTGTCGAAAGGCGGAAATAGCTGATTGAAGCGCATGCATCCCATCGACGGCAGCGGGTTGGCCTCGATCACGGTAATGTCGCGATTGCCGGCCAGCACCGGCCAGACATCGGGCGGCGGGTTCTCCCACCAATCGGCTTCGCCGCTGTTGAGGGCCGCTATCTTTGTCGTGGCGTCGGGGATATAGAGCCATTCGACGCGGTCGACCTTGACCACCTTGCCGCCCGAGGCCCAGTTCGAAGGCTCGCTGCGCGGCACATAATCTGGGTTCTTGACATAGACCACCTGGTGACCGGGCTGAAACTCCTCGACGACGAATTTGAACGGGCCGGATCCGATCGTCTCGGTGACCTGCTGAAACGGGTCGGTCTTGGCCATCCGCTCGGGCATGATGAAGGGAGTGAGGCTCGACACTTTGGCGATGCCGTCGATCAGCAACGGGAACGGCTCTTTGAGGTGGATCGCGAAATCCTTGCGGTCGCCGCCGGTCATTTCCTCGACCACGGTCGCGAGCGCCTGACCGAACCCGTCCCGCACCATCCAGCGCTTCAGCGAGGCGACGCAGTCAGCGCCGCGCACCGGTTGCCCGTCATGGAATTTGAGGCCGTCGCGCAGGGTGAAGCTGTAGCGGAGCTTGTCGGGCGAGATGCTATAGTCGCCGACCATCTGCGGCTGCGGCCTAAACTTGTCGTCGATCGCGAACAGCGTATCGAACACCATGTAGCCGTGGTTGCGGGTGATATACGCGGTCGTCCAGATCGGGTCGAGCACGCGCAGATCCGACTGCGCGATGAAGCGCAGGGTCTTAATGTCAGCAGCCTTGGCATGTGCGCTCAACCCGAAGCCGGCGAAGCTTGTCGCCGCGGCCGCGATCGCGAATTCGCGACGTGTCATTCCGTGAGCCATCCCTCTTCTCCGTGGTTGGGAGTTGACCAGCCGCAACATAGCAAAACCGGGGCCGCCGGGCGCGCTTCGCGTAACCGTGCTCAGACCTTCTCGACGTTCCATTGGAAGAGCGCGTGCCTGAGCATCAATCCCTTCAGGTTCTTGCTATAGGCGGTCTTGCCCGCCCATTGTCCGGGGACGACCTCAAAGGCGCGCGCCTGGATCGCCACCCGAGCTCTTTCCGCATCGGGGTATCGGTCGCCTCGATCTATTGTTGGCGCGACGCCTCGATCTTCTCGTCGCTCGGCCAGCCGAACCACGCCGCCTCGCCGTTCGTCCACTGCCCCGGTACCGAACACGTTTGTCGATCGGCGCCTTCGATGCCCGGCGGATCACCAGGTTGCCCCAGTCGCTGGCGACGATCTCGACGGTGAGCCCGAGCTTCTTCAGCAGGTCGGCCGCGACCAGCGCGGGAGCATGCGGGTTCGGCTGATTCAGGTGACCACATCCATCCGTGGAAAGGTGGGGATCTTTCCCTTGGGGCGGACCGGCATCGCAGGAGAACTCCAGCGGCACCATTGCCACGCTGTCGGCCGGCCGCAGATCCCAGCCGCGCTCGCCGCCTTCGGCGCAGGCGATGACCCAGGCTAATTGGCTCCCGAGACGGCGCGGCCGCGCCGCGATCACCGCGTCGCCGACGACAACCCCGAGCGATCCGATCGGCGGCGGCTGACCGGTGCGATCGAGGTATCCGCCGAGCTGACATAGCGCGATTGCGAGCCGAACGCGGCAGCGCTGCGCTGGCGGCATGTCCAACAACATCATTGTTTTCGCCTCAGGGTGAAGTTGACGGCGCCGCGTCGAGCGCGCCGTTGCGGCACCCGATCAAAGCTGTTGGAGACTGGTTGGAGACTAATTCTGCGAAAACCTGGCGTCCCCTACCGGATTCGAACCGGTGTTGCCGCCGTGAGAGTGCTGTATTTCATGTGCCGCAAACTTATCGCCTGCCCCTAAAGATGTCAAATTGTCCCGAGATAAGCTTGCATTCTATGACATTTGGGGACATTTCTGGGCGGTAACCCGATCCGCGGGATAGGCACAAAATATAGGGGACAGCCTGCCCCCTGCCTGCCCCTGAATTACCGAACGAGGGTAACTGCGTGCAGATGAGGTTGACCGCCGCGCTGGTTCGCGAGCTCACCCAAGAACAAGCACCTACGAAGGAAACCGTGATATTCGATACGGTACTACCGCGGTTCGCCTTGCGACTCAAACCGCCCCGGCCGAGCCAGCCCGAACGATGGGCCGGGTGGTATTTTGTTCGTTATGTCGGCCCCGATGGCCGCGAGCGTAAATGCCGCGTCGGCTCCCCTGCGACGATGGATCTGGACGTGGCACGCAAGGCCGCCCGAGCCGCCCTGCGGCGGGCCGACGAAGGTGGCGATCCGGCTGCCGACAAGGCGGCGGCTCGGGCGGCTTGGACCGTGCGCGAGGCGGTCGAAGCCTATCTTGCCAGTCCTGATTTTCAGCGGAAAAGCGACAAGACGCGGCTGTGCGACGCCGCCACCCTCACCAATCATGTCGTCCATCGGCTCGCCAACGAAAAATTGAATTCGCTCGACGTGCCGGCCGTAAAGCGGCTGGCCCGCGCCGTCGAGCACGACACGCGGTACAACAACCGCAAGCGCCGGTTAGGAGGATCTGGCGCCGCTAGGAAGACGGTACGGGTGTTGTCAGCGGTGCTCACCTGGGTGGTCGGCGAAGGCCGGCTCGCCGGCAACCCAATCATTGGCAATCTCCGGCTCGACGGTGACGGGGTCCGCGAAACCGTCCTGACCGAGCCGTCGCAGTACGCTGCGCTCTTGCAGGCAATGGACGAGCTCGTGGCATCGGGCAAGCTGCGCCTGCAGTCTCGCGCCTTTCTAATTGTGGCAGCTTTCACCGGGATGCGGCGCGACGAGCTACGCAAGCTGCGCTGGGACCAGGTGGATCTAAGCGAGCGCCGCATCACTCTCCGCGATACCAAAGGCGCTCGGCTCGCGCGAGGAGGCGTGAAAACCGAGTCGGTATCACTCCCGCCAATTGCCACGGCCGCGCTCGCCGGGATCCGCCCAGACGATGCTGCGCCGGAGGAACGCGTGTTCGTCCCGGTGCGCGGTGATGTGATCGAGATCAATCGCACCTGGACTTTGGTCCGCAGTGCTGCCGGACTGCCAGCCGATCTGGCGTTGCACGGCTTGCGCCACAGCGTCGGCACAGTGGCGATAATGGCGGGGATGAGCTTGCCGGAGGTGCAGCGGCTTTTACGGCACCGCTCCGTCGGCACGACGTCGCGATATGTCCACCTTGCCGATCGCGCCCGCCTTCAGGATAGGGCGATGGCGGCCATGGCGCCTCAATTTGAAGACCTTACCCCTGGGGAGGAGGCCGCTGCCGGAACCGGCGGTGATCCCGAAGGCAGGGAGCGGCAATGACCGACGGGTTCGAGGCATCATATTGGACCCTGCTCCAGGGGCTCGCGTGGGTCTTTCTGGGGGATCCGAAACTGGTTGCGCGGTGTGGGGCCGGCGCTCCAGAACGCCAGTTCGGCCAAGAACAGACCTTGCCAAACGGGACCAAGATCGTCTTGCTGACATCGCCAGATCCACCCTCGACACTCACGATCGACGTCGCGGCGGCTGCGCGCGGCGCGGCAGCTTCGGCAACAACTGTGACGACCGTAGGCGCAGAGAACGAACCGCGTCTGCCGGACGGGGTACGCCCAGCAGTACCGGCGGCGGCCTCCAAACAATTCGAAAAGGCCGAGTTCCAGACGAGGGAAGCTGCACAAAACGAAATCCTTCGCCGTTTCCGTTCAGGCGAGCTGCCGATCAGCGGCAGACGCCAAGGCCGAGGCCTGCACGAGGTCATCCCCGTTCTCGAACGCGTCGACATCGAACTCGATTGGGATCACGGCCGCGGGCGCCGCAAGGATCCCGATCAACAGTGGGATGACCTGCGTGGCGAGCGCGACGCGTGGCTGCGGCTGTGGCCCGCGCCGATCCTTGGCGCCGCGTCCTCGGGAGCGGCTGCGGGCGGAACCTTACCGCAAACCCTTGGGCCGGCGCCGCCGCCCGGGCGCCGAGGCGAGAGGCCCGCGACCCGGGCCGCCCACTTGGCAATTCTTCGATATGTTAGGGACTTCGGAATCGACAATCATTTGAGGGCGCGCGAGTTGGCGCGACGCGCGACCGACTATGCCCAGCATTTGGGGCTCGAGGGCGCAGTTGAACTCGACCCCGAGAACTCCACGCTCCGGGAGCTCGCTGGGGATGCCCTCGCGGCTCTACGCGCTCCGGACAAGCCAGGCTGGGAGCCGGACTGAGCTTTTAGCATCCATTACTGGCCACTACTGGCCAACAAAATCCGAGGATCGCGGTTAGCCTCCTGCCATTCCAAGGCCCCCGGGGCCGGCATGTGGAGGAGGACAATGGTCGACACCCCAATGCGCTTCGATACCGCCGGCGCGGCGCGCTACCTGCGCGAGAAACACGGAATCCCCATTGAAGAAAAGACGCTGCGCAACCGGCGCGCCGCTGGTAACAAACGCGGCCCAGCCTGTCGGTATTTCGGCATTAAGCCACTTTACGATGTCCCCGAACTCGATCGATGGGCGCAAGAGGATGCGCTGCAACCCGAAAATCCGGTGCGCCGAAACATGCGTTTACGCGAGGCCGAGCGCACGAGATTGGTGGGCAATGCGGAGGTGATTGCCGCCACAGAGGAGTACTCGATTTGAGGGGGCCTCCCGGTGAACTGCGTGATGCGTTCTCCGCCGGAGTCATGAGGCTAATACGCAAGCGTCATTCGGCTTTGGGAGGGACAGGTGCCTAACGCCTACGGCGCCGATCCCAAGACGCGGGGTCCAGGCGCTAAGCCGAAGATCGAGGCGCCGCACCCGTTGATGCGCTCATTATCACCGGGGGAGCCATTTCCGACTGCCGTATTGGGCGATGTTCTACAGCCGATGGCCGAGGCGATCCACGATCGCGTCCAGGCGCCGATGGCGATCGGCGCCCAATCGCTGCTCGCGGCGGCGGCGTTCGCAGTTCAAGGGCATGCCGACGTCGTACTGCCTATCGGCGACACGAAGCCCGTCTCTCTTTATTTGATGACTATTGGCGAAAGCGGCGAACGCAAGGACTCCTGCGATCGGATCGCCATGCGGCCGATCACTACGCGTCAGATTAGCCTACGCGATCAATATGATATCGAGCATCAGCGTTGGGTAGACGAGAAGGCGATCTGGGAGAAGTTGCGCGAAAGAGCCTTACGGGCCGGCAAAAAGGGTGATCCCGCCGGGATGCAGGCGGATCTCCAAGCTCTCGGTCCTCCCCCGGCAGAGCCACTTCAACCATTGCTAACATGCAGCGAGCCGACATTCGAGGGGTTGTGTAGGTTGTTTAAGAATGGCCAGCCGAGCCTCGGGATCTTCACGTCGGAAGGCGGCCAGTTCATTAGCGGCCACGGCATGACCGAAGAGGCCAAACTGCGCACAGCCACCGGGTTGTCGAAGCTGTGGGATGGCACACCAATCGATCGGGTACGGGGCGGCGATGGCGCATCGTTTTTGTTGGGGCGCCGATTGTCGATGCATTTGATGATACAACCTCGGGTTGCCGAGTTATTGATGTGCGATCGAT
>Ga0306926_10002536_pt1 | contig 18586 bp, 15 predicted proteins | sample flu12Cox44000178_FD_203759 | JGI IMG/M metagenome (GOLD analysis project Ga0306926, IMG submission 203759) | Lab enrichment of tropical soil microbial communities from Luquillo Experimental Forest, Puerto Rico - flux8day.12C.oxic.44.000.178 (v2)... | ecosystem: Environmental > Terrestrial >... | reverse complement strand
CAGCGTGAACGTGACGGCAGACAAAGTGGCGGACGGCGTGTGGTACCTGACGGGGGGCACCCATCACAGCGTGCTGATCGAAATGAGCGATCATCTGGTGGTGATCGAAGGACCGCAGGACGACGTTCGGGCCGCTGCCGTGATTGCCGAGGCGAAGAAGCTCGTCCCGAACAAGCCGATCAAATACGTGGTCAACACGCATCACCACTTTGACCACGCCGGCGGCTTAGGCGCCTTCGCCGCCGACGGCGCCACTATCGTCACCCACGACGTGAACAAGGCGTTCCTGGAGCAGAGCCTCGCCGCTCCACGCACCATTCAGCCCGACAAGCTTGTGCAATCGGGGAAAAAGGCGACGGTCGAAGGCATGCAGGACAAGCGGGTACTGAGCGATGGGACGCGCATCGTGGAACTCTATCTCATCAAAGGAACCGTGCATGGCGACGGGCTCATCATGGCCTACCTGCCGAAAGAAAAGCTCCTGGTGGAGGCCGACGCGTTCACCCCGGCGGCACCCAATGCCACACCCCCGGCGCAGCCCAATCCCGCTCAGGTGAACCTGTACGACAACATCGAGAGGCTCAACCTGACCGTCGATCAGATTCTGCCACTGCACGGTCGCAAGGTGCCGCTGGCCGAGCTGCAGAAAGCGATCGGGAAGTCTTCTTAGGGAGCGCAAGACCGGTCTATATTTTGGTCGGATGTCGGCGAAGCGGTCGACGTCCACGCGCCGCTTTCCCTGCCGCGGACGACGGGCTAGTTTTGCCCTCGGTAAAGGCTGCCGGACGAGGGTGTGTTGGGGGACCGCCGGTTCGTCGTCGAGTTGATCAAGCCGTCGCACTACGACGACGACGGCTATGTGATCCAGTGGTGGAAATCGTGGATCCCGTCGAATTCGCTCGCCTGCCTTTACGGCATTGCCGCGGATCTTGCGGAGCGGCGCGCGCTCGGACCCGATATCGCGGTCGAAATCCGCGCCTATGACGAGTGCCACACGATCGTTCCGGTGCGCCACATCGTCCAGCGGATCAAGAGCGCCGATGGCGGGCTCGTCTGCCTGGTCGGCGTGCAATCGAACCAGTTCCCACGCGCGATGGATCTGGCCGCGCGCTTTCGCGAGGAAGGCATCCAAGTCGCGATCGGCGGGTTTCACGTCTCGGGCTGCCTGGCGATGCTGCCGGAACTGCCGCCCGACCTCGAGGCTGCCCGCCGGCTCGGGGTGAGCCTCTTCGCCGGGGAGGCCGAGGGGCGGCTCGTCCAGGTATTCGCCGATGCGCTCGCCGGACGGCTACAGCCGATCTACAACCATATGGACGACCTGCCCGGGCTGCAGCAGCAGGTGACGCCGTTTCTGCCGCTCGACATCGTGCGGCGCTATGGCGAGACGATTGGTGCGTTCGACGCCGGGCGCGGCTGCCCATTCCAGTGCAGCTTTTGCACGATCATTAATGTGCAGGGGCGCAAGTCGCGCTGGCGCGACGCCGACGATGTCGAGCGTCTGGTGCGCGCCAACCTCGCACAGGGCGTCTTTCGGTTTTTTATCACCGACGACAATTTCGCGCGCAACCGTAATTGGGAGGCGATTTTCGACCGCCTCATCGAGATGCGCGAGAAGGAGGGGCTCGGGCTCCAGTTCATCATCCAGGTCGATACGCTCTGTCACCGCATCCCAAATTTTGTTGAGAAGGCGGCCCGTGCCGGTTGCAAGCGCGTCTTTATCGGGCTCGAAAACATCAATCCCGACAATCTTTTGCAGGCTAAGAAAAAACAGAATCGGGTGCACGAATACCGCCAGATGTTTCTCGCCTGGCGCGCCCAAAAGGTTATCACTTACGCCGGTTATATTTTGGGCTTTCCGGGCGACACCCCGGAGCGCATCGCGCGCGACATCCGCACCGTACAGCAGGAACTGCCGGTCGATCTGCTCGAGTTTTTTATTCTGACGCCGCTGCCCGGCTCAGCCGACCACCAACACCTTTACAACGACGGGGTCTGGATGGACCCCGACATGAACAAATACGACCTCGAACACGTCACGACGGGCCATCCGGTCATGACCGCCGAAGATTGGCAGCAGGTCTATCGCGAGGCCTGGGATCTCTACTATTCAGCCGAGCACATCGAAACGATCTTCCGCCGCGCCAAGGCCTCCGGCATCAAGCCGGTGCGCCTCCTGAACCACATCCTGCAATTTTATTTCACCTTTATTCAGGAGAACGTGCATCCGCTGCAAGGCGGCTATTTCCGCCGCAAATTGCGCAGCCAGCGCCGCGCCGGCCTGCCCCGCGAAAACCCGGTGGTTTTCTACCCGCGGCGGGTCCGCGAAGTCGTCGAGACCCACGCAAAACTCGCCGGCTTCTACCTCTATTTGCACCGCATCCGCCGCCGCGTCGAGCGCGACCAGAACCCCTACACCGACCCCGCGTTGATTCCGGCGGCGAGCGAAACGTCGCCCCCCTTCGCTGTTCGCCCCGGCAGGAAAACAACCGCCGAAGCGATCGCCTGATACCGCCGCTGCCGATCGGTCACGCGGATCGGATCGCGAATCGCTTCAGGCGGGCCGTTGTCCGCCCATGGCCTGCTTGATGAGACCGACGATCACCATCAGGATGCCGCCGCCGACCCCGCCGGACGCGATCTGACCGATAATCGAGCCGATATCGAGCCCGCCGGCCCCGGAAGCCGCAGCTTCCGCCCCGCCGCCGAGCAGTGCGCCGATGATTTGTGCGCCCACCCCTCCGCCTATAACTCCGGCGATCGTGTTGCCGACGGCTCCCAAATCATACTGCTTCAGCGCCGAGCCGGCGATATTGCCGCCCACGCCACCTGCGATCAATTGGATGATCAGACCGACGATGCCACCCCACATTGTCAAACTCCCTTTTTGTGCGCCCGCGCTCCTAAGTGAACCAGAGACGCGCAGGAAGGGAAAGTTAACAGAAATTTCCACAGCGTGCAAATCTACCGCAAATTGCGATCGACCGCTCATAAATGGCGTTTGGGCGATGCGCTATTGGTTTGAGGCACGAGGCAAGGCTGGCGCGATCCCGAGGCCCTTATTCTCGGCGGCATCGGAAATCAAGGTGCAGCGCACGTCAGTTATTGCTTTAGTTGCGCGGCGCGTTCAAATACGTGCGATCACAACGGAGAGACTCACAATGAGGCCAGGATACTACATCGCCGTAGTGTGGCTGAGCATTTTGGTCGCCACGCCGATCGCCGCGCAAACGGTATCGACATCCAAATCGCCCCCCTCCGCAACGACCACTGCACCCGGATCTCAGGAGCGGGAAGGATTGGTCGACATCAATGCGGCTTCCGCCGAAGAGCTCGACAGGCTCCCGGGCGTCGGTCCGGTGCGTGCCAAGGCGATCATTTCCCACCGGCCCTACAACGGGAAGGACGATCTCGTCCAACGTAAGATCATCCCGCAGAACGTCTACGACCAGATCAAGGACAAGATCATCGCCCGGCAGGGCAGCACGCGGGCATCCTCCCGTTCTCCCGGTTCCGCCAGCAAGAGCAGGTGACCGGCCGCGAGGCAAACAGGCCGGCCGCCTTTGCCTTAACGATGAACCTAAAGGTAGTGAAGGTGTGAGGCTCGGATAGTTCAGCGGCCGCGCCAGGTGATGCGCCAGATCGTGCCGTTGCCGTCTTCGCTGACAAGGAGTGAGCCGTCTTGGGCGACGGCGACGCCGACCGGGCGGGCCCAGACGGTTCGCTCATCGATCACGAAACCGGTCAGAAAATCCTCGTATTCTCCAGTCGGCTGTCCGCTTTTCAACAACACCCGAACCACCTTGTAGCCGGTCCGCTTGGTGCGGTTCCAGGAGCCGTGGAAGGCGGCAAAGATGTCGCCGCGGTATTCGGCGGGAAATTGCGCGCCGTCGTAGAAGGTCATCTCCATCGAGGCCGAGTGAGCCTGCACCAGGACGTCCGGCACCGTGACCCGGCTGCGCAGCGCGGGCTGCTCGTCCTTATGGCGTGGGTCCTCGTTGGCGCCGATATAAAACCACGGCCAGCCGTAGAAGGCGCCTTCGCGCAGCCGGGTCAGGTAGTCTGGCGGCAGATCATCACCCAGGCCGTCGCGCTCATTGACCGAGCACCAGAGTTCGCCGGTGCCGGGTTGCACGGCCATGCCGACGCAGTTGCGTACACCCGTTGCAAAGAACCGCTTGTCCTTGCCTTCGGGTGTGAAGGATAGGACGACGGCCCGGCCCTCATCCGATTGCCACGGCGCGTTGATCCAGCGATCGGCGGCGTTGCTGCGGGAGCCGACCGAGATGAACATGCGGCTGCCGTCGGGCGAGAAGACGATGTCGCGCGTCCAGTGCCCGCCGCGCGGCAGGTCGGTGACGATCGTCTCCACCGGACCCGCGGGCTGCAGATCCCCCGGGCGATAGGGAAAGCGGACGACACTGTCGGTGTTTGCAACATAGACGTAGCGCGGGTTCGGGCCCGGCGGCCAGAAGGCGATGCCGAAGGGCTGGTAGAGGTTTTCGACAAAGGTGTGGACTTCCGGCGCCTTGGCTCCGCCGGCGGGACGCAGCAGCCGAATTCGGCCCGGCTCGCTCTCGGCAACGAAAATGTCGCCGTTTGGCGCTGTCCGGACCGCTCGCGGATTGTCGAGACCGCTGGCGAACAACTCGACGACAAAACCGGGGGGCGCTTTCGGCCACGCATTGGCGGGGCGCGCCACCACGGTAGGGTGATGGTTGGCGCTGCCCGTCTCGTAAGCCGGCGGCATATCCGCTGGGGTGATCTTGCGCCGGACCCCCGGCCCGTCCGTGCGCCAGTCGCCATACGCTGCGGCGCCGGTCAGGGCGGGCGGCGATTGAGCAAGGGCAGCGGCCGAGCCGACAAATGCCGCCGCGATGATGGCAGTAGATTTGTGTAGTATCCCCATTCAGCTTTCTCGAAGAGCGGCGGATTCCGATGGCGGCCTACCAGTACATCTATGTGATGAAGGGCTTGGGCAAGACCTATCCCGGCGGGCGGGAGGTGTTGAAGGATATCTGGCTGTCGTTTCTGCCGGGGGCCAAAATCGGCGTGCTTGGGCCGAACGGCGCAGGGAAATCGACCCTGCTGCGCATCATGGCCGGCGACGAGCGCGAGTTTGCCGGCGAGGCCTGGGCAGCGGAGGGTGCGCGGGTCGGCTATTTGCCGCAGGAGCCGGCGCTCGATGCGTCAAAAGACGTGTTCGGCAATGTCATCGAAGGTCTCGCGGACACCAAGGCGCTGCTCGACCGGTTCGAGGCGGTCAGCGCGCGCTTCGCCGAGGACCTCTCGGACACTGAAATGGATGCGCTGGTCGCCGAGCAGGGCGAATTGCAGGAAAAGATCGACCAGGCCGGCGCCTGGGACCTCGACCGCACCGTCGAGATCGCGATGGACGCGCTGCGCTGCCCGCCGGGCGATGCCGAGGTCGGCAATCTGTCGGGCGGTGAGAAGCGGCGGGTGGCCCTGTGCCGGCTCCTCTTGCAGCGGCCCGACCTGTTGCTGCTCGACGAGCCGACCAACCATCTCGACGCCGAGTCGGTGGCCTGGCTGCAGCGCTTCCTGGAAGACTACCCCGGCACCGTCGTGACCGTGACCCACGACCGCTATTTTCTCGACGAGGTGGCGGGCTGGATTCTCGAACTCGACCGCGGCCGCGGCATTCCATACGAGGGCAATTATTCGGGTTGGCTCGACCAGAAGCAGCAACGGCTCGAACAAGAGGGCCGCCAAGAGGTAGCGCGGCGGCGCACGCTCGAGCGCGAGCTCGAATGGGTCCGGCAGAGCCCGAGGGCGCGGCAAGCAAAGAGCAAGGCGCGGCTGTCGGCCTATGAAGCCCTCGTCGCGCAGAGTCGTGAAAAGGCGCCCGATACGGTGCAGATCGTCTTGCCGCCGGGCCCACGGCTCGGCGACTTGGTAATCGAGGCGCAGCACGTCTCTAAAGCCTTTGGCGACCGGCTCTTATTAGAGGCGCTCGACTTCCGCTTGCCGCCCGGCGGTATCGTCGGAGTGATCGGCCCGAATGGCGCAGGCAAGACAACGCTCTTCCGCATGATCACCGGGCAGGAGGCGCCCGATGGTGGAGCGTTCCGGGTCGGCGATACCGTCAAGCTCGGTTATGTCGACCAATCCCGCGATACCCTCGCCGCCGCCAACACGGTGTGGCAGGAGATCTCGAGCGAACAGGACGAGATCGACCTCGGTCGCCGCAAGATGGCGAGCCGCGCTTATTGCGCGCTCTTCAACTTTCGTGGGCCCGACCAACAGAAGAAGGTGGGTCAGCTCTCCGGCGGCGAACGCAACCGAGTACACATCGCGAAGATGCTGAAGACCGGTGCCAATGTGCTGCTGCTCGATGAGCCGACCAATGATCTCGACGTCGACACCCTGCGGGCGCTCGAGGAGGCCTTACTGGAATACCCCGGCTGCGCGGTCATCATCACGCATGACCGTTGGTTTCTCGATCGCGTCGCCACCCACATCCTCGCCTTCGAAGGCGACAGCCAAGTGGTCTGGTTCGAAGGCAATTACGCCGACTACGAGGCCGATCGCCGACGGCGTCTCGGCGCCGAGGCCGACCAGCCGCACCGTATCCGCTACAAGCCGCTGACGCGAAACTGAGCGGTCAGCGCGCCTGGTGGTGGATAAAATCCGTGATCAGCGCCAGGGCCCGCACCGAATCCGGCGAGGCGGGGTCGCGCGCGATGAAGGCATGCGGCTGACCGTCGAATTTGTGGAACGCGATCGAGCCACCGGCTTTGGTGTAGGCCGCCGCAAAATCGGCTGCCATGTCGGGGGTCAGATTGTCGTCGGCGGTGCCCTGCATGATCAGCGCGGGCGGCTTTTCGATCGGCTCGCCGCGTGCGAGGATCAGCTGCGGGTTGCCTTCCTCCATTGCTTCTTCGGACGGCCAGAACTGGCGGTGGGCTTCGACCAGCCGGTCGTTGCCACGCTCGATGACGGCGCGGTAGCGGGCCAGCGGATCAGCCACCGGCCAGCAGGCGACCGCAAAGGCGAGGCTTGCATCACTGCCCGGCAGCGGGTCCGCGGTATAGCGGGGATCCCGCGGGCGCAGCACGTTGAGCAAAAGGAGGTGCCCGCCGGAAGATGTGCCGAGACCGCCGACCAGTTCCTTGCGGGTAGCGAACCTCGCGGCATTCGACTTCAGAAAACGGATGCCGAAATTCACATCCGCCACTGTGTCGGGGTAGCGCGCCACAGGCGGCATACGGAACTCGATCGACAGTACGGCGATGCCGTTGCCGGCGAGGTGCTCGGCGATCGCGAGATTGTTGAAACGGTCGCCCGAGGTCCAGGCGCCGCCATGCACTTCCAACACTGCCGGGAATGGCGGTTGCCCTTGGGGGCGGTAGAATCGGGCGAGCAGCGGAACGTCCGCCGGACGGTGATATTCGAGGTCTTCAGTGTGGATTGGCATGGTGCTCGCTCGCGGTTGGGCGGTTTTTTGAAAGGCTACTAGCTGCCCGCGGTTTCGCGCAACTCTGCGAGATAGGCGCGCACGCGCGCGGCGTTGACCCCGAAATCGCTGCGCCCGAGGCGCGACGACGATCGGACATCGACTCTACTGCCCGAGCCCGATGCGGTGACGCGGACAATTATGTCGTCGGTGAAACCGAACCAGCGGCTCCTCTCGCTCGCTTCGATGCGGCCCGCCGCCTCGTCGGCGGCGACTATCGTCCATCCCATCCGTCGCGCGGCCTCGAGCGCCCGATTGAATGCAGCTTCCCGTGAAAGTCCTAGGGTGAGCGGTGCAATGTCTGGGTAAGCCTGGCGCTGTTGTTCGGCGATCTTGGCGCCCTCATAGGCGACCGGATTTGCGCCTTCGGCAGCACGCACCGCCACCGCAGAGGCGAAGGCGGGCGGATTGTCGGGATCGGTCGTGATGTCGTGGATCGGCGGCAGCGTCTGCCGCACCCGATCATATTGCCACGGGATATACGCGATCATGACACCCGCAACAAACGCCGCGACGGCGACGGCGACCCCGCGCCATTCGATCCGCGAGCGGCCGACTAGCAAAGCGAGCGCCGACACACACAGCGCCGCGATCCCGAAATATGCCGCCCAGGGCATCAATGTCAGAAACGCGAAGCGAAAATGCCACCATCCGGCGCGCCAGCCGATCGGACCGAGGGCGAGCAATACCGCCGCGATCGCGGCGAGCGCCCCGCTGAGAACTGGAAGGTGCCGTAACGGCGAACGGCCGCTGCTGGCAGCGGTTGTCGCGAAGGTCATGGTGTTCCTCCTGCACACCGGGGCGAACGGCTCATTAAGACGCGCCGCGATCCCGGGCTGTCCAGTAAAATCACCGCGATCAGCTGTATTGGCGAGAACACGCAGACGCACCATTCTCCGCTCGCCACAGCAGCGAAAGAGGTGGAGATGAAGACCAAAGATGGCGGGCGCTCGGTCCGCCGGGTCGAGGATTTCCGGTTTCTGACCGGGCGAGGTCGTTACGTCGACGACTTCACACTGCCGGGGCAGGTTCGCGCTCACGTGCTGCGGTCGCCGCACGCCCACGCGGTGATCGAGCGGATCGAGACTACAGCGGCGCGCAAGGCCAGCGGCGTTCTCGGGGTATTCACCGAAACGGATCTGCGTGCCGACGGGCTCGGGCCGCTGCCTTGCATCGCGCAGGTCAGCACGGTTGGTCCGTTGATCGTGCCGCCGCGTTATGCGCTAGCGCGCGGGCGCGTGCGCCATGTCGGCGATCCCATCGCGCTAATTGTCGCGGAAACCGGTGACGAGGCGCGCGACGCCGCCGAGCGGATAATAGTCGATTACCGACCGTCCAAACCGGTCACCGAGGGCACATGGGCGCTGCTGCCCGATGCACCGACAGTCTGGGACGAGGCGCCAGGAAACCTCTGTTTCCGGTTTCAGCGAGGAGACGAGAGCGCCACCCGAGCGGCGTTCGCTGCCGCAGCCCACATCGTCGAGATCGAGCTCGTCAACAACCGTCTGGTGCCGGCGCCGATCGAGCCGCGGGCTGCGATCGGCAGTTATGACGGAGCCCCCGGCCGCTTCGACCTGCTGCTGACTGGACAAGGCGTTCACAGCATCCGCAACCAGCTCGCCGAAGCGGTGTTCAAGCTGCCCCCCGAGCGCATCCAGGTGGCCGCGCCCGATGTCGGCGGCGGGTTCGGCATGAAGAATTTCCTCTATCCCGAATGGGTGCTGGTGTTGTGGGCGGCCCGGCGCATCGGGCGCCCGGTCAAATGGGTCGCCGAGCGGAGCGAGGAATTCATAAGCGGCACTCAGGGCCGCGACAACCGGACGAAAGCCCGTCTGGCGCTCGACGACAACGGACGGTTTCTGGCGCTCGAGGTTTCCACTATCGCCAATCTCGGCGCCTATCTGTCGTCCAACGGACCGGGCAGCTCGACCAATTCACCGGCTACGGCGATGGGAGGCGTCTATGCGATCCCAGCCGTCTTCATGGAGGTGCGCGGCGTCTTTACCAACACGGTGCCGATCGACGCCTATCGCGGCGCCGGCAAGCCAGAAGCCAATTACTTGATCGAGCGGCTGATCGACATCGCGGCGCGCCGGATTGGAACCGACCCTGTGAGCCTGCGCCGCCGCAACATGATCGCCGCCTTCCCCTATCGCAGCGCGCTCGGCATGACGATCGATTGCGGGCGCTTTGCCGCCAACCTTGGCGACGCGTTGGCGCAGGCCCGTGATGCTGAGTTCACCGCTCGCTGCGCCGACTCGGCGGCGCGCGGCCGATTCCGCGGGCTCGGTGTCGCGTGTTTTCTGGAGACGGCGCGCGGCACGCCGAACGAAGCCGCCGAAATCCGCTTCGACCCTGAAGGGGGGGTGTCGCTGATGCTTGGCACTCAGTCGAACGGTCAGGGCCACGAGACGAGCTATCCGCAGATCGCAGCGTCGTTACTCGGCCTTCCGCCGGAAAGCTTTCGGCTCGTCCAGGCCGATACGCGGCTGGTGCAGCGCGGCGCCGGGCATGGTGGTGCGCGCTCAATGCACCAAGGCGGTACAGCACTGGTGAAGGCGGCGCACCAGGTCATCGAGAAGGGCCGCCGAGTCGCGGCTCATCTATTGCAGGCCGACACTGCTGAGATTGTCTTCGCAGCCGGGCGGTTCACCGTCTCGGGCACGGAGCGCGAGATGGATCTCCTCGCCGTCGCCCGAGCCGCCGCCGACCCGGCCAATCTCCCGGAAGGTATGGCGCCCGGTCTCGACAGCTTCGTGTACAATATGCTGGACGTGTTCACCTTTCCGAACGGCTCCCACATTGCCGAGGTCGAAATCGATCCTGAGACCGGCGAAGTTACCCTCGAACGCTACACGGCGGTCGACGACTACGGTCGACTGATCAATCCGCTATTGACCACGGGGCAAGTGCAAGGCGGAGTAGCCCAAGGCATTGGCCAAGCGCTCCTGGAGCACACCGTTTACGAGCCGGGCTCGGGCCAGCTGCTGAGCGGCTCTCTGATGGACTACGCTCTGCCCAGAGCCGATGACCTTCCGCCTTTCGATATCACGCTCGCCGAGCTACCGACTTCCGCCAACCCGCTCGGTGTCAAGGGCTCCGGCCAGGCCGGCTGCATCGCGGCGCCGCAAACGATCATCAACGCGATTGTCGACGCGCTCGCCCCGCTCGGCATCGACCGCATCGACATGCCGGCCACTCCGGAGCGGATCTGGCGTGCCATCGGGGCACAGCGTGATCGGAGCAAATTGCTTCGGCCTCGCGACACAGAGGAGGCTGGCAGGCTAACAAAGACATAGAGATATCAGGTTGAATACCGCTCAACCGCGTCCGGCTTTGCCGGGGCCCTATGCACGTTGCGGCATCGCTACCGCTGTGATTGATCAGGTTCAGGTTGCTTGAACCGGCGCGATTTATGCGTAATAGTGGAGGTTCACATTCTCCGGGCGTTTACTCGGGAGCAGGAGATGAACCCCTTTCCTATCATCATCGCCTCAGCCATTGGCCTATTCGCGTCGGCCGTCACCGCGAGCGCCAATATAATACTCAATGGAAGTTTCGAGACCCCGCCTGTCCCGACTGGAAATTTTACGAATTTTCCGGTGGGCTCGGCATCCCTGACAGACTGGAGCGTCTTTGGGCCGCCTGGCACGGCAGTTTCAATCGTGAGCGGAGCTTTCTCGCAAAACGGTGTCTCTTTCCCGGCCGAGGATGGAAATCAATGGCTAGACCTCACCGGAGATAACAGTAACTCGACCGAGGGAGTTTCACAGACGGCTGCTACGACGGTAGGGGACCAATACCAGCTCTCCTACTGGATTGGGAACACCACCGGTGGCGGTATATTCGGCACGACGAGCACTGTGAACGTATCTCTGAATGGGACGCCTACTTTCAGCGACACCAACTCGAACGTCAGTCCAACTACTCTGAGTTGGGAGCAATTCATTCACACTTTTGTGGCGACTGGCACCTCGACGACACTCGGCTTTCAGAACGGCGATCCTGCCGGAGATAATAGCAACGGGCTCGACAACGTGGCGCTCATCGACCTTGGGCCAACCCCACCCCCGAGCATTCCGGAACCGGCTTCGCTTGGATTGCTGGCCATGGGCATTGGTCTTCTTGCATTCGCGCGAAGGAAGCATTACTGGAACCTATCGAGCCATACTTTGGGGCATTGGTCACGCGCTTGTTGACCCGGCCTGCGATGCGTGAACAGCTTCACAGTGCTGGCGCTGTGGCCGCTTGAAGTCCAGTAGGGCTCAATATATGCGCAGTCCTCGGGGGGTTCGGGCTCCCTACGTGAATCCGCTCGTGGGGGCGACTTGAGGACCCGCAGCAAGCAGGCGGATCGGAACCACGCTTCCGGCGCTGCGGCGAACCGAGCTTATTCCATAAACCAGCCGTGACTGACGACCAATGACTGGCCGGTCAGCGCGTTGCTCTTGAAGCCGGCGAAAAACAGCACCGCTTCGGCAACGTCTTCGGTAGTGGTGAATTCGCCGTCTACGGTGTCCTTTAGCATTACGTGCTTGATGACGTCCTCTTCGCTGATGCCGAGTTGCTTAGCCTGCTCGGGAATTTGCTTGTCGACCAGCGGCGTGCGGACAAATCCCGGACAGACGACATTGGCGCGCACATTGTACTGCGCCCCCTCCTTCGCGACGACCCGGCACAATCCGAGGAGCCCGTGTTTGGCAGTGACGTAGGGTGCCTTCAGCACGGATGCTTCCTTTGAGTGAACTGAGCCCGTATAGACGATGCTGCCGGACTTCGCTGCGTACATGTGCTTCAGGCACGCCTTGGTGGTCAGAAAGGCGCCGTCGAGGTGAATTGCCAGCAACCGCTTCCAGTCGGCGAACGGAAAATCCACAATCGGCTTGACGATCTGGATCCCGGCATTGCTGACCAGCACGTCGATCCGGCCATATTTCTTCATTGTGTCGGCCACACCCTTTTCGACTGCGGCTTCGTCGGCGACGTTCATGCCGACCGCAAAAGCATCGCTGCCTTTCGCCTTCACCTCGCGCGCGGCCGCATCCGCCGCGTCGATATTGAGATCGGCGATAACGGGTGCGCCGCCCTCGGCGGCAAAGCGCAACGCGATCTCCTTGCCGATGCCACTGGCCGCACCGGTGATGATCGCGACCTTTCCATCAAAGCGGGACATGCGGGTTCCTTTCAAGCGTCTGTGAGGTAATCGAATACGACCTTGCCGAGACCGAGGGTTAGATCGGTGACGTAATGGGTTGCCGAAATCACCTCGTGCACCGGCAGCCGCGCCACATCGCACAGCGCATGATCGAAAAGCTGGATCGCTGCCGGCCCGGCCCATACCCCTTTGACGGTGACGTCCTCCATGTAATACCGCACCAGCTCGCAGATGCGCGGCGTGCAGTCGACATGCGGAATGATCTTGATCATGAAATTGGGCCGCGCTAGCGCCTTCAACAGCGGCGCGGTATCGATCTCACGATGCTTGAAGCCCATTGTCGCGCAGACGCACAGGACCGATCCGTAATGCAGAGTGCAGACGATGGCATCGCCTTCATGTGATATTTTTGGACTCGCCAGCTTTTTTGGGAAACCCCAGATCTCGCGGCCTCCGGCAACCGGCGCGTTGTCGTCGAGGTACATGGCATGGACGTAGCCGCCCTCCTGCACCGCCCCGTCCTTGGTTTTGAATCGCACTGGGATTACCTGGCCGGTCTCGGTGTAGTCGCCAAAGCCGGTCGAGTCCGGCATGCGGATGAATTCGTATGCGACAGTGTCGCCGGCGACCTCCAGCGGCTCTGGCACGACCTCGCGCAGCCTGCCTGGATCGGTGCGATAGGTGATCACGACAAATTCGCGGTTGTAGAATTTGTACGGGCCTGACGGATAAGCCGGGTCGCTCAGCGGGATCGCGAAAGCGTTGCGGCGCACCTCGTCAAGCTTCATCTGTCGCATCTCCTTGAAGGACAAATTCGTAGCGGCCTCTATTCGCGGCCGTCATAGGCAAGATCGAACGTGAACACCCCGTCCGAGCCGTTCGGGCGCTGCAGGACTTCGGGGTGGCGCAGTGTACGCACCGCGTCGTTGTAGCCCGCTTTCCAATGCTCCTCCATTGTCCGCCGTGAAAACTCGTAATCCTTCGCGTTGCCCTCGTAGTTCTTGGCGCGATACACGAGCTGGATCAAATTGTAGACCTTCTCATCGGCCTCTGCCGCGAGGATCTCAGCCTCGGGGGTCTGCAACAGTTCCGAGGACATTTTGGCGAGGAGTTTGGCGGCCGCCCGGCGCAACATCTGCTTTTTCTTGAACTGGTCGGTCGCCATCCGAGTGCGACTCGAGTAGCGGATCTCCTTCTGCCGGGTCTCGGCTTCGAGCAAATTGCGCGGGAACTCGCCGCGGCTGCTCCATAGATCGACTTGAAAGGCGAGCGTGTCCTGGCCCGGCCGGCTGTCGAGCACCCATTGCAATGGCGTATTGGAAACCAGACCTCCGTCCCAGTAACATTCTCCTTCAATCTCGGTGGCTGGAAAACCGGGCGGCAGTGAAGCACTGGCGATGACGTGCTCCGGACCGATTTGGTGGGTTATGTTATCAAAGTAGACGAAATTGCCGGTGCGCACATTGACCGCGCCGACGCTGAACCGCGTCGCGCCGGCATTGATCAGATCGAAGTCGACGAGGCGCTCGAGTGTCGCTTGCAGCGGCGCCAAATCGTAATAGCTGATCGCCTCGAGGGTACCGTTCGGCTGAAGGTAGGGCGGCGGCACGCGAGGTCTGAAAAAGCCGGGCGCGCCACCCGTCAGTGCGCTCAACGAACGGGCTTGATTAATCAGGCTATGGGCGAACTCGCCCTCCAGGTAAGACCACCGCCAATCCGGTATTCCGAACGGGGGAGTAGTGACGGCTTCCCAGAATTCGCGCAGTTTTTCGACGCGTTTCTCGCGTGGGTTGCCAGCAATCAGGGCCGAGTTTATCGCACCAATCGAAATCCCGGCGATCCAGTCGGGATGGAGATCGGCTTCTGCGAGCGCCTGATAGACACCGGCCTGATAAGCGCCGAGGGCGCCGCCGCCTTGCAGCAGCAAGGCAATGCGCTCGAACGGCGGGCGTTCCGCGAGGATGTGACTTTTCCGGTGCGAACGCAGATTTCGGGACATCTGAAGCGCCTCCTGCAATACGGCGCAGCTTAACGCTACGGCCATAATCGCAGTTGAGATTGCGCTTCCTCCCAATCCACCATTGAACGATCGCCGGTGAAGCAGACCGGCCGCACTAAATTATCCACTTGGGCGACCCGGTCAAGACGATTTACAACAATTTACCAGACCTCGCCGCCAATCACCGCTGTATACATGCGGAGGCGGGTACCGGAGGACTGCGATCACGACGAAGGATGGCGCGCGTATCTTTTACGGGGACTGGAGTTCGGGGAGGCCTGTGGAGTTTAGGCGCGGCTGGCCGCTGAGTTGGGATATCTGGCACGCTGGATGCTATTTTGGGCGAGCTTGGCTATGGCGTAATCGCCCACGATTGGCTCGGCCACGACCGCTCCGACCAGCTACGGATTTCTTCGGGGAGGGTCCTTAGTTGCACTTGTAGAATCACCCTCATAAGGTTGAGACATGGCATTCTCCCTATGACGCGCCATCCACCATAACGATTTGACACTGATTCAGCTGTAAGCTGGCTCACACTGCTGAGTAAGTGAGTCTTGCGCAGCGGATAAGGTGGGTAGGGCGTGGATGCGGAAACGGTCCGCCCACGGCGTGCTGGCTGAAGCCGTTGACGGTCTAGTCTCGTAAGTGCCTTTGACAGTCGCTATATCGCCTTCGCGATAAAGCGCGATGAATTTCCGGGCGACGTCGTCGGCAACGCAGCAGATGACAGGGCGCTGTCCGGGGCAGTCGAGCCTGAAGCTCGCGCGCATGCCAAACTCCGGCACGGTCATGACTGTCAGGTCAACGATGCGACCGGCAAGAACATGCTCCTGCAGCATCAGACGAACGGTCATTCCCTCCCTCCACACATGTTCCGGGTTAGCCCGGGTCCGGGCCTCCCATTGCCGAGCGAGCGACAGAGTGACAAATTGACGTAACCCGCATATGTCAACGACGTAACAGCGTTGTAAAATGGGTAGGGTGAGGTCTTCGGACGTATCTCACGAAGTGCCGCCGGTGACCGAGACCGGAGGTGTCGGTGCGTGAGTGAGCTCGCGGCCGCGGGGGTAGGCGGAGGATGTTATGCGACACCGCATCTTAGTGGTGGCACAGGATGTCATGCTCCGATCGACACTGGCACGATGGCTTATGCCTGCCGGATATTCGGTGGAGCTGGCAGAGAACGACAGACGGGCGCGTGACCTGCTCGCCGCTCACCCGGTAGCGCTCACGATTCTGGTGCGTGGTCGCTCGGGCGCACTTGCACTCAAACCGGACCACAGCTGCGGTAAGTGGATCATCGTGACTGAACAAGCGCGAGACACGGTGCGGAGCAGCCGGTGCGAGCCCGCTGCAGACGGATGTCTCTCAATACGGTTGGATGAGCAGGAGGTGTTGGCAAGTGTAAAATCCGTCCTGCAGACGCAGCCGGGTGACGAGAACACGGCGTCGCGGGTGGAAGAAACCTGGCTTTTCGACGACTTTACCGTCGACTTGGCCGGCCGCTCGCTGCGCGACAGCCTTGGAAACGAAGTCTTTCTGACGCGGTCAGAGTTTGCGCTCCTTGTTGCGTTTGTTCGTCATCCCGGCCGAGTGCTCTCGCGTGATCAGCTGCTCGATGCAGCGGCGGCGGGCCGCCGAGCGGAGCCCTACGATCGCAGTGTCGACGTACTGGTCGGGCGATTACGTAGAAAGATTGAGCCCGATCCCAAGAAGCCACGCTTTATCGTTACTGTGCAGGGCGAAGGATACAAATTCATTGCGAAGCTGCGTGACGGGCACTCGTCGCCGCAACCGGCGAACGGCGCTTCAGCCAAGGGCGAAGAACCGCCAGCGGGGCCGCAATCGATTGAGCGCCGGCAAATTACTGTCATGTCGTGTGGTCTCGTCGGATCGGCGGCGCTCGCTGGTCGCCTAGACCCGGAGGATCTCCGCGACGTGATTTCCAAATACCGGCGGTGCTGCACCGAGGTGATCGGCCGATCTGGCGGTCTGGTAACGACATCGCCGGATGATCGCCTTCTTGTCTATTTCGGCTACCCGGTGGCGAGCGAGAACGATCCCGAGACAGCCGTGCGGGCAGGGCTCGCACTAATCGACGCGCTGCCGAAGCTTGATATCCTCGCATCCCCACTGCATGCGCGCGTTGGTATAGCGTCGGGGCTTGTCCTGGCAGGTGGAGCAGTTCTCGACCAGGCCGGTGTTGAGCCCGTCGCGATTGGCGAGGCCCCGAGCCTCGCGGCTCAGCTTCAGGCCTTCGCACCATCCGACGCGGTGATGATTGCAGCGAGCACCCGCCAGCTTGTGCGCGGACTTTTCGACTACCGAGAGGCGAAATTTATAGCGCTGGAAGGTTCGGCCAAACCGGTCCCGGCGTGGCAGGTGGTCGGCACCAGCGCTGTCGAAAGCCGCTTCGAGGCGCTGCGCGGTGTAGACCTGACCCCACTGATCGGTCGTGATGAAGAACTTGACCTTTTGCGGCGGCGTTGGCGACAGATCCAGTCGCGCGAAGGCCGCGTTGTCCTGATCTCGGGCGAACCGGGCATCGGGAAGTCGCGTCTGATCAGCGCTTCATGACGAACTGGGCGGTCACGCGGCGCTGAGTTTCTACTGTTCCCCCAATCACCAGGACAGCCCACTTTATCCTTTTGTCACTCAGCTGGCATCCGCCGCCGGCTTCGGGCGCACGGACACGCCGCAGGAACGTTTCGCGAAATTCGAGGCTCTGGTTCATCCCTCAATCGGGGACGAGGCAATCGCGCTGATCGCCCGATTGCTGTCGGTCCCCCCAGACGAGCGATATCCGTCGCCCAATCTAAGCCCGCTACGGAGCAAAGAGAGGACCCTGGAGGCGCTGGTAGCAGAATTCACCGTTTTGGCGAGGGAACGGCCGGTCCTTGCGGTGTTCGAGGACGTTCATTGGATGGACCCGAGTTCGCGCGAGCTACTCGACGCTATCGTAGACCGAGCCCGTGATTTGCCGGTGTTGCTGCTAATCACCTATCGGCCGGAGTTTGCGTGTCCGTGGACGGGCCAGGCGCATGCCACCACCCTTTTGCTCAACCGCCTAGCGCATCGCCAGATCGCCGCAATGGCCGATCGGATCACCGGCAAACGGTTGCCGCGCGAGGTTCACCACCAAATCATCGAACACTCGGACGGAGTCCCGTTGTTCGTCGAAGAGCTGGTCAAGACGGTCCTCGAGAGCGATTTGTTATGCGAGCTCGATGACGAATATCTGCTGCGTGGCTCGCTGCCGGCGCTTGCCATTCCGAATAGCGTGCAAAGCCTGTTGGTGGCGCGGCTCGATCGCCTGGGCACGGCGAGGGAAGTAGCCCAGGCGGGTGCGGCGCTGGGCCGCGAGTTTTCTTATGAGGCGATACACGCAGTTGCGGACTGGCTTCCCGAGCAGCAACTGCCGCAAGCCCTGCAAATACTCGTCCAGTCGGAGCTTCTCTACTGTCGCGGCGAGCCGCCTGACGCTTCTTACTTCTTCAAGCATGCCCTGCTCCAAGACGCCGCCCACGAAACCCTCCCCCGTAGCAAGCGGTGCGAGCTTCACGCCCGTATCGCTGCGGTCCTGGAAGAACGCTTTCCCGAACTCGCAGATCAGCAACCCGGCCTGCTGGCGCGCCATCACACCGAGGCCGGATCGATCGAAAAAGCAGTGATCTACTGCGGCAAAGCGGGTCGCCAATCCGCCGCACGCTCTGCGATGCTCGAGGCGGAAGCGCAGCTGAGGAGAGGTCTGCGGCTGATCTCCCATCTGCCGGATACTCCCGAGCGCAAGCGGCAGGAGCTCGATCTGCAAGCCACACTGGCGTCGGCGCTGAGAGAATCGAAGGGTCATTCGCACCCCGCGGTGACCGAAGTGCTAGCTCGCGCGCATAGCCTGATCCTCGAGACTGAGGCGACCGGCACAATCCTTCACTTTTCGGTCCTTTACGGGTTGTGGGTC